>OJNZ01000749.1_pt1 | contig 21428 bp, 15 predicted proteins | sample 1598001 | NCBI WGS metagenome assembly OJNZ01 (sample SAMN01915225, study PRJEB22387) | human gut metagenome | isolation source: stool | host: Homo sapiens | place: USA | reverse complement strand
TCAGTATAATTAGCTATTTTTAACATTATAACAACTATATAAGCTACTACATTTTCTATTTAAAGTTTAATTTTTTAGTTATCTTCTAACTATATGATTTACTTTGCTCTTCTTAATATTTTTCTAAATTTTGGTAGGTTATTTTCGTAATCAGAATTTCTCTTGGCTTGTTTCATCCTTAAGTTGATTTTTACTGATTTTAAAATTCTTATGAATTTATTTCAAAAAACTGTTGACATTATTTTGGGTTGGTGCTATTATAATCACGTGTTCAGGGGTAGCTGAACGGCATCGGGTTTCGGTGCTGATAAAAATTCTTTAAAAAGTTTCAAAAAACTGTTGACAAGTTCTTCAATCGATGTTATAGTAAACTTGTAAATGAGGTACGAAACAAATTAAAGAAAATACCTCTTGACAAGACCTCTTGTAATATGTTATATTACAAGTGGTTCAAAAAACCGAAATAAACTGCAAAGTTTATTATAAACTTATTACATTATTTTATAAGGAGGATAATACAATGGCATTATCAGACAAATTACCAAGACAGGATGCTACAGCAACAGCTACAGCTCCTACACCAGTTACACCAGCTAAGGCAGGTGCAAACACAAAGACAGAGCAGTTCAAACAGGACGGTGCTAACATTCGTAGCCAGTATACTGATGACCAGAAAGCCCTTGAGGGTTCTAAGTCAGATAAAGTTGTTTTCGTTTGTGCATTAGGTGACCCTAATAAGAAACAGGCTAGAGTAGAAGGAAAACAGTCTATCGATTCTTACGCAGTAGTAGGATACAAGTTCAAAGCTCTTGAGGATATGACAGTTCCTTTCGCTCCAATCAAAGAGGGATTCAAATCTCTTACAGATGTAGAGCCAGCTACAGAGAAGCCAGTTAAAGCAGGAGAAGTTTTCGCACTTAACCTTGTTGAGACTGCACAGCTTATCTCTCGTATCGAGTATGCTGGTAAGTTCTGCGGTGAGGACGAAGTTGTTGTTCTTTCTGTAAAGGCTTCTAAGAGCAGAGAAGAGCTTTTACCTATTCTTTCTAAGCAGGGTGCAGGTTCTATCAAATCTAACATGGAGCTTATCGCTGAGATGCAGGGTGCTACAGCTGATTCTAAGGGAACTCCAGTTATCAAACCAGAGTTCGCAGATTCTTTCAGCAAACTGTACGTTAAGAAAACAGCTAAGAGAGGAACTGGCACAAAGGATAGAAAAGCAGGCGAAGGTCAGGCAAACATCGCAGCTGCATTCAGAAACCTTTACGCAAGTAAGTAATCTCGGTTACTCAAAAGCGATTCAATCACTGTATAAAAGGAGTCAGACTCGAAAGAGTTTGGCTCTTTTTTATTGCGTTTTAAGTTCTAGTTGTAGTTCTTATATAACTAATGATTTTATTATTGTTTTATCGGAGGTGTATTATGATTTCAGACAATAAATTAAAGCACTCATTAGGGATAGCTAAAGCTTGTCAACAGTATGGTAGAGATACGCATAAAAGTGAGGAGTACTGTGATGTTTTATTTGTAATGGGTTTCTTACATGATATTGGTTATGAAAAGTCACCAGATACAAATCATCCTAGCGTAGGGGGTAGTATGATTGAGTCTTTTATTAAATATCCAGAAATGTTAGAGGCTATAAAAAATCATGGTAAAAAGTTTAAAGATTTGAATACAGCTGATACTATCTTAAATATGTCAGACCTCACAGTTAGCTATAATGGTAAGCCTTGTACTGTATATGAAAGACTTGATGATATTAAGGAATGTTATGGAGAAGATTCAGAGCATTTTAAAAATGCAATGTATTTAACGGAAGATTTATAAAAAGGGGAGATTTATGTTTTGAAATGTAAAAGAATTTATTTTGTTGATTGTGAGAATGTAGGTAGTGATTGTAGTTCTATAAGAGCTACAGATTTAGTTATCTACTTTACAAGCAATAAATATAAAGTACAACATGAGCTTTCCTCAAACGAAAAGGAAATACATATCAAGCATAACGGTATGAAAGACTCACTTGACTTTATTATTGATTCAACTCTTGGTTATTATATGATGCACTATGGTAGAAATATTGAGTATTATATAATCAGTAGAGATAAAGGTTTTGAAATTATAAAGACTTATTGGGGTAGCTTAGGTTATTCTATTACCTTGATTGAATATTTAAACTTCACTTCTAACTTTAAGGTTAGTTCTAAAGATGATTTTGTTGCAGTTTCACTTATAAACAGTTTAAGTCCTGCTTGTAATCATAAAGTTTCAAATATTTATAAATCTTGGTATAGGTCTAAGGCTAGGAATTACGATATTCTTTGTAGTCAGTTAACTCGCAGTTTACATAAGTATTTGTCTACAGATAGTATAGTTATTATATGTGATTATTTATATGAAAGAGAGGAAGATTTATAATGGCAGATATGGAAAACTTACCTTATCATCGTAAATATAGACCTAATACACTTGCAAAGTATATAGGTAATGAGAAATTAAAGGAAACAGCTATGAAAGCACTCAGCTCTGGTAAAAGACCTCAGGTTATACTGTTATGGGGAGATAGTGGGTGTGGTAAGACAACCTTTGCAAGACTATTAGCTAAGGAATATAGCTGTGAAGACCGAAATGAGGAGACAGGTGCTTGTGGAAAGTGTATTAGTTGTCAGACTATAGATGAATATATTGCTACTGGAGATACAAGCTTATTATCAAATATACAGGAAATTGATATTACAGACCAGAGTGGTAAAAAAGATTTGGATTCAGTATTGGCTGATATGGAAATGCCAGCATTCGGAGATGAGTGGAAAATTTTCATTTTTGATGAATGTCATATGGCTACACCAGCACTTCAGAATAGACTTCTTAAGATTGCAGAAGAGCCACCAGAGCATGTTCTGATGCTTTTTTGTACTACAAATCCTGAGAAACTTATTGAAACTTTAAAGAATAGATGTCAGCTTAAGTTACATGTTACTAAGCCAAAGGTTAAAGAGTTAGCTGGATTACTTCGATATGTTTGCTCAACAGAAGGGGTAGAGTACGATAATCAAGGTTTAGAGTTTATTGCAAATCGTGGAGAATTGACTATTCGAACAGCTTTAACTAACCTACAGCAAGTCGTTACAGAGCAAAATTCAGCTAAATATGAAAATGCTATTCAGGTGTTTGATGCAGTATCAAGTACGATTATTATAAACTTCTTTAGAGCTTTAAAAGCTAAGGACGTTTTTAGATATGTAACTCTTCTTTATGAAATTAAGTCAAAGATGGATTTAAATGTGTTTGTAAATGAGTTGGCAGGTTTTGTACAGCGAGGTATATATACAATTAATGGAATACAGCTTGATGGAGTATCTGATAATGAGCTGAAAGTATATAGAGACTTGTTTGGAGATATGGGTGTTGCACAAATTAATATACTTCTTACTAAAGTGCTTAATTTAAATCCAAAAAACCTTGAAATGGAATTGCTTTTATTAGGTTACACTGGTCTTGATGTTAAGACTGATGATAATGAAAATAAAGGTGTTTTTGATACAATTATACCTAATATAGATAATGAGTTGGGAAAAGAGGTAGCCACAACAAATAAAGTGCTTAAAGAAAAAGCAGAAACTTCATACGAACAGGGGGTAGAGAATGCTAAAAACTTCTCATCTGATGCTAGTATTGAGGCTTTGATGGCTATGGGAGGTACTTTAGTAGAGTAATTTTGTAATATTATTTATATTTGACTTCATTCTAATTTAACTTCTTTTGTAACTAACTTATATTACCAAAAGGAGGTAAATTTATGAAGTCAGGTTTTAAAGGCATGCTACTTGTTTTATGTATGATGTGTGTCATGGCATTTGCAAGTCCAGTATGTATCTATGCAGCATCTGACTTGGACGGTTTGAGTTCTGGGAGTACGACTAATGATTCCACTTCTCACGGTTCAAGCGACAACACTTCTATCTCTGATTATCTTAAAGGCTACAACCCAGTAACTCAAGATAATATGGAGAAAGCAGGAACAATGGCTAGTCCTATTGTTAATGCACTTGGTACTCTATCAGGCTTTATCATTATGGTTGTAAGTGCAGCTATTTTTGTAGTTACAGCTCTTGATTTAGCTTATATTGGATTACCTTTCTTAAGACCAACACTCAACCCTAATTACGGTGCAGGAGCTCAAGGTGGTTCACCTATGGGTGGCATGGGTATGGGAATGGGTATGAGAGGCGGAATGGGAATGGGAGGCATGGGCATGGGAGGAGTTCAGCCTGCTACACCAGGTCGTAGATGTTGGGTTTCCGATGAGGCTATTAAATGCGTCCAGTTAGCTTCACAAGGTCAGGCTCAGGGTTCACCTATGGGTGGAGGAATGGGTATGATGGGTGGAGGCATGGGAATGGGAGGAGCACAGGCTCAACAAGTTCCTACAAAGTCTATCATTTTCGAGTATCTCAAGAAACGTACATTCTTTATTATTATCTTTGCTGTTGCTACAGTTTTATTAATGAGTTCAATCTTTACAGATTGTGGTTTAAACTTAGCAGAGCTTGGCATCAGAGTTATGCATAAACTTAATGGTTCTATTTCAAACATTAATGTTTAATCAGGTACTTTGAATATTTTGGGTGAGAGATAGTAAATATCTCTCACCTTTTTTCTATTTAAGTTAAGTTAGAATTATTATAAACTGATTGGGGTAGTTACCAGTCTATGAAATTAAAAGGAGTGATATTCTATGGAATTACTAAATGCTTTAGCACAAGTTTCAAGACGTAAAGATGATACTCCTATGGAGAGACTTGAATATAATAGAGTTAGGGCAACTATTGAGGAACAGTGCGAAAAATATCTAAAAAGTGGTGATGATGTATTTGAGTTTGAGGCTCTACCATCAGCTATTGATGCTACTTTAGCATGTCTAGAGAGTAAGCAGTTTGCAGAAAAATATGAATTCTCTCAAATTAGTGAAACATGTTTTCTAGTTAGACTAAGAGAATTAGATATCTTATAGGAGATTAAAATGGATGATAGAACAAGAATTGGTATTCAAGTTTGGATTATAGCTGACAAGTATAATATCTCTCAGACTACAGTTCATACTATAATTAATAGTTATTTAGCTTATTGTAAAGAACTGCTTATTAATGGAGAAAGAGTCGATTTTTATGGTTTGGTTTCGATAGTACCAGATACTCTTTCAACTAATTATAGTACAACTCTTGCATATAATTGTAGTATTATTGCAGATAGATTAGGTTTACCTAGTTATACTGTATACAGAATAATGCAAGCTTATATTGAAGATGCTATTGAAAATATTCAGAATGGTGTAACAGTTGAAATGCGTGGCTTAGTTGTATGTAGACCTATTTATGAGAATAGAAGAGTTACTAAGGTGCACTCTAATATATCACAGTCTTTAAAAAATATATTAGCTAGTGAAAGCACAAATGTTAAATCTTTACGAGTACATACATATAAAGTTCTTCGTGATACACTTTCTAATGTGTAAATATTAAATTAAATTATGAAAGGTTGGTGATGTTGTAATGACGGGTTCAACCCATAAGGCAGGCGGTATGTTAGTATCAATTGTCGGTTTTGCAATATTACGAGAAAAGGGTTTATTATTACCTAATGTAAATGAAGGTTTGCAATGGTTAGTAATGTATCCATTTACAATGTGGGGTAGTATTGCCAGTGACTTAGACCATCATTGGGATTCATGCCCTCAAAAGGATTATCCTAGTAGGTTAGTCAATATGGCTCTACATATAACAAAACCAGTTAAGAAGTCCTTAGACAAGACTTTGACTGATAGTCAAAAGAAGCATAATGTTATCTATAAAGTCGCAGATACTTTAAATGCTTCACATAGGAGTTGGCAGACGCATTCAGATTTAACTCTGTTTTTAATGCTTTATCTTTTGTGGAGTGTTTTCTCAGGTAAAATTGTTGGCTTTGGTGCAGTAGATACAACAATTGCTACTTTAGTTTTAACTGGTATTTGTCTTGGTATAATAGCTCATTTTATACTGGATAGTATAACACCAGAGGGAATATGGATGATTGGTCTAGTCATTCTAAATAAGATTTTGAAGTTGTTTAATCCTAGAATAAACTTACCTCAAAAGCTTCATTTAGTTCCTTATAAGAAGTTCTTTGCAACTGGTGGGAAATGGGAACAGTTAATTCAAAAAGTTTTGAAGATTGCAACTTGGGTTGCTCTAATTTGGTTCTTTTATGTTTTAGCTAGTCCATTTCTAGAAGTTATACCATATCAAATAACTTTTTATTAATGAATAGGAGGAAATAAAATGGTTAAGAGTAGAAATAGACTTGTAGCTTTTATGTTACTTGTTATGATGACTTTGACTATGTTTTTAAGTTCTTTTACATTAGTTCATGCTGATTACACTGCTGTTTCAGGAAACCCGTTGAGTACTTTACAGTATACTATTCAGACTGGTAAATATACTTATTTAACAAATAATAAGGTTTTTGATATGTCTAAGAATAGATATAAAAAGGGTGCAGGTGGATATCTCTATTGGTATGAGTTATTTAATACTGATGCAGCAAGTGCAGGAGCAACTGGTAGTGGTTCTGCAGGTGTTGGAGATTTCTTTGATGATACAAAGTTTGATTCACTTTCAGCAGGTGCAAAACAGGATTTCTTAAGTGATGTATTTACAATTGCTAATGCTGTAGCATCAGATTCAGCTAATGGGTATAGAACTGGAGATTCTGCCCCTACTGATGATACAGTTACAGACCTTATGGATGTAATTGCACAGCAGTCAGGTATGGGTTCAAGTTTGTTAGCAACATTGCTTGAGAACACTAAGCCTAATTATGTTTCAGCAAATAGATTATACGAGCCATTCTCAGGGGTAGTTGGTACAATCTTAGGTATTGTTTCTATTGTAATTATGGCAGCATTAGGTGTAACAATGGCTTTAGACCTTGCTTATATTACTATCCCAGCTTTTCAGATGGCTATGGGTGGTTCAGATGAACAAGGCAATGGCTCAAGAGGTAAAGGTATTGGTGGATTTATTTCTCAGGAGGCTAAATCAGCTGTTAAAGCAGCAGATGGTGGACAGGGAGGTCAGTCTGGCGATGGTTCTTATAAGGCAGCAGTTGGTATTTACTTTAAATACAGATGGAAAGGTCTTGTATTATTAGGTATCTGCTTACTATACTTAGTTCAGGGACAGATTTACAGCTTTGTATCTTGGTTCATCGACTTGTTTAGTGGTTTCTTAGGATTCTAATATAACACGGAGGTGTGCTATGAAATGTTTTAGAAAAAATGTTCTAGCACTAGTCCTACTAATCATGGGGGTAGTCATTTGGCTATCCCCTAATTTAGTAGTAAGTGCTGATACTTCAAATCCAGTTATTTCAATTTCAAATCCACCTAATCAGGATGCTAATACTTCGGGTGGTGCTATTGCAGATTTATGTTTAACTATTAATAATAATATACATGCTAGAGGTATTATGAAATCAAATGTAGCTGCAGTTGCGGATACAGATTTTGTTACTTATTCATTTAGTAGTAATGTAGCTAATATAACTATTAATATGACAGAGTATAATAAATTAGGTAATAAGGCAAAGCAGGATTTAATGCAAGTTGCTTTAGATACTATATATAATAGTAATGTAAGTAAAACGAATAGAAATAAGATTTATAATGCTTTGTGTAAACAAGATGAACCGACTTCTGCTTTAGTTAGGCAGTTAAGTGAAGATGTTAATGCTGATTTTGCAGGAGCTTATAAATATTTTAAGCCTTTTAGTGGACCTTTAGGAGTTGTATTAGGTCTTTTAACATTAGCAATTTTTGTAATATTAGGTTTAACTTTAGTTATCGATATCGCATTTATAACTTTACCTTTTGTACAGTCATGTTTGTTAAATAATGATGGCAAAGCAAAGTTCGTAAGTATAGAGGCTGTAAATGCAGTTAAGGAACAGGAAAGTAAATCTGGTTCTGAATATGTTAATCCAATTGGTATATATCTTAAGTCAAAGACTAAGCAATATATAGCTATCTTTATTTGTATATTATATCTTATGAGCGGTAAGATATTCAGTTTATTGGCAAGATTTATGGATTATTTCAGTGGTATTTTAGGATAGAAAATAAGATTGAGGTGATGAAATGCAGAGTTTAGTTAAAAAATTGAAGTTAAAAAGAGTCGTGGCTATGCTTCTTCTAGTTTGTACAGTTATGTCTACTTTTCTCACTTCATTTAACGATACAGGGGTAGTTTATGCCGATTCTACTAGTAGACGTTCTACAAGTATAAATTTAGCAGCAGGAACTAAACTTACAAGTATAGATGATTTAAGTACTATAGATGAGAAGTCTTTACGAACTATAGCACTTTATTTAAGTAATTTTTATATTCCTTTTGTATCAGTTCTTGATGGAGAATGGGATGAGGATGATAGTACTGATTCAGGAAATAAACAATATGAAACTGAGATGCTGAATGCTTTAACTAAGAACTGTGGTTTTGATAAAGAAACTGCGCAGTATTTAGTTAATTATACTATGGCTCAGAGTTTGAATTCTTGCTCTAAATTGATGGTTAAGAAGAGTGATTTTGAGAATTTTTGTGGATTAGTTAATGAAGTAAGAGACAAGAAAAAGACAAGAAGTAATGGAAATACAACAGCAGGTTTTTGGGGTATGTATGCATTTAGTGATGATGCTAGTGTGCTTTATGACTGTGTTGGAGGTAAAAAAGTAGAACATTCAGGCGTAGTTTACACTAGTAGTTCTGATTATATTAATAAAGTAGGAACACAAAAGGGTAGCGATGGTACTGATTATATACAAATAAGTTATGCTATTTTTTTACAGATGATTGGTTTTGTATATGATATTTCTTCAGGTGATACATATAATGACGATACAATCACTTCGTATATAAATAGTTTTGATACTTACGATATAAGTAATAGAGATAAGGGTTATACTACAAGAATTCCTCGTATTAATTTTTATTATTTAGATGATAAAACAGCACCACATATTGTTTTTTCCACATCAGAGGAATGCATGCAATCTTACGCTTTAGTTAATTCGCAGTTAGATTATAATCATGGGTTTGGTTCGGCTTTAGCTTCAATATCACATACAGATTTGGATGCTTTAACCTCTAATGATTATAGTGCTGAAATGGCTTTATCTACTGCACCTAATATGTATGTAAATTGGGTTGGTGATTTAGTTTTAGACAATGGCTCATATAGGACGATTGTGCTTCCAGGTTGTGCTAATCCTCACATGTTAACAACTATGGAAGATTCTGGTGATAACGGTAATACAATTCCATTACAGAATATTTTCGCAATTTCAAGTATTGATAATGCTGTAAATAATAGCAAGACGGATAAGGATTTATTCTTTTATACTGGTCCGAATTCATTATTTAATCAGTATTGTTGGAGATTACAGATTGGTACAACAGATACTAAACTAGATACTGGAATTGTTTTCTTTAAGGGTGAGACTGGTGCTGATATGTCAGATACTATTGGCTCTATACCTTATTTAACGACAGAGTTTAAAACATTTTCAGATATGGGTAATGCAGGGGATAGAGCTATATTTCCAAGTTTCTCAAATATAGCATGTTCGACAACTTATGGTTATGTAAATCCAGATAATAAGTCAGAGGGTAAGAAGTCTAAAGGATTTACAAATTTTAGTTCTTTGGGCTACAGAAATGAATTTGGTAAAGTTGTATATAATGATAATATTATATATACAGATTCATTTAAGGCTACAACAGCCACAGATGGGTTAAAAGATTATTTTCCTAGTGAAAATTTATTTGATATTACAGATGATTTACAAAAGTATAATCCGAATACTTATGCGATATTTACAAGTGTAACATCTCAAGGTCATGCAGCTACTTATAACCAGACAACTAAGTCATTATTTCAGAGTATTTACTTAAGTTATTGTTTTGCTTGTTTTAATGAAGAAGCAGGGGGTAGTTTTTCTGAGGATAATAATATCATTAATCTTAAGACAAATTATGGAAATTTCCCATCAGCTAATGAAGACATTGATTGGAGTTCTTTAGCTACAAGTTCACGAGATGCTGAACTTAAGGATTTTGTTTATTATTTATTACATCCAACAAAGGGTATAGGTTATGTAGCAACACTTATAAAGAACAAACTAGCAGGGGTACTTTTAAATTGGCATGAGGATATTGTAGGTAGTTCAGATAGTAATAGTAGTACTGGTATGACAAAGTATTTAGGTACTTCTTCTTATACAACAACACCAAGTTTAAATGATGTTAGTTGGATTGCAAAATTACTAGAATATTATAATAGTATTATTGTTTATCTAATTATCTTAATATGTTTGATTTTATTATGTTATGTTCTTGTAGGTTCAATGACACTACAAAGAGGAGTAATAGGGGTACTTATATTTGGATTTTTAGCTTTTCTACCACCATTTGCAATAAATGGTACTACAGATTTTATAAATAAAACGAGTGATACTATATATTCTAAAAAGTTTGATTATTGGGCTATTTGTCAAATGCAAACATTTTTAGATAATTATGATTCTGCAATGCAGGCTCAAGAAGATGGTGATTTTACTGATTATGCAGCATTTGTTATTAATAATCAATCAGTTATATCTGATTCTGTAGGTGGCACTTCTGCAACATCATATAGTGGTGTTAAATTAAAATGGATGTCACCAAAGAAATACAGTAGTACTGCAAGTTTAGCATCTGCTCTTGAAAAGAATAGTGTAACAAGTAATACAAATGCACAGTTTTTATTACAATCTGTGAAAAGTGCTGTAGCTGTTAATACTTCTGGAGAGACATTTATAGATAATGATAATGCATTATATCTCTATAGAGATTATTCAGATATTTATAAGTATGCACATACAAATTATAATATTGCAACTACTTTTAATTATAATGGTGCTTTATTAACAAGCGGTGCATTTGCTTTAGCTAATAATTCTCCTACATATATGAGAAATGATTCTGCAACTAATACTTCTTCTGTACATGCAGTAGGAACACATTCTTGGAATGGTTTATCTGATTCAAGATTGTATAATTATGTATTAGGTAATGATAGCACTAATTTAACAGCAGAAGATGTCTATAATGAATCTTCTTCAAGTAAGGCTATTAGTAGAGGATTTTTATTTAATACTATTGACTGGGATTTTACTAATAATAGGCAGTCATCTGATACTGTAGATAAGTCTACTTATTATTGGAGTTCTGAAACTGTTGGTAGTAGAAATACATTAGCAGTTACTTATCCAATGCAGTTTAATGCAACTTATAGAGAAATACATGATAAGTATAAGGCTTTAAATGAGGTTGCAAGTGGAACTAAGGCTGTTAATATGTCATCAGGTTCAGATTTAGCTTCAGGTTATTATAATTTTGGTTTAACTAAGTCTACTTTAGATAAAGCTAATTCAGATACAAACCCTATATATGGTAGTTATTTATTTGGTTATCAGGAGATTAAGGGATTAGCTGAGACATCGTTAGCACAAACACAGGTAGGTTCTACTAGAGCATTTGAGAATTTAAGTGATGTTTACTATGGTCTATATTCAGAGTCACCATTTTATTACTTTAATAATAATATTAGAGATCAGTTGCTTTCAGCAAGTAAGAATAGTGCTACTTATGGCTCTAGTTATACTTATGGTTATCCTAACAATTTAGGCAGTGAGGGTGCAAGTAAAGGCGAAAACGGTGGTAAGCCAAATAATTTAGCTAAAATGTTTTTAGCTGATAATCAGTCTTACTTTTATAATCTAACACCTAATGCAGGAGATGGCTATGGTGAGTTAAGAGACTTTACAAATATGCATGATTTCTTTTACTATATAATTCCTTATTTAAGAGAAGGGGTAGATTTATCTCGTCTTTATGATGATGCTTTTGGATTATATTTAGATGATGATTGCTCTTTAAGTTTTAAGGATGATGGCTCATTTACTTATGATGGTAAATCTTATCAATGTTTAGCTGATTTTAGTACAGAGAGGTTAAGTATTACAGATTCTTCAGCAGATGGTTATATGACTGATGAAGAGAAATATAAATTTTGGCATTCATATAATACCTATACAATATTATCTGCTTATTGTTCTTGGTTAGACACAATGATGGATTGTAGCTATGCTGATTCTGAAAATATTAAGGTTATGGGCGACAAGTTTAAAGTTGCAAATCCTTTAGACCCTACAACATATTATACTGTAGATGCTAGTGGTAACTTAACAGCAGGTAGATATATGGTATTCTCTGAATCAGAAATGAAGTATTACGGTTTAAGTGATGCAGATTTAACAACTGTAGAACGTAAGATTATTAATTTTCAGAAGTCAGTTTATAATGAAACTTTAAATTTAATGAATTATCAATCAGTTTCAGATGAAGCTTTAATTCAGGCTTATGCAATGTTACAATTATTCGAATTTAATAAAGAATTCAGTCAGACTTCAGTAACAGGCAAGAATAGTTATATTCTATATCCTCAGGGGTACGAATTAAAAGCATTTAGTTATGATGCTTATTTACGAATGATTATGTCAGAAGCGAGTGGCGAAAGTCTTATGACTGACACTAGTGATGAAGATGGAGCAAATACAAGTATATATAAAAGAATAATGGATAATACCAGTCTATTTTATGGATTCTTTTTACTAATAAATGATGTTATTGCAGTTTATTTGATACCAGGACTTAAGTTGTTCTTTATAGTTTGTATTTTCTTTACAAGTATATTACTTATTTTGTCAGCAGCTATAAAACTTGATTTGAATATTATAAATGTAACTTGGAAGAGTTTACTTGCTCCATTATTGAGTTTTGCGGCAGTATCAATAGGTATGTCATTTATAGTATCAATGTTTATGAGTTCAGGTGCAAATGGTATAACCAGTTCAGCATTAGTTATAAATACAGGAGACCCGACATCAGCATTATTGTTGATGATTGTGTTAAATGCAGCAGTATTAATATTATATTTTAAGATTTGTAAGAAATGTTTTGCAGATATGAAAATGTATTTCAAGGCTGTATTTGATAGTATAGGTTCTGCTGTAACAGGTGCTTTAGGCACTGTAGTTGGTCTTGCAACTGGAAAAGCTAGAAAGCTTAGAGGTGCTAGTGAAGACATAGCAAGTCGAGTTTCCTCAACAGCTAAACAGCGTGGTGCTGATAATAACCCTAAGAGTGGTAAGAATGGTTTAGGTATTGGAGGTGCTCTCGCAGCTGGAGCAGGCTTAGGTATGATGGCTGAATATTTATCTAATGAGCAGAAGAAAGCTCTTGAAAGTGAAAGAGATAGAGCTAATGCATCGGCAGGAATGAATAAGTTTGATAAGAAAGCTTATGATGGCGCTAATGCTAGGATGGATAAACAACAGGCTAAGTTAGATAAGCTTAATCATAAGGCTGAAGTAGCCGATAATATGGGTGTTTCAGATGCTAAGAAAGAAAGATTAGCTAAAGCTCAAGCTAAACGTAAGGATAAGTTGGATAAGGCTAAAGGTAAGGCATTAGATATAGCTACTTATGGTAAAGTTGGTTCTATGAAGCGTAGTGCAAAAGCAGGTGCTACTAAGGTTCTTTCTGCTAGTTCAAAAACAGTTAAAAAAGCAGGGGGTAGAATTAAGTCAGGTGCTATTAAGACTTATAAGACAGCAACAGATACACAGACTTATGCTAATATTGGTGCTAAGATTACAAGATTACAGCGTGGTGCAAAAGCTTTACCATCTAAGTCGGTTAAAGCTATGAGAAGTGCAGGGCAAGCAGTAGCAACTTATGGAATGTATACTAAAGATGCTGTAGCTAATGCACCTAGAAATGCAGCTAGAGCTGTTAAAGGTGCAGGCGAAACAGTAGCTATTAAGAGTATGTATATTATTGACAAAGGTAAGTCTGGATTACGAAAAGCTCAGAGTAAATTAAATGATGCTAAAGAGTTTGGTAAACGAGCTAAAAAGGCATATGATAACGGTAGAACGTTTGGTTAAGGAGGATTCTAGTTATGGCAGTTGATATGACTCCACAACCAGGTGACACTTCTATTAATCTCCCTATCACCTTTGATTATAAAGGTGGTAGAGGGGAAAACAAGAAGGGAAAAATAATATTGAGTATTGCAGATGTTTTACTCACAATTATTCTTACAATTGGTTGTGCTTCAAATGGAAATCTTGATATTTGGATGAGATTTCTTTTACCTTGTATAGTTTTTTATATTGGTTTGTTTATTTTGAGATTTTTTGTATTTCGAGAACTTTGGTTTAGTGATGTATATGAAACATTAAAGGCTACAGATTATGATTTAAAATTAGACCAAATATGGCAGATATTTGACATTGACTTTGAATACCCTTATATTTGTTATTTTAAAAATGGGTATAAGGGTATTTTTGTACGTATGGAAAAAGATGCTATTACTGGTAAAGTTGGTGATGCTCAGTTTGACCATTATTCAGCTATCGGAGACGCATATAATGTAGCTCATGCTTTAAACATGAATATTGTACATATTGATTACATGGATAATGTAGGTAACGATACAAGAATGCAGAAATTATATGATGACTTGGTGTTTGTCGAAAATCCAGATATGCAAGAAATGCTAATAGATATATACTCTAACTTACAGGATGAAATGAGTCAAAATTATGCAAGTTTTGATATTTATCTATTCCTTACAAGGGATAAGTTAAATAACTTCGTATATAATATGCAAACTGTATGTAATTATATGCTTGGCGGTAATTTTATTACATATAAGGTATTAGATAGATTTGAAATTTCTAGGGTTTGTGTAGCATTATTTAATTTACATGATTTCTCAATAGTAGAAGCTTGTGAAAACGTCCTATCAGGGGTAGACCATCATGGAGTTATACCTATTAGGGTTAAACATGGTGATGGTACTGAGGAGGTATTTAATAAGACTACAGCAGAGAAGAAAGTAATTGCAGCAGAAAATGCTAGAAAGCAGAAAGAAAGACTTGTTGAGCAAGAGAGACAAAAGGCTGAGGCTAAACAGCGAAAGAAGAATGCAAAGTTAGGTATAAAGCCTAAAGAGAAGAAGAAAGATATGACTGAGTTAGATTTATTTGATACTGAAAATGAAACTTCAAGTAAAGGTTCTAAGCCAAAGAAGCATAAAAATTTAGCTAAAGTTGAGAAACCAGTTAAGCTTGATAAGCAGACAAGTATAGATTTAACAAAGTCAGATTCAGAAGTTAAAAAATCAGGCAGTTCCAATTCAGATGATGATTTGAATTTATTTTAATTTAAAGGGTATTACTTGTATAAGTAATACCTTTTATTTTTACTAAATATTTTCTTAAACTAATTGTAAAAATTGTAAAGGCAATTAAGTTAATAATAAATATTAAATTGAGGTGATGTAAAGATGAAATTAGCTTTAGTGTTAGGAGATAAACAAGGTAGTGTTGTAAAGCCAAGATTACAGGGTATAAAGGATAATTTAAATATTGATTGCTTTGATAACATACCATCCTTTATAGATATGGCTATAAAACGTAATGCTATTTACGATAGAATTTTAGTATTATCTACAAAGATTAATACAGCAACTCTTAAAGATTTAAATAATTACTGGAGTGCAACAAGTAAGGATACAGAAATAGTATTATTATGTAAATCAGGGGTAGATGAGGATAAGGCTAGAAACTTTTTAGATACTTTTATGACTCCAGTTGCTTGCGTTATGCTTGTAGATTCAACACCAGTGTCTATAATGGCTGAAGGTGTGCTTAGACCTGTGGCAGATTTAAATAATGACTATGGTATTAAGGATTTTCTTGATATGGAAGTAGATGATGATGCTTATGTACCAGAGGAGCCGAAGGTAGAGAGTTCAGTTACTACAAGTCAACAGCAGTTACAGACTCCAGCTCAGAAGACACAGCAACTAGTACAACAGTCTAAAAAGCCAGAAAAGAAAAAAGGTTTTTTTAGTAGTATTTTTGGCTCAAGAAAACAGACACATGAAAAGCAGAATGTTCAACCTCAGTCTACACAGCAAGTAGTACAAAATGAACCTGTACAGAATTCAAATTATACAGATACTACTGTGGATCAGCCAGTATTGCAAAATGAACCTATACAGACTGCAAATTATACGGATACTACTATGAATCAGCCAGATTATAATCAGTCTGAGAATTTAGAGCAGAATTTAAATACACAGGATTTTGGTGATAGCTCTTATCAAGAATATGAAGATAATCAGCCTACAGTTGAAGATGATTTTTCAGATTTTCAGGATAATTTAGCTAATGAGTCTACTTATATACCTAAAGAGAGTCAACATAATGATATAAGCTCTGATGCTATTTCCAGACAAGAATTTGAAGAAGCACCTAAAAAACCAGAGTTAAATTTAACAACTCAAAGTTCGTTAGGTTCGCATTCTTTTGAGACTGAATTTGAAGAGGCTGTTCCAGTTAAAAATGATTTTGAGCCAGAGCAGATTGAAATTGATGATGATTTTGGCTCAGAAGATATAGCTTACGACCAGTCACAGGATGAGGTGCACTACAGTATCTCTAGTTCATCAGAAATAGATGAAGATGTAAGTGATATGGGGGTAGCACTAGATGAGGAGCAGTATAGACAACAAACTGAACAACCAAAAGTTATAAAACAGGTTATAACTAAGGAAGTTATTCGTAATGTTAATACTGGAAATAAGCTAGTAGCTCTTAATGGAGTATATCAAGGCAGACTAAAAAAAGTAGTTATTGTAACTGGGGATAGAGGTACTGGTGTTACTTCAACAGCTTTAAATATAGCTAAAACATTAGCTAAAAAGGTTGATGTTCTTTATTTTGATTGTGATATTAATAATCATGGTCTTTTAAATTATATTGACTACGCTAATTTTAAGAATTATGAGCAAGTACATATGAATGGGGTTAAGATGTGTAAATCTACTCAGGTTTTCAGTAATTGTGTAATTAGTTGGGAAGAAAATTTATATTTGTTAACTACCGATTTTTCTTGTGATTGTAGTACTGAAGACCTTGAAAGAGCAGGAGAAGTAGTAGCAGAAAATGCAGATGAATTTGGGGTAGTTGTTGTTGATTGCCCAGTTGATAAACTTCCTTATATTAAGGATTTAGTGTTAACTGGATTAGGGGTTGTTTGTGTTGAAGGCTCAAGACGTGGCTTTATGAATATGCTTTGTCAATTTGAGGCTAATGCTCTACAAATAAGATATAAACGAACTCTTATATCCCACGGTATTATGTTAGTAACTAAGTGCAATAAGCATTTAGATTTAAAGAAGTTAGTTAATTACATTAAAGCTATATATGAACCAGATGAGGTCAATTGGTTGGCACATGAGCCTATAGCTTTTAATGGTAATTTAACTGATAAGCTTTTAAATGATATTCTAGAAGGTTAGGAGTGTAAAGTATGAAAGTCATTGTATCTACAGAGTTAGATGATAACTTCACAAAATTTGTAGTTGTAAACTCCTTTAAAAAGGTAAAGGAATTACAAGGTGTAACAACCTTAATAATTCATAAGTACAAGGAATCAGATTTTGATGCAGGGGTATTCGTATCACAGTTTCATAATAATGGAATTGACCAGTTTATTTACATTAGTAGTTCACCGTCATCTACATTACAGATGGTTTTAAAGGGTGTAAATGGTTATTATTATGAGGATGAGTTTTATTTTGAGGATGAGGAAGAGCTTTCAACATTATTAGAGGATTTAGGTATGGAAGATGAAGATGAAAATACTTCATTAGCAACTTCAGCTCTTAATGTTGTCAATGATTTTGTAAGCTCTTTTGCAAAAGGTGATGAAAGAATTAAAGCACCTTTATACCTTGAAAATGTTACAAGTGCTGTTAATGAATTGAGTCTTTTAACTCATCAGCAAGAACTTCAGTTGAATACTATGGGAGCTAGTGCTTTAGAAGTATTTGAGAAGGCTAGTGCAATTATTAGAAATATGGACGCTCAGAATAAGAATATAGAGAAGAAACTTGAGGAATTAGAAAATCAGCAGAATAATAGTTTCTCAAGTAAACCCGCATTTGGTAACAGTATCATGTTCTTTTCACCGTATAAGTATATTGGTAATTCCAAGATACTTCTAATACGTGAATATGCACCATGTAGATATTTAACATCATTTGTAATGGGTTATTTACATCATTTGCATTATGTATTAAATAGACGTCCTAAGTTAATATTTGTACATCAGAAAGGGGCAGGGGTATCTGCTAAATATGCTGACTTTACAAGCATTACTCAGGAAAGTATGAATATGAGTTCTCTATATGATAATGAGATTATTGCTACTAATAATCCTAAAAAGGAGGTAATGAAAGATTTACTTACAAAACAAAATGATGTTATTATTGTGGTAGATAGATTATATGGAAATCAGGATATTGTATCTGGAAGAGTTACTAAAATTAATGCAGTAGGAAGTAGAAGTGATATTGCAAGATATAAAGTAAGACCAGAGGATACAATTTTTTCTATAACAAGACAGCCTAAAGAGTTATTCACACTTCCAACGATAAAAAACTTTCCTACTGAGATTGATGCAAGGTACGCAGCATATACTCAAGTACTTGGTAGTAAGTATGAAATTTTAGATAATAAATTAGGATTAACAAGGTAGGTGATTTATTTTGGCAAATTTAAATAGTTCAAAATTAGCTAAAGGAATAAAACGAGACCATAAACAGCGTACTATTAATTTCATTGAATTATGGGATAAGATTTTAACTGCTCATGTAATGAAAAATAATAGTAATTATGGTGAGGTCAGAAATAAGAATATGTATGTAGACTTATTAGGATTTTATTCTGGTGAGGATAACGTTACTTATGTTTATAGTATTGATGGTTACCCTAAAGAGTTGGAGGATAATTATCGAACAACATTAAGAAGTACTTGTAAGCCAGGTGTACGTATTTCATTTATCTCACCTTTAGAAAAATATTCTATTGACTGGAACTCAGCTCAGATGAAAGCTCGTATGAGAACTTGGAGAGCTTTAGAGAATAGTGGACCTGATGTAGATGAATATAACTTGTACCAGAATTTAGCTCAGATGGATTCTCAGGATTGGAAGAAAGACTCTTTGGTTTATCTTTCAACTGCAGAAATTCGTAGAAAGAGAAAAATGTTTAAGTTTAGAAGTTGTATGTTAGTATCAGGTCATCGTGGTCAGGATTTTAATGATTCTATCAAAGAGTTAACTAGTTTATGTAAATCGCTTAATATAAAAATTTCACGAGTTATTGGAGATGTACCAGAGTATCTTAAAGTGTTTAGTCCATTTTCGAATACATATGATAATAAGGTATTAAATCAGTGTGGATGCATTACAATTCCAGATGAGTTATTATCGCATTTTAATACATATGCACAGGGTATGATTGGTAAGTCAGGATTATATTGGGGTACTGACATTTATTCTTCTTTCCCTTGTTTAAAGCCTGTTAAGAGAACAGCAGAAACTGCTGAGAACTGGCTAATTACAGCTGAGACTGGTGGAGGTAAATCTTATTTTGTAAAAGGCTTACTTGTTCAACTACTAGCTCAGAGCTTATACAATGGAACTATAATGGACATTGAGGGTTTTGAGTATATACCTTTAGCTGATTATTTAAGTAATTATGATAATTGTGTAGTTCTTAATATGGGTGAGGGTACTGGTGCTTACTATGACCCAGTGGAGATTATTGTAACTGGAGACCCAGAACTTGATGCAGATATGTATAGTTTAAGTTCATCATTTACTCTTTCATTGTTTAAATGTCTTTTAGGTAATACTCAGGAACAGGATGAATGGGTTGATATTGTAATTAATGATGCAGTATCATTAACATACGGAAAAGCAGGGGTAGATGCAGCTGATATGTCTACTTGGAAAAATTCAGCTGGGTTTACTCTTTATGATGTTTATAATACTCTTAAGTCACTTAAATCTAATGGTGATTCAAAACGAGCAGTTAGTGCTATGTTTTCACAAAGTTTATATAATGAGAAATTAGGTATCAGTAATGCAATGACTCAGAATGATGTAAATAGATTGATTACTTCAAATGAAGGTTATCAGAAAGCTATTGATATGTGTATTGCTAAAATTTCTCGTTACTTCGAGCCAAATGGTATTAGAGCTCACTTATTTAAGAAAAGAATTGCAGTAGATGATATTAAGGATGCAAAACTTGTTATTTGTTCATTTGGCATGGCAGGTAAATCACCTAGTACTGTAGACCCAATTCAGATGGCTTTAACACAGCTTTATTCAGCTAATATTTCACATTTACGTTCAATATTTAGTAAACAAGCAGGTAAATATAATTTTAAGTTATGGGAAGAGTTTCAGCGTTGGGGTGGTTTTCCAGATGCAGATAAAACTATTAACGTAGCTTTAACTGGTGGTCGTAAATTAGGTGATGTTAATATTATTGTAACTAATAAAGTTATTGATATGTTGAATGATGATAAATTTGGTGTATTCTCTAATATTACTTCAATAGCTATAGGTTGTATTTGGGATGCTGAGGTTCGTACACAATTATGTGAACGACTTACAATTGAGGAGATGTTACCAGAGTTAGATGCATTAGTTACAAATAATAAGGATTTAAGTGCTTATATTGATGGTGATACTATTATTACAAATAGATACAGTAAAGCATTTTTAATTGGTCTTGATAAGACTGTATTTACACTATCTAGGATGTCTATGCCAAAAGATTTAGCACAGAGCAAGATATTTAGAACTGGTGTAGATTTAAAGAAAAAGGAGGAGAATGAAGATGGAACAATTTAGTGAAGAACAAAAGTCCAAGAAGAAATTTCAGGTAAAGATAGCAGGATTTACTTTTGGGGTAGTTCATTTTGCTATATTAGGTATAATTATATTAGTAATAATTATATCTTCTGCTGTTAAGTCCTCTAAAGAACAAAAGGAAGCAGAAGAAGCAGCTAAGAAGGCTGAGGAAATGGCACAAGCAGCAGCAGATAGTGCAGGAGTTTCTGGAGGTAATTTTGATTTACATGATGAAATGCAGAAGAGTTTGACTGCACAATATGGTGAGGCACCAGAAGGATTTGAATGGGATTATTCAGGACAATTAGTTCCTTTAGGAAATGATGATAATGCTACATGTGAAGATGTTATTTATATGTTTATTCGTTCATTATCTATTTTGGATTTTTCTACTGCTGAAAAATATTCTACAAATTCTGCTGTAGTTACAGCTTATAAGAATTATTATGGTACTACAAGTAATGTAATAAATGATTATTATTCTAATTTTTTAAGAAAGCAGT
>OJNZ01000736.1_pt1 | contig 21778 bp, 15 predicted proteins | sample 1598001 | NCBI WGS metagenome assembly OJNZ01 (sample SAMN01915225, study PRJEB22387) | human gut metagenome | isolation source: stool | host: Homo sapiens | place: USA | reverse complement strand
TGTGCTGATTTGGGAGTATAGTCAGTCTTTAAATTTGTGTAATATAAAATTATTGTTATTTTCAAATTCCAGTATATGGTTTATAATAATTTCGATTAAGCCTTTTCTGGTTCAGGGTAGTCTACACCGAAGGTGTCGACTGTTACAGTCTTCATCTTCTGTTCAACCCTAGGCTTGTCGTTGTAGTCAGTTGGTACATTTGCAATCTTGTCTACAATGTCAAGTCCCTCGATAACCTTGCCAAAGGCTGCATAGGCACCGTCCAGATGTGGAGCTGCCTTGTGCATGATAAAGAACTGTGAACCTGCTGAGTCAGGCATCATTGAACGAGCCATAGAGAGGACACCTGGCGTGTGTGCCAGATCATTCTTGAAACCGTTCTGTGCGAATTCTCCTTTGATGGAATATCCAGGACCGCCGATGCCGATTCCCTGAGGATCTCCACCCTGTATCATGAAGCCTTTTATGACACGATGGAAGATAACTTCGTCATAGAAGCCCTTCTTTACGAGAGAGATGAAGTTGTTTACAGTATTAGGTGCAATGTCAGGATAAAGCTCAGCTTTCATGACATCACCATTTTCCATAGTAATAGTAACTATAGGATTTGCCAATTATATCATTCCTTTCTTCATTGAGATATGGTTATGATAACATCACTTATATAAACAGGCAAATGAAAAAAACAAGAAGGAGAGAAAAATGGATTGGAGAAATATTGTAAGACCGATAATAATCATTGCCATTGCAGTGTGTGTGGTGGTGGTTGGCGTTCATAAGATCAAGGACACGTACACCGGTTTTATGAGAGAATACGAAGGTACAGAAGGCGGGGAGGTCGGAGAGAATATAGAGATCACGATCCCTGAGGATACTACGGTCAAGGAGGCAGCTGGAATGTTGAAGGAGGCAGGCCTTATAAAGTACAAGCTTGCGTTTCAGCTCAGAATGACAGGTTCCCAGTATAGTGGAAGCCTGCAGCCAGGAACATATACGCTTAATTCAAGTATGTCGACATTGGATATGATAAAAACTCTTTGTTATGTAGAGTCTACCAGAGAGGTGTTGTATACAATCACTGTACCGGAGGGATTTACGGTTGAACAGATAGCTGATAGATGTGAGGAAAAGGGTTTTTGTACTGCGGATGAGTTCCTTACTGAGTGCAGATCAGGAGACTTTGAATACCCATTTGAAATACCATCGACAGAAGTTAAATACGCTCTTCAGGGATTTCTGTTTCCTGCTACATACGATATATACGAGAATATGACAGCCAAGGATCTCATACAGGATATGATAGATAAGTTTAACAGTATATATACAGATGAGTACAAGAAGAAAGCCGAGGATATGGGCTTTACAGACTTTGAAGTTCTCACAATGGCATCAATCGTTGAAAAAGAGTGCAAACTTGATTCAGACAGACCGAAGGTTGCTGGAGTATTCCTCAACCGACTTAATCAGGATATGCCGCTTCAGGTGGATCCGTCAGTACTCTATGTTGTTACTGATGGACAGTACGATAAGGCTGAACTGTCGTATGATGATCTTGAGGTTGACTCACCATATAATACTTATAAGTATACGGGACTTCCGGTAGGCCCAATATGTAATCCTGGACAGACTTCAATAGAAGGGGTTCTTAACGCGGAACATCACAATTATCTCTACTATCTGACTTCAGATGAGAGTGAGGGCGCATGTATATTCAATGAAACTTATGAGGGACATCTTGCTGATATAGAGAAGGCGGACGCTGCAAAGGCTGAGAAAGAGAGTGAGGGTGATGGAGAGTAGTTTCCAAAGAGTGTAGAAGCAAGAAAATATACAATAAAATATAGTCGTTATTTTTCCAAAAGGGTATAAACTGCTTGCGATATATAAGTTTATTATATATAATAAAAGAGTATGTACCCTTTTGGGTTTTTATGCATCGAGTTATGCGCTTTTGGAGGTGCGATAGGAGGAATATTTGATGAGAAAAGTAAGTTTCAAAGTAAGAAATATCGGCTCTGAGAAATATTTGTCATATATTCTTAATGATGATTGTGAGTTTGATGAAGAATTGCTGGATTATCTGGAGGAGAACAAGATTCCAGAACTCATAGATATCATTTATGAAGAGGATGATGAGAATGATTATCTTACATATAATGTTACAGGCAGGACAACGGTAGACGCACTCCTTTCTAATACAGTAAATGCCGAGAAGATATTGGGGATAGTCAGAGGGGTAGCTTCAGGAATAGTCAATCTTCGTGATCTTGGAATCCCTGCTTCTTATGTCATATTACATAAAGGATTTACGTATGTTAATCCTGTTACATATGATGTCGGAATGCTTTGTGTTCCAGTTGAAGCCGATGCAAATATAAATGCAGAATTTAGAACATTTGTAAAGGATATACTTACAAGCGTAAAGTATGACGATAGTGAAGACTGCAACTATGTTGCAAGACTGCTGAATCTTTTAAATACAGATAAGTTTACCGTGAGAAATTTTTATTCACAGCTTACAGAACTTATGGAATCTGCAGGTATGCAGGTTGAAGAAAAGTTTTTAGATATAGATGGTGATATATCTGTATCACAGTCTACAGTCGACACATCGCCTGATACAAGCATGGATGATCTGCCTGAGTACAAGGATGTGTCATTTGGTGAGGATGATGACTCAGAGGAAGAGGATGACACAGTAGCAGATGTTGACAGTCTGTTTAAGGATCTGACCTTTGATGATTCAGAGAAGCAGGAAGAGGGGAAGTCGGTATCAGATGGCATAGATATGTCAGTGTTTGACGACAGTGTATTTGATGATCTTGAGACGGAGAACGTTGATGACGATTCGGATTACACAGAGGCGCTTACATCTGATGTGGAGGTGCCGGAGCCACAGGAGCCGAAAACACAGTCTAGTCTGACAGAGGTTGCTCAGACCACAGATGGAGTCATGGAAGTTGAACTTGAGCGGCAGGAGGAACAGATACCTGTTCTGATATCCACGGATGAGGTCATGGACAATCCACCAGTGGTCAAGAATATCAAGATAAACAGAGCTAAGATAATTCAGAAGGCGGTTGTCGATGCGGAGGAAAGCAGAATAGACAATCCTACTGAGCAGATAACAGCTCCTCAGTATATGAATGGTGAGGCAGTTGAACCTGAGACTAATATGGATCCTGTCACATCAAAGGTGGAGACCGAGGAGAAGAAGGGAACTGGTAGCACAGTTGAGCTTACGGGCGGAATGAATGTCGTAAAGGATAGCGACTCAGAGGTTGCTGCAGCAGTTTCAAAGGGAGTTCCTAAGGCTATGCCTTATATAGTCAGAGTAAACACTGGCGAGAGGGTTATGATCAATAAGGCCGTATTCAAGATAGGCAAGGCTGGTCGTGGAGTTGATTATCATGTTGGCGGTAACGGTGCGATAAGCAAGGTTCACATTATAATCTACCAGAGAGAGGATGGATGTTACCTGAAGGATAACAAGACGACCAATGGTACATATCTGAACGGACAGAGACTTGATGATAATGGTGAGATGAAGCTTTCAAATGATGCCATGATAAGTATCGGCGGTGAGGATTTCATTTTCAAATTAAGTTAATATACACAGCCCACAGTGGTGGGAAAAGAGCAGGTAGTAATACCTGCTTTTGGTGTTTACTAAAGGGGGTAAAAATAGAATGAATAGAGAGAAGATAACTGTAGTACCTATGGGGGATACATATAAAGTAAATTATTGCCTGGACGTTGACGATGTCGTCGATGCCAAGGTTTACGATATGAGCAGGAGCGGACAGTTTCCACAGATGATACTTTGTAATATGCAGGAAAATGGTGGGGTGAGAGTGTTTGAGTATGATATAGATCATATGAAGCCTTTGCCAGAGATCCTCAGGTCTACTGTCGGCAAGAAAGAGATGCTTACAGTGATTTACAATGTGTTAGATGGGCTTGAGTCGTTTGGAAAGGGAATGGTTTCTCTGAGTTTTGTGGCAAAGGATATTCAGCATATTTTCGTTTCACCAGAGACTTATGATGTGGGATTTATCGTTGCTCCAGTGAATAAAGAAGCCACGGATATGAATGAGGTTAGAAACCTCATAAAGACGATAATCGTTGACGCCACATATTCGGAGAATGACGGTGATAATTATGTTGCCAGACTTATAAACCTGACTAATGTGCCGGGAACATTTTCAAGTTCCGACATGAAAAATAAAGTGATCGATCTTTTTGTGGAGATGGGCGCTAGTGTCCCTGTTGCCGGAAGAAAAAAGGTAGCAGATGATGCGTTTGCAACCAGCGGGAACAGCCATATACTCCGTTCTGATATACCGTCTCCAAAGGTAAGCCGTCTTGGGGTTATGAGAAATAATGCCAGAATGAACGGAGGTATGCCACCGATGGGACCAAACGGAATGCCGGTGAACGGAGGTATGCCACCGATGGGATCAAACGGAATGCCGATGAATGGAGGTATGCCGCCAATGGGACCAAACGGAATGCCGATGAACGGAGGTATGCCGCCGATGGGACCAAACGGAATGCCGATAAACGGAGGAGTGCCGCCGATGGGACCAAATGGAATGCCGGTGAATGGAGGTATGCCGCCGATGGGACCAAACGGAATGCCGATGAATGGGGGAGTGCCGCCGATGGGACCAAACGGAATGCCGATGAATGGAGGAGTGCCGCCGATGGGACCAAACGGAATGCCGATGAATGGAGGTATGCCGCCGATGGGACCAAACGGAATGCCGATGAACGAAAATGTACCACCAATGAGCAATCCGCTTGGTGGAGCACCAGTGCCACCGATGGGCAATCCGTTTGAGACGATGCCAGAGGTTAAAGATGCTGAGAAAGAGGATGTAGAAGAGAATAAAGGCGCCGAAGAGAATAAAGGCGCTGAAGAGGATAGGGAGATACAGGAGCAGCCAAAGATGGAGAAGCCATTTGGCGAAGCCACAATACCGTCGATGCCAGAGATGAGCAATCCATTTGGTGGAGCACCAGTGCCACCAACGGGCAATCTATCTGGCGGAGTACCGGTATCACCGATGGAAAATCCGATTGAGCAGGCGCCAGAGGACAGGGCAGCTGAAGATAAAGAGAATGAGAATACAGAGGAGACATCGGAGCAGCCAGTTACAGATAATCTGATTGGTGGAGCACCGGTACCGCCGATGCCACCGATGCCTGAGATGAATAATCAGTTTGGCGGAACACCGGTATCATCGGCAGTGCCAACGGGAATGCCGTTTGAGGAAGGCCCTGCTCCATATTTCATCAGAATGAGGACCGGTGAGAGAATAAATATTGATAAGGCAGAATTCAAGATTGGACGTAAGGCTTCCGAAGTAGATTATGCGATCTCTGACAACACAGATATAAGTAGAGTACATTGTGTGATAGTCAAAGACAGAGGAGTATGTTTTATCAGTGATAACAACTCAACGAACGGAACATATATAAACGGACAAAGATTAAATGAAGGGGAAAAGAGATTCCTTACAAATGGTGTAGTTGTTTTATTGGGCAATGAAGAATTTGTATATCATATAAGATAGTCTTGTCACCAATAATTAGAATGTGTATTTGGAAGGAGAGCTGTGATGAGATTTAGTGCAGTATACAATACAGATGTGGGAATCAAGAAAAAGACCAATCAGGATTCGCTTGCAATAAAGATTGCAGAGACACCGGACGGACAGGCCTTGTTCTCACTTGTATGTGACGGTATGGGGGGACTGGCAAAAGGGGAGGTCGCCAGCAAAGAAGTTATATGTGCGTTTTGCAATTGGTTTGACCAGCAGTTCGCCGAGATGGTAAAAAATGAGAGCTTCAGTGAGGGAGCATTGAAATATCAGTGGCTTCACCTTGCCGTGGACATGAATGAGAAGATAAAGGCATATGGTGAACAGAATGGAATAATGCTTGGAACAACAATATCGGCAATCCTGATGTACAGAGGCAGATATTACATAGTACATGTGGGAGACAGCCGTATATATCAGATGAGCTCGACCGTGCAGCAGCTCACAGCTGACCAGACTCTGGTTGCAAGGGAGATAGCAGCTGGTAGGCTTACACCGGAGCAGGCAGAGACGGATAGCCGAAGAAGCGTTCTTCTCCAGTGCATAGGTGCATCGCCGGTTGTTGAGCCGGACTTTGTGGCTGGAGATATCCAGGCGGGTGCAACATACATGATCTGTTCAGACGGATTCAGACATAAGATCTCAAACGATGAGATAATGAGTAAGATCGGGCCGGCAGCATGTGGAACAGAGGCAGAGATGGAGGACGGATGTAAGTTCCTCACAGAGCTGGTTAAGTACAGAAAAGAAACAGACAATATCACAGTGGTTCTTATTAAAACGGAATAATGGGGAGATAAGATGACAGAATTAGGAACAGTATTAGATGGGAAATACGAAATACTAAAAAAAGTCGGACAGGGCGGAATGTCGATAGTCTATCTCGCTATGGATAACCGACTTAATAAGCAGTGGGCAGTCAAGGAGATTAAAAATGACGGCTCCAAAAGTACGGCAACTCTCTTGAAAAGTCTGGAGAGGGAGGCCAACATACTCAAAGATGTCGACCATCCGGTTCTTCCGCGTATCGTCGATATTATAAACGAAAACGGTACGATATATGTAGTGATGGATTTTGTCGAGGGAAAACCTCTCAGCGATGTGCTCAAGGCTGAGGGCGCACAGGATCAGAACAAGGTCATAGAGTGGGGCAGAGCCCTAGCGAGTGCACTGGATTATCTTCATTCCATGAATCCACCTATAATATACAGGGATATGAAACCGTCAAATGTAATGCTTAAACCTGATGGTTCGGTAAAGCTTATAGACTTTGGAACGGCAAAGGAATATATCGTTGAGAACAATGCTGATACCACAGCTCTTGGAACCAGAGGATATGCAGCACCTGAGCAGTTCGGAGATTCCCAGGGACGAGGTATATACAATACGGATGCAAGAACCGATATATATAATCTGGGTGCTACGTTGTATCATTTGGTAACGGGTAAGAATCCATGTGAGCCTCCATATGAGATAAAACCTATCAGACAGTGGAATCCAACGCTCTCGTCAGGATTTGAGCAGATAATAATAAAATGCTGTCAGCCTAGCCCGGAGGACAGATATCAGTCGTGTTCAGAGCTTTTGTATGCGCTGGATCATTACAATGAGCTTGACAACGAATTCAAGGCAAAGGCAAAGAGAAAAGTTGCAGTATTTGCAACGATGGCGGGACTTTCTATATTGTCCGGATGTTGTGCGATATTTGGCGGAGTCAAGAAGGGACAGCTGAAGGAGCAGGATTATAACAACAAGATAGCGGAAGCAGAGGACGCGGTCGATTCGAGCGACTACAACAAGGCATTTGAATGTTATAAAGCGGCTGTGGACATTGATCCTACAGCATCAGAGGCGTATATAGGATATATGGACACATATGCCTACTATTACACGGATGAGGATGTGGCTACAGGAACGGGTACAGAGACACCGGCGGAAAAGGGAATCAAGTTTGCCTTGAGGAACATTGACAAGGTAAAGGATGATGTCAAATATGAGATAGCCCTTCTGTATTTTAATGAGGTACCGGATTATAGTGCTGCGAGAAAGTACTTTAATATGGTAGGAGATACGGAAAACTTTGCAAATGATGTAAAACAGGCAAAATACTATGAGGCTATATGCGATAACAAGATAAACAAGACAGCCGATTTCAATGACAGTAAGCAGGAAGTATTTGACTTTCAGCAGTACAACAGCGACAACATAGACGATACAAATACATACAAATATGTCAATTACCTTAATATAGCAACTATATATGTAGATAAGCTTTCAAGCGATGAGGAGCTTGCGAACAGAACGATAGAACTGTTGCAGGAGGCGAGCGACAAGCTGAACGACAACGCAACTGTCCTCTCAAAGGAGTTCCCAGAGGAGAGAGGAGTTAACTATTACAGCGGTCAGTACTCAGCGATCCTGTGTTCAGTCTACACATATCTTGCAGAGAAGGAGAGCGATCCTGTTGAACAGGTAGCTTATTACAGAGAGGCTATAAACAGCATTGATTCATATCTGTCAGGATTAGATATGAACGGAGATGCTGTCACCGAGAAGACAAAGAATGTGTACGCAGAGTATTCCAGAAAAAAAGCTGAGATATATGTGAGCATGGGCGACATCAGTGGTGACGACAAAAACTATGAACTTGCAGAGAATGTATACCTTTCGGCAGAGCAGATGCTGGGTGTTGATGATTACTCGGCAGATCTCTACACGAGTCATCTTACATATCTGTATAACAGATACACGGATCTGTATGGAAGCGCTCCTGATACATGGGATAAGAGCGCAAGGAATACAGTTATTTCGGTATACAATAGTGGCAGCAGGATAAGCATGCTGGCGGATGGAAAGAAGCCACAGTGGAACACGTTGATACACAAACCGGTTATAGAGGCTATAGTTTCAGGAACCGGAAGTAAGACAGGCAAGTAGAGGGGGAAAAGATATGGCAACAATTTACAACATAATGCTATATGGCGGCCTTGCACTTGCAGTCATATTTGCCGTTACGGCAATCGTATTATTCTTTACACTGAAGATACCGAAAGCGATCGGAGATGTGACAGGCTCAACTGCCAGAAAGAAGATCGAGGAGATCAGGGAGAAAGGCTATGAAAGTGTACAGGGTGTTGGAATTTCCAAGAAGGAAGCGATAAAGAACCATACAACGAAGATTTCTGTGCGAGATGTTCAGTCATCTGAATCGAGTAAGAGAGCTGAAAAGGGAAGAGCAAATTACGAGAAGGCGGTTGCAGATATAAAGAATAAAAAGAAAAACGAAGATTATCTGAAGTCTATACATGAGGAGGCTACAGATATTCTCCATGAGGATATGCAGGAGCTGGCAAGGAACATGTACTCCGATGAGGAGGCAACGGATGTACTAATGGAGAATGAGGACAGCGAGGAGGCAACAGATGTGCTCAGAGCCGATGAGGACAGCGAAGAGGCAACAGATGTGCTCAGAGCAGAAGACGACGGCGAAGAGGCAACGGATGTGCTCAGAGCCGATGACGACGAGGCAGCAACGGACGTACTCAGAGCCAATGACGACGAGGCAGCAACGGATGTGCTCAGAGCCGATGACGATGATGCAACCGATGTCCTTAGAAATGATGATACTGAGGCGACCAGCGTGCTGACCGGACAGTCAGATTTTACGGGAAGACTCAGTCAGGGAGAAAATAGTATGCTTAAGATGGTCAAGAACGTTGTGATCGTTCATACAGATGAGAGTATATAGGAGGGAGAAGGTATGAAAAAGATATTACATAATAAGTCATTGCTTCATCGACTTATAGCACTTGTAATGTCAGTGGTTATGGTCCTGACCCTGGTGGCGATAGATTCCAAAGTGCATCTATTTGCGGAAGAAGAGATAAAGACCGTAGATATCACTGATCTGCTCAAGGGCGATGAGACGGATATGCTTTTTGGATCCAAAGAGATCACGAAGTATAAATTTGCGAGCAAGCCGGTTGATGATGTGGATCTGAGCAAGATCGTGTATAAGTCATATACTGGTGATGATCCGGAGGAAAAACTTCCAACATCAACAGATGTTACAAAGTACAACAGCATTGGCACAGAGGAAGCGTTTACGAATGACAACAAGGTGTCTAAGTATGCGTTCTACTATGTGGAGTACAATGATGATGGAGAGATCGAAAATATCAAGTTCATGGGCAAGCTCAGAGCGGTCTATGACAACAAGAATCCGGAGATAGAGAGTGTAGAGCTGACATCAAACAGCGGCAACATGATCGTGAAGGATGGATATTATCTTCTCGATGTGACTGAGGATGGAGTGGCATTGCCTCAGTTTACCATCACAGTAGATGATGGTACAGAGGAGACGGACACAGGAGTGGCAAAGGTCGTATATCTGAAAAAGGGCGAGACCACAGAGACTGAGATTGAGGGAACAGATGGAAAGTATACGTTCGGTGTCCCAGACGAGACTGGAGAATACATATTCAGAGTATATGACAAGGCAGGAAATGTAAGTGCTGACACACAGCCACTTGTTATAAAAAAGCTGAATGGCGCTCCATCGATCAGCAAGATAAATCTGAGTAGTTCAAACAACAAGGCGCAGAAGAAATTGATCAACAATATGGAATTCATAGTTTCACCTGAGACTATGACAGTTCAGGCTGAGATAAATATGTCTACAGCCGGAGACGGTGATTCGACGGTGGTTGTTGGCGCTCAGCTTTGTTACAGATTTCTTTCAGATGATAACACAGCGGACTCGCCGGAGACCGTATGCGAAGTCACAAAGAATGCACAGGGCAAATACGTGGCAGAATTTGTGATCCCAGTGAATTCACTGGATAAGAAGTCACTTACAAAGATGGCTATCTGTGTAAAGGATGAATTCGACAACAGATCATGCTATACAGATCTGGAAAATCATATAGTATTTGTCAGCGATCAGTCACCGACAATCGATTTCACCAAGATGACACAGATCAGAGGCGAAGGGTATAAGGCAAAAGATGATAACAACTGGGTAAAGTCGATGTCATTTGTTATGTCGGCAAATGATGATTATGCTTATATAGACAAGATGTACTATAAAAATGGCGGCGCAGAGACAGTGATTGCGCAGGATCTGAACGTATTCAGCAAGAATGCAAAGATAGGAATAACAGGAACGGCTCATCCAGGTATAGATGCGGGCAGCATAGCCCTTGAAGATGGTCAGTACAAGCTGACATTTGGCGCAAAGGATTATATTGGCAATGATGGCACAAAGGATCTCGATGTGTATATAGACAATACAGCACCGGTTCTGAAGTTATCATCAGACGCCCCTAAGGTAAAGGTCGGTTCAAAGAAGTACTATTCGTTGTCGAAAAGCACAGATAAGATTGATGTGGCATGGGAGGATGCAACATCAGGTGTAGATGAGAGCGCTACGACTGCAGTACTGTTCAACTCAGCAATATCCTATACACTTAAGGTCAACAGGGATGAGGCAGGCAAAGGACATGTCACAATGAGCAATGCCGTGGAGAGTGGAGAGTACGCGCTGGAGATAACGATCTATGATCATGCCGGAAACAAAACGACCGAGAGCGTACCTGTATTTGTGAACAAATCAGATTTCTCTGCTGAGATCTCAGCAGAGGCCGACGCTGAGGAGATAAAGAGTGGTAAATATGTTTCTGCTGACAAGGTAGTGGTTACCGGAACTGCAGAGGGATTTTGTCTGACAACTGATGATGTTGATGTGCAGGTAGAAGTTGATGGTAAAGTTATCAATTCAGATAAGCATTTGAGCATATCAAATCAGAAGAATGGAACAGTCATATTCACATATGTGATATCAAATACCAAGAAGGAAGATATGCAGGGACATTACAAGTTCAAGATGACCGTGCGTAATCATGGTACTGATGTCACAAAGACTGCAAGTTATTCACTGGTGTATGATACCACGGCACCAAATATGACAGCAGCGGAGGTGACACCTTATAATAATAAGAAGGTTAAAGTTGCTTGGACTGCCAAGGATAAAGAGGACGTCAAGTATATTGAGATAGAAGGAACCAGAACGGTATGTGTTTACAACAAGACGACCGGAAAGGTAGATCAGACAGAGCATGAGATCAGCACATTCCGTCTTAAGGGCACAGAGACAAGCTATACATTTAAAGAAGACGGAAAATATGACATCGATATTTACGCATACGATGCCGCCGGAAATGTAAGCGACTCAGCAAATGTCAGGTTTGTGATAGACAGGGAGAATCCGGTAGTTGAGTACACAGAGAAGGTTACAGATCCATCTGCAAAGGATAACAGCGGCCAGACTATAGAAGTTACTGTACATGACTCATACAGGATAGTTAGCAGTGATGTCACTGCCACTGTATATTACAGAACGTATGACGGTGCAAGCGGAACGATGATCGGATCGCTCAAAAGAGTGAATAATGAGACGATAAAGGCGTCCATGAATCTCAAGCCGGTCGGCGGAGCGGCATCGGTCTACAGAGTCGAGGTCAAGGGTAACGATAAGGCCGGAAATGCTGTTATGGACAAAGTGGATCTTGCAAAGAACAGATATTATATCGATAAGACAAAGCCGGAGGTCAAGATCTCGCCAAAGCCGGAGTCAAAGAATGACGGTTACTACAAAGAGAATGTGTCATTTGATATCAGCATATTGGAGCAGTTTAACAGAAAGCATACACTTACAATAACTGATGCAAATGGAACCGCCCCTGAACGGACAGAGAAGTTTGAGTTCAATGAATATATGTACAGTCCGACATACAGAGATGAGGGAAGCTACGACCTTACCATAAAGGTTACAGATGCTGCCGGAAATTCATCGACAGTCGGAACAAAGTTTGTTATCGATAAGACAAAGCCTACAGTACAGCTTGGCACGGTTCAGCCTCTGAATACAGGAAATGTAACTCTTCCTGTGACACTTAGAGATAACATGGAGGGATCAAAATATACAGTCCATGTTGTCAGAACAGATGCAAATGGCAGCAAGGTATATGACGCAGACCTTGAAAACGGAACGTGGACTGGCACAGACTTCACCAAGAATTGCACATTTGCTGATGAGGGAGACTATGTTGTTACTGTATCAGCAGAGGATAAGGCTGGCAATAAGTCAGATGCGCAGATATCAAAGTTCAGGATCGACAGGACTGCACCAGTCATCACGATAAGTGGTGTAAATGACAAACAGACGACAACAGGCACAGCAACTATCAGCGTGGACGAGGCATTCTCATTTGACTATGAAGGCAGAAGTCTTGGTGCGTCAGATATAAAGGTGTCGATAACAAAGAAGACAGATGGAACAGGAGCATCAAATATTGCAGAGCTCACAGCGGGAAGCTTCTCGGGTGGCAATCCACACACAGCATCCTACAGCTTCACAGAGGATGGTGAGTATACGATCACTGCAAATGCTAAGGATCTTGCAGGAAATGTTGCAGCCAGTGCCACAAAGACTTTCAAGATAGACTCAAAGGCACCTGTCATCAAGATGTCTGTATCTGATAAGAACAGCAAGACGATAAAGAGCTACGATGCAGTGGGAAGCACAGATATGCTTGATCCAAACTACGTTGACATGTCACTGTCAGTTGAGGAGACATTCTTCAGAACAAACAATGTCAAGATAACAGTTAACAAGGATGGCAAGGATATATCAGCATCGAGCTTCACAAATTACAGCAACTCATCAGCTGTGAGTACAGGAAGTCAGAGATTTGATGAGGATGGTGTATACGAGATAACAGTCACAGCCCAGGATGAGCTTGGAAATAAGACGGATGATTACAACATCGTATTCACCGTGGACAACACAGCACCTACGATAGAGTCCACATCAAAGCTTCTCAGCCTCATGGCTAAGTCAACTGCAGGTGAGGATGGAAGCGTACTTCTCAATGCAGATGATTTTGCGGATATCCTGAACTCAGGATACGATGCACTTTGGAATGTAAACGATACATCGGTATTCGATGTAAATGTCAAGATGGATGGAGTCGATTTCATCGATTTCTCGGACATGGAAGACGGATACCACAAGATAACATTAAAGGCAACTGATGAGGTTGGACACGAGACCAGCCAGGAGTTTGGATTTACATATGATGGAACCGCACCGAGAATCATAATAAGCGGTGTGGAGGATGGCGAGACAGTCAGAGAGCCATTTGACATGACGATCGGACTTGAGAACGAGGAAGATGAGATCACATCGATCGTGATAAACGGCAATACCATCGATCCTGCTCAGTACAAGAGCAACAATCAGTACAAGATGCATGTGGAGGAGTATGATTCATATACAATAGAAGTAACAGCTACAGATAAGGCTGGAAATATCTCATCCACGGTTGATGAAAAGACTGGAGCTGTATTCACATTCAAGCTCAGCGAGAAGATCTCATCAGTCGCTTTGATACTGATAATAATAGCAGCGATCCTTCTCGTAGCACTGCTGATATTTGTCATAATAGCAGGCAGAAAGAGAAAGAAGAAAAGTGCAGCATAAATAAGATCACAGGAGACGGTGAATGTATAAAGCAGTAGTGTTTGATATGGACGGCGTGCTGGTGGACACAGAGCGGATATACCGGTTGTGCTGGAAGAAAAACGGTGTGAACATTGGTATTTCGGAAGATGATATGGAACGTGTGTGCGACCGGGTTGCCGGCGGCAATAAAACCACCAATGCCCGTGTATTCAAAGATATAATGGGTGAGGATTTTGAGTATCTTCCATTTCGTCAGAGGACTATGGATCTGTTCGATGAATACGTTGCAGAACATGGAATTGATATAAAAGATCATGTAGCAGAGACACTTGGATTTCTGAAGGATAGGGACGTCAGGATCGCTCTAGCCACATCCACAGGCAGAGAACGGGCGATGCAGAGACTTTCAGATGTTGGTATTCTTGATTTCTTTGATGAGATGGTCTGTGGCGACGAGATAGTCAAGGGCAAGCCTGATCCAGATATATATATCCGGGCGTGTGAAAAGCTCGGAGTATCACCGGCAGAGGCAGTTGCTGTTGAGGATTCAGTAAACGGAGTTATATCAGCGGACACTGCAGGACTTTATACCGTGATGGTGGTAGATCTTATAAAGCCAAACGATATCACAGAGCAGCATGCTGATCAGACGTTTTACGATATCAAGGATATATGTAGTCTGTTTTAAAAAAGACATAAAAGATTGAAGACGGTCAGATCTGAAAAGGTTTGACCGTCTTTTTCATATTTTTATACTAATAAATCCGTGCATGATGACATATTTATATAATGAAGAAATAAATGGTGGTTTTGTAGTGGCAGGACAGAAAATGCTTGGTGTGCTGAAGGGACTTATAATATCCTATCTGATCACGATTATTCTGCTGTTTGCAGTTGCAGTCGTGGTTTATAAAGTGGGGATAAGTGATACGGTTCTGAGCGGACTGATAACGGCAGTATACATATTTGCGACGTTCCTGGGGGGCTTTGTAACGGGAAAAAAGGTTCAGGAGAAGAAGTTTGTGTGGGGTGCGCTATTTGGATTTACGTACATACTTATAGCTGTGGCACTGTCCGCAATCGTGGGAGGAGCTGAAGCGGGAACTTTGGTACCCCGCATAACTAAGTGTGTAATGTGTGTCGCCGGCGGCATGCTTGGGGCTATGTTGGCCTGAAAAAACTCTTTTACTTTATATATCTTTATGTTATAATCGCGGTATATGACATAAAAAGAGAGGTGTATCTAGAATGAAGAGAATTAAGACACTCACAAATAAGACTATGAAGAATACAATGGTCAAGGGTGGATGCGGCGAGTGCCAGACATCATGCCAGTCAGCTTGTAAGACATCATGCACAGTTGGTAATCAGAGCTGTGAGAATGTTAACAACAAGTAATTTGTAACAGTTTGTATTTGATCAGCTAAAGGGGACCGTCGTTTATGATGACAGTCCTCTTTAGTGCGTGTATAAGGGATACCGTGTGTGGTGTCTGGAAGATTATAATTCGTGTATATTTATTGAGATCCTGAGTGGATCGCAAGAAATGCGCGGATTTTGTTGAAGGAGAATTATGGTTCATCAGTACAAGAACAATGGTTATAATATAGTGCTTGATGTCTGTAGTGGTTCTGTGCATGTTGTAGACGATCTTGTCTATGATATTATTTCTTTATATGAAGAGAAGGATAAAGAGCAGATGATTAAAGCCCTGTCACAGTACGACAGCGCAGATGTCGCAGAGGCATATGACGAGGTTGCCCAGCTGGTAGAGGACGGAACGTTATTTACAGATGATGTATACAAAGATTATATTATAGATTTTAAGAAGAGAAAGACAGTTGTAAAGGCATTGTGTCTGCACATAGCCCATGACTGTAACCTTGCATGCAGATATTGTTTTGCAGGTGAGGGAGAATATAAGGGAGACAGAGCCCTGATGTCGCTTGAGGTGGCAAAGAAGTCTCTGGATTTTCTGGTTGCAAACTCAGGATTTAGAAGGAACCTTGAAGTGGATTTCTTTGGCGGCGAGCCTCTTATGAACTGGGATGTTGTGAAGAAGACAGTTGAGTACGGAAGAAGTCTTGAGGAGAAGTATGACAAGAAGTTCCGATTTACCCTCACGACCAACGGAGTGCTTCTGAATGATGAGATCATGGAATTTGCCAACAGAGAGATGGCGAACGTGGTACTCAGCATAGATGGAAGAAAAGAAGTACATGACTACATGCGTCCAACCAGAAACGGCAAAGGAAGTTATGACGTAATACTTTCCAAGTTCCAGGAATTTGCAAAGAAACGTGCTGGCAAGAGCTATTATGTGAGAGGCACTTACACTCACAACAATCTTGATTTTTCAAACGATGTTCTGCATATGGCAGATCTGGGATTTGATCAGATATCGGTTGAGCCTGTTGTGTCGCTCCCTGACGAGCCTTATGCCATAAAGGAAGAGGATATTCCAGTGCTGCTTGAACAGTACGATATCCTTGCAAAAGAGATGATAAAGAGACATAAGGAAGGAAGAGGCTTCAATTTCTTCCACTTTATGATAGATCTTGAGGGAGGTCCGTGTGTTGCCAAGAGACTTTCCGGCTGTGGTTCAGGAACAGAGTACATGGCGGTTACTCCTTGGGGAGATCTGTATCCGTGTCACCAGTTTGTAGGCGAGGATGACTTCTGCATAGGCAACGTATTTGACGGAATCAAGAATCAGGATATAGTCAATGAATTCAAACTCTGCAATGTATATGCAAAAGATAAGTGTAAAGACTGTTTTGCAAGATTCTACTGCAGTGGCGGATGTGCAGCCAACTCATACAAATTCCATGGAAATATACTTGATGCGTATGATATAGGCTGTGAGCTTCAGAAGAAGCGTATAGAGTGTGCGATCATGCTCAAGGCAGCTATGGCTGATGAAGCTGATGAAACTGATGAAGTTGACGAAAGCAAATAAGATGCTGAGGATAGCTCAGAAGACGGTGTAAGGGAGAATGCATAGATTTCCTGCACAGATGAAAAGAACTAAACAACAGCTGTTGTGGTATACAGACAGTCTGTTGTCTAAGAGGAAATAAAAAGGGTAAAAGGAGAAGACGATGAAGAAAACAAAGAGAAATGCTGTGCTCGTCATCATAGCCTTTCTGCTTGTACTGGGTGTTGCTATATATACAGCGATATTCGGTGTTGCGGACAGAGGTAAAGTTGAGTACATCAAGCTTGGACTTGACCTTAAAGGAGGTCTGAGTGTAACTTACGAGATTCAGGAAGACGATTACAGTGACAAAGATCTCGAGGATACCAAGTATAAGATTGAGAAACGAGTTGAGGCATATACCAACGAGTACTCAGTATACGAGGATGGAGATAAGAAGATCACAGCAGAGATACCTGGAGTTACCAATGCGGATGAGATACTTGAGGCTTTGAATATTGAGGGAAAGCTTGAGTTCCTTGATCCTGACAACTACACAAAGTGGTCACAGGGACAGGAGTATGAGGCTGCTCTTACAGGAGATGACATCAAGAATGCCACAGCCGGAATTGACTCAGATAACGGCAATGACAATGTGGTACAGCTTGCATTCACCGATGAGGGAGCTCAGAAGTTCGCTGATGTTACCGCGGCAAATGTTGGAAAAGTAGTATACATTATATATGACAACAAGGTCGTAAGTGCACCAACAGTACAGTCAGCCATAACAGGCGGAAGCGCAGAAATCAACAAGATTGGAAGCTACGAGGAGGCCGAGCAGCTTGCTACTACTATCCGTATCGGTGCACTTCCTCTTACACTTAAGCAGGTTCGTTCCAATATAGTAGGTGCTACACTTGGATCAGATGCCATCAGCACAAGCCTTAAGGCAGGTGCGATCGGTATTGCACTTGTATTTCTTATCATGATCATAGTATTCAGGATTCCGGGTCTTGTGGCTTCATTTGCCCTGGCATTCTATACAATACTTGATCTGCTGGTTATCAACCTGTTCAACGTAACACTGACACTTCCTGGTATAGCCGGTGTTATCCTGTCAGTAGGTATGGCGGTTGATGCCAATGTAATCATATTCACACGTATCAAAGAGGAGCTGGCGGATGGCAAGTCCGTAAAACAGGCGGTAAAGGGTGGTTTCCACAATGCCCTGTCAGCCATCATAGATGGTAACGTTACAACGCTTATCGCAGCTCTTGTACTTGGAATATTTGGAACAGGTACTATCAAGGGATTTGCGATCACACTGGCTATCGGTGTTGTTCTTTCAGTATTTACAGCTCTGGCAGTCAGCCAGTCACTGCTCACAGCGCTTGTAAATCTCGGTGTTGCAGATGCCAAGTATTTCGGTGTTGCAAGAGAGCCAAAGAAGACAAACTTCGTGAAAGCAGGCAAGTTCTGTATGCTCGGATCACTCATCGTGATAATCGCATGCTTCTGTATGATGCCTGTTAACAATAAGTCAAAGGGTTCACCACTTAACTTCAGTGTTGAGTTTGCAGGTGGTACAAGCCTTACAGTAGGTTTTGACAAAGAGTACTCACTTAGCGAGGCTGAGTCAGACATAGTTCCGGTTATTGCAGAGGCGGCAGGTATCGGCGAAGCAGGTATCTCAGTTCAGACTGTTTCAGGAACAAACGAGATCGTGTTCAAGATGCCTGAGCTTTCAGATGATGGTACAGATGATTCACAGATGTCAAAGGTAAGAACCGCCCTGACAGATAAGCTTGGCGCCGATGTCAAGGAGGCAAATGTAATAAGTGGATCAGTCAGCAGCGAGATGTCCAAGAATGCTATATTCTCAGTCATCCTTGCGGCAATCCTCATGCTTATATATATAGCTATCAGATTCCATGATGTTAAGTTCGGTGCAAGTGCAGTTATCGCACTTCTCCACGATGTTGCGATGGTATTCTGTCTGTATATTATACTGAGACTTACAGTTGGTAACACATGTATCGCGTGTCTGCTCACCATAGTTGGTTACTCGATCAATGCGACTATCATCATATTCGACCGTATAAGAGAGAATATAGATATAATGAGACCTAAGAAGGCAACATATAAAGATATAGTCAATCTGAGTATCAACCAGACATTCAGCAGAACTATTTATACATCACTCACAACATTTGTTACAATATTCGTTCTGTATATCATGGGAGTGGCATCCATCAAGGAGTTCGCTCTTACACTTATGGCTGGTATAATCATCGGTGCTTACTCTTCAGTATGTATCACAGGTCCACTCTGGTACACTATGAAGACAAAGCTTGGCAAAGCCAGAAAAGACGGATTAGAATAATATCGTACGATATCGTGAAATATAATAAAAACAGGCAAATGCCTCCATGACAGTGATGTTGTGGAGGCATTTGCAGTTTACAGATGATATGATCTGAAGTACAATGACATGAAATAATCCGTAGTGAAATAGTTTGAAGTGAAATAACCTGGAATAAAACGGAGGTGAGGACATGGTTGGTGCAGTTGTATTTGATATGGATGGGGTCATTCTTGATTCGGAGCAGCTGGTGGTGAGGAGCTGGCAGAAGATTGCGGGCAAATACGGTATAGAGAATATAGAAGGTTTCTGCATGGCGGCCCTTGGACTCAACCGCGAGGCGGCAAAGAAGCTGTTTGTTCGGATGTATGATGGCAGATATGGAGATGAAGAGAGGTATGAAGTGCTCAAGGCAGAGATGGCATCAGAGTTTCACCGTGCGGCGGCGGATGGAGAACTTGTTCTCAAGCATGGAGTCGCCGATACTCTGAAGCTTATCAGGGATAAAAATATTCCATGTGCTCTTGCAACGTCCACCAGAAAAGAGGTCGTGACCATGGAACTAACCAATCTGGGAGTGATAGATTACTTTGACAAGCTGATATGTGGAGATATGGTGGAGAGAAGCAAACCAGCTCCCGATATTTTCCTCAAGGCATGCGGGGAGCTCGGCGTAGCTCCAGAGAATGCATTTGCTGTGGAGGATTCGTATAATGGAGTCAGAGCCGCTCATTCTGCGGGGATGAAGGTGGTCATGATACCGGATCTGGTTCAGCCTGATGCTGAGATGCGAGAAAAAGCCCTTATCATATTTGATAACATGGACGGGTTTAAAGAGTATATCATGAAACTTGTCACAGCATGACGGGGATACTAAAAACAGAATAAGATACAGAAAATATATAAAAAGAACTCCTGATGCAGAGAGAGCAAAATCTCTGTAACAGGAGTTCTTTTAGTTGTTTTTAGGGTTTTAAGGGGACTGGTGAGGTCCCATATATAATATGTAAGTCCCGGCAAAGGTCTGACATATTTTGATCTAATGGGTCAGTTAGATCAATGACTCGTAGAGCTTGGTGATATCCTCCACGCTAGTCTCTCTTGGATTGCCCGGACGACATGCGTCATCGTAGGCTGACTGTGCCAGGAATGGAATATCCTCTGGCTTTACAATGTCTTTAAGGTCTGTAGGAATGCCTACATCGATGGACAACTGGCGTACTGCGTCAACTGCAGCTTTTCTGTATTCTTCCTGGGTCATGTCGTCTACGCCCTTAACGCCCATGGCTCTTGCTATCTCACGATACTTTTCTCCTGTTGCTTCTGCATTGTATTCCATTACAGTAGGCAGGATGATCGCGTTGGCAACACCGTGAGGTGTGTCATACAGTGCACCGAGTGGATGTGCCATTGAGTGAACGATTCCAAGTCCGACGTTTGAGAATCCCATGCCTGCAACATACTGACCGAGTGCCATATCTGCACGTCCTTCAGGGGTGTTTGCGACTGCGCCGCGAAGAGAGCGGCTGATGATCTCGATTGCTTTCAGATGGAACATGTCGGACAGCTCCCATGCAGCGGCTGTGATATATCCCTCTATGGCGTGAGTCAGAGCATCCATACCTGTGGCAGCTGTAAGTCCCTTTGGCATAGAACTCATCATCTCAGGATCCACAAATGCAACAACAGGAATATCCTTAGGATCAACACATACCATTTTGCGGTTCTTCTCTACATCGGTAATAACGTAGTTGATCGTTACCTCAGCCGCTGTTCCTGCGGTGGTTGGTACTGCAAATATAGGTATGGATTTGTTCTTGGTAGGTGCAACACCCTCAAGACTTCTGATATCTGCGAATTCAGGGTTGGCAATAACTATTCCGATACCCTTCGCTGTGTCCATGGAAGAACCGCCACCTATTGCGATAATGTAGTCAGCATTGGCTGCCTTGAAAGCCTCCACGCCCTGCTGAACATTCTCTATTGTTGGGTTTGGCTTGATGTTTGAGTAGATCTCGTATGCAAGACCGGCACCGTCGAGAACGTCTGTGACCTTCTTTGTGACACCAAATTTGATAAGATCCGGGTCAGAGCATACAAGTGCTTTTGCGAACCCTCTTCCAATAGCCTCTGTGGCAATCTCAGCGATTGCACCTGCACCGTGGTATGAGGTCTCGTTAAGTACAAATCTGTTTGCCATAAAATTATCTCCTCCTTCTTTGAAAAATATAGCGGCACCCCGATGATGGAATCTTGTGGCCGTATATTCCTTAGGTGTGGCGTAACCGCCAATTTATAAGTGCATATTGCACAAAAGTAATATTAAAATACTGATACTATTATAACATTTATACAAAAATAATCAATGT
>OJNZ01000730.1_pt1 | contig 21839 bp, 27 predicted proteins | sample 1598001 | NCBI WGS metagenome assembly OJNZ01 (sample SAMN01915225, study PRJEB22387) | human gut metagenome | isolation source: stool | host: Homo sapiens | place: USA | reverse complement strand
AATCTGTAGACTTTTTTTATTATTCTATCTCAGACACACTTTTTGAAACAGTATCCTTTTTTGCCTCCGACAACGCAAAATATGCAATTTCAGGCATATTTGCCGTGCCAAATTCGTGGCTTTTTTTTGAGGCCACTGAAAAAAGCCACTGAGCTGCATCTAATTCACAGATATTCATCAATTTGCGTAGCATGAATCTCGACTAAAAACATCAATTTTGCAACCTAAAAATGAGAGAAAATGAGACAGGAAACGATGAAAATCCTCTTCTTTATCAAGAAGGGAAGTCTGCTGAAAAATGGGCAGGCACCGATTGTTGTCAGAGTGACATTCAACGGAGTCAGTGACGAGGCCCGTATCCAGCGCAGTGTAGAACCACGTTTGTGGAATCAGACAAAGGGCTGTTGTAAGGGAAAAGACCGCGTATGTGCTGAAATCAATGACTACATAGAATCAATACGGGCCAGACTCCATGGGCTGTATAAAAATCTGCTCCTGGAGGAAGCACTGATTACTCCATCTGGGCTTATCAGCACTCTTTTCAACAAAGAGGAAAAGCGCAGGACATTACTGTCCACAATGAAATCAGGCATTGAGGATATGGAAAGCCGCGTAGGGATAGATTACGAAAATGTTACGATTAATAGATACTGGAACTGCTTCAGGTGCGTTGAGGCATGTGTGAAGACATTCTATAAAAAAGATGACATTGTCTATTCTGAATTGACTTCTGACTTCATCAAGTATCTTGATAAATACTTCAGAGTGGAAAAGAGACTTTGTCAAAACACCATAGTCCGTTACATGAAGTGCTTCAAAAAATTCGTCAATGAGGCAATCGCTTCCGGTCTTATGAAAGCCAATCCCTTTGTCGGCATAAAATATCGACAGGAAGAAACCGCTCCGACATTCTTGACAATGGATGAAATCAAGTCCATCGCAGAAGCTGATTTCCCTCTGGCACGACTGGATGTAGTCAGAGACATGTTTTTGTTCAGCTGCTTTACAGGGCTGGCTTTTATTGATGCAAAGGAACTCAGATATACAGATTTGTTTAAAGACAACAACGGCAAACTATGGATACGGAAAAGCAGGCATAAGATAAAAAAGGATAAAGCGAGATGTATCAGCAACATCCCTCTACTTCCAGCAGCAATTGCCATTATAGAAAAGTATAAGAAACATCCTTCTTGTCTGGAAAAGGGAGTTTGCTTGCCGTTATTCTGCAACCAGACAATGAACTCTTATCTTAAACAGATAGCAGTATTATGTAATATTGACAAGAATCTTACAACTCATGTCGCAAGACACACATTCGCAACAACAATCACCCTTGCCAATAATGTATCGCTGGCGAATGTGGCAAAAATGATGGGACACTCTTCTACACGCATGACGGAGCATTATGCCAGAGTTCTTGATCAAACAATTATGAATGATATGGAGAAAGTGTCAAAAACATTATCCGGAGTTATATGATATTGTCTATTGTATTTTATCGTAACTCTAAGAGGCAACCTCTGAATTGTAAAATCCAGGTTCCGTCCACTTTTAGGTTAAAAAGAGGCTGACAGAAGATATTTGTCAGCACTCTTTAGTGCAGGAGGGGGAATCGAACCCCACGGTTTCTATGCTGTTCTCTTTCAATGCTTTTATCCATTTAGTCACTTACTTGCAACTCCTGCACGAAACCTACTGCACCTATAATTGACAGTACTACCATCCATATCGGAATAACCTGGCATACCGTAGCCGAGTTCCCATAACCTCAGGCAAAGGTAATCCGTGTTCTTTTCGTACAAGCAAGGCCAAGCCCTCCGGGTTCGTGGAAAAAATCATCCTCGCCCGGAGGGCTTGCGGTATTTTTCCCGAAGCCTTGCATGTACGGAACACGACCTTTTTAAGCCTGTAGTTATGGGAACTTCGGCCCCAGAAAGCCGGACCAACAAAAAATCACAGTCATGTTGCAGAAAACAAAGAACAAGTACACCGTCGAAACACTCAAGGCACTGAATGTTTCCTATGACCATGACCACCGGCTTACACAGGCAGATACGGATATGGTCAACGCCTATGTGGAACTGATAGAGGGGACACGGTCCGAAACCACCCCGCAGGTCGGGGACAGACTGATTTATACAGACAGGCACGGAAGCCATTATGGCAATGCGCTCATTGAAAAAGCCCTGGAAACAGGCTGCGTTTATATATGCGAGGAGCCCTACATCCCTTTCCTGTGGAAAGAGGACGGGAACATCCGCCTGAGCGTCAGCGGCGGGGCATTCCATTCCGTCAATCCCCAAGAAATGAAGTTTGTCCGATGGACGGAAGGCGCCTTCAAGGACTGGGGACATTGCGGAGCCTGCGCCAATGGCGCCGTGGCATTCACGGCAAGGATGCCATTGTGGTCCTATTCCGAACCGGAACCTCTTTACGGCAAATTCACGACGGAAACCTACCGCCGTTTTTATCTTCACAGAAAGACAGATGCGGACACGGGGAACCTTTATCAGGGTGACGGCATCGCTTTCCGTGACGAAACCGAGTTCCGGCAATTCCTGAGAGATTACGAAGGAACAGTATTCAAGGGCAACTGGGAAAACCAGATTGTGGTATGGTGCTTCCGCCGCGAATATGTATTCCTGCCATCCGCCGAATGGGCAAGGATTGATGTTCCGGCCGAAGAGCGGAGGCTCAACTTCCATCCCGAGCAAGTGAAGATTGTCAAGGACATGGAAAAGCACACCACTTACTTTTACCGGATCCAATCACAGAATTTTCAACACATAAAATCCAACTGACATGCAAATGACAGCAACAGCCAGGGCCGGCAACGCTCCCGACCTGCTTTCCGGCATTCTGAGCGTACAGGTGAGAAACGAAGAGAAAATCACGGAACAGGACCGCCAGTACTGCCAACGGCAGCAGGACCTGCTCTACAAGACGCTCGACCAGATACGCCATCTTCAAGGAGGACGCGGAACGATACCGGGAAGAAAAGAACTTCAAGTATGAGGACAACGGCAAAGTGCCCGTCCGGAACTGCCTGATCGGTAACTTCGGAAAGGATGATTACTCATATGACGAGTTCAAGCCGTTCGACCAGCTCAACGACCTTGTGGACAAGAACTACAGCGCCAACGAGAATTTCGCCGACCGCATCATCTCCTATTTCAACAAGACCTACAACGTGGCGGTACCCGTTCCTGCGGTTGATGAGAAGACCCTGCGCATGGGCTTCCGTCCCGTCTATCAGACATATGTGGATGCGATCATCGAACACCTGGGCGGCAAAAGCTTCAGGGAGACAGCCGAGGAAGAACTTCTGGCCCGTTTCCTGAAAACAGTACGGCCTTCCTGCTGGAGCAAGGTCAAACCGGAACTGAAAAAGGACAAGATAACCTTTCCCGAAATCATCCGTTTCGACGAGTTCTCCATGCAGTACAGCCAGAAGAACAGGATCTCCTACAACTACGGCGGTAAACTGGAAACACTCTGCGCCGGTATCGCCTACGGTGCGGATGACATACTGAACGGAGACTCAAAGATGATTATCCATTTTGATGACAACGACGTTTCCGTCAGCGGCTGGTACGACCTCACCCTGACCAATGCCGAGCAGATCAAGTTCTACAAGAACGGACGCATCGACATCCGCTTCAAGAACAGCGCAGCTGCCGGGAACTGTTTCAAACGTCTCCGTCTTGACGAAATCACGCTCCAGGAAGACTGATTCATGAAAAGTTTATTCCGGCACCCCGTAAGGCATCCTTGCGGGGTGTCTTCGTTTCCAACCATTAAAAAGTAAAGACATGTATGCCATCATACCACAGAAGATACCGCAGGACAGGCGTGCCGAGGTCAACGAGAAGATACTTTTCGCCATAGGCTCCGGCAAGGACCTCATCCCGAAGGAAAGCATCTACAACTGCTACACGGGCATCGGAGGATTGCACAGCCTCAGACAGTCGGACTTCGCCAGCTACCACGAATATGCCGAGGCCAAGAAGGAGTCCGAGATGGGACAGTTCTTCACCCCGCATGAAGTATGCAGGGACATGGTCGGGATCCTTTCCCCGACATCGACGGAAATGGTCCTCGACATGTGCTGCGGCATGGGAAACTTCTTCAACCACCTGCCCAACCCGCACAACGCCTACGGCTTCGACATAGACGGCAAGGCGGTGGCCGTCGCAAGACACCTCTACCCGGAAGCCCATATCGAGAAATGCGACATACAACAGTACAATCCCGAACATCGTTTCGACATCGTCATAGGCAACCCTCCCTTCAACCTGAAGTTCGATTACAGGCTGTCACAGGAATACTATATGGACAAGGCTTACGACGTGCTCAACCCAGCCGGAATCCTGATGGTCATCGTCCCGCTCTCCTTCATGCAGAGCGAGTTCTGGGAAAAGACCCGTGTGGCAGGTGTCAACTCAAATTTCTCCTTCATCGGCCAGACCCGGCTGGGCCCGGCAGCCTTCGCCCCCGTCGGAGTGCGGAACTTCGCCACGAAGGTCATGGTATTCCTCCGCCGTTCCATCCACATGGAAATGCATCCCTACAACGCGGAAGAGTTTGTCAGCATGGAGGAACTTAAAGAACGCATTGCCGAAGCGCGGAGGATGAAACGCCGGCTGCGCCTTCAACTGATGCGGGAGGCCAGCCACATAGACAGGGAGGAACTGGAAACATTCGAGTACAGGCTGGCCAAGTACATGTACGAGCTGAAGGCACATCCCGCACTGAACAGGCACATCAAGAAAGCGGAGGCCCTGGTCACGAAGTTCCGCAACCAGAAACCGCCGGAGGGCGCCACTAAGGAGCAGATGAAGGAATGGGAACGCAGGAAGCTCACGACGGGCAAGGTCCTCGGCATCATCCGCAGGTACATCACCTCGCAGAACATGGTGCCCCGCAAGGAGGTGGCGCTGGTGAAGACCTCCCACGGCTTCAAACTGAAACAGTACGCCCCACGTCTGCTTGACAAGGTCACGCACAAGGCGGCAAGCATCAACGACCTCGTGCTGGGACGTGCCGTACTGCCTGTGCCGGAACTGCCGACAGAAAAGAACATGAGCCAGATCCGTGCCGCCGAGAAGCTGATACGGCGCAAGCGGAGACAGAATGAAATGCAGGACCGGCAGTTCCCGGAAATGGAGGAAGACGGCAGGCTGAAAGAATACCTGGACCGTTGCACATTCATCAACAGGGACGGCGAAATCTGCGAATTCACCTCCCTGCAGAAACACGACCTGAATCTCGTGCTTCAGAAACGCTATGCCCTTCTGAACTGGCAGCAGGGCTCGGGCAAGACCGCCGCCGTCTATCACCGGGCGAAATACCTGCTCAAGTTCCGGAAAGTAAGGAACGCCGTCATACTTGCGCCGGCCATCGCCACCCACATGACCTGGATACCGTTCCTCACCGTAAACAGGGAGAGGTTCAAGATGATAAAAACGGAGAGTGACCTTGAGAATATCCCGGAAGGGATGTTCCTTGTCGTCTCCACCTCCATGCTCGGCAGGCTGAAACGGGGACTGACACGTTTTGTCAAGCGCACGTCAAGGAAACTGTGCCTGGTCTTCGACGAGTCGGACGAAATCACCAATCCCATGTCACAGCGTACAAGAAACGTCCTGTGTATATTCAGAAGGCTCAGGTACAAGATACTTGACACCGGGACGACCACCCGCAACAACATAGCGGAACTGTACAGCCAGTTCGAGCTGCTCTACAACAATTCGATAAACATGATATGCTGGAGCCCGCGAATCCACCGCGAGAACAAGGACCGGGAAATAGAAGAGGACAGCAACCCCGATTACGGCACTCCGTTCCCCGCCTTCAGGGGGCACGTGCTGTTCCGCGCCTGCCACTGTCCCGGCAAGGCCACCGTGTTCGGGATAGAGAAACAGAACCAGGACGTCTACAACAAGGACGAACTCTCCGGACTCATCGGCAAGACGGTCATCACCCGGAAGTTCCGTGACTTCGCGGGAGAGAAATACCGGATACGCACACATGCCGTCCGTCCTTCGGAGGGGGAACGCGAGGTGTACCGCGTCATCATAGAGGAGTTCTACCGCATCTGCGAACTGTACTACAACAGCACGGGTGACACGAAAAAGGATGCCGGCCTGAGACTCATAAGACAGATCAAGCTGCTCATCAAGGCCTGCTCGGTACCGCACCTGATAGACGGATATTACGGGGACGGGTATCCCTGCAAGACGAGATACATTGAAAGGCTTGTGAGGAGAATCCCCGGCAAGGTGGCCGTCGGCTGCACCACGCTGGCATCCTTCGACCTGTACGAGAGCTACATCCGCGAGCATTTCCCCGACAGGCCGGTATTCGCTGTCAAGGGGGACGTGACGTTCAGAAAACGCCAGGACATCGTGACGGAGTTCGACTCCACCATCAACGGCATCCTGGTATGCACGCAGCAGAGCCTGAGCAGCTCGGTGAACATCCCCACCTGCAACGACGTGATACTGGAATCCCTGCAATGGAACATCCCCAGGATGGAGCAGTTCTACTTCCGTTTCATACGCCTGGACTCCAGGGAAATGAAGAACGTGCATTATGTCACCTACGAGGATTCGGTCGAGCAGAACCTGATGGCGCTGGTGCTGGCCAAGGAACGCCTGAACGAGTTCATCAAGACCGGGGAGGTCAGGGAACAATCCGAGATCTTCGAGGAGTTCGACATCACGATGTCTGTCATCGACAGCCTGCTTGTCCGCACGGAAGACAGCGAAGGAAAGATACACATCAGCTGGGGCAGCCAGCGCGTCAAGGAGTGAGAGAATGAGAATGATGGCAGCAGACCGCAGATTCCATTCCACAGGCAAAGGTAGCCCGTGTCCTTCCTGGCCGTGCAAGGTCAGGCCGCAGGCGGTTTTACGGAAAATCATCCTCGCTTTTGCAGGCTCCGGTATTTTCCGTAAAAACCCTGCACGGCCGGGACACGGCCCTTTGCCGGCCCGTGGAATGAAATCCACGGTCATGAACCATTCATTGACAACGACAAAAAAACAGAAGATTATGGACTTGAACCGCTCAGAAGTGTCCGTGACGACACAACACCTCATAGACATGAGACAGGAAAAGGACAACTGGCTCCGGATGTCGGATTTCGGCGACATGGGCGAATTCCTCAATGCCTGTTCGGACCTGTTCCCGAAGGAACGCGAACCCGAGTACAGATACCTCGGATGGGAAGACATACCCGACCTGCTGATCAGCCGGGAATGGCTGTGTCCCAACTTCTTCGACATCAGGGACGCGCTTGAAACGCTCGGCGGGGAAGACGCGGAGCATTTCATCACATGGAGCGGGCATTACGGGTATGACCTCACCGCCGATGACCCGTACATGATGGTCTCGCACTACCTGGACCTGTACGGGCATATCCTCACGGAACCGGAGGAAGACCCTGCGGACATGCCGGCGGGCGAACTTATATACACGGGAGTCTCAAGCAATTACCTTGACATGGCTCCTTACCGCTACGAGTTATTTGACGATGACTACAATTAAAAACGACGGACATGAGAATCAATTTCAAAGGACCGGTAATGCCGGTGGACCCATATTCACAGCTGGCATTCGTGGAGATACTGAACATCATCCTGGCGGCCAGAAACATCGTGGACGTGAACAGGCTTCTGATAAACAGGAACGTCAACCCGACATTCGGCTCGCTGTCCGGCTATTTCAGATGGTCATTCGCCGGGGACCGGTTCACGCTATGGCAACGGATGGACTACAACTCCATGCTGTGTTTCAATCCGGGAATACTGGAGATACACTTCGGAGCCCTGGCCGCCAGGGACAACGGGAAAGACATCAATGTATTCAACTGACAAGAACAACGGATATGGCAACGACAGTCAAAGTCCCCAACCGGGATATCGCAATACGGGCGTTCGATTACCTGCGCCACGAACACAAGACATTTTCAGCTTTGCGCCTGGCCCATCACCTGCTCCACCACGAGGGCATCTCTCTCGGCATAGGTGACACGGATTGGGATATTGACACGGCCCTGCAAAGGTTCGGCGGAGAGCCGAGAAGCGGATACGGGCATTCCGCCCGCTTCGATTTCAACGGGAAGACGGTAATGGAACGTGACAAGTTCCAACAGGTATTCCATGAAGAGGACAGATAACCGGAGGGCGGCCGCAAGGTCGCTCTCCTCTCATTTATAAATTCATGTACGGGAAAATGAATCCTGCCGTACACAGGTGACAGAAATGAAAGGACAGGAAAAACTGACGATGGACTTTGTGAAATCGCTCATGGAGCCTTCCTACACATTGGTGTGGGTGGATTACCGCGACAATCTTGACAACTGCCGAGACACTATCCAGAAATGCCTGGAAGAAAGGAACTGTGAAAGACTTTTGGAAAAAGTGGACGAATGGTACAGTGACGCGGAATGGGAAGCGGTCCGTGATATTGTCGCAAAACTTAAGGATGAATGCATCAGTTCCCATGACTTCGGAAAAGAAGCCGTGGAACAGTTCTTCGGAGAATACGAATATGAAATCAGGGAGGAAATATACAGCCGTAATTCCTCAGACATACTGAAGGAACTGGTCAAGAATACGGATGACATTCCCGTGCGTGTCGAGATGTTGTCCGACTATGACTGCATCAATTCCAACTGGCTCGAATCACAGGACGGCTACCGGTATGAGGAATCCTATTTCGGGGACATGGTGGATGCGCTGAATCTCAATCCCGCCAGAGTAAAGAAGACGCTTAAGGAAAAAGGCTATAAGACATGCGGCCGCTTTCCGGACAAAAAGCACAGGGACGGCAAGGAGCAGGTATCCTACGGGCAGTTCTATCAGGAACTCATCAACTCCTGCTGCGGAGCCAACCTGCTGACCTATATCGGCAAGGTAAGCCTGCAGGAACTTTATGATGCCGGATTCTCGCTTGGGGAAGTCATCATTCCAAAAGGCAACTGTTGCGGGCTGTTCAGTTCCATGTACGGTGGAGGGAGCCTTCTTGAAATGGAGCTCAGAGAGGACATCAGGCTGAGACTGGAAGTCAAGGACTACCACGGATTCCGTTTCCGGCTTGACAACGAGAGGTCAGCATATGAATGCTCCATCAAGCGTGTCTATGGAGTATGCGATTCCTTCTTCGGTGAAAAGATAAGCCTTGTCGCTTCATGAGATTGACAATCAATAAACCAAATACATAGGATTATGGAAAAGAAATATGCAATCATCCTCTTCAAGGAGAAAGAATACCTGTGCAGCCACGAGGACGGCTGCTATTGTGACGTATCCTGTCCGATGATGACATTTACTGAAGGCGAGGACGACTTCAAAATTCTGGAACCTGACCAAAACCGGTCTGAAAGGACGTTTTCTTACCATGAAAAGGCATTGAGGCTTTCTCCCGGATTCTACACGAACGGCTGGCCTGCCCTGTTTCTGGAAGTGCCGGACACGGGAGAGACCTATACGGTGCTTACCGTCAACCTGGAAGACTCTCCGGCATTCGGGATTCCGGACAGGACTTTCATTGACACCGGCAACAACCCGGATGCGATGGAATTCCTCATAAGAAACAACCTTGCCGAAGACACCGGCTACAGGCGCAGGAGCGGATGGGTGGAATATCCGATGGCAAGACTGAACCTGCCGGAACTGTACCGGATATCCCCGGAGGCTTTCGGGGATGGACTGACAACAGGAAATGAACAATAACCCAATCATAAAATTAAAGATTATGACAAAGTACGATGTAAGAGTAAGGTACTCCTTCGAGGGTACCTACAAGGTCGTGGCCAAGGACCGCGACGAGGCGGAAAGAATGGTAACGGAAGACTGCGGGCTGGTATTGGGCGGCAACATCCACACCACCTGTGACGATGACGAGGTGACGGACTGGAAGTTCGGCAGCCATCCCGACATGCAGATCCTGTCTTTCAGGGAACGGGACAAAAAAGGCAAGGTAAAATACACCGCCATGTGTTTCGGCGACAGGATTGAAGAGCTGCGTAATGATATCATAGAGGCTATCAGGCAGCTGCTTTATGCCCACGGGCTGAAAGAAATATCATTTGCCGACAACGATGAAGATCCTGTATGGGTCATCTGGTTCGGCAAGAACGGAGACCCCTATGAATGCCGGGTAACGGGACTTGAAGTCACGGACAACAGCCTGACGGTGTTCGCATCGGAAAAGGAATGCGGAGAAGAGGTGGCCTGCCGCACTCCTTACGAGCTCGGAGCCTGCAACATCGACTGGCTCAACCAGATGTACGAGGCGGCCATGCTGCAGCTTGAAAACACAAACGGAAACTCTTAAAGAACGACAATATGGCAGCAAGAATCAACATGAACAGACACGTCCGGGAAGGATGGACTGTCGGAGCGTTCATCAGGGAACTGGCACCGCAAATAGAAACAATCATGAGCGGCCAAAGCTGGAGAAAGCCTTTCAGGGACAAGCAGGAGCTGGCGGACTGGTGCAGGGACAACCAGCCCTATTACAAGAAAAGGATTCCCGAGGTGAACAGCCATTTTGCAAGAATGTACAACCTCAAATAGACCCGGCGGTATGAGACACACAGCAGAAAATGCAGTCTCCAGTTTCTTCTACTACATGTGGAACGCCTGGAGCGAGGAGGAGTGCAGACTCGTGTACGGAAGCATGAGCCGTCACTTCTGGGAGAAATGGAGTCAGATGACGGAGAAGGGAGTCTTCGGAGCGGCCGAACGGTTCTATGCGGAACTGACGGACCGTTACCGTAGAAAACTGACGGAGCGGGCAGTGGCGCTTTATGACGGAAAAGCATTCCGAAAACAGCCGGAGGACAGGGAAATCCTTGTGTGCGCATCCTGCGGATCAAGGAAAATAGAAATCCAGGCCTGGATTGATGCCAATACCGACGAACTCCGCAGCGATGTGGATGACGGCACGGACAGCCGGTGGTGCGGAGAATGCGAAGGCCATACGGGCTTCGACATGATGGAGGACTTCAAGCGGAAGATGGAAATTTGGTGGGCCTCCGCGGACCTCCGGCTGAAAGGAAGGATAACCGGTCTGAAAGGGACGGACCATTTTCCGGACAACGGGCCACAGGCCTTTGCCGATGCCGCAGATGCCTGGTGGAAATCCCTGGACTATGACCGGAAACGGAACATTTACAAGGAATACGGACATTAAAGTACAGATTATATGAAAAGAAACATCATTGACCTGATCTGCGGCTCATGCGGCTGCGGCAGGCAGGAGGCACAGGAATACCTGGATGCCGAAATCCGGTACCTGCAGGAATTGCAGGACGCGAACGACCTGAGAGACGGCGACATAGAGGCCACGTGCGGCAATCTCGGTCTTGACCTTGACTTCCAGGAGTATTTTGTCAACCGCCTTGCAGGGGCATAAAACTTTACGCTTATGACTTATTTTCAAGACATACGAAGTCTGGCGGACCTGAAGAAAGAGTACCGCCGTCTGGCAATGCTTCACCACCCCGACAAGGGTGGTGACATTGCCGTCATGCAGCAGGTAAATATCGAATTCGAGAAACTGTTCGATATATGGAAAGACAAACCCTCCATCCCGTCGGATTCGACAGGTTACGAATATGACTGCCAAGGTGCCACCGCAAGGGAATACACAGAATACGTGTACAATGAATACCGCTGGAAAGGCCGCAATTACAAGGGGCAGCACGCCCCCGAAATCGTCGGACTGGTGCGGGCATGGCTCAAGGAGACCTATCCGAAATACAGGTTCTCTGTCCGCAGGAGCGGATACAGCTCAATCAACATCCGTCTGATGACGGCTGATTTCGAGGCTTTCACCAAAGAATCCGGGAAAGTGCAGGGAGACATCAACCATTATCATATCGCATCCGACAAGTCCCTGACGGACCGCGCGAAAGAGGTGATGACGAATGTCCGAGATTTCGTGATGTCGTATAATTTTGACGACAGCGACCCCATGACGGACTATTTCTGCACCAATTTCTACCTCACTCTCGGAGTCGGCAACTATAAGCAGCCCTATAAGGTCGAACTGCCGGAACTCACGGGGAAAGACAGCCCTGAAGTGTTCACGCATCCCGAAGGACCGGCACACAAGGCGTTACGCCAGGCACTGGGCAAGGCACGGTTCGGCTTCATCGAGAGCCGGAGGCATACCGGGGAAATGATACTGGGGGAAGACTTTTACGGTTCACAGGGCGAACATTATTTCTGGCCTAAAGAGTATTCAAGCGCAAAAACGGCCCAAAAACGTATCGACAAACTGGAGGCTGCCGGAATGCGGTGCGAACTGACCGGCTGTAACAGAGGATACATACGGCTGCTCGGATATGCTCCGGAAACGGAAAAATGCCTGGAGCGGGAAAGGCAGGAATATGCCGCCGCATACCGGATATGGATGTCGGAACACGCCACTTCCCAAAATGCGGGGACAATACACCTGAACATTTCAAATACAATTCAACAGATACGGTCATGACAAACAGGGAAATCATCAGGGAACTGAAACGCTGCGGCTACCGCCGGGTGGATATTGATACGGACCGAAGACTCCGGAAGACCTACTACACCTGTCGCGGTGGACTCCACATCAACGGTACGGAAAACCTGTCCTTCCATATCGTACCGCAGAAGGAGAGTCTTGGACTTGGGCGCTTTGCCGTGTGCGCGGTCAAAAACGGGGCGGGCTTGCAACTGGGAACGGACCATGCCCCGTTCTTTTTCCAACGCCTCCTTGCCTTCCTGAAAGGTGAGAGGAGCGAAAAGGAAATCATAGATGAAATCTGTGATGGCTGACAGAACCGGCAGGCACTGCCGCATTTTCATTTCCCATCCTGCAAAGGTAGTCCCGCGCCAGGCGCACCTCCCAAGGTCATGCCCCGGAGGGGTCGGCTGGAAGAAAATCATCCTCGCCGCGCTGCGGTATTTTCTTCCGCCGAACCTTGCCGAGGTACAGCCGCGGGACAGTCAGGCAGGTGAGAAATAAAAATACCGGCTCACTGGGCCGGACATGTTTAACAGATAAAATACAAATGTCATGAAAATCCTGAATCAAGAACATTTCGAGAATGTGAAGCAGTATGCCGACTCCATCGGTAACACCTCGTTGCAGGAGTGTCTGGACAGGCTGAAACAATGGGAGGAGAACCCCAATCATCCCTGTGAGATCTCGCTCTACTACGACCATGCCCCGTATTCGTTCGGCTTCACGCAGCGTTATCCTGACGGAAGAACAGGCATCGTGGGCGGCCTGCTCTACCACGGCATTCCGGACAGGTCCTTTGCCGTCACGCTGACACCGTTCCACGGATGGCAGATACACACCTGATGACAGAAAACATAGTATTAACTTTATAAAATTCAAGATTATGTGCACATCAGCAGCATTGGAAAGACAACAGCAGTTTGACTTTCAGAAAAACGGAATCGAAACGATGAGCTTCGAGACGCTCCGACGTACCTACAAGGAGAACGACATCTACAACAACCCGGTACAGGGCATCTACCATTACCAGGTCATCCAGCGCATGACGGACATCTGCGAGAAATACAACCTCGACTACGAGGTGGAGGAAATCTTCGCGGCCCAGAACCGGAACAAGACACAGCCCGGCGTGAGCATCCTCCCTCAGGTGGAACAGACCCACGGGGAAAAGGCCGTGGAAGCCCATATCCTCCGGCGCATCTTCGCCACCATCCGCATCAAGGACTGGGAGACAGACGAACTGACCACGACACTTGTGGTCGCCTACCACCAGGACGGCATACAGGCGGCCATAGGCCCGTGCGTGAGGATATGCCACAACCAGTGCATCCTCTCGCCGGAAAGGAGCGTGTGCAACTACGGAAAGAACAAGGTGACGACGGAAGGGGTATTCGAGACGGTGGACGGCTGGCTGGCCAACTTCGAGGTGAACATGAACGAGGACATCGGGCGGATACAGCGGATGAAGCGCAGAGCAGTCTCCCTTGAAGAAGTGTATATGTACATAGGACTGCTGACGGCCATGCGCGTGGCACACGACAGCTCAGACAAGAGCCTGTCATCATCAGTGGAGACCTACCCGCTGAACCAGGGACAGATATCCCTGTTCACGGAAGAGGTACTGAAGCTGGCCGCTGAGAAGGGACAGATTACCGCCTGGGATCTGTACAACGTGGCCACCGAGATATACAAGCCCGGCAAGACGGACTTCCCGGCACTCATCCCGCAGAACGGGGCGATGGCGCAGCTCCTGCTCTCACGCCTGCCCGAAGAGGCGGAAATACAGGAGGCAGTCCTAGTGAATTGAGTTGCACTATAATGAAATATTTACATAGGAAAACAAATATAATCCGGGCTGTGACAAATGACACAGCCCCTTTTCACTATTACTAAGCTCTTTATTTACGCGATATTCACAAACTTGCCGTTGACAGTCCTTTTCCTCTCAGGAGTATCATATCCTCGGAACTCATGCAGTTTGGATTATTTCTAAGCTTATTGCTTTCTGTGAGGCCGGTTCAAATAAGTATTGATTCCTGACTTTGTGTAATTCCTTATTGTATTCATCGTCCATTAAAGATTTTCAATAACTTTGCCATCAATAATCATAGCGGTAAAAATTTTATGTTTGTTTTGTTGATATTTCAAACTAACTTACATTAAAAGTGATTAGACATGAACGAGAAATTTACATGGATACCTTTTTACAAAGAACTATCCGACTGGCTACTCGAAAAACAGAATAGCCAGCCAGATCTTATCTCTGTGTTAAAAGAGATTGGCATTACCGGTTTTAAAGATGGTACAGAAAAGGGCAAGAATATAGAGCTAAATGAAATCGATCCATTCACATTCTTATCTTATCTCAATAAGTTTAACACCAATGAGAGACGAGTTGAAATATTACAAAATTTAAGGGGTACGCTGGATTTCAAATGCCAAGAACCGACAGATGTAGAAGGACTTCCGACAACACACCCAATGAAAGTACATCTATTCCCATGGAAGACAACCAGGGATAAAGATGATATAACAGCACTGTGGGACTTATTCAGACAAGCAAAAGAAGGGAAAATAGAAGAACAACTCTTTCAAACCGTATTGAATATAAAAAGTGTAGGGAAAGGCAAACTCAGTATTGTACTGTTCTATACCAATCCAGAGAAGTTCGTTCCTCTGGACTCCTATACATCATCATATCTGCGGAAAAAGAAGCTAAGCTACACCTATGACAGCTTTGCTTCTTATGAAAAGCTGTCAGAAGAAGCAATCCGGACTCTTGGGGAAAAGCCCTGGGAGATTTCATGTGATGCCTATGACCTCCCCCCTGAGAGTGAAGATTCAACTACCATAGGTAGTATCAGAACATTATTTGAAAGACTTGAAGGCGAACTGGAGGACGGCATGGATTACCATATCTTTTACAGAGGACAATCGGACAAAAAATATGGGTTACTCCCCTCAATCTATCGGGAAGAAGCATTGATCCAGAATGAGGACAAGATATTCAGAGACATTATCGCACAATGTCCTACCGATTTCAAAGGAAGTACATCAACCTTTGAGAAACTGGTAAAGATGCAACATTACTCTTTACCGACACGCCTGCTGGACATTACAACCAACCCATTAGTAGCTTTGTATTTTGCGTGCGACAATAATGAAGTCGATGGCATGCTGTTCCGTTTTGAAGTCAAAACATCAGAGATCAAATACTTTGACAGTGATGCAGTCAGTGTAGTATCCAATATTGCAAAACGCCCTATAGATTTCAGTATTGAGAATTTACGGGACTTAGATTGTGAGGATTTTAATAGTCAACCAGACATAGCCTATCTGCTGCATGAGATTAAGTACGAGAAGCCTCATTTCCAAAACATAATTGACTCAAAAGACATAGAAAGAGTATTTTGTGTGAAACCGATGTTTGACAATCCGCGTATCATCCGGCAATCGGGAGCTTTCTTCCTTTATGGCATAGACGGAGACAAAAGCAAACCGGCAAAACTCAACTTCGACTATAAAAAGTATATCATCGGTAAAAAACAAAAGAAGAAAATCAGAAAACAGCTTGAAGCTCTCGGTATCGACAAATCCACATTGTTCCCCGAAGTAGAACATGTAGCCGAGCACATAAAGGAGAAATATCATATCACCCAATAAGCTCTGGAAATATGAATAGTATGGTCTCAAAGTCAGATTTTACGGGTTAGAGGCTTATTATTCAATATATTGTTATATCTTTGCCAAATAATTGAATAAGATAAAATGAAAACTTTTATACAGATTGCAAAAATAAAAGCAGTATTACTCTATATCATGCAGAGTTTTCCCCAGGGAGTGGACTATATAAAGTTATTCAAAATACTTTATTTTGCCCAGCAGGATCATCTTGTCAAATATGGAAAGGTACTTGTAGAAGACTCCTTCAGGGCATTGAAGCACGGTCCTGTACCGACCTATACTTATAAGGCACTGCAAATAGCAGAGGGGAAGCCATTGGAAGGAAATTTTGATGACTTTCTTACCGGTATAGAAGTACGAGACAAGAAGGTTTATACTTCTGCAAAACCTGATATGGACTACATTTCAGGTGCTGACAAGCGTTGTCTTGATGCTGCTATCGAAAAATATAAGGATGCAGACCCTTATGACCTATCAGACCTGTCGCATGACTCGGCATGGGAAGAAGCAATGACCCGTATTCAGGATGACCCCCAAAAGAATTTCATTACCATCATAGATATAGCAAGAGCCGGAAAGGCGACAAAGGAAATGGTAGATTACATTCGTGAAAAACAAATTGTCAGAAACGCTTTATCCTAAAATCAGATGGACGATAAAAACGGTGCGCTTGAAAGGCTGAAGGCTACAATGGACGAAGCAGAACGATTAGATATGTCATCAGTGAAGATTGGTGACATTATTTATGTTCCTCTGGATGAAGAAGACGGATTGATATTAAAAAACGGATATGACGACCGTAAGAAATACATTGTCGTTATCGGGTTCACTCCGGAAGGAGTCGCCATTGGTGCATTGCTTATAAACTCGGAAATAGATTCTTTCAAGAAGAGGTCTAAGGAACTGCTAAACTGCCAATACCCTTTATTGGTACGCAACTATCGCAGCATTCTCGACTATGACAGCTGGCTGGACTGTTCGGATATATTCGAACTTTCAAAGCAGAAGATCATGGAAAAGAATGGGAAACTGAAAGGCTGCCTAATTCCTGAAGACAGAGAGAGAGTGATAGAGTTTCTAAAAGAAACAGACGTTTTTGACAACGCTACTAAAAAAACGTTATGGCATTATATAGGCCAACTTACAAATAATGGATTTTAAAATTATGTACAGCAAATAAATATGGGGAATTTTAATCACAACTGTCTATAATTTAATAATCACATGTAGTGACCTGAAACTCAACAAACCTGATTGTAGAGCACTCACGAATTGTTCTATGGTTATGCATTAGCCCAAACAATGAGCATAAGCAAAGGGATGGTAGGTTCAAATAGGGAATTCTTCAAACAGCCTTATCTTCTTTTACTTTCGCAGTCTGAACTCTTCTTTTCTCTCTTGTCTGACACTCAAAACGATTTCCCCACGGTAACATCTGCATAGAAATACTATTCATAAATTTCCATATTCTTGGACTTCAATCTTTTTACTGGTTATAAATATTTCATATAGTCAAGTAACCGAAACACATAGACTTTATTAAGACAATACGGCAAACAGTAACAAGTTATTTCTAATCACCAATCAGTATAAACTCGTATATATTAAGAAGTTGTCTATTTTAAACTTGTGTAATTATCACAATATTTCGCAAACTATTAATTAATAAAACAGCTCATTTATTAAAGATGCACCATTAGTCAACCTAAATATTCATTTTACATAAATAAAATCACATATACTATTGAGCGAATAGTGTTATATATAAAAGTTATTTAAAAATAAATTCACATTCTATCCATTTATTTATATATTTGCATACAACAAACAATTGAACGCATTAGAATTTTATGGAAAATGTGGAAAGTAAATACAATATAACAGTGAGAACTGAGCATAAGACATTATTGTTTAACAGTCTTACGGGAAAGATTATTGCCATTGATAACGATGAGTATTCAGCTATTGAAGCTTTAATGAGTGATTTAACTATTTTTCAAAGCAAATATCCAAAATTACTCGATTCTTTCAAGCGCGCTGGATTTATAATCAACAAGGATTTTAACGAGCTGGAATTTATAAAGTATCAGAATCAGAAGAAAGTATTTGTTGACCGTAATTATCGTATTGCCATAAACCCGACTTTATCATGTAATCTGAATTGCTGGTACTGCTCAGTCAAAAGTGCTGGTGCTAAACATTCTAACGGAAGAATGAACGACGATGTTATTTCATATCTGAAAAAACATCTAAAATTATTGATTTCAAAATGCAATATTGATTCAATCATACTAGATTGGTTTGGCGGTGAACCCACGTTGTATTACAACGAAGTAATGAAGCCTATCTCAGATTATTTTATCCAACTCGCAAGTTCTAATACAAACCTTAAATATTACTACCAACAAATCACAACAAATGCGTCCCTACTAAATGAGGACAGAATTAAAGAAATGCGTGATGCATGCTTCAAGTCTTTTCAAATTACGATTGATGGCAATCGGAAAAGACATAACGAAATTAAATATAGTTCAAATAAAAACGGGACGTACGATAAGGTCATTGAAAACTTGAATCTTATATCTAAGCACATTCCTGATGCTGCCATTTTTTTAAGGATAAATTTCGACAAGGTCACTTTGAATGGGATACAAGACATCATCAAAGATTTATCCAAAGAGACAAAGAAACAAGTATTAGTTAGCTTTCAGAGAGTATGGCAGGTAAATCTTGACGAATCGGATATACGGCAGTTAAAGTATGTTAAAAACATCTTTAAGCAAGCAGGCATGAATTGCTCTCAAGGCATTTATCGCACATGCACTTTTAAACGTTGTTATGCAGATAGTCATTATTTCTATGTGGTAAATTATGATGGACTAATATATAAATGCACAGCCAGGGATTACAGTGATAAACTATGTGTAGGCAAGCTGGAAAACACTGGCTATATTTCATGGAATAGTTCGCTGTTAAGTAAATACTATTCTAAAGCAACTTTTGAAAATGAATTATGTCTCAATTGTAAATTTTTACCAATATGTATGGGGCCGTGCATACAAATTAATTTTGATTATAAATTAATAAAACAACCAACAAAATGCGTATTACGAAATTACGAATATTCTGTTGAAGAATGGATTATTGATTTAGCAAAAAAGAATAAAATCATATGAGTATATTTATTACACCAGAAGATGTCATTAGGGAATTAGCCAATTTGCGTCAAATTACATTTGAAACCACAGAGCTATGTAATTTGCATTGTAAATACTGTTTTTATGGGGATTTTTATATAGACTCAAGTGATAGAAAAGGAAATGACATAAATATCAAATCTGCCTTAAATTTACTAGACTATCTGATTCCATTATGGAATTCAGAATACAATATGTCAGACCATGCTGTTTTGTATGTTTCATTTTATGGTGGCGAGCCATTGCTGAACTTTGATTTTATAGAAAAAATCACACTCTATCTGAGCAATCTAAAATTAAGCAATAGAGACATTAAGTTTACAATCACGACAAACGCCACGCTATTAGATAAGTATATGCACTTCCTTGTAAAAAACAACTTTGATATATATATTAGTCTTGATGGCAATGAGTATAACAACTCATATAGATTAAAAAAGAATGGCGAGCCCTCGTTTTTTAAAGTATGTGAAAACATTGATAAAATAAGAATATCGTTCCCAGATTTTTTTACTTCGAATGTGCATTTTAATTCCGTTTTACACAACAGGAATTCAATAGAAGATATTTATAATTTCTTCCATAGAAATTATAATAAACTTCCCAGTATTGGAGAACTTAATACGGTCGGTATTAGGGATGATAAGGCCAAACAGTTTAAAAAAACATATAAAAAATATGACGATAATGGGACGGTCAATAATGATTTAGTGAATGACGAGTCGCTATTATATTCTACAAAATATAAGTCTTTAATACATTTCTTATATAACTCAAAAGGACTTTCTTTTAATGATTATTCAGACTTGATGTTTGAAAAAAACAACAAAGCAAAAAGGATTCCTACAGGAACATGCTTGCCATTTAGCAGGAAAATGTTTGTTTCCGCTTATGGGGACATATTGCCTTGTGAGAAAATAGGTTTAGAGCATACTTTAGGACATGTGAATGAGAATTCAGTAGACATCAATGTTGAAGCAATTGCCGCGACATACAACAATTACTTAAATGATATATTCATGAACCAATGTAATTCATGTTGCAACCAGGCATGCGGCAGTTGTATTTTCTGTCTCAAATTCATAGATGGGAGGCCCCATTGTAATAATTACATGGACTTGCAAACATTTGAAATCTATAAAGATAAACAAATCGACATATTGAGGGGAAATCCATCTCTATATTTTAATATAATGAAAAATATCAAGTTTAAATAACATGTACAAATCTAAATCATATTGGTTGACGGCATTTCCAAACGTCTACATTAAATGTCAGAATGACAAATCGTTAATATATAACACTCAAACTGGCAAATACCTTGAGAACGAAGATTCATGCATTGTTGAGTTGATGAAGAAGTTGTCTGATCCTTATAACCTTCATTGCATCGAATGCAACGAGAATACCATAATGAATAATTCTCTTTTCTTTCGTTCTTTCATAGAAAAAGGCATGGGTTCTATTGTGCATAAAAAAGATACGAAAAAAAAACCGATTCAATTATTTCCTGTTCTAAACCTTCAAACGGACTATGATTTTGGAGATTTGTCACATAAAGACCATATTTTAGAGTACTTGTATCAATTGAATGTTTATATTACATCAAAATGTGACAATGACTGTAAATATTGTGATGAGTATAGCCATCAATACTGTTGTTGCAAGAAAGAAAATTCTACAAATGGGTATATAGACCTATCTATTGTAAGAACTGTCGCACGACAAATCCAAAACTGTCCAGGAATTACATGCGTAAATTTATTAGGTGGAAATCCGTGGCTACATCCTGACTTAAAAGAGATTATAAAAATATTTGAAAACAATAAATACCATGTACGATTTTGGACACATATATCCTTATGTAATAAGATTGATTTTAAAGAAGTTAATCTTATCTTTGATATAATGATTACTTTCCCAATAAAAATAAAAGATAATCTGATAAAAAAACTTATTACCTCAAATAAGTATTTGATACATTTTTTTGTGACATCAGAACAGGAATGTAATGAGGCGAATGAAATAATTAAAACATTCAATATAAAAAACTTTAGATTTCATCCAATCTTCACAAAGGAAAATTTTTATTTTATGAAAAATACTGTATTTCAATCCAAAAACGAAATAATGTATCCACCTGTAAATTATAGACAAATTTTTGCGCACCAAAAAATCAATACTAATTTCTTTGGGATGTTATCACTAAATACTAACGGTAATATATCAGTTTGCGCAGACTCTCCAATGATCGCATCCATAAAGAATGCCAATTTAATTGATGCAATCTCAAAAGAACTATCAACTAATACTTTATGGCGAAAAATCAGGCAAGGCAAAGAGTGTACAGATTGTTTATATATTGACCTATGTTCATCGCCGTCGTTGGTAGTGTTTCAAACAGTGTGTCTGGGTTAAGCCATCAGACCTCTTAGTTTTGCA
>OJNZ01000725.1_pt1 | contig 22011 bp, 27 predicted proteins | sample 1598001 | NCBI WGS metagenome assembly OJNZ01 (sample SAMN01915225, study PRJEB22387) | human gut metagenome | isolation source: stool | host: Homo sapiens | place: USA | reverse complement strand
ACGTCCGCCGAAACGATGACGATGCAGGAAGTCGGCACGTTCGTCGGTGAGGTCGTGCAAGCGGCTATCGTCTGCAAGCTGGCGGAAAATGCTGACCCGGACAGACAGAAGCCGGAAGCGTCGGGCGGTCAAATCGCGTCGGCGGTCGCGGCGCTGACGGCGGCGATCAGGCGGGCGACCGGCGAAGCGCACGCGGGCGGCGATCAGGCAGCGGCGGAAAGCCCGGAGGTAACGGAATGACATTCGGCACGTGTAGATACTGCGGGCAAGTCGTGAATCTGGACTATGAAGAAGAAACGCAGGCGGAAGCCGATATTGCCGCTTCCGAAAAATGCGAATGCTACGACGCACGGCATGAACGGAATCTGCGCAAGCAGATCACGGCGGCGCAAAACCGCATTCGCAAGATTTTCGGGGACGATGCTGCAAAGCTGGGCTTTGCCCCGATTGCTGCCGAAGAACCGCTGCAACTCCTGAACGCTATCGCGGAGCAGACCGCGCGCGGGTTTATTACGTCGGCTACGATCAACGTACGCGGGCTTTGCAAGGCGAAAATCACGATGACCACAAAAGAGAAAATCAAGGTCGAGCGCAGCGAAACGAAAACGTATCAGTTGGAGGAATGACGGCGAATGAACGAAGCGTATAACATTGACTGCATGGAATTTATGCGCCGCGTTCCGAGTAAATATTTCGATTTGGCGGTTGTAGACCCGCCGTACGGGATTGAAAAGGGATTCAAGGCGACAAGCCGGGTTAGGCGCTACGGGCAGACAAAGACCGCGAACGACGATAAACCGACGGCGGAATACTTCACCGAACTGTTCCGCGTCAGCAAGAATCAGATTATTTGGGGCTACAATCACTTGTCGGATTTGCTGCCGCCGACGAAGGAATTCATTTTCTGGTACAAGCGTCAGCCCGTGGACAGCTATTCCGACGGCGAATTAGCATGGACGAGTTTCAATAAAACGGCAAAATGCTTTGACCATGCGTATTTCGGGAACGTCGGCGCGGATGACGTGCGGATTCATCCTATGCAAAAGCCGGTTGCGCTGTATTTGTGGCTTTTCGCGAAATACGCGCATCCGTACGACAAGATTTTTGATTCACACCTTGGGAGCGGGTCAAGCCGAATTGCCGCTTACGATATGGCGCTTGATTTCATCGGGTGCGAGATCGACGCAGATTATTTTCAGAAGCAAGAACAACGTTTTGAAGAACATACAGCGCAGCAGCGGTTATTCCTATGACCGCCGCAAGGAGGGTACATCATGGTAACAATCGGATGCGGCAGGACGGTCAAGCCCGTCACGTTCAGCGTCTTAGGCAAAGACGGCAAAGATAAAGCCGTTCGGGGTACGGTTTCGTACATCCATCCGGCGCGCCGCTATTGCATTCTTGAATTTGCCGTGCGGGGCGGCATTCTCCGCGAATCATTCCAACTGATAGACGGCGAAATTGCCGAATAGAGAAAGGCAGGGGCTTACATGGAACGCAGACCTATGAAGCTATACCTCGTCAGACACGCCGAATACGGCGAAACAACCGCAAACGGGCGCTGCAAATATGATGCGATCATCGCCGCCGCGCGGCAATGGCGCGCCCGCTGGACGCAGATAGCCCGCGAATGTGAATTTATCGTGCTTGCCGAAGAAGAACCGGCAAGCACAGAGCAATGACCGCGCAGCAGCGGCGGAAACGCCGCATGATACGCCGGTTCGCGCCGACGGTCGCGCTGTGCGCCGTCATTGCAATCATTGCGGCGGCTTGTGTCTGCGCGCTGGCGCGCCCGGTAGAGCGGGACACGCAGCCGGAAGCGGCAAGCACGGAAACGGTTGCCGCAGCAACAAAAATCGCGCCCGCGATCACAAAAGCGGCGGAACAGATCACGAAAACGCCGGAAACGATCACGCCGGAAGTGCCGGAAGAAACAGAGCCGGAAGAACAGCCGGAGGAAGCGCCGGAAGAAATCAGCCGTTATGCGGCGCTGAACGTCACGGAGGACGATATTGATATGCTGGCAGCGCTTGCATGGCACGAAGCGCGCGGCGAACCGTTCGACGGGCAAGTTGCCGTTGTCCTGACTGCGCTGAACCGCTGCTTGTCGCCGGAATTCCCGGATACGGTCGAAGAAGTCGTTTTCCAGAAGTACGGGGACGTTTGGCAATTCAGCCCCGCGCCGTATCTTTGGACAGCAGAACCGACACAGACGCAGTACGACGCAGTTTATACCGCGCTGCACGACACAGATTACATTCTTCCCGCCGAAGCGGTATTTTTCAGCACAAAGGCATACAACGACAATATCGTTGCAGTCATCGGAAATCACATCTTTTGTTCTATTGAGGAGGTCACACAATGAAAATCACACGCAGGACAGAGCAGGAAATCAATATTTCGGAACTGAAAGCGGCGATCAAGGAGGGGCGCGGTCTGGAGGTCATCCGCCCGCACGACGAAATCACGCTTGCGCTTGACACGGGCGAAACGATTACGCCGGTTTGCGGCTACGTCGGCAAGCATAGCGCCCGATTTGTTTTCAAAGATTGCCTCCGCGAAATGTGGCAGATGAACAAGACCATGACCAACAAGGGCGGATATTTCAGAAGCGAAGCCCGCAGACACGTCCTCGAAGATATTCTGCCGCATTTGCCCGCCGAACTGCGCGAAGCGATCACGCCGCGACACTTATGCGAGGAAATCGACGGCGAAACGTACGAATATTTTGATTCGTTGTGGTTGCCGTCGGCAACAGATGTTTTCGGCAATGACCCGGATGGATGGTGGAAAGAAGAAACAGACAGCTTCCAGTTACCTATTTTCAAGGCGGAACGCGACCGCGTGAAGGAAGTTCCCGGAAACGGCACATATCCGTACTGGCTCCGTTCCCCGGGTGCCGGCAATTCCACGCGTTTCGTGCGTGTGATTACTGGCGGCACGGTCCGCAGCGGCTACGCGGGCTACTCGTATGGCTTTGCCCCCGGCTTTGATTTGTAAAATTCGGAATTCAAAACTTCCCCGGCTCAATGCCGGGGAAGTAGCCGCAAGGAGGCGAATATGAACAAACACATCGGGAAAATCATCATCGTCACAAATATGCGGAAAATCCCGCGTTCGTGCGCGGAATGCGGCTACTATGACGGCATGGGAAACCGCCCCGGCGGGCGCTACAACGACGGCATTTGCACGGCGGGCGCGTCGATTTACAGTACACGCGGCATTCGGGTAACAAAAGAACGGCTGAAAAACTGCCCGCTGCACATGATCGGGAGGGCTGACGATGGATTTTGATTATTCCGGGCTATACGTATGTGACCCACAGAAAAACACGCTATGCAACAAACGGAATTGCGGAAACCCCTGCACGATGACCAGCCACAAGGAATTTGCAAAAGATGGAGGCGCAGATATGAACGTGCAACGTGCGATTGAAATTCTGAATCCCGCGCATCGGGAGCATTACGAAAGCATTGAGCCGGTAGAAGAAGCCTGCCGCATGGGGATTGCGGCGTTGTCGTACCGCGTTCGGAAAAAACCGGAATACCTTCCAGCGCGCCCAGCGCCCGCTTTAGCCTGCAAGCGGTGCGGCAGCGTCAAACACTTGCACAATGCAGACGGCGCGCAGAACGCATTCTGCGGGCAATGCGGACAGGCTATTGACTGGACGGATGCGGTGGAAACGGACGCATAAAAAAGCCGCCGACGTTTTCGCAGAACGTCGGCGGTGCTTGCCTCGGAAAAGACAAGGTTACTCATACCTTATATATAATATCACGTTCCGGGGCGATATGCAAGCGAAAAGCGGCGGGAAACCGCTATTTTCGGGCTTGTATGGGATAGTAACTTAACGACCACAGAGCCGCCGGAGGTAAAGGCATGAAAACAATCTATCGGGAAAAGCGCTACTACTGCGGGGAGTACCTCGACGTATATATTTTTCCTACATACCGGCAATCGAACGGACGGCGCAGCCGGAGCAAGCCGACAACCGACGCGCAGAAGAAATTAAATCAGCGCCACAGGGAAGAAAAACTTGTCAGACTGCTTCACGCGAACTTCACGCCGGACGATCTTGAAATTCACCTGACATACAGCGTCCAGCCGGAAAGCGAAGAAGAAGCCGCCCGGTATGTCCGCAATTTCATACGCCGCATTCAGCGGATGCGGAAGAAAGCCGGATTGCCGCCGCTGAAATACATCGTCGTGACAGAACGCGGCGGAAAGACCGGGCGTTATCATCATCACATCACGATCAACGGCGGGTTAGATCGTGACGCGGTGGAGGCAGCTTGGGGCTTGGGCTACGCGAACAGCCGCCGCCTGCAATTCACGGAAACAGGGCTTGCCGGTCTTGGACATTACATCGTCAAAAAGCCCGTCGGCAAAAAGGCTTGGAATGCGTCAAAGAATCTGATTGACCCTGACCCGAAAACACGCGACGGGCGCATTTCCGGCAGGCGGGCGGAAGAACTCGCACGGGACACGACCAACAACGCCGAATATGAAAAGCTGTACCCCGGATATTTCCTTGCGGAAGCTGGCGCATTTCATAACGACGTGAACGGCGGACGGTATATCGTCGCCCGGTTTTACCGCCGGGACGGTAAATTTATAAAGCCACAGCGAAAAACAAAAACGAATCGGAGGCGGAAAGAATGACGGTAAACGAATTTGCACAGGATGTCCACAAAAACGCCGTTGCGCACGGTTGGTATGATGCGCCTATCACGTTCCCGGAAGTCGCGGTTATGATACACGCTGAAATCTCGGAAGCCGTGGAAGAATGGCGGAGCGGAAACCCGGTTATCTACGGCACGTGCGCGTTGTCGCCGGAGAATTGCAAGTTTTCAAAAATCTGCGATAACGTCGGGCATCCTTCGGGCGCTGATACGGAGGGGAACTGCAAGCCGGAGGGCGTTGCGGTCGAACTCTGCGATGCGGTCATGCGCATCATGGATTTCCTTGCGTTCATGGGCGTAGACATTGAAGCCGTGCTTATGGCAAAGCACGAATACAACAAAGGGCGCGAATACCGGCACGGCGGGAAGCGCGCATAAGGAGGCGGGCTATGATTAACTATTTCGACGCAGCGGAAAACACGCTGCGATCACGTTCAATGCTTGAAAAGGCATTGAAAAACCTGATGCGGCGGCAGGAAAGAATCATGCGCCACAATGCGCCGTCTGGCTATCCGTCGTTAGATACGTCGAAGCCGTACACAAGCACGAAAAGTGTAAACGATGCGCTGACAGATTGCATTGAGATTGCCGAAGTTGCACGGGAGATCAACTGCACAAAAGACAAGATCGACGAAATCGACAGCGTATTGCAGCAGCTTGACCCGCAAGACGCGGAATTACTGCGCCTATGGTACATAGAGCGGAAAAGCAAAGAAGAAATTGCCGCACAGGTGAACTATGCGTCGCGCACGTCAATCTACGATTTGCGCAATAAAGCCGTTGCGGGCTTTGCTGTGCTGTACTTCGGTGCGGATGCTGGGGCGCTGCTCTGACCGCGCCGGACGCTTTTGAAAAAAGTCTGAACAGAAAGTTTCGGAAATCCGTGCTATGCTGATAGCCGTAAAGGGAGGTCGAGGAAACCTCGCCGCCGTGCGCCTTGCGCTTATGCGCAGGGCGTTCCCTTTACCCTTTTGCAAGGAGGCAGCGGAATGAAAGCATTTGCAAAAGCATTCTACGAATCGGCAGCATGGCGGCGGACGCGGGCGTACATCCTGAAACGCGACGCGGGGCTATGCGTCAGGTGCGGAGCGCCCGGTTGCATCGTCCATCACAAGACGGAATTAACGCCGCGAAACATAGATGACCCCATGATTACGCTGAACGAAGATAATCTTGAAACCGTCTGCCGGACGTGTCACGCGATCATTCACGAAGGAACGCCGCCGCTTGCAGACGGTCTTGCTTTTGATGCAGACGGAAACGTTATCGAATCCGCAATATCCCCCCCGGTGCGCCGCTGAAAATTTCCGGCGGCGTAACCGCACTTCACCCACGTTTAGAACCGCCCCGGTCGCGCACATGAGGGGGGGTAACGCAAAATTCAGGAGGTGGCATACATTATATGGCGGAAGAAAAAAAGACATACGAAGATATGTCAAACCCTGAAAAAATTGACGCGAAAAAGCGGAAAATTAAAAAACTTTTCCGTGATTTACCCACAGAAAAGAAGCAATTCGCGGAGGGTTTAATCAATCAATTCGCGGTCACGTCGGTTACGCTGGAACGCCTTGCCGACGCGATCAACAACGGCGATCTTATCGAAGATTTTGTGCAGGGCGCACAGAAAATGCGTCGGGAGTCCCCCGCCCTACGCGCCTATAACACGACGATCAAATCGTTTTCGACGCTGACAAATCAGCTTATCAGCCTGCTGCCGGAAAAGGAAAAGAAAACGGCGGGCGATGAACTGATGCAGTTTATTACGAAGCCGAAAGCGGCGGGCAGATAATGAACTATGTGCGCGAATACTGGGGGCGGATTTCAAGCGGCGAGATCGTCACAAGCCGCCGCGTCAAAGCTGTTTACGGGCGGCTGATGCAGGAAATGGACGCGCCCCCGGATGATTCGACGTATTATTTCGACGAAGAAACCGGGGAACGCCCGATTTTGTTCATTGAGCAATTCTGCAAGCAGTCGCAGGGTACACTCGGCGCGGCGTTGAAGCTGGAATTATTTCAAAAGGCGTTCATTCAGACGCTATTCGGTTGGCTTGAAAAAGACACGGGATACCGGCGCTTCCGCGAAACGCTGCTTTTGGTCGCCAGAAAGAACGGCAAAACGACGCTGCTTGCGGCTATCGCGCTGTATCTGCTTGTCGCGGACTATGAGGGCGCGGCGGAAATCTATTCCGTAGCGACGAAAAAAGATCAGGCAAAAAAGACGCTGACCGAAGCCGTCAACATGGTCAAGCAGTCGCCGGAACTGCGCGCGATCATCAAAAAGCGCCGGAACGATATTTACTTTCCGGCGACGGCATCCATCTTTGAAGCCCTCGCGTCGGATTCCAACACGCTTGACGGTCTAAACTCCCACGCGGTTATCATCGACGAATTGCACGCCATTCGTGACCGCAATTTGTACGAAGTTATGAAGCAATCGACCTCCAGCCGCCGACAGCCCATCGTGATTATGATTACCACATCCGGCACGGTACGCGAATCCGTGTTTGATAACATTTACGAATTGGCGTGCAACATAGCCGACGGCAAGATCACGGAAGATACGTTTTTGCCGGTGCTGTATGAACTGGATGACCGCGCCGAATGGACAGACCCGCAAGCGTGGATAAAGGCGAATCCGGGACTCGGAACGATCAAGCGTTATTCTACACTGGCATCATTCGTCGAGCGGGCAAAGAAGAATCCGGAAGATTTACCCGGCGTTCTCTGCAAGGATTTCAACGTAAAATCCGTGACAGCGGCGGCGTGGTTAAGCTACGACGAAGTAAAGAGCGACGCGACGTTCACGATGCAGGACGTGTATAACACGTACGCAATCGGCGGTTGTGACCTATCCGCGACAACTGACTTGACGTGCGCGACGCTCCTGATTCGCAAATCCGGGGATGACCCGCAAATTTACGTTTTACAGCATTACTTTTTACCGGCGAAGAAGCTGGAAATGCTGGACGAACACAACACGCAGGAAGCGCCCTATAAAACATGGGCTGACCGTGGTTTGCTGACGGTATGCGACGGCGTGCGCGTGGACTATTCCGATGTTACGGCGTGGTTCTGCCAGATGCGCGACGAATACAAGATCGACACGTACAAAGTCGGATATGACCGCGCCCTCGCGGGTTACTGGGTCGATGAAATGACCTCCAACGGCTTTGAAATGGTCGCCGTTGCGCAGGGTCCGTTTACATGGTCGCAGCCGATGCGCGAAATGGGCGCAGCATTCGCAGACAAAAAAGTGAATTACAACAAAAATCCCGTTTTGCTTTGGTGTCTGACGAACACGGCAGTCAAGAAAAGCGGGGTCAATAATATCCAGCCCGTAAAGATTTCCGACAAGCGCCGCATTGACGGCGCGGTTTCGCTCCTGAATGCGTGGGTCATCTATGTGCGGGATTTCGAGGACTATATGTATTTGGTGGGGTGACAACATGGCAGAAAAACGAGGGCTATTTCAGTCGATCTTCGGGAAGAAGCAGCAAAGCGACAAGGATTTTCATGCGTACAAGCTGCTTAGTTCGTGGGAATCGACCTTTTCGCCGTATTCCGGCAATATGTGGGATATTAACACGGTTCGTTCCGCCGTGGACGCATTCGCCCGCCGCGCATCGACCGCGCAGCCGCGCCACGTCCGGCAGTCCCCGGAAACGACGGTATCCGTCAATGACTACGTTGACCGCATCTTGCAGTATCAGCCGAATCCGTACATGACGGCGGCTGATTTTTATTACAAGCTGGCGGCACAATACAAGGTCTACAACAACGCCGTCGCATATCCCGTCTTTGACAGTCAACGGCGGCTTGTGGCGATCTATCCCATCAACGCGCAGTATTTTGAACTGCTTGAATATATGGGAACGCTGTATTGCCGGTTCAAATTCGCAACGGGCGCGTCGTATATCTGCGAGTATTCCCGCATTATCCACATCCGCAGACATTTCCTCGAAAACGATATTTTCGGGGATGACAACCGCCCGCTGAATCCTGTTTTGAAAACGGCGAACACGTTCAATCAGTCTATGTCGAAGTTTGCCGAACTCGTCGCCGTCATTCGCGGCATCCTGAAAGTTTCAAACGCCGTGAAAAATGAGGATTTGAACCGCCGCCGTGACGATTTCGTACGGGACAATTTGCGCATGGAGAACAACGGCGCGGGCATCGTGGTCACGGATTCCAAGTATGACTATACGCCGCTGAACGACAAGACAACGCCGATTCCGGCAAATCAGCTTGAATACATCAAGGCAGAAATTTATGACTACCTCGGCGTTTCAAAAGAGATCGTCGAAAACACGGCTACCCCGCAGCAGGAACAGGCTTTTTACAGCGGCGAAATCGCGCCGTTCTTCCGCAAGCTAACGCAGGCATTCACGAACGTGCTGTTTACAGAACGGGAGATCGGACACGGCAACCGCATCATTTTCGCCGCAAATTCCGTGCAGTTTGCAACGCTGCCCGAAAAGGTGACGGCGGCGAAATTCCTGACGGAGATCGGCGCGGCGACGCTTGACCAGATTTTGACCATGTTCGATATGCCGACAATCGGCGGCGAAGAAGGTGCGCGCCGCGTCCAGACGTTGAACATGGTAAATGCAAAACTTGCCGACAAGTATCAGACGGGCGCAGACAGCGAAACGCCGCCGGATGACCCGAAGAAGGAAAAAGACCCGCCGCCCGCAGAGCCGGACGGCGGAGAAGCAAAGGAGGATTAACGTTATGGGTATGAAACAAGGGCGCGAATACCGCGCCGTGCAGGATTTTTCCCTCGTTCCCCGCGCAGAAGAAAAGGACGAATACCGCGTGCGCGGTACGGCGGTCGTGTTTGATACGCCGACGGTTCTTTTTGAATACGACGGCGTGAAGTATTCCGAGGTCATTGACCGCAACGCATTTGACGAATGCGATATGTCCGACGTGATTTTTAACTACAATCACGGCGGCAAGGTGGTCGCCCGTCTGCGCAATAAAACGCTTACGCTGACCATCGACGAACGCGGCTTGCACATGGAAGCCGACCTCGGCGGCACACAGGCGGGGCGCGAACTGTATGAGGAAATCGACGGCGGGTATGTCGATAAAATGTCCTTTTCCTTTTCTGTGCGCGAATCCAAGTATGACAGCGTAACGCATACCCGCACGATCACAAAGGTCAAGAAGCTATACGACGTGTCGGCGGTGGATATTCCCGCGTACAAAGACACAGAAATTTCCGCGCGCAGTTTCTTTGAAGTGGAGCATTCAAAGGAACTGGCGGCTTTGGAGCAAGCCGCGCGCAGGAAACGTCTGATAGCTTTGACATACTGAAAACCCACATTTTTTGAATTTATGGAGGTAAAAACATGAACATTGAGAAAAGACGCGCCGAAATCGCCGCGCGCAAGGCTGAAATCCGCAAGCTGCTTACTGATGACAAGAACGCCGACATTGACGCGCTGGAAAAGGAACTGCGCGAACTGAATGAGGAAGATGCAGGACTCGAAAAGCGTCAGGCAATCGAACGTATGCTGAATTCCGGCTCGGCTATGGGCAATCCCATCGAAAACCCCGTCGCTGCCCGCAGCCTGCCCGTAGAGGATACGGAAAAGCTGTATCGTTCCGCATGGCTGAAAACCTTGCAGGGCAAGTCCCTGACGGACGATGAAAAGCGCGTTTACGAACAGCGCGCGTATTCGACCGCTGCAAACTCTGCGCTGCCCATCATCCCGGAAACGACTGCGAATCAGATCATCAAGAAAATGTACGAGGTCGCCCCGATTTTGCAGCGCTGCAAAATCTTCCACGTCCCCGGCAATTTCAAATTCGCCGTCGAAGGAACGAACAGCGACGCGGCGCTTCACACGGAGAACGCAAGCATTACCGCCGCCTCCGACAGCCTGACTTCCGTTTCCCTGACGGGCTACGAAATCGTCAAGCTGGTCAAGGCATCCCGCGCATCTTCCGAAATGGCGCTGTCCGCGTTTGAAAGCTACATTGTCGAAGTGATTGCCGAATCCATCGCCCGCAAGATTGAAAATTACATCTTCACGGGTACGGGCAGCGATCAGCCGGGCGGCGTGAAGGTCGCGGGCAAGGGTACAAGCGGCGCGTACACGGACGGCACAGATCAGGTGACAGTTGCAAAAACGGCATCCCTGACAGAAGAAAATGTAGTTTCGCTTTACGGTATGCTTGCGTCCGGCTATGAGCGAAATGCCGTCTGGTGCATGAACAAGGCGACGTTCTTTACTGATTTCTTCCCGCTGATGAACAAGTCGAAGAACAACCTCATCGAATTCGCAGGCGGCAAGTATTACATCATGGGCGCAGAGGTCTACTTCACTGGTTCGCTTGCGGCACATGAAGCGTACTACGGCGATTTCGAGTACATCATCGGCAACTATTCGCAGGACATTACGGTTGTCCGCTCTGAGCATTCCGGGCTTGCAACCAACAGCATTGATTACCTCGGCGCGTGTGTCTTTGACTGCAAGCCGGTTGCCGGACTCGGTGCATTCGTGCATCTCACAAAAGCAACGGCGTAACGCGGAGGGCTGAACATGGCAGTTAGCAGCGAATATGTCGCGGCTATCCGTCAACGTTTGCGGCTGACAACCGACGATTTCGACAATGAAATTACCGACCTCATCAACGCCGCCCGCGCAGACCTTGCGCTCGGCGGCGTTGTTGAGGAAAAAGCGAACGACGAAACTGACCCGCTGATTCTGAAAGCGGTCGAAACGTACGTAAAGGCTGAATTCGGGCTTGACAACGATGATGCGGAGCGATACCGCGCATCGTACAAAGAGCAGCGGAACGGTCTGACGCTATCGGATAAATACATTGTCGCGGAAGGAGGTTAGCCCGTGTATTGGCGCGATGTCGTGATACTCCGCGCCGTAGTCACGGACACGGACGCGGACGGATACCCGGCGGAAGTCGTGAAGGAAACGCGCGTTTTCGCGGATGTGCAATCCGTCAAGCGCACGGAATTCTACGCCGCAAAGCAGATCGGCATTGATCTTGCAATAACCGTGAAAGTCCGATACGGCGATTATGGCAATCAGGAACGTTTGCTGTTCAGCGGCAAGGAATACAAGGTCGAGCGGGCATACACGGACGCGCGCGAATTCTACACGCTGGAATGCTCTGAATTCAAGGAGGCAAGCGCATGAATGTCAACGAAACGCTGAAAACGATGTTTTCCGACCTCCTGCCGGTCGCCGCTGATACCTACAAGGGCAAAGCGACGGAATACATCGTTTTCAACTATACGGCTATCCCGGAAGATTTCGGGGACGATGATGCGCAACACTGGCGCTATCTGACGCAGGTGCATTTATACGCGCCGCATGAAAAGAATTCGCTTGCGTACCGGCGGGAGATCACGCGGCGGCTTGTCGCCGGGGGCTTTACGCGCCCGACGATCACGCCCGCCTCCGATGAAACCGGGCAGCATTACGTTTTTGAATGCGAGATTTCCGGGGGCGTTGACGATGGCTGAATTATCGACACAGGGGCTTGACGGTCTGATCGACGATATGACGGCGCTTATGGAACTGCCAGACGAAACCGTTTTGGAAATGCTGACGGCGGAGGCGGAAGTGGTCGCCGCCGCGCAGCAGTCCGAAGCGCAGAGCATGGGCGTATATGCGACCGGCAAAACGGCGGGCAGTATTTCATACGACAAAAAATTGAAGGTCAAGGGCGCAAGCCGCGCAATCTACGTTTCACCGAAAGGGACGCGCAGCGACGGAAACAAGCGCCGCAACGCCGAGGTCGCATTCGTCAACGAATACGGCAAGGCTGGACAACCCGCCCGCCCATTCATCAACACAGCAAACGAAAAATCAGCAGACGCAGCCGTTGAAGCGGCAGCGGGTGTCTATGACAAGTATTTGAAATCCAAGAATCTTTAGGAGGTTACATTATGGCACAGTTTGGAGCAAAACGCCCTGTTTTTGCGCCCATCAAGACCACGCCTGACGGTGCATTGCCGACGTATGATTACGAAAAGAAAGTCACAATCGGCAAGCTGGTCAAGGCGGATTTGACCGTTACGAACGCTTCCGGCGAACTGTACGGCGACGATGCGCTTGCGGAAAAAGTCGATATGTTCGCGTCCGGCTCTCTGGCGCTGGAAACGGATGACAAGACCGACGAAGTACAAACCGCCCTGCATGGTGCGACGAAGGACGTGGAAAGCGGCGAAGTCACGGACTCCGACGGCGACGTAGCCCCGCGCGGCGGTCTTGTGTATTACAAGGTCATCATGCGCAAGGGTATCCGCTATTTCAAGGGCATCTTCCATCCCGAAACAAAGGCAATCCTCGGCAACGACAGCGCCGCAACAAAGGGTTCGTCTATCACGTTCGGCACGTCCAACACGACGTTTACAATCTTCCGCTGCAATTCCGGCGCATGGCGCATTACGAAGGAATTCACAGGTGAAGGCGCGGAAGCGAATTGTATTGCGTGGTGCGATACGAAACTCGGCAAATCGGCAACGGGTGGCGGCGGTTAAACAATCAGCAGAGCGGGCGCGCGGGTCAATTCCGCCGCCCGCTTTGGCGCTATGGAGGTAAAGACAATGAAAGCGGCAAAAATCACGGTTGCGGGTACAACGTATTTCCTCGTCATGGACGGCGAAGCGATGTTTACCATCCGCGACATTTACGGCGGCACGCGCCTGATGCTGGAAAAGATGGAACAGGACACGCGCGAAGGTTTCCTTGAAACGTGCAACGCCGCCGCTATCCTTGCAGAGCGCGGCGAACTCGTCCGCCGCCGGTTGGGATATGAGCCGGGGCGCATCCCGGAACGCGACGATTTCGCGCTTTTGACGCAGCCGTATGAAATCGTCCCGCTGAAACGTGCGATTGCGAACGCAATCAAACTCGGTTACGGGCGCGAGATCACAGCCCCCGGCGACGATGAAGTTGACGAAGGGCTTGAAGAATTGAATCAAAAAAAAACAAGATTCGCCGCGCGGACTATTACAGAATAGCCGTTTTGTGCGGTATTTCCCCGGCTGATGCGCTGTTTATGCCGCCGGGGGAAGTATTTGACTTGTGGGAACTGTATCTGATTGCACACGGAAAAGGCAACAACGGGGAGGGTAACTGATGGCAACGCGCACAATATCAACGAAATTGCAGCTTGACGGCGAAGCCGAATACCGCGCGTCGCTAAAAAATATCAATTCCGAACTCGGCACGCTGAAAAGTGAACTGAAATTGACAGAATCGCAGTTTGCGGGGCATTTGAACAGCTACGCGGCGTTGTCTGCAAAGGGCGAAACCCTCGCGGGTATGTATGACCAGCAGGAAAAGAAACTTGGGGCGATCAACAAAATTCTGTCAGAAGCAAAAGACGCGCAAAGCAAATTCGGGAACGAAGTCCAGAGCGCGAAAGACAAAATTGCAAAAACCGAAGCCGCCCTGAATGCGCTTGCGGATGCGGAGGGGGACACTTCCGAACAGCAGGCAAAATTGACGGCGCAACTCGAAGAATACAAGACGGAACTTGCGACCGCCGAAGCAAATCAGCAGAAAGCGACGGAAGCCGTCAACAAATATCAGACGCAGGCAAACAGCGCCGAAGCCGAATTGAATAAACTCGGCAATGAGATCGACGAAAACAAGAAGTGCATGGACGAAGCTGCAAAATCATCTGACAAATGCGCTGATTCCGTCGATAAATACAGCGGCAAGGTCAAGAAAGCCGACGAAGATACGGAGAAGTTTTCCGAAAAGCTGAAAACCGGGCTTGTCGCCGGTGCGACGGCGGCAGCGGCGGCGTTTGCGGCGATCAGCGCGGCGGCGGTCAAGCTGGGCGTTGAAGTTGTGACCGCGTATGCGGATTATGAACAGCTTGTCGGCGGCGTGGAAACGCTTTTTCAGGACAGCAGCGGCAAAGTCTTAGACTACGCGAACAACGCCTACAAAACGGCGGGTCTGTCTGCAAATGAATACATGGAAACCGTGACCAGCTTTTCCGCAAGTTTGTTATCCAGCCTCGGCGGGGACACGGAAAAAGCCGCAGACTACGCGGATAAAGCGATTACGGATATGTCAGACAACGCAAACAAAATGGGGTCTGACATGGACAGCATTATGAACGCCTACAAAGGATTTTCAAAGCAGACGTTCACAATGCTTGATAACTTGAAGCTGGGCTACGGCGGCACAAAAGAGGAAATGCAACGGTTGCTTGATGACGCGGAAAAGATTTCCGGCATCAAGTACGATATTTCCAGCTACGCCGACATTGTAGATGCTATTCACGTCATCCAGACGGAAATGGGCATTACGGGAACGACGGCGAAAGAAGCGGAAGAAACGATTTCCGGCTCTATTGGAATGCTGAAAACGTCGTTTCAAAACCTCATTACCGGCATGGGCGACGCGGATGCAAATATTGACCAACTGTGCGATAACGTCGTAAATTCGTTCAAATCCGTCGTAAAGAATATTTCTCCCGTCATTCAGAATCTTGCAAAGACGATTCCGAATGCAATGGAGGGGATTCTGGATGCGATCAGCCCGCTAATTCCTGAATTTCTGGAACTCGGCGTGAATCTGTTTGAAGCCCTGTTAAACGGTATCATAGATATGCTGCCGGAATTGAGCAGCACGGCGGCGGAACTGATTACGACGCTGATTACGGGCATCGTGGAGGCGCTGCCGCTTGTAGTCGAAGCGGCGGCGCAATTATTGACCGCGCTTGTTGAGGGTATCGGGGCGGCGCTGCCGACGCTGATTCCGGCGGCGGTGGAAGCCGTCACGCAGCTTGTGCAATCCCTGATTGACAACATTCCGCTGCTTATTGAAGCGGCGTTGCAGCTTGTCACAGGGCTTGCGGAGGGCATCATTGAAGCGATTCCCGTATTGCTGGAGGCGCTGCCGGAACTGATTGAAAGCCTGATTTCGGCGTTGCTTGAAGCCGTCCCGCAGATCATCGAAACGGGCGTGACGCTTCTGACCGCCCTCGTCACTAACCTTCCGACGATCATTCAGACGATCATTGCGGTACTGCCGCAGATCATCACAAGCGTCATTCAAACGCTTTTGACGCATTTGCCGGAGATCATTGACGCGGGTTTCAAGCTGCTTACGGCGCTGATTGACAATCTGCCAGAGATCATTTTGACCATTGTCGAAGCGCTTCCGGAAATCATTTCTGCAATCGTAAAGGCTTTGACAGACAATATACCGCTTATCGTAGAAACCGGCGTGAAGCTGCTTACGTCCCTGATTACGAATCTTCCGCAGATCATCGCGGAAATCGTGCGGGCAATGCCGGAGATCATTACCGGCATCGTCAATGCGCTGTCAGAGGGCATTTCACAGGTAACGGAAGTCGGCGCGAACATTGTGCGCGGCTTGTGGAACGGTATTCAGTCCCTTGCCGGTTGGCTTTGGGATCAGGTTAGTAGTTGGATTTCCGGCATTTGGGACGGAATCAAGGATTTCTTCGGCATCGCATCCCCGTCAAAACAGATGGCATGGGTGGGGTCTATGCTTGTCGAGGGTCTGGCGGGCGCAATCGACAAAGACGGCGACAAAGCCGTTGCAGCCGTTGACGATATGGCGGCGGGCATGATTGCGGAAGTCGAGTCCGAAATGGCAAAGGTCAACGCTTCCCTCGCGGATGGCATCGGGGACATTGAAACGGGCTTTACCGCGCGGGCGACCATTCAGGAAGTCGCCGCGTCTATTCCGGCATCCCTGAACGCTGGACGCATGGGAGCGGGCGCGACCGCAGGCGGCGAAACGACCGTTACAAATCATTTTCACATTGCGGCGCTGCAAGTGCGGGAAGAAGCCGACGTGAAGAAGGTTGCAAAGGAACTCTACAATATGCAGAAAACGAAAACGCGCAGCAAGGGGGTCGTTACGTAATGATTGGATTTACATTCAACAACGTACACAGCCGGGATATGGGCGTAGTATTCAAGTCCGATGACAGGACGCTGCTTCCGGCAAAACGAATCACACAATACAAGATTCCGGGCAAATCCGGCACGTATGACATTGCGGACGGCTACGACAACCGGCAGATTTCATGCACAGTCGCTTTTGTTGGAGCGGGCAACGCATACGCGGGCGTTCGGCAGACGGCGCGCGCCGTCGCGGAATGGCTCTCCGGCGACGGTCTGCTTATTTTCGATGACGAACCAGAAAAGGCGTACAGCGCAAAGGTCATTGACGGCATCGGCATTGAACAGATTGCCGTTACCGGGCATTGCAGCGTTACGTTTTTGTGTGAGCCGTTCGCGGAATCCATCGGCTACAACCAGAAAGCCGTGCAGTCCGTTTCCCTGCCGGATACGGTCACGATTAACGTAAAAGGCACGCAGGAAACCGACGGGCTGATTTACATTACAGCGCGCGGCACAATTACGAATTTGACCGTTACGCGGTTAAAGGTGAATTAAAGAACGGAGGTATTTCAACATGAGCGCATTATCAAACGTCCACGCGACAAGTCTACTGAACACATCCTTGCGCAGCGGCACGTACTACCTTGCATTGTTTCTGACTGACCCGACGGCAAGCGGAAACGGCACGGAAGTCAGCGGCGGCGGATACGCCCGCAAGATCATCACGTTCGGTACGCCGTCGCTTGTGTCCGGCAAAGAACAGGTCACAAACAGCGCTGCCGTCGATTTCGGCACGATGACCGCAGACCTCGGCACGGTCGCGTATTGGGGCATCTACGATGCACAGTCAAGCGGCAATCTGCTTTGGTACGGCTCGTTTTCGCGCAGCAAGAATGTGTTGAGCGGCGACGCAATCACGGTTTCGACGGGGGCAATCGTCTGTACGCTGTCATAAGGGGGCAAGACCATGTTTAACCGCTCTGCATACAACAGAACATCGTTTAACCGTTCATCGTCCATCGTCTTTGAATGGCTTGCGACGGCGAACGCGGAAACGGATGCGTCAGCGGCGGTCAAGATCATCCGGCATTTGAACGGAGCGGTCGAAGCGGTTGCAGAAGCGCGCGGCGTGATTATCCGCGTCGTGCTGCCGTCTGCCATTGCAGAAGCAGAATCATCCAGCGTGGGTGATTACATCCGCATACTGTTCTTTGACGCGATGGCGGAAGCCGTAGCGACGGCGACCGCAACAGGCGTTTCAACGTACGGTTCGATTACGATGCAATTCCCCGGTCTGACCATGACAGCCGGTGACGAACTGATTATTGACACAGGACACATGACGATCACGCTGAACGGTGCGAATGTCATTGACCTTCTGAGCGATGACAGCGAATTTTTCAAGCTGAAACCGGGCGAAAACGACATTATCGTAGAGGGCGGCACGACGGCGGACATTAAAGTTTTGTGGAAAGACAGGTGGCTATAATGAAAGTCCCACAGATTTTTGACCGCAACATGAAGCGCCTTGCGTTCCTTGACAACGCCGTTTCCGTCGGCTATTCGCTGGAAATCAATTCGTTATGGACGGCGACGTTTACGCTTCCGGCGGACGATGACAAGAACGCCTATTGCCAGCCGTTGAATTTCGTTGAAATCTTTGACGGCGACGAAAGAATTGACCTGTTTCGCATCATCGGGGAAGATTTGGAGCGCAGCAACGGCGCGACGCGGTTCTATGACTGCGAACACGTCCTTGCTACGCTCCTGTCCGACGTGCTGTTTCAGTACCATCAATACGGCGGGGGCGGCATCAAGACCGCCGACGTGCTGAACTACGTGCTTGCGCGGCAGACAACGCGCAACTGGGTTTTGGGCGATTGCGATTTCAAGCGGTATTTCGAGTACAACTGGGAAAATTCAACGCTGCTTGCGGCGCTGTTCGCCGTGCCGGAATGCTTTGACAGCGAATATATGTGGACATGGGACACGACTGTTTACCCGTGGACGATTTCGCTTGTAGCGCCGTCGGACACGATGAAAAGCGAAGTCCGATACGCGAAGAACATGACCTCGATGAAAAAGACCGTGGACGCATCCGGCATCGCAAACCGCATTTATGCCCTCGGTTACGGCGAGGGCGTGAATCAGTTGACCATTGCGGGCGTGAACGGCGGCAAGCCGTATGTCGAGGATGCAATGAGCATTCAGCAGTACGGGCTATGTTCGACCATCCTTGTAGACAGCCGGTATGAAGTCGCGGAAAACCTCAAGGGCTACGCGGAACAGATGCTTGCAGAACTGAAAAACCCATATGTCAGCTATGAGATTGGCGCAATCGACCTTCACAGGCTGACCGGCGACACGTTTTCAAAATTCCGCCCCGGCGAGATCGTCCGCGTCGTGGATGAAGCCGACGGCATCAACCTCCGCACGCGCATTGTCAGCGTGGAGAAAAGCGACGCGCAGGGCGACCCCGGAAGCGTGACCGTGACCATAGCCAACAAGTCAAAGGACATTGCGGGCAGCATTTCGGAACTGCAAAACCGCGCCCTCATCAACGAAACGTATGCGCAGGGCGCGACGAATCAGCAGATTTACAATTTCACGGACAACGCCGACGCAACGCATCCGGCGACGCTGAAACTGTATATTTCTGATTCCGTCGTGCGTATCAACAAAATGCTGTTAAACATCCAGTTTGAAGCATTCCGCGCGTATGAAAAAGCAATCGGCGGCGGTGGCGGGCAGACAACCTCCAGCGGCGGCGGACAAACAACGTCATCCGGCGGCGGTTCGACCACATCCAGCGGCGGCGGGTCTACAACCTCGTCCGGCGGCGGAACAACGTCATCGTCAACAAGTCTGCGAAGCAGCAACACAATCAATTCTTCGGATAATGGCGGCAGCGGCGGCGAAAATCACAATCACGGTCTTGCGCGCGGCGACCGCCTTGCGCTGATAGACTACAACAACAATATCATCGGCGGCGTGAATTTCGTGCCGTCCGGCGCGCATACGCATCCGGGGCATACGCATACCGTCGGTTCGCACACGCATAGCGTCAGCGCGCATACGCATAGCGTCAGCGCCCATACGCACACGGTAAAGGCGCACACGCACACGGTTCAAGATCATACACACAAAATCGAATTCGGCATCTATGAGGGCGCGCGGGCATCTTCGGCAACGATCAAGGTTGACGGCGTGGAAATCCCTGCCCCGGCATCGTATGACAATCTGGATATTGTCGAGTACCTGAAAACGGACGGCAGCGGCAAGATTCAGCGCAACGCATGGCATACGATTCAGATTTTACCGAATTCCATGAGCCGCATTGTCGGCGCGGTATTCATGCAGACGTTCTGCAATTCGCGCGGCGGCGGCGATTACTAAAACGGGAGGTTACGCAATGGCAGAACTTGCAAAAATGTACCCGCCACAGGCGAACACGCCGGAAACGTCCCTGTCCGGCGCGCTGACGGCAGCGGGAACGACCGTAAACGTCGTTGACGGGACAATGCTGCCGGATGCGCCGAACTTGCTGACAATCGGCGCGGACGGGTCTACGGCGGAAACTGTGCTGATGACCGAAAAGAGCGGGAACGTGCTGACCGTTGTACGCGGGCAGGACGGCACGACCGCGCGGGCGTGGTCTGCGGGCGACGTTATCGGCAGATATTTCACGGCGGCAGATCAGAAAGCAATGCAGGACAACATTACAGCCCTGAACAACGGAAAAACGGAAAAGGTCGCATCCCCGGTTTCCGGCAACCTCGTCGCGTTCGACGGCACGACCGGCAAGCAGAAGGACAGCGGCAAAAAGCCGGGAGATTTTGCCGCTGTCAGCCACACGCACAGCGGGTACGTCGAAAAGGTTTCGTCCCCGGTTTCCGGCAACCTCGTCGCGTTCGACGGCACGACCGGCAAGCAAAAGGACAGCGGCAAAAAGCCGGGAGATTTCGCCGCTGCCAGCCATTCACACAGCGGATATGCGCAGGCGCTTATTTTCCAGAATGTCAGCGTTGCAGCGTCCGCGTGGAGAAGCGACAGCACGTATGCAGCGTACCCGTACGCGGCGACACTGACGCTGACGGGCGTGACCGCAAGCCACGTGCCGGAGGTCACGTTCGGGGCAGCGGAAGCCGCATCCGGCATCTACGCGCCCGTCGCGCTGTCCGGCAGCGGAACGGTCAAAATCTACGCCGCGTCGAAACCGGCGGCGGCGATCACGCTGCAATCTATTTTGTGCATTAAGGCGGTGTAAAACATGATCGGAAAAACAAACGCATTATCGGCGGCGGGGGTGGAATTATCCCTCGTCGTTTCTGTTACATCCGGCGCGGCAGTAACCGCGACGAAAAGCGGCAAGACCGTCACAGGCACGGCGGCGGGCGGCTCTTGCGTTCTGAAACTGCCGGAGGCGGGTACGTGGAGCGTGTCGGCAACGCTAAACGGACAGACTTCCAACACGCAGAGCGTGTCCGTAAAAGACAGCTACGCCGTGTCTCTGACGTTCTTTAGCGCGACGATCACGGTAACGGTCGATTCCGGCGCATCCGTCGCGTTGAAAAAGGACGGCGTAACAGTCCAGACAAAGACCAGCACGGGGACGGCGGTATTTACCGTAACGGAAACGGGAACATATACAATCGTCGCCACAAAGAGCGGGCAGAGCGTCAGCGGCACGGTCAACGTCGTATCCAGCACGACCACGTACGCGCTGACCCTCTCTTTTGTTTCGTCTACGCTGAATAATAACGAATGGCGCGTCATCAAGTCCGTATCTGATGCAGGACAGGGCGCGTCCTATTGGAGCATTGGCGACCGCAAGGCGGTCACGCTGAACGGCACAGTCGGCGCGTTGACATTATCCAACGCCACGACGTATGTGTTCATCATCGGATTCAATCACAATTCCAGCGTCGAAGGAACAAACCGCATTCATTTCCAGTTAGGCAAAACGGCGCTGTCCGGCGGCACAGACGTTGCGCTATGCGACAGCCATTACAACAATACCGGCGGCGGATTCCGCATGAATACCGGCAACTCAAACTCCGGCGGTTGGGAATCATCAAATATGCGAACGGCAATTTGCGGTACAAGCCTGTCAAGCTATTCCGGCACGATCATTGCGGTCATCCCGGCAGCGCTCCGCGCGGTGCTGAAATCCGTGACGAAGTACACAAACAACACAGGCAACAGCAGCGCCGCAAGCGCGGTGACGGCGACCACAGATTACTTTTTCCTGTTATCGGAATACGAAGTATTCGGGTCTACCACTTACGCAAACAGCAACGAAGCCAGCAAACAGGCGCAGTATTCGTATTACAGCGCCGGAAACAGCAAGGTCAAATACAATCACAGCGCGACAAGCACAGCCGTTTATTGGTGGCTCCGTTCCCCGAGTGCCAGCCGTTCCACGCGTTTCGTGTTTGTGAGTACTGGCGGC
>OJNZ01000720.1_pt1 | contig 22053 bp, 19 predicted proteins | sample 1598001 | NCBI WGS metagenome assembly OJNZ01 (sample SAMN01915225, study PRJEB22387) | human gut metagenome | isolation source: stool | host: Homo sapiens | place: USA | reverse complement strand
CCACCATGCCTTCCGAGAACTGGAAGAACGGCGTTGGTTCTGCTCTGACCGCTTATGCCGCCGGTACCGGCAGCTGGGACGATGTCGTCACCGCCTTTGTCGATGGCTGGGCATCTGAGGCTGCTCTGAACGCTGCTGCATAACATAAGATTGTTTTCTCTACACTGAAAGCTTTTTCTCCTTACCTAGTATTACCGGTTAGCGGGGCGGGCGGTTTCGCCCGCCCCGCTTCTTTTGCAGAAAACAAAAATTACAACAAAGGGAGCATACTTATGGAAAAAGCCATTCGACGTTATTGGCCTGTTTTCGTACTGCCGACCCTCATCGCCTTTATTATTGGCTTTGTCTGGCCGTTTATCTGGGGTGCAGGGCTGTCGTTCTGCAAGTTCACCACCGTCAAAAATGTGCAGTTTGTGGGCTTAAGCAACTACGCAATGATTTGGTCGGATAACACCTTCACCCATGCGTTCTGGTTCACAGCGGCGTTCACCGTCGTGTCCACCCTGCTGATCAACGTGCTGGCTTTTGCCATCGCGCTGCTTCTCACCCGCGGTATGCACGGCACCAACGCTTTCCGCACCATCTTCTTCCTGCCGAACCTGATCGGCGGCATCGTGCTGGGCTATATCTGGCAGATCCTGCTCAACGGTCTGCTGTCCTCCTGGGGTAAGTCGCTGCTTGCGCTGAATGCCACCTACGGCTTCTGGGGTTTGATCATCCTGATGTGCTGGCAGCAGATCGGCTACATGATGATCATCTATATTGCCGGTTTGCAGAATGTGCCTGTGGATCTGGTGGAGGCCGCACGCATTGACGGTGCAACAAGCAGCCAGATTTTGTTCAAAATCAAAATCCCGATGGTCATGCCCAGCGTGACGATCTGCACCTTCCTGACGCTGACGAACTCCTTCAAGCTGTTCGACCAGAACCTCTCGCTGACAGCCGGTGAGCCTGCAAAGCAGTCCATGATGCTGGCCTACAACATCTACGACACGTTCTACGCACGCTCCGGACCCCAGTGGAAGGGCATCGGTCAGGCCAAGGCCGTCGTTTTCTTCCTGTTTGTGGTCGTTATTTCGCTGCTCCAGCTGCATTTTACCCGCTCTAAGGAGGTGCAGGCATAATGGGTGCTACTAAAAAAGACCGCCGCATCAACACGGTACTGTCCGTTCTGTTCACGATCCTGTGTATCGCCTGGCTGTACCCGGTGTTCATGATTTTGATGAACTCCCTCAAGACCGAGCGCGCCATCACGACGAGCCACGCCTTTGATCTGCCGAACGCCGAGACCTTCGTCGGCCTGAAAAACTACATTTATGGCATTCAGGAAATGGACTTTTTGTCCTCTTTCTGGTATAGTTTAGTGATCACGGTTTCGTCTGTGGCACTGATTTTGCTGTGCTGCTCCATGTGCGCATGGTATATCACCCGTGTGCAGAACACCTTGTCCAAAGGTATGTACTACCTGTGCGTATTCAGCATGATTGTCCCCTTCCAGATGGTCATGTTCACACTGGCAAAAACCGCTGATACCTTAAAGCTGAATAACCCCTACAACATCTGCATCATCTATCTGGGCTTTGGCGCGGGACTTGCGGTGTTCATGTTCACCGGCTTTGTAAAATCCATGCCGATTGCTATTGAAGAAGCCGCTATGATCGACGGCTGCAATCCCATCCAGATTTTCTTCAAGGTCGTCTGCCCGATTTTGAAGCCGACGATGATCTCTACCGCCATTTTGGAAACCATGTGGGTCTGGAACGACTATCTGCTGCCCACGCTGGTGCTGGACATCAAGACCTTCCGCACGATTCCTATGGCGATCCAGTATTTCCGCGGCAGCTACGGCAAGGTGGAGATGGCACCCATGATGGCCTGCATCATGATTACGGTGCTGCCTGTTATCGTGCTGTACCTGATCTGCCAGAAATATATTATCGATGGCGTGGTCGCCGGTGCTGTCAAGGGGTAAATTTGACACTTCTTCAAGAAAGAGGATTGGCAAATGACCATCAAAGACATCGCGCGGGAGTCCGGCTATGCGGTCGGGACCGTCTCACGAGCCTTAAATAACGCCCCCGGCGTCAGTGCAGAAACCCGTCAAAAAATATTGGAAATCGTAAACCGCCACAATTATGAACCGAACGCCAACGCCAAGCATCTGAAGCAGCAGACCAACGATGGGATCGCACTGATTGTGAAAGGCACCCAGAATATGCTGTTTGCCGGTATTTTGGAGCCGCTGCAGCAGATCATTGAGGAAAGCGGCTACGTTGCGACGGTCTACTATATTGACGAGGAAGCCAACGAGGTTGCGCAGGCCCGACGCATCTGCACAGAGCGCAAACCTCATGGTATATTGTTTCTCGGCTCAAATCCGGAATACTTCACGCCGGAGTTGGAGGCACTGGGTATCCCCTGCCTGCTGCTGACAAACAGCGCGGCATCCCTGCGCATCCGCAATTTGTCCAGTGTGTCCGTAGACGATATGGCTGCATCGGACACGATGATCGAATATCTGTACAAAAAGGGGCACCGCCGCATCGGAATCATCGGCGGCAAGCCCAATCTTTCCCGTCCAAGTCTCGCCCGTCTGGCCGGCTGTCAGGGTGCTATGCTGCGCCTTGGTCTGCCGTTTGACATGGAAAAGCAGTATGCGTATGCGCGGTTCTCGCTTTCCAGCGGGTATGAGGCAATGGAGTATCTCTTAAAGCACAGCCCCGACATTACGGCAGTGTTTGCCATGTCCGACCTGATGGCGCTCGGCGCAATTCGTGCGCTGCGGGATCACGGGCTGTGTGTGCCGCAGGATATTTCCGTCACAGGTTTTGACGGCATCGCGCTGGGACAGTACAGTGTGCCCCGGCTGACGACCATCCGGCAGAATATGGAGCAATTGGCGCGGCGTTCGGCGCGGATCCTGCTCCACAACATCCAAAAACCCGGCAATGCCGTGCACGAGATCGTCTCCTTCGATCTGACCGAAGGAGAAAGCGTGCGTGAACTGTGAAGGAAAGATATCCCGGCTGCTTACTATCAAAAGAAAGAGGGGTTCTCTGATGAGAGCAAGCGGCATTCTGATGCCCATTTCAAGTCTGCCCTCGCCTTACGGCATTGGTACCATGGGTGCAGCCGCGCGCAGCTTTGTGGACTTTTTGGTCAAGTCCGGGCAGGCATACTGGCAGATTCTGCCCGTATGCCCCACCAGCTACGGCGACAGTCCCTATCAGTCGTTCTCGACCTTTGCGGGCAACCCGTATTTTATCGATCTGGACGATCTGGCAAAGCAGGGACTGCTGCTGCCGGAGGAATATGCGTCCATCGACTGGGAATGCACCCCCGACTGCATCAACTACGGCGTCATGTATGAAAAGCGCTACGCAGTGCTGCGCTGTGCAGCCAAACGTCTGCTGGCAAAGCCCGGTGCCGACTACCGCCGCTTTGTGAAGGAAAACGACTTCTGGCTGCCCGACTACGCGCTGTTCATGGCGCTGAAGGACGCCCACAACGGAGCCTGCTGGCTGGAATGGGAAGAACCGCTGCGGCGCCGTGAGCCCGCTGCCCTGGCAGCAGCCCGGCAGCAGTACGCCGACGATGTGGCGTTCTGGCAGGCTGTACAGTTTATGTTCTACAGCCAGTGGCAGGCGCTGAAGCACTACGCCAACCGGCAGGAAATCCGCATCATCGGCGACCTTCCCATCTATGTGGCGCTGGACAGCGTCGATGTGTGGAGCTGCCCGCAGGAGTTCCAGCTCGACGAGAACCTGCTGCCCACCGAGGTGGCAGGCTGCCCGCCGGACGGCTTCTCCGCCACAGGCCAGCTGTGGGGCAACCCGCTGTTCGACTGGGACTCCATGGCCAAGACCGGCTACGCATGGTGGGTGCGGCGCATCAAACACATGTGCAGCATCTATGATGTGGTTCGCATTGACCACTTCCGCGGATTTGCGGGCTATTATGCTATCCCCTACGGGGAAGCAACCGCCCGGAACGGCCGCTGGCGCGAAGGCCCCGGCTATGCGCTGTTTGCTGCCATAAAGAAAAAGCTGGGCAGCCCGCGCATCATCGCCGAGGATTTGGGATTCCTGACGGAAGATGTCACTGCCCTGCTGAAGCAATGCGGCTATCCCGGCATGAAAGTGCTGGAGTTTGCCTTTGACAGCCGTGACGGCGGTGATTACCGCCCCCACAGCTACCCCAAGAACTGCATTGCCTATGTAGGCACCCACGACAACGAGCCTGTGAACGGCTGGATGGAAACCGCCGCCCCTGAGGACGTGGCGCGCGCCGTGCGCTACCTGAATCTGACGAAGAAAGAGGGCTATCACTGGGGCATGATGCGCGGCATCTGGTCCAGTGCTGCCGATCTGGCTGTCGTGCAGGCACAGGATCTGCTGGGCCTTGGGCATGAATCCCGCATGAACACGCCGTCCACTCTGGGCGGCAACTGGTGCTGGCGTGCCGAACCCGGTGTCTTTAACACGAGGCTGGCCAAAAAGCTGCACAGTGAAATGGAACTGTACGGACGTCTGCCGGAATGAAAACATCCGTTGTGCTATGGTGTCGGCTCGTCCTCCGTGCAGGATTCGCTGCCTAAGCACATCAAGGCTGCATTCAAATTATTCAACCGTTGTATCACACGATACAACGGTATTTTTATTGACAAAAAATTCCTGCACCCCGGCAGGGACGTAGGACAGATCCTGCCGCTTAGCGCTGCTTTGCCTTCTTCCGATAGGTTCATTCCCCATCTTGCTTTCTGCCGACGATCAAAATGCTGCAACTGCTGTCCCTGCGGCAAGGAGGGCGGGGGAGATTTTTTGCACGAAGGCGAGGGCTTTGGGGCCGTCGCCGTGGATGCAGACGGAATCGGCCTGCAGGGTTACGGTGCTGCCGTCGTCGGCCTGTACGGTACCCTGCGCTGCCATCTGCAAGACCTGCGCAATGGCGGTATCCTCGTTCTCGATCATTGCGCCGGGAGCGCCGCGTGGCACAAGGCTGCCGTCGGCCTGGTAGCCGCGGTCTGCAAATACCTCGCTGGCAACGGGCAGTCCGATGGCGTTTGCAGCCTTGATCATCTCGCTGCCGGAGAGAGCCAGCAGCACAGCACCGGGAACTGCAGCCTGCACAGCGCGGCAGATGGCCGCCGCAAGCACCGGATCCTTGGCGGCCATGTTGTACAGCGCGCCGTGGGGTTTGACGTGGTGCAGCGGTACGCCCGCCGCGTCGCAGAATGCCTTCAGCGCACCAATCTGGTACATCACGTCGGCCTCGGCTTCGGCGGGGGAAATTGCCATTCTGCGGCGGCCAAAGCCCTGCAAATCCGGCAGTCCCGGGTGTGCACCCACCTGCACGCCGTACTTTTTGCACAGCAGAACGCTCTTTTGCATCACGGACGGGTCGCCCGCGTGGAACCCGCAGGCGATGTTCGCGCTGGTCACATAGGGCAAAATTTCGGCATCCATGCCGATGGTGTACGCGCCGAAGCTCTCGCCCAGGTCGCAGTTTAAATCAATGGACGGCATTGCAACATCCCCCTTAGTATTTCAGCAGTGTGTTTTTTACGTCGGTCACAAACATATACCCCGGCGCTTCGCTTTGCATTCCGGCAGGATTGCTGGTATAATAAATATATCCCATCGGGCCGCCTGTGCGGCCAGGAAAGGTCCCCGTTATGGAAACACCTCACCAGGGCACAGCCCTGTTTCATCTGCCCGGTCTGTTTGAATTTTATGACTTGTATGCGGCATTTTTGCCGCTTTATCGTGCGCATCGGGAGTATTTTTACGACTGGTGCGCCATCGGCTCGATCTACGGCGCACCGTCTGACTGCTTATGGGCGGGCGGACGGGTCGAGTACAGTGACCGCACCCCACGCGAGGTGCTGGCGCTGACGCGTGAATATGGCATCTCGGCGCGGCTGACACTCAGCAATTCATTACTGCGCCCGGAGCATCTCACAGACCCGGACTGCAATGCGCTCTGCCGACTGTTTCAGGAACAAAATGACCCGCAAAACGGCGCCATCGTTCATGCTGAGCTGCTGACGCAGTACCTGAAAAAGAACTATCCATCGCTGTATCTTGTATCCTCAACCACAAAAGTGCTGACAGACTTCAACGATTTGCAGCGGGAGCTGGCACGGCCCGAGTTTCGCTATGTCGTGCCGGATTTCCGGCTGAACCGAGCATTTGACCGACTTGCAGCGCTGCCCCAGTCCCAGAAGGACAAGGTGGAGTTCCTCTGCAATGAGTGCTGCTGGTTCGGATGCACGGAACGCAGAGCCTGCTATGAGGCCGTCAGCCGCAAAAATCTGGGTCTGCCCGGCCCGGAGCATTACTGCAGCGCCCCCGGCGCAGCGGACGGGTATCGCTTCTCCCGGGCGATGGCGAACCCCGGCTTTATCGGCATCAAGGCCATCCGGGATACCTACCTGCCGAGGGGCTTCACCCAATTCAAGATCGAGGGGCGCGGCCTTGGCAGTGCGCTGATCCTTGAATTTTTGCTCCACTACCTGACTAAGCCGGAATACCAGCTGGCTGTCCGTGAGGAGTTGTATCTGGACAATATGCTGGACCTTTTCTGACCGGCTTTGTGATGAGCCGGGGAAAGCTGTTTGCATTTTTCTCCGATTTGCGGTATAATGACAAAAACCAATAAAAAGCAGGAGACCGCCATGAACAAACTACTACTCATCAGCGCTATGCAATATGACTTTCACACGCTTTTAAAGGTGGCGGACATCTGCGGCTTTACCGGGGAAATCGGCTTTCACGATGCTGAGGACGGCTATCTGCTCACCTTCCCTGACAACGATGGCCACGCCGACCGCCGCATTGCGGAGTACCGCAGCCGCCTTCGCGACCTTGAACATAATATCTGGAACCGCTGAAAGCGTATCCTGCCATTTTTATCTCTGCCAAGTGCGCCTTGCTCTTGGCAGATTTTTTTGTGCCGTATGTTACCCAAGTGCTACATCCAGCACCATCATCACACTGAAGCCAACGGCAAAGAATACTGTGCCGAGGTTAGAGTGCCGCCCCTGTGACATTTCGGGGATCAGCTCCTCCACCACGACATAGAGCATCGCACCCGCCGCAAAGCTCAAGAGATAAGGCAGTGCCGGTATCACAAGCTGTGCGGCCAGAATCGTCACCACCGCGCCAATCGGCTCAACCACGCCCGAAAGCACACCGCCTGCAAAGGCATTGCCCTTGCTCTCCCCTTCGGCACGCAGGGGCATCGAGATGATGGCGCCCTCCGGGAAATTCTGGATGGCTATGCCGAGGGACAGGGCCAGCGCGCTCGCCGCGGTGATCTGCGCGCTGCCTGCGAGAAAGCCGGCGTACATCACACCGACTGCCATGCCCTCCGGGATGTTGTGCAGGGTCACTGCCAGCACCATCATCGTAGTGCGGCCCAGCCTGCTTTTTGGCCCCTCAGCCTCCTCACTGCCGACATGCAGGTGGGGTATCAGATGATCCAGGGCAAGCAAAAACAGCACGCCGAACCAAAATCCGGCAAACGCCGGGAAAAAGGCGAACCGCCCCAACTTCTCCGACTGTTCGATTGCCGGGATCAGCAGGCTCCAGACCGATGCCGCCACCATCACACCGGCGGCAAAGCCTGCAAGTGAGCGCTGCACCAGATCTCCCAGAGCGCGCCGCATAAAAAATACGCATGCTGCGCCCAGCGATGTACCCAAAAAGGGGATCAGAATCCCCCAAAAAGTTTCCGTCAATGAAGTCGCCTCCTTTTATGGTATATACACAAAAACACAGGTACTTTATACCCCCTGTTCAATGATGCTTTTGACAAGCTGTGCCCATTTGTAAGGGTAACAGGCCAGCAGCTCCTCATGCTGCAGATTCTGCTCATGAATTACGGGGTGCGCAAAATGCTGCTGATAACGCGCGCGATACTTCGCTCCCATTTTCAGCGCGTAGAAAATATGAATCTCCGTACCGGGAACATCAATTCCCTCCGGCAAGGGCGTGATGAGGTCGGAATAAAACTGGTTTTTACAGCTTTGCATCGTCACATAGGGGCGTGCAGCGCCGAACATCGCCATAAAAGCGCGGACATAGTCCCCCTTCTCCGCGGAGAGCTTTTCTAATCGCTTCTGCAGAAAGCGACTCTTGAACTGTCCGTCCCGAATCAGCGGATAAATCAGCGGCAGGAGAAGATTCGTTTGTGATTTGGCCGCGAGCTTGGAGCATTGGTCAAGGTCGGAGCTGCCCAGAATACCGTAGTCCATATGTATGCTTTTCCGTGCTGCCAGCAGTCCCACGAAAGAGCCGCCCAGAGAGCAGCCGTAGGCGGCCCGTATATGCCCGCCGCAGTTTTTCAGGATGTAGGCTTCGATTTTTTCGGTTTCTGCAAGCATTGTCGGAAATTCGGTACTTTCTGTTTCGTCAAAGCCATCATAGCTGACGCAAAGTACGCGAAAATCCCGCTGCAACAGAGGGATCACTTGGCCAAAGTTGCTTTTCCAGTGGCAGCAGGTGCCGGGCAGCAGCAAAATGACCGGAGCGGTATCCGCCCCAAATTCATAAACCTTCATTCTCCTGCCTCCCGCAGCCACAGTCACTTCGCTTTACGGCGGTCAAACACAGCCAGCCTGTTTTGCTTTTGTGTACCGCAATGTCACAAAAGCCCGCTTGCTCAAGATATGCTTTCAGCTCAGTATCCTTGTAGATGGTCATGCCATCAATGATTTCTGTCCATTTTTTGTCTTTGTCCGTGTCGCCGTTGACTTCATTGCAGATGAGAAAAGTGCCGCCCGGCTTCAAAACCCGCCAAACCTCCCGGAAGCATTTTGCAAGGTCCGGCCAGAAATAGACGGTTTCAAACGCTGTGACTGCATCGAACCAATCGCTGGCAAAAATGATGCGCTGCACGCTGCCCTGCCAGATGACACAGCGATCCCTTTGAATCGCCTCTGCATTGAGACGGCGGGATTTTTCGACGCTGACAGCAGAGTAATCCACGCCCTTTACGATGCCGCGCGGACACCTTTTCAGCAGCCGTTTGATATTCGCTCCGCCGCCACAGCCGCAGTCCAGCACCTTTGCGTCCGGCGCAAGATGCAGAAAGTGAAGCCCCCACAGCGCCACGGGGGTGTGGGCAAGGTTCATCATGGTGACCATCAGCCTGCCGCCGAAGCCTTTGGGATCTCTTGTATTTTCAAAAAATGACATCGTTTATCTCCTTTCAACTTTTTTACACTCTGCGTAGGTAAGTGGAATGGAATTCTGCAAAACAACACTTTTGCAAACGGTCCAGCCGTTTTGCTGCAAAAATGCCAGATACGCAGCACTCGTCCATCTGCTGTGCAGCGGAAAGCCTGCAATTTTCAGCGCAAGGGCCTGAAGATTTCCCCAAGGGGAATTCTCTGCATGGGTAAAGGTAGGAGCAATCAGCGTGCCATCGTTTTTAAGCACACGGCGAAACTCGATAAGGGCTTTCTCGGGGTGCGGCACAATGTACAGTGCATTGGAGACAATGACAACATCAAAGGACTGGTCAGCATAAGGCAGATGGAACATATCCTGCACGGAAAAATACAGCTTGGAGGAAAAATTACCCCGCTTTGCCTGCGCAATCATCGCTGCGGAGGCGTCGGTAGCCTCAATGTGGTCGGCAGAACACAGGAGATGTTTTGCCACCTGCCCTGTGCCGGTGGCTACCTCCAAAACGGTTTTGTGCCACACAGCAGGGCGAAGCAGCGCATATAATTGATCATAGGCTATTGCATTCTTACGCATAAAGCGGTCATACCTTGCTGCATTTCTGTCCCAAAAATTCTTTTTCGTAATGCTCAGCTCCTTGGTTTGTATCAACTAACCGCTGCTCATTTGAAAAGCTGCCCGGCGGCAGCATGGAAGCTTGTATATGCGCGTTAGAATAATCTAACCGTTGGATCGTAAAAAAGCTGCCTGCAGCCAAAACGGCGCACCAGCAACGATTCTACGATATTTCGGTCATATAATAGCAGTCTGGCACCCAAATGTCAATAGGGTGCTAAAGGTGCTTTTGTGCGTTTGAATTTCAACAAAAATCTATAGCGGGCAGTGCGTTTTACACTGCCCGCTATTGAGAAAAGCTTACTTTAGCCGTTTTCGTCCTTGGGAATGGCCAGATTCAAGAGGATGGCAACGAGTGCGGCGGGCACAATGCCGGAGCCGCCGAATACCAGAGAGAGCATCTGCGGTGCGTGTGCAAGGATGCCGTTGTTGGCGCCGATGCCATAGCCGAGACCGAGCGCTACAGAGACGATGCTCAGGTTGCGCGGGGTCAGCGGCTCGCGGGTGATGAGCTGAATACCGCTCACCACGATCGAAGAGAACATCATGACAGCTGCACCGCCCAGCACCGACTGCGGCATGATCGAGACGAGCGCGCCCAGCTTGGGCACCAGACCGCAGAGAATCAGGAAGATGCCGCCGGTGGCCAGCGCAAAGCGGTTGACGACCTTGGTCATGCTGACAAGGCCGACATTCTGGCTGAAGGAGGTGTTGGGCAGCACGCCGAACAGTGCGGCAAAGCTGGAACCAATACCATCGCAGATGACGCCGCCGGACAGCTCAGTGTCGGTGGCCTCGCGGTCCATGCCGCCCATGATAACGCCGGAAATATCGCCCACGGTTTCGACCGCCGTGACGATGAACATAATCATGACCGGTGCGATCGCGCGCATATCAAACACCGGCTTGACCGGCATCAGCTCGGGCAATGCAAACCATTTGGCCTCGGCCACCTTATTCCAGTTCAGCACCCATGCCTTGGTGTAGGCAACACCCTCGGCGTTCAGCGCCGTGGTGGGCAGAATAAGACCCATGAGAAACGCTGCAATGTAGCCGCAGATGATGCCCACCAAAATCGAGGAGGAATTCAAAAAGGTGCTGCCGGAGTGCTTGCAGATCAGGATGACGACCAGCACAAAGATGGCGAGCAGCAGGTTTTCGACCGAGCCGAAATCCTGCGCGGTGTTGCCGCCGCCGAAGGAGTTTACACCGACCGAAATCAAGCTCAGACCGATGGAAAGCACCACCGTGCCGGTAACGACAGAGGGCAACAGCTTGCGCAGCGGCTTCAGAAAGAAGCCCAGCACGGTCTCAAACAGGCCGCCGATCAGGGACGCGCCCATGATTGCGCCGTAGGCCAGTACGTCGCCGCCCATCGAGGCTGCGACCGAGCTGAATACCCCGATGAAGCCGGAGGAGGTGCCCATGATGATAGGCACCTTGCCGCCGATGGGGCCGATGGAATACAGCTGAACCAGTGTGACAATGCCCGCCACAAGCATGGCATTCTGCAGCAGCGTAACGCGCAGGTCGGCAAATTCGCCGCCGGCCAGGCCGCAGGCGCCCGTGATGATAAGCAGCGGCGTAAGGTTGCCGACAAACATCGCCAACACATGTTGCATGCCCAGCGGCAGTGCCTGCTTCAGGGACATCTTGCCTTCAAAGCGGAAGGCTTCGGGGGAAAGATCGTTTTTCTTCATTCCACAACTCCTCAGATAAAACCTATTACAATATAACATATACCGCCAAAGCGGAAGGGCATACCGCCCTATTTATACATTATACCATCCCCTGCCCTGTGATTGCAATTCCATCAGCCGCCGCAGCAAAAATTTTGTGTGTTTTTGAAGAAGTCTGAACGCTCAGAAAACTTTGAACGCTTGCTGCTGTCCGTGCAGGGTGTAGTGTACGGTCAGACCGTCGTCTGCATCCACGGTGCAATTTTCGGCGTGGTCGGTCAATTCCCGCAGGGCGTTGTATTGGCGGCGCATCTCATCCGTATAGCGACTTGGCATATCGGAGGTGAGCAGGATGCCGCTGAACAGCGCATTGACCCGGGCCAGGGTCTGCTTTTGCTGTAGGGTCAGCTTGCAGTTTTCCTCGCGCAGGAAGAATACATCGGGGTCGCTGCCGTAAGCACGCCCGTTGAGCTGGCGGCGGAAAATCGTGTTGCCGATGGACTGCTTTGTGGAGACCCGCTCGCGATGGAAAAACCGCATATACCACACATCGTCCCAGTCCAGCCCTACATCACACCCAATGCGGCAGTAGTCAACGATGCCAAAGGCAGGCATGACCGGCACACCGCAGCCGAGGATCAGCTTGTCGCCGCACCATGAGCGCAGCAGTGCCATGGCGCGCTGCATCCGTCCTGCGCGGGATTCCCGGGCGTTGCCGAACGGTGCTGCGCCGTAGAGAAAGTCCAGCTTGACAAGGTCAAAGCCCCAATCCTGCAGGACGCGGTCAAAGACCTGCTTGAGGTAGGCCTGCACCTCCGGGTGGTCAATGTCCAGCGCATAAAAGCTGCTCCAGTTGCAGCCGCAGCACCAGGGCTGACCGTCCGCCTGCAGCAGCCAGTCCGGGTGATCTTTGCAGAGCATGGATTCCTTTTCGCAGACGAACGGTGCCAGCCACAGTCCTGCCAGAAAGCCGCTTTCATGGGCTGCATCTGCCAGCGGGCGCAGCCCGTTGGGGAATTTGGCAGAGTCAGGCTTCAGCCAGTCTCCTACCTTGCGCTCCCACCCATCATCGATCTGAAAGAGATCCCCTGCGCGGAAAAGCGTTTTGCAGCCGTTGAGGTCTTCCTGGATCGAGGCCTCGTCAATATTTTGGTAGCGGTTATACCAGCTGGAATACCCGGCCAGCCTGCGCGTGGTGCGGGGGCGGCAGCCCAGCGCCGCAAACCATGCGTCAAATACCTCGTCCTCAGTGCCCTCGGCAAAAAAGAGGGAGAACGCAGGAAAGCTGCCGCCGGTATGCTGTACCCCGGCGCAGTCGCGTTCAATGCGCAGCTGTGCGGCGCGGCTGTCATAGGAAAAAATCGTATAGCCCGGTGCCTCGTCCAAGCTGGCCAAAAGGCGGTAGGTCTTTCCGCGCCGGAAATAGCAGTAGGAGAAGCCGTGGCTCTGTCCCCTCTTGCCGCTGTAGGGAACAAAATGATAATCGCCGTAACGGTCAAAGCTGTATTTCTCCAAAAGAAATTTCGGGATACGCTCAACACCGTGCTGCCGGTCCCATTTGCCCAGCTCCGGGCAGGCGGTCCAGGTTTGGTAGCCGTTCATGAAAAGCTTTTCTTCGCGCACCATCGTCCACGGAAGCGCAGCAACCGCATTTTGCAGCACTCCGGCGGGCAGCTCTGCCCTCAGGCAGACGGCACCGCTGCGCGGGGTGATGGCTGCCGTGCCGTCAAACCGGCCGCTGTCTGTTGCGGCATACCACTGCATCTCAGCCATTTTGAGTTTCCTCCCTGTGAAGCGCGGCGCTGATTTCGGCTGCGCGGTCATCCGTCAGGGTGAACCTGCGGCGGAACAGTACAAGCGCCGCCGCAAGGACGGCCATGGGCAGAACGGTCATCATGAGCCGCAGTCCGAGCAGTGTACCGGCGCTCTGGGCAGCAACGGGGCCTGTCTCCTCGGCATTGCCGGCCAGCCCGATCAGATCCAGACCGATGCCGGTCAGAAAAACCGCAACGCCAGACGCAGCCTTTACAACAAAGGTCTGCATCGAGAAGATAACGCTTTCCTCACGGCGCCCCGTCTTGAGCTGGCCGTAGTCCACACTGTTGGAGAGGAAAAGGGTCGTCAGTACGCTGAGCATGCCGTTGCAGGCAAACACCACCACGCCCGGCACGCAGAGCAGTGCCAGACTGCCGGAAAAGCCCGTCAGGCAGAGCAGGAGCAGCACAGCATAGCCGCCCAGCGCCAACCCCAGACTTACCGTAAATACGGCAGTGTTGCTGAGCTTTTTGCGCAGCACCGGATAGAGGACCATCATGCCGAGGATCTGTGCCGCACCGCCGATGGTTGAGAACAGCGTGTAGCTGGCCTTCCAGCCTGTGCCGCCGAAATCGTACTTGAAGAAATAGATGATAAAGTTGGAGGTCAGATACAGCGCCGAGTTGATCAAAACGATGCTGCCTACGACCACAAGCGCCTGATCGTTGGAGAACAGCGCCTTGAACATCTCGCCGACGGTGGCGGTCTTTATCTCGGCGCTGCCGGTCTCCTTGACGCTGGCGCAGCAGATCGCCTCGGTAACCACAAAGATGACAGCCACGAGCAGTGCTACCCAGCGGAAGCCGGTGCGCTCGCTGTCGCCGCCCAAAGCACCAACCAGCAGCATGGTAAACATCGCAATGAGCGCCGAGCCGACGCCCGCACAGGTGCGGCCCACGACTGACAGGTTTTCTCGGTCAGCAGGGGTGCGGGTCACGGCGGGGATCATCGACCAGTAAGGAATGTCCATCATCGTGTAGGTGACGCCCCACAGGATGTAGATGACGCTGAAGTAGACCATCATGCCGGCACCCTCCAGCACCGGCGCGGCAAACAGCGCGTAGAGAACCACCGCATTCAGGACGGTGCCGCTGAGGATCCACGGACGAAACCGTCCCCAGCGGGTGCGGGTCTTGGCCACCAGCACCCCCATAAAGGGATCGTTGAAGGCGTCAAACACACGCGCGATCATCAGGATCAGGCCGACAAAGGTGGCAGGCAGGCTCAGCACATCCTGATAATAGTACATGACATAGGAGGCAGACAGCGCGTAGACCATATCCTTGCCCACTGCGCCGATGCCGAAGGCGGCTTTTTGCTTTGTTGTCAGTTCCATACTGCACACTCCTTCTTTATGACGGTAAATTCTACGGTGACAGGCGCACACTGCGGGGCCGAGACGGTCAGCGCGGCTGTACCTGTCTGCCCGACTGTGCGCAGATAAGTCCCGCCCATGCCGCCCTCGGCGGTTGCCGCCGCAGGGCCGACCAGCACGGCGGCACCGGTCACGGCAAAGGTCAGCGGCAGCTGTGCATAGACGGCAGGGCTGCCGTTTTCATCAAGGATCCGCACCCGAACACCGGCCATATCGTAGGTGTCACCCTCCTGCAGGACGGTGGCAGAGGGCGTTACCTCAAGATGCAGCCGGTGGCTGGGGCAGAGCGTGACGCTCTTTACCACGGTATCCCCGTTTTTGGCATCGAACCGCCAACGCGTAGCCGCGCCGCCCCAGTTGCCGACATACTTGCCGTACAGCGCCACACCGTCCGCAAAGCTCATCTTATAGCGCACCATGCACCACGCCAGCTTCAGCTTGTAGCGCAGCGGCAGCCCGGCCAAGCCGTAGCGCCCGGCTGCAAGCAGACAGTCGCGCAGCGTATCGGCCTTGGCCTTGTCAAAATGCTCCTGCGTTTCAAGCAGGACACCGATTGTGTCATCCACGGCCAGCGGCGGGTGCGGCAGCGCCGTCCAGCCGCTTTTGTGCAGGGTCGTCACAAACACATCGTTTTTGTAAAGATCCACCCGCTCGGCGTTGGTAAACACATAGACCGTGCCGATTTGCCCGGCAGGATAGTCACCGATGTCCATCGCGGAGCTGACCGTCAGCACCGGCTCCTCCCCGCCCTGCGATGCGTAGACGGACGCCGCCAGCTTGGGATTGCGGAAGCTGTCCAGCACGCCGTGATAGCAGATGCGGTCGCCGGAGCCGAAATCCTTGTGGGTGGCATAATCAAACATACACCAGCCAAAGCAGCCCGCATGCTCTCCATCTGCGTAGGCGGCGTCCAACACCCGCGCATGGCGCAGGGCATGCTCCTGCCGGTTCGGGGCATCGTCACAGGACTTGGTGGGGTACATGTGGCCGTTGCATTCTGAGATCAGCAGAGCCTTGTTCAAATCAGGCGTTACATCCTTTTTCCGCTTGGCCCCGGCGTTTGAGCCGTTGTGGGAGAAATCGTTGTAGGCGTAAACATCTTCCAGGAGATGGCTCTTTTCCAGATACCGCACGCCAGAGGTCGCCCGGCTCGGGTCCAGTGCGTGGGCGATTTGGTTGGTGCGCGTATAGAATTCGTCATCGTCCACGCTCTCGTTGATGCGCACACCCCACAGTATGATGCTGGGGTGATTGCGGTTTTGCAGCAGCATCTCCCGCAGCATGGCGCAGGCGCGGTCCTTCCATGCCCCATCGCCGATGTGCTGCCAGCCGGGCAGCTCGGTAAATACAAGCAGGCCCAGCCGGTCACATTCATCAAGGAAATACTGGCTTTGCGGGTAATGGCTCGTGCGCACCGCATTGCAGTGCAGCTCGTTTTTCAGGATGCGGGCGTCCTGCCGCTGCAGGCTTTCCGGCGCGGCGTAGCCAATGTAGGGGTAGCTTTGGTGGCGGTTCAGCCCGCGCAGAAAGGTCTTTTTCCCGTTTAGATAAAAGCCGTTCGCCCGGAACACAGCCGTCCGGAAACCGAAGGAGGTTTCCCGGCTGTGCAGTACCTGCCCATCGGTATCGAGCAGCTCTGCTATGCAGCGGTAGAGATTCGGATGCTCGGTGTCCCACGGTGCAGCATCAGGCAGCGTAAGACGGCATTCCGCCGATTCTGCCGTGGGCAGCTGGCGGCTCAGCAGCGTCTCGCCCGCACTGCTGCAGAGCCGGACGCGCAGCGCAGCGGCCTTTTCCGGTGCTTCTACGGTCAGCTGTACGGCAGCCTCGGTCAGCGTCGGTGTGTACACGAAAAGATCGCTCACACGGCTCTGCGGCGAGGTTTCAAGCCAGACCTCCCGGTATAGACCGCCGTAGGTCAGGTAGTCGATGACAAAGCCGAAGGGCGGCAGGCTGGGATCCTCGCGCGTATCCAGCCGCACGGCCAGCAGATTTTCTGTGCCGCGGTGCACAAGGTCGGTAATTTCGATGGTGAAGCCGGTGTAGCCGCCCTGATGCTGCCCGGCCAGCTGGCCGTTCAGGTAGATCTCCGCCTGATGGGCGGCCCCGTCAAAGCGCAGGAATACCCGGGGCGCATCGGGAACGGTCAGTGTGCGACGGTAACCGCAGACCATCTCATAGTCAGAGGGGTCCGCGTAGTGGAGCGGCAGCTCCCGGCAGGTATGGGGCAGACGCACCGGACGACAGCCAACAGGTTCACCCCGACAGAAGGCATCGCTCCATTGCTCTGTAAATTCCCAGTGATTGCAAAGACTGTATCTCATCGTACCAACAACCCCTCCAGTAAAATGGAAATCATCTCATCCAGGGCATCCGTGTAGGATATGCCTTGCGCATCGAGCGTTCGGTCTGCAAGAAAATCCTCAATGGAAGCGGAGATCATCCGCTGCAGAACCGGCAGGGATACCCGACGGATAACGCCCTCCCCCATCGCCTGCTCCAGCAGTGCCAAGGTAGGCTCCCAGCCGGTTTCCAGATGCTCCCGCACGCGCGCTGCGACTCTGGGATATTTTTCATCCAAAAGATCCATCTGCTGCAGATCCAGCGCGGTGTACTCCTCCGGCAGGGCGATAATGACCGCCCGCAGCTTTTCAGCCAGGGTGCCGGGGCCGTCAAGGATGCGCTGCTTGCGGGCGTGGATCCTTGTGAACGCATCGTCCACCATATCCAGCAGCAGCGCCTCCTTGGATGGGTAGACCGCGTAGATCGTCTTTTTGCTGATGTGCATCATCGCAGCGGCCTGCTGCATCGTAAAGCGCAGCCCATCCCTGCGGAACAGCTCCATTCCGACTGCGCGCAGTCTTGTGCGCTGCTCGTTGTGTTCGTCCATCACTTGCCTCCTGCGGAAACCCGATTTAGCTTTCCGGTTTCCATTGTAGTGCGGAAACCGGTGCAATTCAAGCGGTTTCCTGCACTTTCTACCTTTTTGCCAATCGGGCACAGATTTTTTCGTCATATCGCCCATACGCTAAAGCCGTAACGGGACAGAAAAACGCCCCCGCACAGTGATGCGGGGGCGTTTTGCAGGTGCCTCAGTTCGTTTTTTCAGTTTTTTGTTGCAGGCGGGTCAGCTCCCGCAGCTCACGCACGGTGAAAAGGCCGCAGACAATGGCGGCAGCGCCGTCCGCAATGGGGCCTGCGTACATGACGCCGTCAATGCCCATAAAGAGCGGGAAGATGACGATGAGCGGCAGCAGGAACAAAATCTGGCGTGTCAGGGACATGAATACGCCGAGGCGCGCCTTGCCAATCGAGTTGAAGAAGTTGGAGGTGACCGGCTGGATGCCGTTGATCAGCGTCAGGAACATATAAATGCGGAAGTACCGCTCCGAAAACTGGTAGTACATCTCGCTGCCGGTGCCGAAAATACTGATGATCTGCCGCGGGAAAAGCTGGAAGCAGGCAAACGCTGCCAGAGAAAGCCCGGTAGCCACAGCCAGCGCCAGCAGATAGCTCTTTTTGACGCGGCGGTAGAGCGCAGCACCGTAATTGAAGCCGATGATCGGCTGTACGCCCTGCGAAATGCCGATAACAAAGGACATAAAGATCATGTTGACCTTTGAGATGATGCCCGCGCAGGCCAGAGGAATATCGCTGCCGTAGATAGACAGTGCACCGTAGTGTGCAAGGGTGTTGTTCAAAACGATCTGGACAACACCCATAGCGATCTGGTTGAAGCAGGCAGATGCACCGTAGCTGAAGATCTTGCGTGTTCTGTCACCGTCAATCGTAAAGCAGCCCCGTGAGAAGGGTACAGATTTAAAATGGAAGAGATACCGTATGCTGATGCAGAACGAGGCGATCTGCCCGAGAATCGTGGCAAGTGCAGCACCAGTCATACCCATATCCAGCCCGAAGATGAACAGCGGATCAAGGGCCGTATTGATAAGTGCGCCGATGAGCATCGACATCATGGAATAGCGCGGGCTGCCATCTGCCAGAATCAACTTGCTCATGCCGGTATTCATAATGAGAAACGGAAACCCCAGCGCTGTGATGCGAGTGTAGGCCTCTGCGTAGGGCAAAACATCCGGCGTAGCGCCGAAGAATTTCAGCATCGGCGTCAGAAAAAGCAGCGTGACCGCCATCAGCACAGTGCCGAACAGCGCCATCAGGCACAGGCCGTTGCCTGCATATTCAGCAGAACGCTTTTCATTGCCTGCACCCAGCTGGAGACTGAAATTCGTCGCACTGCCGATACCGAGCAGCAGCGCAATGGCTGTGCAGGCAATCGAGAGAGGAAACGCAATGTTGGTGGCCGCATTGCCCAGCAGACCCACACCCTGCCCGATAAAGATCTGGTCAACAATGTTGTACAGCGACGTCACCAGCATCGAGATAATGCAGGGAATGGCAAAGCCGACAAGCAGCTTGCCTTCTTTTTCATATCCAAGCGGGTTGGCAGCATCAGCCTGCGATGAAACTGTTTTTACGCTCATGCAGTTTTATCTCCTTTAATCCTGTTAATAATCGCAAATATAATAATAGTAACAAAATCCGGTAGGAAATGCAAGTTCGTTTGCCTTGAGGCGCTTGAGCTTGCCCTACATGAGCCGGAGACCGTGACACAAACAAAACCGGGGCGAACTTTTCGTTCGCCCCGGCAGTACCTAAATGATTGGAGTCATAGCCTCATAACCTTTATTCGTTATTTTTCGGAGTTGGTTCCTATTTTCATGGGAAATCATTCCCTTTGCAGAATTTCAGGCTTTGAGATTGAGGATCAACCTCTGACACTTAGTACATTGGAGTTTCTCCTTATGGATCAGGTGGATTTCAGATACCCTCTGTTGGGTGGCGTGGAACCAGTCATGATAACCAGCCTTCTTTCATCCTGATCTATATGCTGCATTGGGGTCTTTGATGACGGCCCCTGAGTCCGCTGTTTAAAAGTAAGCTGCCTGACATCTCGTTCAATATTCTTTGTACAGGTTATGACCTGCGGCTTCGGATGCGGCGCTTTTTCATTCAGCAGGCCCAGGCCCGCCGGTGATGAATAGGATCTTTAAAGTTTGCCATTGGACTTGAGCCTCCTTCCTTACGAAATACCGCCGGTGTCTTGCTTTCTTTGGAGATTTCTTATGACATTTCTCCTTGGAAGATCAGCTTCTCTTGGAGTTGTCTGCTCCTTATCTCCGGCTGTTTTCTTTCTGTGACTATACTATACCACAGCCCCTAGGATTCGTCTATTCGCAGATATGCCAACGATGCAGCGAAAGATTTGTGCAGTTTCAAGCTTGCCGCTCCGGGCAAAAAATGGTATAATAAATATGTTGGGCTGCTGTACAGCCCAGACCGTGCGCTGTCCCTTTTGGAAAGGGACGGCGCTTTTTTGACAGGATTGTGCTGTGGTCCTGCGGGCTAATCTGAACAGGCATTAAACAATATTCACTGCAAAACCACTGTAAAGCAGCTGCCGCTGCCGGGGCGGCTGTCCACAGTGACAGCGCCGCCGTGCAGGGCGGCTATTTTTTGTGCCATGGCAAGGCCCAAGCCGTTGCCTTGCGTCCTGTGGCTGGTGTCCCCCTGATAGAACTGCTCAAAGATATGGCAGCAGGTCTCGGCGTCCATACCGCAGCCCTGGTCAGTGACAGCCACAACCGGTCTGCCCTGCTCGCAGTGCAGTGTTACGCTTATGGTTCCGTTCTCCGGGCTGAACTTGGCGGCATTATCCAGCAGATTCAGCCAGATCTCCTTTACCAACGCTTCGCTGCCGTGGTAGGGGCAGGGGGCCAGCTCGGCCTCAAACTGCAGCGGCTTATCGCGCCACTTTTGCCGGGTCACAAGGATGCACTGGCGCAGCTGCTCATCCAGCGAAAAGTCTGTGCAGTCGGTCAGAATGGTCTGTGCCTCGATACGATTCAATAGCAGCACACTGCCGGAAAGCTGCGCCAGCCGCCTGCTCTCATCGCGGATGATTTGCAGATACTCGCGCTGTTCCTCCGGGGTAACCTCCTCGTCCAGCAGCAGGTCGGCAAAGCCGCTGATGCTGACGATGGGCGTCTTGAACTCATGGGAAAAGTTATTTACAAAATCCTTGCGCAGCAGCTCAGTGCCGGAAAGCTCCTCCGCCGCTTTGTTGAAGGCCGCTTTGAACTCCCGGATCTCGGTAGGCTCATACCCGTGGGCAGCAGGCTGCAGGCGCACGGTGAAGTCCCCTGCCGCCAGCCGGTTCATCGCCTGTATGATGTTTTTGATAGGCTTTATTAACACAAGGCGAATCGCAACCACAAGGCTGACGGCCATCAAAATACAACTGGCATACAAAATAACCAGTGCACCGCCGATGCTGACGCTGCCGTCTTGGATAAAAAAGCCATGGTCAGCCTCCGATACCACCAGCACCGTCACAACGGTCAGATTCAGTGTGACGATGAAAAACAGGTTCAGCACCAGCAGCATTGTCAAATTTACGGTGCGCATGCAGTCGCGCAGCTTATTTACAAATTGCGCCATATCACACCTTCTTTATAGCACGGTAACCGATGCCGCGAATGGTCTGTATCTCAAACTCCGGCCAATCGTAAAAGCGGGTGCGCAGCCGATTGATATGAACATTTACCGTTTTGTCGTCACTTTCGCTGTCCATGCCCCAGATCTCATCCAGCAGCTCCAGCCGGGTAAAGGTTCTTTCCGGGTAAGCCAGCAGCTTGTATAGAAGGTTGAACTCCTTGGGCGGCAGCACCTGCGCATCGTGGCCGCGCCGCACGGTGTGGGTGTCGTAGTCCAGCTCGACATCCCCTATCGTGATCCTGTGCTCATCCACGATGCGGGCGCGGCGCAGCAGAGCCTTGATGCGCAGCACAAGCTCCTGCCGGTCCGGCGGTTTTGTCATATAATCATCAGTGCCAACGATAAAACCCGTGTGCTTGTCCTGCGGCATATCCTTGGCCGTCAGCATTAAAATAGGCAGCATGCTGCCGCTTTCCCGGATGGTCCTGGTCAGGGTAAAGCCATCCATCCGGGGCATCATCACATCGCAGAGCAGCAAATCTATATGGTTGTGGTCGAGCATTTCCAGTGCCTGCACACCGTCGGCAGCAATCAGCGGCTCATAGCCCGCTCGCTTTACGATGGCGCAAAGCAGACGCGCTGTGCTGGGGTCATCCTCGGCAATCAAAATACGAAACATCCGTGTATCCTCCTTAGGGCAATACCGCACAATTCCCGCCTAAGGGCTTAAGCACCGCTCCGGCGGATCTCCGCGCCAAGAGCCGCCGCAAGCGGCGGTTGCGCTCCGAAGCGCCTCGCTGCGGCTCGGTGTGCGGCACGGCATCTGCGTTGCCAAAATGCTCGATAATGTCGGGTTGCGGTACCC
>OJNZ01000710.1_pt1 | contig 22229 bp, 11 predicted proteins | sample 1598001 | NCBI WGS metagenome assembly OJNZ01 (sample SAMN01915225, study PRJEB22387) | human gut metagenome | isolation source: stool | host: Homo sapiens | place: USA | reverse complement strand
AAGCTGATTTGGAAGGTCAATACGGATAATAAACTACAGAACAATACTGTTTTGAAGTTGTATTGTGATGATGACAATAATATATGGACAGCTTTGGATGAAGGTATTGCCTATATACACAATAATTCTCTAATCTATTATTATGAACCTCCGTTTCGTAAAATAGGTATGGTATATGATGTTCTAGTAAGGGAAAATGAAGCTTATATTGCTTCTAATCAAGGACTTTATTGGCTTAAGGATGGAAAGGCTGAATTGGTTCCGGGCTTGGAAGAACAAGCGTGGTTCGTCGATGAATGGGGAAAACAGATTTTTTGCGGACACAACAAGGGTACTTTCCTTATATCGGGATTGAAGTCAAAGCAGGTGGCTGACGCAAAGGGAGGGATGTGTATGGAAAAGATTGAATTGAAGGAACAGTCTTTTTTATTGGAGGGGACTTATGCGCTTTTGAATTTATATACGGAAACTGCTTCGGGAGAGTATTATTTTACTCGGTCCTTACGTGGGTTCAGTCACATGATTCGCCATATAGAAGTGGACCATCAGGGGAATATCTGGGCGAAACACTTAAGGAATGGTTTGTATCGCTTTCGGATTGATCCGGATATGAAGCTGGTAAAGGATGTGCGGAAGTATGAGAGTTTGGGAGAAGTAGAGGGTGGAAGTTTCACGCTTTTTAAAATCAATGGTCGGGTGGTTTTTTCTAATGGAGAATACTTTTATACTTATGAAGATATGACCGACTCGATTGTTCCTTATGAAACGATGAATGAACAATTGGCGGAATTGAGGGAAATCAAGACTGTGAGTCGTGCAAGTGGAGATCGTTATTGGTTTGTAGGGGACAGAACGGTGTATTTGGTGAAATGTGCGATAAATACTTTCGATATAGAACTCCGGATTCCATATTCTTTGTTTGACGGTCTGGCAGTGGAAGAGCGTGGAAGCGTGGCTTATGACAAGAGAAATAATCATTCCTATCTTTGCCTGAACAATGCCATTGCCCGTATTGAGACGGATAGTTCTTCGTTGTATAAATCCCGAGTCAAACGTTCTTTATGGATTTCGGGAATGCGGGCTATTGATGAATTCAGTGGTGAGCGGAAAACATTGGTGGCGCAGCCGGGAGTCCGGGTGGAGTCCGAATTTAATACAGTGAGTTTTACCTTGTGTTATCCGGTTTATAGTGATTATACTTATAAGGTAAGATATAAGTTGGATGGCTATTCCGAACAATGGGTGCCCAGTGGACGCAGTTTGCAGAAAATGTATGCCCGTCTTCCTTATGGAAATTATATTTTCCAAGCTGAGATATATAATACTGATAGGGTTTTGGCATCGGTAGAGCTTCCTTTTGAGATATTATCTCCGTGGTACTTGTCTTATTGGGCTGTGGGAAGTTATATCTTGGCAGGATTGTGTCTGTTGGCTTTGTTGCAATATCTGGTCTACCGTTTCGTGAAGAAAAAGAAAGACCGTGTGATTGAACGGCAGCGCGTAGCCCATCAGGCAGAACTCGAGCGGCAAGAGAAGAAGATTGTTGAGTTGGAAAAGGAGCAGCTTGAGGCCGATTTGCGTTTTAAAAGCAAGGAGTTGTCCAGTGTGGTAATGACAAATATCGCCCATCAGGAATTTCTGAATTCCTTGAAAGAAGAGATACAGCGGCAAAAGTTGTCGGGGCAGTATGGCCGTAAGAACTTGGATAAGCTGCTCACTTTAGTTAATAGCAATATAGTGTCCGATAAAGAGAATTGGACTATGTTTCAGGCTAATTTTGACCGTATACACGAAAACTTCTTCCGTAATCTGAAACTTCAATATACAGATTTGACTTCAGGAGATTTACGCTTTTGTGCATTGCTCCGCTTGAATATGCCGACAAAGGAGATATCGAAGTTGCTCAATATTTCCACGCGTGGGGTTGATGCTGCAAGATACCGGTTGCGCAAGAAATTCAATCTGCTTCCGGAAGAAAGTCTAACTGATTTCCTTATAAATTTTAAATAACTGTTTTACAGTGGAATATTAATGGGGGAAGTATTAATATTGTACTTCCTCTTTTGTTTCTTAGTGATGGGTGTACTTTTGTTGTAGTGCGAGATGTGGAGGTTGTCGCATGCTTTTCTTTTATTTGCAGCAAAATAATATTTCTATAAATTAAAAGCATGAAAGACATGAAGCATTTACTTTTCAAGTTACAATCATTTTTAGCCTTGTTGATGTTTACTGCCGTTAGTGCGTATGCGCAGAAATCTCCGGTCGATATGAATCGTTTCATTGACGATTTAATGAAGAAGATGACCCTGGAAGAGAAAATAGGTCAGTTGAATCTGCCGGTTACCGGTGAGATTACGACCGGTCAGGCTAAAAGTAGTAATGTGGCCAAACGTATTCGTGCCGGTGAAGTGGGCGGGCTTTTCAATCTGAAAGGTGTGGAACGTATCCGCGATGTACAGAAGCAGGCGGTTGAAGAAAGTCGTTTGGGTATTCCTCTCTTATTCGGTATGGATGTTATTCATGGATATGAAACGGTGTTTCCCATTCCTTTGGGATTGTCGTGTACATGGGATATGAAGGCGGTTGAAGAATCGGCGCGTATTGCGGCTATTGAGTCCAGTGCCGACGGTATTTGCTGGACATTCAGTCCGATGGTGGATATTTGCCGTGATGCCCGTTGGGGGCGTGTGTCCGAGGGCAACGGTGAAGACCCGTTTCTGGGAGCAGCCATTGCGCAGGCCATGGTACGTGGTTATCAGGGAAAGGATATGAGCCGTAATGATGAAATCATGGCTTGTGTAAAGCATTTTGCCTTGTATGGTGCCGGTGAGGCAGGACGTGACTATAATACAGTAGATATGAGCCATCAGCGCATGTTCAATGAATACATGTTGCCCTATCAGGCGGCGGTTGATGCCGGTGTGGGCAGTGCGATGGCCTCTTTCAATGAGGTCGATGGCATTCCTGCCACTGGAAACAAGTGGTTGATGACGGATGTATTGCGTAAGCAGTGGGGGTTTGACGGTTTTGTAGTGACAGATTATACCGGAATTACAGAAATGACCGACCATGGGATGGGCGATACGCAGACTGTTGCCGCGTTGGCGCTGAATGCTGGTGTAGATATGGATATGGTGAGCGATGCATTTGTTGGTACGCTCAAGAAGTCATTGACAGAAGGAAAAGTGACAGAAGAAGCAATTAATGCGGCTTGTCGCCGTATTTTGGAAGCTAAGTACAAGTTGGGCTTGTTCGATAATCCTTATAAATACTGTGATGTGAAGCGTGCCAAGAAGCAAATCTTTACCAAAGAGCATCGTGCTGTTGCGCGTAAGATTGCTTCGGAGAGCTTGGTGTTGCTGAAGAACGAGGGTAATGTGCTTCCGCTGGCCAAGAAGGGCACTATTGCTGTGGTAGGTCCGTTGGCAGACAGCCGCAGTAATATGCCGGGTACTTGGAGTGTGGCTGCTGTATTGAAGAATGCAACTTCTTTGGCTGAAGGTTTGAAGGCGGTAGCAGGCGATAAAGCCGAAATATTGACTGCGAAAGGCTGTAATTTGATGAGTGATGCCGAATATGAGAAACGTGCCACTATGTTCGGACGTTCTTTACACCGTGACAATCGTTCGGACAAGGAGTTGCTGGACGAGGCTCTTGCCGTGGCTGCCAAATCGGATGTTATTGTGGCTGCGCTCGGTGAGTCTTCGGAAATGAGTGGAGAGAGCAGTTGCCGCACGAATCTTGAAATGACGGACACCCAACGCATACTGTTACAGGAATTATTGAAAACGGGAAAACCGGTGGTACTGGTGCTGTTTACCGGTCGTCCGCTGGTACTGAACTGGGAGCAGGCAAACGTGCCGGCCATTCTGAATGTATGGTTTGCGGGCAGTGAGGCAGGTTTTGCCATCGGTGATGTATTGTTTGGTGATGTGAATCCGAGTGGGAAGCTGACTACGACTTTCCCGAAGAGCGTGGGACAGATTCCTTTGTTCTACAACCACAAGAACACGGGCCGCCCTCTTGCCGACGGTGCATGGTTCCAGAAATTCCGCAGCAACTATATAGACATAGACAATGAACCGCTTTATCCTTTTGGTTTCGGCTTGAGCTATACCACATTCTCTTATAGCGACGTGTCTTTGGACAAGACTAGCATGACGGATAAGGGCGAACTGACTGCTACCGTGACTGTGACCAATACCGGCAAGAGAGACGGTGCAGAAGTGGTTCAACTTTATATTCGTGACCTTGTGGGAAGTGTAACCCGTCCGGTGAAAGAGTTGAAAGGCTTTGAAAAGATTTTCCTGAAAGCCGGCGAATCTAAAAAAGTATCTTTCAAGATTACCCCCGAATTGCTGAAGTTCTACAACTACAATCTTGATTTTGTATGCGAGTCCGGTAACTTTGAGGTGATGATTGGCAGAAATAGCCAGGACGTAAAGAAAGCAGCGTTCAAGTTACTCTAACTGATTCTCAAGACGGCAATATGCAGCATTCGAGCCACTGCGTTGAGATGGCATTGTTGCTGCATATTGTCTGCATTTTCACTGCAAACTATATGCAGCATTCTTGCAGTATTTGCCTGACTTGTGTGGAATAATATAATCTATTGAAAAACATGAAGAAAATATTTTTATTAATATTGTGTCTGTCCACCATGTACCCGGTTGTCAATGCCGGGCGGGTGGTTCAGAGTTTCAATGACGGCTGGTATTATGTTGCGTATAATGACAATCGGTTCCAGAAAGTGCGATGTCATGAGGAAGGTTGGGAACAGGTACATCTGCCACATACCTGGAATACGGATGCCTATTCTACCCGTAACTACCGCAGGGCTTCTTCCTGGTATAAGAAAGAGTTCCGTACGGATGCCGCGCAGATGCGGGATAAGCAGCTTTACCTGAAATTTGATGCTGTCAATTCTCTGGCAGATGTGTACCTCAACGGCGAGCTGCTCACTACCCACAAAGGAGGTTACTCTGCCTTTACCGTAGACATTACGGATAAAGTAAGGACTGATGCCCCGAATCTGCTGATGGTGCACGTCAATAATCAGAACGACCGGATACCTCCTTTGTCCGGCGACTTCACCATCTTTGGCGGCATCTACCGCAATGTGTGGCTCATCAGTGCTGCAAAGCAGCACATCAGCCTTACCGACTATGCCTCTACGGGCATTTATGTCGATTTGCCTTCCGTGAGTGAGGATAGGGCGGAAATCAGTGTGCGTGGGACTTTGGTGAACCGTGATGTGCGGCGTGCGGTGTTGAAGTTGGACGTCGAGGTGCTGGATACCGATGGGAAGACCGTAGCCCAATCTTTGCGCAGCGTCCGGATAGATGCCGACGGGGCGTTCGCCTTCGAGGAGCGGTTACAGTTGGAAAAGCCACAGTTGTGGTCGCCCGATTCCCCTTATCTGTACAGCGTGAAAGTTTCTTTGAAAGATGTGCGTGGCAAGGTGTTGAAAGATGAGACACGTGTCCCTTTGGGGGTCCGCTGGTTCAGCGTGGATGCGCAGGAAGGCTTCAAGTTGAATGGGGAACCCCTGAAACTTATGGGAGCTTGCCGTCATCAGGACCAGATGCCGATGGGCATAGCGCTTTCGGATGAGATGCACCGCAGGGATATGCAGTTGCTGAAAGACATGGGTGTGAACTTTGTCCGTCTGGCACATTACCCGCAGGACGATGCCGTGTTGCGTGCTTGCGACGAACTTGGCATGCTGGTATGGGAGGAGATTCCGGTAGTAGATTTGATAGCTTTGGGTGACGAGTTCCGCGCGAATGCCACAAGCGCCTTGCGCGAAATGATTCGCCAGCATTACAACCATCCGTCCGTCATTATGTGGGGGTATATGAACGAGGCTGTCATCCAGCTGCAGTATCGGGTGAAGAAACAACGGCTCAACGGTTTCTACGAGAATACCTTGGCGCTTGCCCGGCATCTGGAGGAAACTCTGAAGAGGGAAGACCCCTACCGTCTGAGTACGATGGCCTACCACGGCAATCAGATTTACAATAAAATCGGTCTCAGCAATATCACCGACATTTCCGGTTGGAACCTTTATCAGGGCTGGTATGAGAACGACTTCAAGTCTTTCGACCGCTTTGTGGACGAAGAGCATCGTAAATACCCGCACCGTCCGTTAATAATCAGTGAGTTCGGTGCCGGTTCCGACCCGCGCTTGCAGTCGCTCGAGCCGCAGATATTCGATTTCTCCATGCAATGGCAGCAGTTGTACCTCGAATACTATCTGCCCGCTATCATGAGGCGGCCGTTCATAGTCGGCGCCACAGAGTGGAATTTCATTGATTTCAGTTCTGCCAATCGCCAGGAGGCTACGCCACACATTAATAATAAAGGGCTGATGTACAATGATCGCCGGCCTAAAGATGTGTTTTATTATTTTCAGGCATTTTTGCGTAAGGATATTCCGGTGCTGCACATTGCTGTGGATGACTGGAAGCATCGGACTGTGGTTTCGGACGGCGAAGCAGTGGAACATCCGGTGAAAGTGTATTCCAATCTGGATAAGGTAGAGCTGTCTGTCAATGGGAAAAAACTCTCTGTACAAGACATTGAGAATTGCCATGCTGGGTGGCGGGTACCTCTTGTTGTGGGAAGAAACACGCTTGTAGCATCCGGCATCTATCAAGGGAAGAAGGTGGAGCAGGTTTCGGACATTTTTGTGAAGATGCAGCCTCGCTATATCGCGGCAGCCGGCTCCGGACAGCTGGAACTTGCAGTGAACGTGGGCAGCAACTGTTTCTTTACGGATGACAAGAGTGATCTTTGCTGGCTTCCCGACCAAGCTTATACTCCTGGGAGTTGGGGCTACATAGGTGGAGAGATTTTCCGCCGTTCTCCGGGACGTATCGGAACCACTGCCGAAGTGAAAGACACCCGTAACGTTCCTTTGCTCCAGACCAAACGCAAGGGCATCAAAGCCTATCGCTTCGACTTGCCCGACGGCGACTATGAAGTGGAACTTCTTTTTGCTGACCTGAACGCACGTTCCGAACGGGTGACTTACGATTTGGGAGCTGTCGCTACCCTAGACAATGCCGATTTCCGCGGCAGTGTCTTCAATGTTTCTGTCAACGGTCGGCCTTGGTTGAGCCATTTCTCTCCGGCGATAGAAGTAGGCGGGAACCGTTGCATATCCAAGAAATTGCGTATTGCCGTAACCGGTGGAAACCTTACAGTGGACTTTGAGGCGGTGAAGGGAATGACGTTCTTGAATGGGATAAAGATATTCAGGATTCATTGACCTTCTATTTGCAAGGATGTTGTATTAACCGATAAATTGAGTGAAACATGAAACACAAACTTCTCACCGGGTCCCTCTCCTTCACAGTAGGGATGGGATTCAGCGCTTTGCCTGCCGTCGCGCAGCAATCTCCGGCTTCCACTGAGGTCAAGCCCAATGTAATCATTATCAACGTTGATGACTTGGGCTATGGCGGCATTGGTTGTTACGGTGCCACCAAGGTCAAGACTCCCAATATAGACCGTCTGGCATCGCAGGGCCGTAGCTTTACGGACGCTCATTCATCCTCGGCTGTTTCCACGCCTTCACGTTATGGACTAATGACTGGTCAATATCCTTGCCGTGAGGATATTTGGGGGGCAATCTTCCTGAATCAGACTCTGCAAATTGATACGGCACGCACCACAATTGCGGATGTGATGAAACGTTCCGGCTATTCCACTGCCATCGTGGGGAAGTGGCATCTTGGATTCCGTACGGACGAAAAGATGGACTGGAACAAGGAACTGGCTCCCGGACCACTTGAATTGGGATTCGATTATTACTTCGGTGTGCCTATTCTCAACAGTCATCCACCTTTTGTTTATGTGGAGAACCATCATGTGGTGGGTTATGATTCCAACGACCCGTTTGTAAGAGGCAAGAGGGCAGAAACGGAGGAGTTCGATGAAAAATTCGGTATCAACTCTATTGGTGGAGCCACGGCTGCGCACCGTTTGTACAAAGACCGGGCTGTAGCCACTACTTTGAAAGACCGGGCCGTGCAGTGGATAAAGGAACATAAGGATTCACCTTTCTTCTTGTATTATGCTACCACCAACATCCATCATCCTTTTACACCGGCCGAACGCTTTGTAGGTACCAGTGAGGCAGGACCTTACGGTGATTCAATCCATGAATTGGACTGGGTGGTAGGCGAGATTATGCGTACCCTCGATGAGGAAGGGCTGGCGGGAAATACTCTGCTCATCTTCACCAGTGACAACGGGGGAATGCTGAATCATGGAGGGCAGAGAGCTTGGAAGGCAGGACACCATATCAACGGCAAGCTTCTTGGTTTCAAGTTCGGAGCTTGGGAAGGCGGGCATCGCATTCCTATGATTGTCCGCTGGCCGGGCAGGATTCCTGCGGGCAGCGTATCCAACCAGTTGATGTCCAATGTTGACATGCTTGCCACTTTGGCTGCCCTCACAGGATATGAATTGCAGGAGCAGGACGGGCCGGACAGTTTCAACATGCTTCCTGCCCTTGTCGGAAATCCCGGGAAAATGATTCGGGACCATATTATAATCTGTCCTTCCCAAAAGAGCCATCTTTCCATTCGCAAAGGGAAGTGGGTCTATATTCCGGCGCAAAACAGCGGCGGATTTACCGGAAAGAATGTCGGTGACCATGACTTGGGCGGGGCATCCGCTTTCCAGCTCACCCATCGGGTGAACAGCGATATAGAAAATGCCCGGATAAAGCCGGATGCACCCTCTGTGCAGCTTTACAATCTGGAGGAAGACCCATACCAGACCACAAATGTGTATGAACAGCATCCCAAAGTGGCACGCAGGCTGGCGCGGATACTGGAGGAGAAGATAAGGAAGTCGGATGCCACAAGAAAGTGACAACCGATAGATTGATGAAAAACATAATTTGAAAAATGAAGAATACCGTGATGAAAAAGTTTTTTGTAGGTTTATTCTCCCTTTTGATGGGAGTAGGCAGCGCTTTTGCGCAGACCAATATGTCTAGTGAAATGTATGACCTTGCCAAGATGAAGGAAGGCTTGCGCAACCGCCGTGTCAGCAGTTATGAACGTACGGGCAACAACCGTGACCACCTGAAGGCCATCAAGCCGGGCGAAACGGCTGTCTTGGCCGACATCAAGGGGGCAGGCGTAATCAACCATATCTGGATAACGATGTCTCCGGGACCGCGCCAGCTTTCCCGTAACGACATCATCCTTCGGATGTACTGGGACGGCAGCGACGAACCTTCTGTCGTGTCCCCCATCGGTCCCTTTTTCGGCCAGGGATGGAACGAACAGTATAACTATGCTTCTTTTGCACTTTCTTCCGGTCCCAACGGTGGTACGGGTTTGTGCAGCTATTTCGCCATGCCTTTTGCCAAAGGTGCGCGCATTGAGATAGAGAATCAGACGGATGTCAACATCGGCGCCTTCTACTACTACATAGACTATGTGGAGATGAAGGAACTGCCCAAGGACATGGGGCGTTTCCATGCGTGGTTCAACCGTGAGATTACCGAAGCGCTTCCCGAGGGGGAGACCGAGTGGGGTTCCGTGGGTAAGCAGACGGAGAATAAGGACGGAGCCGACAATTATGTGTTTGCCGATATCAAGGGAAAGGGCCATTTTGTGGGATTGAATTATTATGTACAGTGCCCTACCCCCATGTGGTATGGTGAAGGCGATGACATGTGGTTCATCGACGGTGAAAAACAGTCTTCCTTGATAGGAACCGGTACGGAAGATTTGTTCAACACCGCCTGGTGCCCGAAAGAGCCCTACCAGCATATCTACTTCGGCTATCCACGTGTGAATAATGATGTCGGATTCTTGGGGCGTACACATGTCTATCGGTTCTTTATTCAAGATCCCGTCTTCTTTGAGAAAGGGCTGAAAGCCACCATTGAGCATGGGCACAACAATTGCCTGACCCTCGACCTGGCCACCGTTGCCTACTGGTATCAGGACAAGGCGACGGCTGTTCCCACCATACCCGACAAGGCGGGCCGTAAGCTGAAGCCGATGGTAAACAATGTGATGATGCACAAATGGCGTCATGAGTGGAGAAAGAATAAAGGGAATAAGGCTGACCTTTGGGGAAATGAATAAATTGCTGGAGGATATGAAATGAAGACATTATTAGTTATATCTGTTTTATTAGCATTTACTCTTTTGGGGCATGCCCAAATATGGAAAGTGCCTGAAGGTCATGAAACGCGGTGGACAAGTTTTGAAAATCCTACCGGTGCCAAGGGAACGGCAGCTCAAGTCAATAAAGGTGCAAAAGGAAGTGCTTTCGGCAGAATCATGGCGGGAGACAGCTGTGTTTTGTTGTCTCAGCAAGGACCCGGGATCATTAACCGTATTTGGCTGACAGTCAGCAAACGTAACCCTAAGATGCTTCGTGCGTTGCGTATCAAGTTTTATTGGGATAATTCTGTTGTTCCGGCAGTGGATGTCCCATTGGGAGATTTTTTTGGGAATCCGCTGTCACGTACATCTCGTTTTGAGAACTGTTTCTTTTCTAATCCGGAGAAGCGTTCTTTTAACTGTTCTATTCCGATGCCTTACCGTATCGGTGCCAAAGTGGTGTTTGTGAATACCTCGGATGAGGACCTGACACACTTGTTTTATGATATCAACTTTACTAAATTGCCGGAATGGGATTCGGAGATGAGCTATTTTCATGCTGTCTGGCGTGAAGACAAATCCACCAAGTTGGGAGTGGATTATACTGTTCTTCCCCAACTATCGGGCAAGGGGCGCTTTTTGGGGGTAAGCTTGGGTATCTTTGCCAATAAGGCGTATGAAACTACTTGGTGGGGAGAAGGTGAAATCAAGTTCTACATTGACGGAGATAAGGAATTTCCCACATTGAGTGGTACGGGAGTTGAAGACTATATTGGTACGGCTTGGGGGCAGGGCGAGTATTCCCACCGTTATCAAGGTTGTCCGATTGCAAATGCGGACAGTTGTTGGTGGAGTATGTATCGTTTCCACGTGCAGGACCCGATTTATTTTCGTCATGATATAAGAGTTACATTGCAGCAGATTGGAGGTGCTCCATATCAAAAGGTACTCGAACTGTACAAGGCGAAGGTTCCTCTTGTACCGGTTACTATAGATAGAAGCGGTAAACTGAAATTCTATCGTTTATTAGATGAAGATTCAGACCTACATATCACGGATAAAGACTTTCCGCCAGGATTTGTTAATTTCTACCGCCAAGATCATGTAACTTCAACAGCATATTTCTATTTGGATAGGCCTGCAGTCTGAATAATCTTTAAATAACTTCCTAGTGTATGTTGTTGGTAATTAGTGTTTTATACAATGCTGTAGTAGTTACGTTGTAGTGCTTGAGCAGGTTGTGGTAATCTTGTGGTAGTTTGTTTTTTGACATACATCAATTGCTCCTATACTTTTGCAAAAGAATTTTAAATCAATACAAAATGAAGAAAAATTTATTAATTACATGTGTGATGTTGTTGTTTGCCGTTGTTTCGATGGCGCAGAACAAAATTACGGTTTCGGGTGTCGTTTCCGACAAGACGGGAATGACTGTTATTGGTGCTACAGTTTCGGTAAAGGGGGCTCCTCAACAAGGAGTCGTTACTGGACTTGATGGTGATTATAAGATTACCAATGTTCCCAGTAACGCTGTCTTGCTTTATAGCTATATTGGTATGAAAGACCAAGAAATAGCAGTGAATGGTCGTACTACTATTAATGTAGTAATGCAAGAAGACAATATGTTGATTGATGAAGTTGTAGTTGTAGGCTATGGTGTACAGCGTAAATCAGACTTGACCGGTGCTGTTGGTTCTATCAAGAGCGATGATTTGAAAAAGATTTCTACACCTAATGTGGCTAACGCATTGCAAGGTCGTGTGTCCGGTGTATTTATCTCTGCAAGCGGTGCTCCGGGTAGCTCTCCTGAAGTGCGCATTCGTGGTATCGGTACTACTAATAATAGCAATCCGCTCTATGTGGTTGATGGAATGTTTATGGACGATATATCATTCCTGAGTAACCATGATATTGAGTCCATGGAGGTATTGAAGGATGCTTCTGCTACTGCCATGTATGGTTCTCGCGGTGCTAACGGTGTAATCATTGTTACCACCAAGCAAGGTGCTGAAGGTAAAGCACAGGTGAACATTACTGCCAGTGAAGGATTTCAGTTCCAAAATAGCGGTAAGTTTGAGATGTGTACGGCTTCTGAATATGCTATGCTGCAAAATGAAGCTAACTTGAATATTAATCCAGATGGCGGTCTTGTTTATGATGACCCGGCTTCTTTCGGAAAAGGGACCAATTGGTTCGATGAGATTTTCCGAGTAGCGTCTGTCCGTGATTATCAAGTTGCTGTTAGTGGCGGAACAGAAAAGGTACGTTATAATTTGAGTGCCGGATATTTCCAACAGGATGGTATCATAAAGGAAAATTCTTATGACCGTTTTACTTTGCGTGCCAATAATTCATATAAAATAAACAAACATTTGACTATCGGGCATAACTTATCGGCTTCTTTTAGTCATACAAAAAATGAAAATAAGGGAGTTGTAAAATCTGCTTATAAACTGAGTCCTATCATTACTCCTTATGATGAGAATGGTAATTTCTCCGATCCTCAGGTGGCATCTACTGCTAATCCGCTTGCTACCCTCCATTATATGAATAGTGATAATTGGAAAGATAGAATTGTGGGTAGTGCATTCTTGAATTGGGAAGTTATTAAAGGGTTGAATTTTAAGACCAGCTTGGGCATTGATTATATTAATGGTAGAAGTCGTAATTTTACTCCTAAGTATTATATCTCGGAGTATCAAAAGGTAGATGAGAACAGCTTGTCTAAAACATGGACTAGAGATTTTACTTGGCTGTGGGAGAATATCTTGACTTATGATTGGCAAATCAATGATAAAAATCGTCTGAATCTTTTGGGTGGTATTACTGCTCAAAAATACACTAATGAAAAGTTAGGCGGGTCAGGACGTAGTTTCTTCTCAGAAGTGGAAGACTATTGGTATTTGGATCAGTCTTCAAGCGATACACGTGGACTTGAGAATAATGGAAAACATGAAGCCATGATGTCTTACTTGTTCCGTGCCAACTATGCTTTAATGGACAGATATTTGTTGACGGCTTCTATACGTGCCGATGGCTCTTCGAAGTTTGGACCGGATAACCGTTGGGGATATTTTCCGTCAGTAGCTGCCGGATGGAGGATTTCTGAAGAAGCTTTTATTAAAGATAATGTTGAATGGTTGAGTAACTTGAAGATTAGAGGTAGCTGGGGGCAAATTGGTAATGATAAGATTGGTAATGACAAATATTATGCATTGGCTAATGTAGCCCCTACTTATGATGCTGTATTTGGTGGTGATTATTATTCTGGTGGTACTGTAACTTCTCTTTATAATACACAAATCCATTGGGAACGTTCAGAGCAGTTGGATCTTGGTTTTGATTTAGGCTTGTTCAATAATCGCTTTTCTTTAGAGTTTGACTATTACAGAAGAGATACAAAAGAAATGTTGGTAAATGTGGATGTTCCTGCTTCTGTAGGACTTGCCTCTGTAGAAACAAACGTGGGCTCAGTACGTAACTCTGGACTTGATTTTACGGTGAAATGGGAAGACTCGTTTAAGGATTTTCGTTATGGCATCCGCTTGACTGGAACTACAATTAAGAATGAGGTGACTAATTTGGGAGGTAAACGTATCACCAGTGGGGATATAGGTTCCGGAAAAAGTGTTCATATGACAGAAGAAGGAATGCCAATCAAGTATTTTTATGGTTACAAGACTATTGGTATTTTCCAAAGTAATGAGGAGATTGAGCAGTATAATGCGATGGCTGCGGCTGCTTCCGGTGATGCGAAGAAGAAGTATCAGGCAAATGTAGCTCCGGGTGATCTGATTTATGCAGATACGGATGGCAATGGATATATAACTGCTGAAGACCGTACGGATTTAGGCTCTCCTACTCCGAAGTTTATCGGTGGTTTGGGTATAACTGCCGCTTGGAAAGGCTTTGATTTGTCAATTGATTTGCAGGGTAATTTTGGTAATAAGATTTATAATGCCAAACAAGCTGAAAGAAATGCTGGTGTTGATAACTGGGATCGTTCGTTCTTGGATAGATGGACTGAAAACAATAGGAATACTTCCATTCCGCGCATGACATTTGAGGGTAACAATTATTTTGTTTCCGACCGTTATGTTGAGAGTGGCAACTATGTGAAGTTACAGACTGTGGAATTAGGATATAAATTCCCAAAAAACTTGATGCAAAAAGTGCATATCCAGAATTTGAGATTGTACTTCTCAGGTAATAACCTGCTTTATTTTACGAATTATAACGGATTTACTCCCGAAATCTTAGGGGGGCTTGACCGTGATATTTATCCGATTACCGCTACTTGTCGTTTTGGCTTGAATCTTACATTCTAATGGAAAATAAAAATAGGAAATGATTATGAAAAAGATATATTCACTTTTATTAGCTTCAGCATTGGTCTTTACCTCTTGTTCTGATTTTTTGGATACAAAGCCGCAAGGGAAATTGACGCAAGATATTTTCTTCGGGGAAGAAGAAGGTGCTTTGATGGGAATTAATGCTATATATTCTCAAATGAAAAGTTGGGACTTGATCGGGTTTTCTTGGTTTGGCATTATGGAGGTGCCGAGTGACAATTCTGATACAGGAAGTTCACCGGCAGACGGTAGTTATGCTCGCGTGAATTCATTGAATGATTTTACTTATGATGTTTATACTTCTGAATTGAACGGCTGGTGGACTGGCAATTATAAAGGAATCGGATTCTGTAACGTAGCATTGGATAATTTGGATGTGTTGAAAGATGAGCAGTTAAAGATTAGAAGCATTGCACAGGCGCGTTTTTTCCGTGGTTTCTTTTACTTTAACTTGGTGAGAACTTACGGTGGCGTACCTTTGGTTACTAAAGTTCAGAATCCCGATGAATACGATCAGCCATGCGCTTCTGAAGAAGCTATTTATCAGCAGATTATTGATGACTTGTCTTATGCGGCAATGAATTTGCCAACCCGTGATGAATGGGGGATTGCTGAGCGAGGAAGAGTTACGAAAGGAACTGCAGAAGGCTTGTTGGCTAAAGTTTATTTGTTCCGTCAAGATTATGCAAGTGTAAAACAATATGCAGGGCAGGTAATAAGTAGGGGAGAATATAACCTGCATCACAATTACCGTGATTTGTTTAGCCCGGATTCTTATTATTCTGATGAAGTGATGCTGGCCGACCAGTATTTGTGGGGATCAGACAAGACGAGAGATAAGGCTTCCGAATATGTGAAGTGGCAAGGTGTCAGAGGTTTCAAAGGTTGGGGATTCTGTTCTCCGTCAGAATCTTTGGATAAGGCTTATGAATCAGGTGATCCGAGACGGGAGGCTACTATCATTTACGATGGCGAAAATATGGAAGGAGTTGGGGTTATAAACTTCAAGGACGAACCGGGAGTACAACCGCGCGCCAATAAAAAGACAATGTGGCCTACAACTTATTGGAATGCCAATAATTTTGCTAAACAAAATTGCCACTTGTATTTTCTGCGTTATGCGGATGTACTGTTAATGTATGCTGAGGCCTGCAATGAGTTGGCAAATGGTGAAAGCGATCCATTAGTAGATGACGCCCTGGCTAAATTGGAATTGGTCAGAGACCGTGCTCGTAAGTCCGGTGATGATCCCACTGTATTACCTAAAATAACAGAGAGGAATAAAGCTAAGTTGCGTGAAATCATATGGAATGAGCGCCGCATTGAATTAGCAATGGAAGGACACCGTTTCTTTGATTTGATTCGTGCTGATAAAGTTGTTCCCGGATATGCGGAAAAGATGCTGAAGGCCCATGGAAAGACAAACTTCAATATGAGCCAGCATTCTACATTCTACATTCCACAGAAGCAGATTGATATTTCTCAAGGAATATTGAAGCAAAATAAATAAGGTGTGTGAGGAGTAGCCTTAGGCTACTCCTACTTCTTATGTGGTTAAAATGTTTAAAAATAGGTATTATGAAAAATATATTTCTTTTTTTCTTGTTTTTTGGGGTTTGTTCGTGCTCGGTAAATGCCATAAATCCACCATCTGATGTGACAGAAAAGCAACTCTCCGATGATGAACTCATGACTCTTGTCCAGAAGCAAACTTTCCGTTACTTTTGGGATTTTGCCCATCCCGAATCAGGATTGGCACATGAACGGAGCAACGGAGGTGCCGAGACAGCTACCATCGGTGGCTCGGGTTTCGGAGTGATGGCTATCATTGTCGGCATAGAGCGTGGTTTTGTCACTCGCGAACAGGGCGCTGAACGTATGTTGAAGATAGTCCGCTTTCTGAGCGACAAGAATACCGACAGCTATCACGGCATGTGGGCACATTGGATGAACGGTAAAACCGGCAAGACCATTCCTTTCAGTCGTAAGGACGATGGAGCGGATATTGTAGAATCCGCTTTCATGTTCGAAGGCTTGTTGGCTGCCCATCAGTATTTTACAAAGGATAATCCGACGGAAAACCGTATCCGCTGGATAATCAATAATCTGTGGCGTCAAGCAGAATGGAACTTTTTTACTCAGGGACAAGATGTGATGTATTGGCATTGGTCGCCAAACAACGGATGGGCGATGAATCATCAGATTAAAGGTCATAACGAGTGTCACATTGTTTACATTTTGGGCGCGTCTTCCCCTACTTATCCGATTGCCGAGAGCGTTTATCATAAAGGCTGGGCCAATGCGAATACTTTTCTGAACGGTCGGGAGTATTACGGTATCAAGCTTCCTCTTGGAAACAACCACGGAAAGGGAGGTCCTCTCTTCTTCACTCATTATTCTTACATGGGGCTTGACCCACGTGGCTTGAAAGATCGTTATGCCGATTACGAGGAACAGATGAAGGCTCATACCTTGATTAACCGTGCCTACTGCATTGACAATCCGAAGGGTTACAAGGGTTACGGCGAAAAATGTTGGGGATTGACTGCCAGTGACGGTGACAAAGGTTATTCTGCCCATAGTCCCGGTAATGACCGTGGTGTGATTACACCTACCGCTGCTCTTTCCTCTATTCCATATGCACCTGAATATTCTTTGGAAGCCATGCGTTATTTCTATGAAGAGTTGGGTGACCGTCTTTGGGGTGAATATGGTTTCAAGGATGCGTTCAATTTGACGGAGAATTGGTTTGCACCTTCGTATCTTGCCATTGACCAAGGGCCGATTATTGTGATGATAGAGAACTATCGTACCGGTTTGATTTGGAAACTTTTCATGAGTCATCCCGATGTGCAGAAGGGTTTGAGGAGATTAGGCTTTACTTCTCCTTATTTGAACAAGGTCGATTAGGTTGTTTGATAGGATTCTTTGATTCTGATTAGGTTTTACATAGATTAAAAAGGTTTGTAACCATGAAAAACGTGTTTATCAATAGTGTATTGGTTGTTTTCGCATTGCTTGTCGCCTCGTGCGGCAGGCAACCGGAAGCCAAAGTAGAGGTGATGTCGTTCAACATCCGTTTGGATCATGTGGCGGACAGTATGAACAATTGGAAATACCGCAAGGACCATGCGGCACAAATGATTGCTTATTATGCTCCGGACATTATAGGCATGCAAGAGGTGGTGAAGAACCAACTCGATGACTTGAAGGAGCGTCTTCCGCAATATACCGCTCTCGGTGTAGGTCGTGCAGATGGAGAAGAGAAAGGTGAGTATTGCTCTCTTTTCTGTAAGACAGACCGTTTCGAACTATTGAAGAGTGGAAATTTTGGGCTGAGTGAAACTCCTGATTCCATCGGAAAGAAAGGCTGGGATGCGGCTTGCGAGCGTATTGTGACTTGGGCGGTACTGAAAGACAAGGTGAGTGGTAGGGAAATAGCTGCTTTCAATACTCATTTCGATCATGTAGGTAAAGTGGCACGTCGCGAAAGTGCCGTGCTGATACTTGAGAAGATAAAACAAATGGCGGGTGACCTTCCGGTAATTGTTACCGGAGACTTTAATGGAACGGTAGATTCCGAGCCGGTCACTGTATTGACGGAAGGTGGAATGAAGAATGCTTGCGTTACGGCGAAAGTCGCTTACGGACCGACATGGAGTTTCCATGACTTCGGGCGCATCCCGGTAGAGAAACGTAGGTTGATAGATTTTATTTTTATAAAAGGTGCTGTAGAGGTGGAGCGTTACCGAACCATTGATGATAAGCCGGACAACGGCTATCTCTCCGATCATGCTCCCGTAATGGCTATCTTAAAACTATAAAAGCATTTACTATGAAAAAGAAATTATTGATTAGAGCTGCCCTGATACTTTCTGTGGGTATGGCATGTACTTCAGGAGCCGGTGATTGGCAGAGTTACAGCGGTGACAAACGGATAGAAGAGCGTGTCGATTCTGTACTTGCCTTGATGACACTTGAAGAGAAAATAGGTCAGATGACCCAATATTCTGCCAAGAGCGATATTGTGACCGGTCCGCAAGTAAATACGGACATTGAACCTCTATTGAAGAAAGGATACATAGGTAGTCTTTTCCATGCCACTTCTTCTGCCGCCATCCGCAAGACACAAGAGACGGCGCTAGCGGAATCCCGGTTGAAGATTCCAGTGCTCTTTGCTTTCGATGTGATACACGGTTTTAAAACGATATTCCCTATTCCTTTGGCCGAGTCGTGTGCCTGGGACGCCGAACTGGCAGAAAGAAGTGCGTCCATTGCCGCTGCCGAAGCTTCGGCAGTGGGTGTTAACTGGACTTTTGCCCCCATGGTGGACATTTCACGTGATGCACGTTGGGGACGGGTAATGGAAGGCTCTGGTGAGGATCCTTATCTGGGTTCATTGCTCTCTGCCGCACGTGTACGTGGTTTCCAGGGTGAGAAGCCCGAAGACTTGATGCGGCTGGACAAGATGCTGGCTTGCGCCAAACACTTCTGTGCATATGGTGCTGCTGAAGCAGGTCGTGATTATAATACGACTGATGTGTCCGAGCGCTCTTTGCGCGATATTTATTTCCCGCCTTTCAAGGCTGCCAAAGATGCGGGTGTGGCTACTTTCATGACTGCCTTCAATGAGATTTCCGGTGTGCCTTGCACTTCCAGTAAATTCCTTTATCAGGATGTGCTTTGCGATGAGTGGGGGTTCAACGGTTTTGTAGTGACGGATTATACGGCTATCAATGAGCTTGTTCCCCACGGCGTGGCACGCGACGAGGCTCATGCCGCCGAGTTGGCTGCCAATGCGGGCATCGAGATGGATATGACCGGAGGTGTGTTTCATGCACATCTGCTGCAAGCCGTGAAAGAGGGCAAGGTGAACGAAGAAACCATTGATAATGCCGTACGCCGCATTCTGGAGATGAAATTCCTTTTAGGCATTATGGACGATCCTTACCGCTATCTGAATGAGGAGCGTGAGAAGGCTACTATCATGAAACCCGAGTTCTTGGAAGCAGCGCGCGATGCTGCTCGTAAGTCGGTAGTATTGTTGAAGAATGAGAATAACTTTTTCCCGATACAACCCTCCGAACGTAAGACTGTAGCCTTGATAGGTCCTATGGTGAAAGAACGTAACAGTGTGAACGGTGGTTGGGGTGGACGGGGAGACCGTCAACGGAGTGTCACTCTTTTTGAAGGGTTGGAAAAAAAGTACGGAAACTCGAACGTACGTTTTCTTTATGCCGAAGGCTGCAATCTTCGCAAGCCTGGAACTGCAGGATTTGCACAAGCTGTGTCCGTGGCTCGTCAGGCAGATGTCATTCTGGTTGCTGCCGGTGAAGACCAGAACTGGAGTGCCGAGGCTGCTTGCCGCACGGACATCACCCTGCCTGCTTCGCAGCGCGACTTGCTGAAGGAACTTAAGAAAACGGGTAAGCCCATCGGATTGGTATTGATGAACGGTCGTCCGCTGGAACTTACTTGGGAGGACGAGAATATGGATGCTATTCTCGAAGCCTGGTATCCGGGCACGATGGGTGGTCATGCCATTGCCGATGTCATCGCAGGCGACTATAATCCTGCCGGAAAGCTGACAATGAGTTTTCCACGTTCGGTGGGGCAGCTCCCGCTTTACTATAACCACAAGAACACCGGACGACCGCTTCCTCCGGACAATCCGAAGATGGACTACAAGTCTTCTTATATTGACTGTCCCAATTCTCCGCTTTATCCTTTTGGATATGGCTTAAGTTATACTAGCTTTGAGGTGGATAACTTGAAATTGGACAAGGAGGAGCTGAAAAAGGGGGAAACACTTACCGTTACAGTGGATGTAGCCAATATCGGTAAAGTCGGTGGTGAAGAGGTGGTACAGCTTTATATTCGCGATCTTGTGGGAAGTGTGACTCGTCCGGTGAAAGAATTGAAGGGTTTTCAAAAGCTGTATCTCAAGGCTGGCGAGAAGAAGTCTCTGACATTTGTGCTGACTGAAGAAGACCTTGCCTTTTGTGGTGCTGATATGAAGATGCAGGTGGAACCGGGGGAATTCCGGCTCTGGGTAGGAACATCGTCGGCAGATGAGCGGAATGAATCTGTTTTTACGTTGATATGATAAATTGAAAAATCTTATAAATCATTGAAGATGATGAATCATAAACTATCTTTAGGACTTGCCATGCTTCCATTGGTTCCTGCTGTTCAGGCTCAGGAACAAAGCAGACAAGACGGTGAACGTCCTAACATTATTTTTATCATGAGTGATGACCATGCACAGCAGGCTATGAGTATCTATGGTCATCCTATAGGTAAAGTGGCACCTACTCCTAATATTGACCGTATCGGGCAGGAAGGAGCTGTGTTCTGGAATAATTATTGCTGCAATTCTATTTCAGGCCCCAGTCGCGCCGCGATACTTACTGGCAAGCATAGCCATAAGAACGGCTTCATGAAGAATTGGGCACTAGGTTTCGACGGCTCTCAGCAGACGTTGCCTAAACTGTTGCAACAAGGCGGCTATGAGACTGCCGTCATCGGTAAATGGCATCTTATTTCCAAGCCGACGGGATTTGACCATTGGATGATTCTCAATGACCAAGGCGAATACTGTAACCCACAGTTCATTACCGAGGGGGACACTACTATTCATAAAGGATATGTGACCGACCTCATCACTCAATATTGTGAGGAATGGATGGACAACGGTCGTGACAAGAACAAGCCGTTCTTCCTGATGATGCACCACAAAGCCATTCACCGCAATTGGGTACCTGCCGAACGGCATTATCGTTTGTATGAACACGCCAAGTTCCCGCTTCCCGATAATTATTACGATGCCTATGAGGGACGTTACGCAGCACAGATGCAGAAGATGAATATATACCGTGATATGTACGAAGGTCACGACTTGAAGATGGTTGCGGGTATGAATAGCGACAGTCTGCTATTCGACCCGTGGCCTCATGCTTTTCTTGGTACGATGGAGCCGGATGAGCGCCGCCGTTTTATGGATGCCTATCGTGAACGGAACAATGAATTTTATTCGAAACAGCGTACTTTCAAAGAGGTGGCAGAATGGAAATATCAGCGTTATTTGCAGGATTATATGGCTTGTGTGGCAAGCGTGGACGAGAGTGTAGGAGAAATATTGGATTATTTGAAGCGTACCGGATTGGATAAAAATACGATTGTCGTTTATACTACAGACCAGGGGTTCTATCTGGGCGAGCACGGTTGGTTTGATAAACGTTTTATGTACGAGGAGTCTTTCGGTATGCCGATGGTAATGAGCTGGCCGGGACATATTAAGCCTGGAACGCAGGTAACAGGATTAACTCAAAATATTGATTTCGCTCCCACTTTTCTCGATATGTGTGGAATTGAGATTCCTGAAGACATGCAGGGAGTGTCATTTCGTCGGTTGGTAGAGGGAGAAAATACTCCACGAAACTGGAGGAAGTCACTTTACTATCACTATTATGAATTCCCCGGTTTTCATAGTGTCCGTGCACATTACGGTGTCAAGATGGAGCGCTATAAATTGATGCATTTTTATGTGGATGACAAGTGGGAACTTTATGATTTGAAGGAGGACCCGGCAGAAATGCATAATTTGTATGGTGAAAAAGGGATGGAGAAGGTTGCTGCAGAATTGAAAGCGGAACTTGCCCGCCTGCAGGAAGAATATGATGTTCCTGAATCTCTGTGTAAATAATGGTGCATATTTCGTGATGTATAAATGAATATT
>OJNZ01000700.1_pt1 | contig 22368 bp, 18 predicted proteins | sample 1598001 | NCBI WGS metagenome assembly OJNZ01 (sample SAMN01915225, study PRJEB22387) | human gut metagenome | isolation source: stool | host: Homo sapiens | place: USA | reverse complement strand
AGTATGTGACGATCAACGTCGCAACCTGCTTCCGCATGGACCACGAGATGGGCAGCATCACGCCGGGCAAGTGCGCGGACATCGTGTTCTTTGACGATCTGCAGGACATCCGCATCACCCGGACGATGATCGACGGCGACGTCGTGGCGGAAAACGGGCAGATGTGCGTGGAGATCGGGCCCGCCAACTTCCCGGAGCACGTCTTCCACACGATGCACGTCGGCCACCCGATCACGGCCGAGAGCTTCCGCATCGCCGCACCGGCCGGAGCCGGCAAGACGGTCAGGACCCGCGTGATCGAGATCATCCCGAACCGCGTGGGCAACTATGAGCGGCTGCTCGACCTGCCGGTCAAGGACGGCTTTGTCGAGCCGGACGCCGGGCAGGATGTCATGAAGATGGTCGTCTTTGAGCGCCACCACGAGACGGGCACGAAGGGCGTCGGTTTCCTCAAGGGCTTCGGCTTCAAGAAGGGCGCGATGGCGCAGACCGTCTCTCACGACGCGCACAATCTGCTGGTCGCGGGCACGAACGACGCGGATATGGCGCTGGCGGCCAACACGCTGGTCGAATGCGGCGGCGGCATGTGCGCGGTCGCGGACGGCAAGGTGCTGGCGGTGGTGCCGCTGCCCATCGCGGGCCTGATGAACGATCTGCCCGTGCGCGAGATGGCGGAGCTGGTCGCGAAGCTCGACGCGGCGTGGAAGCAGATGGGCTGCGTGATCAACTCGCCGTATATGACGATGGCGCTGGTCCCGCTGGCCTGCCTGCCGGAGCTGCGGCTGACCAACCGCGGTCTGGTCGACTGCCGGACATTCCGCTTCGTCCCACTGTTTGCGGAAGAATAACGAAAAACCGGGCGCGGGAAGCTTTTCCGCGCCCGGTGCTGCAAAAAACCGCTGCCCGAGGGCAGCGGTTTTGTATTATCTGCGGATCAGCAGAACGGACAGGTCGTTGACGTTGGTTCCGGTGGGGCCGGTCAGAATCAGGCCATCACATTTTTTCAGCGCGTGGTAAGCATCGTTCTGCTGCAAAACGTCCGGGATGGAAATGCCCTGTGCGGCAAGCGCAGCACGGCTTTCCCCATCGCAGTAGCCGCCCGCCGCGTCCGTGGGGCCGTCCGTTCCGTCGGAGCCGAAGGAGAACACGGCAGTGTCCCGGAAACCGGCGATTTCCTGTGCGGCGGAAAGGGCGATCTCCTGATTGCGCCCGCCAAGGCCGGTGCCGGTCAGATGGACGACCGTCTCGCCGCCCGCTATGAAGGCCAGAGACTTTTCGCTGGACTGGTTATACTGGGCGATGGACGCAAGGAAGCTGCCCGCGTCCCGGGCGGTACACCGCAGGCTGTCCGTCAGCACCACGGGCGTGTAGCCGAGGCTCCGCGCCGTTTCCTCCGCGGAAACGCACAGCTGGCGCACACTGCCGGTGATGTGGGTCTCCACATTGGAAAGGGTCTTCGGCGTCTCCTGCGCCAGAAGGGACTGGGCGTGCTGGGAAAGCTGCAAGCCATACTTTTTCACGATGGCCATTGCCTGCGCGCTGGTGGAACTGTCCGGGTAAGCGGGGCCGGAGGCGATCATATCCAGCGGGTCGCCCAGAATATCGGACAAAACGATGGAAAACACCTTCGCAGGCAGGCAGCGCTCGGCAAACCGGCCGCCCTTCACAGCAGAAAGACGCTTGCGCAGCGTGTTCATTTCCACGATGTCCGCACCGCAGGCCAGCAGCTGCTTTGTAACGTCCGCCATTTCTTCCGCCGGGATCAGGGGGCTTTCAAACAGCGCCGAACCGCCGCCGGACAGCAGGAACAGCACCGTGTCGTTTTCCGTCAGGCCGCTGACCAGCTCGAGGGCGCGGGCGGTCGCACGGTAGGAATTTTCATCCGGGACAGGGTGTCCGGCCTCGAAAAGCTCCAGCGTGCCGATTGCGCCCTTTACATGGTCGTATTTTGTAATGACCGCGCCGCAGCTGACGTCGGTACCCAGAACGTCGTAGGCGGCTTTCGCCATCTGCCACGCGGCCTTACCGGCGGCGATCAGAACGAGACGTCCGGACGGTCTGCGAAAGTGCTCCAATGCGCGGCGCACCGCGGAATCCGGCATTGCGTCGGCAAGCGCACGGTCTATGATGGTCTGCGCATCCTGTCTTAAAGTTTGCATAGGGAATCCTCCTTTGGAAACGGGAGCTGCTGAGCCGCTTCCGTTTCGCCATGTTTCATATTAAGAAAGGGACGGGTAAACCCGTCCCTTTCAGGATTTTGAATCTTAGTGCAGGAACAGGGAGACGATGAACACGCCGATAATGGACGCAATGCCGATCACGAGCGTGCCGAGAGTCTGGGTCTTGTAGCCATCCTGCGGGGTCATTTCGCCGAAGTTGGTGACGACCCAGAAGTAGGAGTCGTTGGCGTGGGATACCGTCATGGCGCCTGCGCCGATGGCGATAACCGTCAGGCAAGCCCGTGCGGGAGAGTCCAGTCCCAGAACCGGCAGCAGAGGGGCCACGATACCGGCGGTGGTGGTGATGGCGACGGTGGAGGAGCCCTGTGCGGACTTCAGAATCGCGGCCAGCAGGAACGGGAAGAAGATGCCGACGCTCTCGAAAACTTCCGCATTGGCCTTGATGTAGTTGACCATGTCGGAGGAAGCGATGACCTTGCCCAGAACGCCGCCGGCGGCGGTAACGAACAGGATGGGACCAACGGTCTTCAGGGTGTCGTCGGTCAGCTTGTAGAAGTCCTTACCCTTGTGCGCGGCGAACAGGTCGATAATGGCGATGATGCAGCCAACAGCCAGAGCGATGATGGGAGTACCCAGGAAGCTGATGAAGTCAGCCTTGACACCGGCCATGGAGAGAGCGGAAGCCAGACCCATCAGGATGATGGGAACGACGATGGGAGCAAAGGCCAGCCATGCGTTGGGCAGCTTGCCGAACTCGGCAACCAGCTGCTCGTAGGTCTTGACATTCTCATTGTCGGTGATGTCGTCAGCAGCCTTGACCTTCTTGCCAATGTACTTTGCGAAGAAATAACCGGCAACCAGCGGAGGGATGGAGCACAGAGCGCCAAGACCCATGACCAGCAGCAGATTATCGCCGCAGCCCAGCGTACCGGCAGCCGCGATGGGGCCGGGCGTGGGGGGAATGAAGCAGTGGCTGATGTAAAGACCCATGGACAGGGCAACGGACATCGCAACGCTGGATGTGCCGGTGCGGCGGGTCATAGCCTTACGGATGGGGTTCAGGACGACGAAACCGCTGTCGCAGAACACGGGGATGGAGACGATCCAGCCCATCAGCTCAATGGCGATTTCGGGATGCTTCTCACCCACGAGCTTGACAACGCAGTCAGCCATCTTCAGAGCCGCGCCGGTGCTTTCAAGCAGGGTGCCGACCAGAGCGCCAAAGATGATAACGATGCCGATGCTGGAGAATGTGCCGGAGAAGCCAGCACCGATGACGTTTGCAATGCCGCTGACGGTATTGCCGTCGGCGTCCGTGGTGTTAACCAGAGGGATTCCGGCGATCAGGCCAAAAATCAGAGAAATGGCCATGATGGAAAGAAACGGATGGATTTTCAGCTTGCTGATGGAGTAGATCATCAGCGCGATGGCAAGAACGAATACGATGATAAGTCCAATACCTGTCATAGAATTACGAATCTCCCTTCTTTTAGCGGTGTTTTTTGACAGATCCTGTCATGGATACAGTATATGCACCTGACCTCCGGAAATCAAGATGGCAAATTAGCTTAAGATTCCATTAAGAATTTGTGAAAAATTACCATTGGCGCATTTCATATTCCGGCTAAGATTCAGCAAAGTGACGGTAAAGTTGGGGGGTTCTGTCGTATTCAGGCTGTATTTTCATGCGAATAAAGGGTATTTTTTCTCTTTTAAAAGCGAATTGACAGAAAAAACCTGCCGCCTGTGCAACACAGGCGGCAAGCTCCTTGCTTAACCAATTTTGTGGGCAGTCCCCTATTACAGACCGGCCTGCTCCAGCAGAGCGGGAATCTTGGACTCCCAGCCCAGAGACATGATGTGGACGCCCTGGCAGTAGGGCTTGCACTCCCGGATGATGCGGGCGGCAATTTCCACACCGGTGATACCGGCCTTGGTCTTCTCCTTGTCGGCCTGCAGCTCGGTGATCAGCTCATCGGGGATGTGGACACCGGCAACGTTCTTATTCATGAACTTGCACATACCGGCGGACTTGGGAATGATGATGCCCACCTGAACGGGCTTGCCAAACTGTTTGGCAGCTTCCATGAACTTGATGAACTTCTCAGGCTCAAACACGGCCTGGGTCTGGAAATATTCGGCGCCGGCCTTGACCTTGCGCTCCATCTTCACCAGCTGCGCGTCCACGGAGTCGGAGCAGGGAGACACGACAGCGCCCTTGGCAAACTTGGGGGGCTCGCCAACCAAGTCGTTGCCGCCCAGATCCTTGCCGGTTTCCAGCAGGCTGGCGGTATGCAGCAGAGACACGGAATCCAGATCGAACACGGGCTTGGCCTGGGGATGGTCGCCCAGCTTGGTGTGGTCGCCGGTGAGGCAGAGGATGTTGTCGATCCCCAGCATGGCGGCGCTGAGCAGGTCGGATTCCAGAGCAATACGGTTCCGATCGCGGCAGGTCAGCTGGAAAATGGGGTTCAGTCCGGCATCCTTCAGCACCTTGCAGGTGGCGAGGGAACCGAGGCGCATGACGGAGGACTGGTTGTCAGTAACGTTGACAAAATGGACGCCGGCGAGGTACTTCTTCGCTTCCTCTACCATGCCGTCAATATGAATTCCTTTGGGAGGGCCGACCTCGGCAGAAACCACAAACTCACCGTTGTCAAACAGTTCAGTAATTCTCATAATTCTATACACTCCTGATTATTCAGATTCTTTGGCGGACTTGGTAGCCTCGTCGGTATTGAAATCGTGCATTTGGGTGGGGCAGCGCAGAACGTCCAGACGTCCCTGGGCTTTTAGGCGCTGAATGATGCGCTCCCAGCCGCAGTCCATGGCGGGGTTGACCTCACACTTGCCGTTCTTGGTGCCGCCGCAGGGGCCGTTCACCAGGCTCTTGGAGCAGGCGGGGATGGGGCAGATGCCGCCCGTCAGGTTCAGGAAGCACTCGCCGCACTGGCCGCAGTCGTATTCCAGCGGGGTCACGCCCTGGAAGCCGGGCAGCTCGATGGTGTCACAGCAGGCGTAGACCGGCTTGTCCTCCAGCATCTGGGAAATGGTCTGCACGCCGACACCGCAGGAGAACACCAGCACGGCATCCGCCTCGGCGATCTTCGCCATGGGGGCGCGCAGCCGCAGCGCCAGCTCGTCGGGGTTGCAGACGTAGTCGGTGGTGAGAATGCCCACGACCTTGCCCTCCTCCTGGAGCTTCTTCTGCAGAGCCTTGGCTTCCTCCTCGGGGAAGCCGACTTCCTTGCAGCCGTGGCAGTTGATGATGAAGACCTTGCCGGAAGTCAGGGAGCCGATGACCTCTTCGGATTTCAGTTTTGTCATTAACATAAGTGTTCGTCCCCCTTACTTCTTCTTCAGCAAGGGCATGACCAGGCCCTTGGCAGCGTTGATCTTGGAAACCAGAGGAATCTTGGAAGAGCAGATGTACTCACAGCACTTGCAGGAGAAGCAGTCCATCACGTTCAGCTTCAGCAGGGTTTCCGCGTCACCCAGCTGGGCGTACTTGTAGATATCCAGAGGCGCCAGCTCCATGGGACATACGTCCATGCAGCGGCCGCACTTGATGCATTCTTTCTCCTCGGTGTGATCGGCGGCAATGGCGATAATGCCGTTGGAGCCTTTGATAATGGGCACATTGGTGTCCTTGATGGGAGCGCCCATCATGGGGCCGCCCATCTTCAGCACCACGTCGTCGCCGGTGATGCCGCCGCAGTGATCGATGATCTCCTGCACGTTGGTGCCGAGCTTGACGATGTAGTTGCCGGGATTGCGGATGAACTCGCCGGTGACGGAGACCACACGCTCCACCAGAGGCAGACCCTTCTGGATGGCGTCGGAAATGGCCTTGGCGGTGGAGGTGTTGCTTACCACGCAGCCAACGTCGGCGGGCAGCTTGCCGCTGGGAACCTGACGGCCCATGACCTTCTTGATGAGCATTTTCTCAGCGCCCTCGGGGTACTGGGTTTTAGCGGCGCAGACGCGGATGTTGTCGTAAGGCGCGACCTTTTCTTCCATCAGGGCGATGGCGTCGGGCTTGTTGTCCTCAATGAGGATGACGCCTTCCGGCGCGCTGACGGCCTTCATCATGGCACGCAGGCCGAATACGATGTCGTCGGCGAATTCCAGCATGACCCGATGGTCGGCGGTCAGGTAAGGCTCGCACTCGGAGCCGTTGATCAGCACGGCGTCGATGGGCTTGTCGGGCTTCAGCTTTACGTAAGTGGGGAACGTTGCGCCGCCCATGCCCACGATGCCCTTCTCCTTGACAATCTCGACGATCTCGTCGGGGGTCAGCTCTTCCAGAGGCTTGTTGGGGACTACGGACTCGTGCAGCGTATTCTTGCCGTCGTTCTTGATGACGACACTCATGATGCCGGGGCCTTTGTTGGGATGGGTATGAGGTTCCACCGCGATGACCGTGCCGCTGACGCTGGAATGCACGGGGGCGCTGATGAAGCCCGCCTGCTCACCGATGAGCTGACCCACCTTCACGGTGTCGCCGGGCTGAACCACGGGGTTCGCCGGTGCGCCGATGTGCATGGCCAGAGGAATGATAACGGTATCGGGTTCGGGGAATTTCTGAAGCGCAAGGTGCTCCGTGAACTCCTTATTCTCCGTGGGATGGACGCCGCCGTAGAAGCCCTCGTACCGCTTGGCACGCGCCTCGGCTACGTAAGCCTTGATTTCGTCCACGTTGGCCACGGAGTAGTCCCGCAGCTGAATGGGCTGATCCAGAAATTCCTTGGTACGACCCTGCTTTTCCAGACGCTGGTAAATCTTTTCCCATGCGCAGTCCTTCTTGGGGTCGATCTCGCATTTGCCGTTCTTCGCGCCGCCGCACTGGCCGTTGACCAGACTCTTGGAGCAGTCCACGATGGGGCAGATGCCGCCGGTGACGTTCAGATAGCACTGGGCGCAGGCGCCGCAGGTCTTCTTCGTCAGGGCCATGCCATGATGGCCGGTGTAATTGAGGGAATTGGTTGCCGTAAACACGGGAACGGACTCCAGATCCGCCACGGTCTGCACGCCCAGGCCGCAGGAAATGACCACCACGTTCTCGGTGCCTTCGGGTACAATACCGGAAAGCTTCTTCTCGGTCTGAACCTTATTGCACAAGAAGTCCACTTTTACCGTACCGGTGATGTGCTTGCCCTGCTCCTCGGCAATGGCCGCAAAGCTGCCGCACTCCGGCTCTTCGGTCGTGTTGAACTCCTTGAAGCACTTGTTGCAGGCGACAACAAAGAAGTTATCCTTCCCCGCAAGCAAGCCTTCCAGCTCATCCCTGTTTTTCAACACATACTTGGTATAGTCCACCAAATACCACCTTCTTATCGTTTTGTTGTCCGTTTATACGCAAACGACCACCATTGGATTATACCATACGCTCCATGCAAATGTCCAGCATTTTCCCATCTTTTTTCAGCAATTTCCCTTATTTCTCCTTTATTAGTTAGCATTCGCTAACTTTTGCAGGCGGGCATTCCGGCACTCAGGCCGGAACCACGCGATTCAAAAACGTGCTTTGACTTCCCCTGTCGGAAGAACCAAAGCACGTTAAAGCGGGATTTTCCTGCGGTCTTAATATTTTTTGCCGAAATACAGCTTGAATGCCAGGGTCATCAGACTGACCAATAAGACTGTTACCAGCAGCGTAAGGCTGACGGCCATGCTGAAATACCCCGCCACGATAACCGCCGCCAGTCCCAGAATCAGGGTTGCCCGCATGGCCTCACACAGCGCCTTGGCCACAATCTGTGCCTGACGCTCGTCGCTCTCCTTAATATACAGCTTTTTCAGCTTTTTCTCGTCCTTGAGGGCGCGCAGGTTCCGGATCAATCCGGTCAGCAGCAGCACCAGAATGCCAAAGCTCGCGCCAGAAATGAAGCCGCGCCACCGGGACTGCCAGTGACCGTCTCCGACGGACGGCGCCAGCTTCACGACTCCGGCTTCGCCCAAAAAGCCCAGTACGGAGAACAGGGCAAGCGCGACGCACCCGATAGCAAAAACCACATTCTGCAATTTGAGTTTTTCACGATAGCTTTCCATAATTTATACCTCCAAATCCGAGAAGTCAAACACTTCTTCGATGGTCAACCCGAAATAGTGGGCAATTTTGTAGGCCAGGGGCAGCGAGGCAGTGTACTTCCCTACCTCAATTGAGGTGATCGTCTGCCGGGTGGTTCCCACGGCATCCGCCAACTCCTCCTGGGACAGCTTATTCTTCTTTCGCAGTTCGCGGATATTCGTTTTCATAAACACTCCTTCGATTTCCCCGCGCGTCCGCAAGGAAAAATGCTAAGTTAACTTTGCAAGCAAAGTATAGCACGCTTTGCATAATTTGTCAAGCACGCTTTGCAAAAAACGCAGAAACTTTTATGACAGGGTACTGCCCCTTGACTCTCCCTCTGGGAGAGTTGTCACCGAAGGTGACTGAGAGAGCCTTGCCCCCCTGTTTCCCCTTTCCGTCCTCGCTTTGCTCGGCCCCCTCTCCCAAAGGGAGAGGCAAGGGGCGCTGGCCGTTTCTTTGTTTTCAACAGAAAAGGGCATATATTATAGCATAATTCATTAGAAAATTCAATACTATTTTACGGTTTTATCGCGGATTTTCTTCGCATTGAAGAAACGCACCGGGAGAATATAATGGGCTTATAAGGGAGGCAAGGTGATCCCCTTAAAACTTTTGATATGATAAGTGAGGAATGAACTATGAGCGAGAAATTCCGTATTGCACTGATCGGCACCGGAATGATCTGCAACTGCGCACACCTTCCGGCCATCAATAACCTCAGAAAGAAGGGGCTGGCCGAGATCGTTGCCTGCGCCGATATCCGGGAGGAAGCGGCGAAGGAAACGGCTGAGCGCTGGAATATCCCCGAGTGGTACACCGACCCGCAGGAGATGCTGGATAAGCACAAGGACAAGCTGGATATCGTAGCCGTCTGCACCCCGAATCTGGCGCATAAGACATGGTCTATCGCGGCACTGAAGGCCGGCGCGAACGTCATGTGCGAGAAGCCTCTGGCGCTGACCTACCGCGACGCGAAGGAGATGTTCGCCGTAGCGGACGCCTGCGGAAAGGTTCTGTTCCCCTGCCAGTCCCGCCGCTGGACGAACGACATGGTGTTCTGCAAGGATGCCATGGAGCAGGCCCAGATCGGCAAGCCCTATTACGCGGACATCAGCTTCTGCCGCCGTTACGGAATCCCCAGCTGGGGCATGTTCCACATGAAGGAACAGAACGGTGGCGGCCCCTACTGCGACCTGGGCGTTCACTTCGTGGACAGCCTGCTGTGGATGTGCGGCAATCCCCGTGTCCTGTCTGTGTCCGGCATGAGCTTTGACTGCCTGAGCCATCAGGGCAAGGACATCATGATCAACATCAAGGAATCCGGCGCTCACGCGGGTACGGTCTTTACGCCCCGCCCCTACGATCCCAAGGAGATGAGCGTGGAAGAGGCGGCCATGGGCGCCATCCGGCTGGAAGGGAACTTCCTCGTCAACTTCAAGTTCACGTGGGCGCTGAACTATCCCACCTCCCGCTCCTTCGTCATCTGCGGCCCCGAGGGCGGCATTGACGCGGAGAACATGAAGCTCTATAAGAACGTCGGCCACTATCAGGCGGAGACGGAGCTCAAGTATTTTGACAACCGTGCCTACAACGATGTGAAGGCCTTTGACGGACACTGGTATATGTATGAGCATGTCCTGCGCGTTCTCAAGGGAGAAGAAGAGCGCATTGTGAAGCCTCGCGAGACCCTGAACGTGGTCGCGTCGATCGAGTGCTTCTACCGCAGCGCCGCGGAAGGCAGAGAAGTCAGAGCTGAAGAACTGGAGGGCTATGATTATGAAGGATAAGTATAAAGTTGTGATCGTGGGCTTTGCCCATGTCCATATCAACGATGTTGCCAAGCATTTTTACGAGCATCCCCGTATCGATCTGTGCGGCGCGGCGGACGTGCCGCCCCACATGCCGGAGATGAAGCCCGGCGCCATCTATACCCGGGAATGGAATATCGACTACTGCTGCAAGAACTACAACATCCCCAAATTTGACGACTGGAAGCAGATGCTGGATGAGGTGAAGCCTGACCTGTGCGTTGTGAACTCCGAAAACTGCTACCATGTTCAGATCACCGAGGAATGCGCCAAGCGCGGCATCGGCGTGAGCATTGAAAAGCCCATGGCGACCACGATGTCGGATGCCATGAAGATGTACCGCATTGTGAAGAAATACGGCACGTTCTACATGGTCAACTGGCCAATCACCTGGAACCCCGGCCTGCAGACGGTCAAGCGCATGGTGGATGACGGCGCTATCGGCAAGGTCATCGAGATCAAGACCCGTATGGGTCACACCGGCCCTCTTGGCCCCGGCGCGAAGCACAAGATCGCGGAGACTTCGGAGCCGATGACCGAGGCGGAGAAGTGCAGCACATGGTGGCACCAGCATGACTGCGGCGGCGGCGCTATGGCGGATTACTGCTGCTATGGCTCGGTCGTCAGCTATTGGATGGCAGGCAAGCCGGCTGTTGCCGCAATGGGTATGCGGGTCAATTCCATCCACGCCCTTGCGGACGCCGAGGACAACGCGGCGATGATCGTGCGCTATCCCGACTGCTACGCCGTTCTGGAAGGCACATGGACGACCTATAATCATACCTTCAAGTCTCCGATCGTCTACGGCACCAAGGGCGCTCTGGTCGGCGACTACAAGACCGGCAAGGTGCAGTTCTACCACACCGACGGAACCGTAGAGGATATCGAGAACGATCCGCTGCCTGAGGAACTCAAGGACGTCGCCTGTGCCTATGTCCATCACATGGATACGGATGAGCCGATCCATTACACCGCCCAGCCGGAATTCAATCTGGACGCCATGGCGATTCTGGACGCCGGTATTCGCTCCTCCGACAGCGGAAAGATCGAGCTTGTCAACAATCTGCACTGGCAGATTGGGTGATCGTCTATGGAACGCGGCCTGATTTTTGATATTGAACGCTACTCCACCGCCGATGGCCCGGGGATACGCACCGTGGTTTTCTTCAAGGGGTGCAACCTGCATTGCTACTGGTGCCACAATCCGGAAAGCCTGAAGGTGTTTCCGGAGGTGGACAGGTATGAGCAGGAATGCATTCACTGCGGAAGATGTGTTCAGGTCTGCCCCGAAAAGTGCCATGTGTTTACGGAAACAGGCCGTGTTTTTCATTCGGAGAAGTGCATTCACTGCATGGCCTGCACGGAAGCCTGCCCGGTCGCGGCCCTTCGGCCGATCGGGAAATGGCTTTCCGTGGAGGACTGCATGGCGCAGATTCGGGAGGACGTCGTTTTCTATGGAAAAAGCGGCGGCGGCGTAACATTGTCCGGCGGCGAAGTCCTGATGCAGAAGGCGTTTGCGCAGGCGCTTCTGCAGCGGTGCCATGCGGAAGGAATCCACACCGCCATCGAGTCCAATCTGTGTGTGGATACCGCCGTGCTGGAACAGCTAATCCCGCAGCTGGATCTTGTGATGGCGGATATCAAGAGCATGGATGCCCCGGCGCACATTCGCGGAACGGGGTGCGGCAACGAAAAGACACTGCGCAATATCCGCTGGCTCGACAGCCGGAATGTGCCGCTGATCATCCGCACGCCGGTGATCCCCGGATTCAACGATTCGGAGGATAACATCGCGCAGACGGCGGAATTCCTGAAAAGCCTCTCCAATCTTTCCTATTATGAGCTGCTTTCCTACAATCCGATGGGAAACGACAAACGGAAGCGGCTGGGCTATCCCGTCCCGGAGATCACGGCGCTGCCCGTCGCCCGGATGCGTGAGCTGGCGCGGACAGCGGCGTCCGCGGGAATTCCGGTGTGGCTGAACGGAACACAATATCACAACATAGAGGACTGAGCTATGGGATATACATTTGAAGAACGTCTGAATGCTTTGCGCAGCCGCAAAGAGGAACAGACAAAAGAAAAAATCCGAAGAAACGGATACATGGACGAGGACGACTACGGCTGTGTACCGCCCCCGGAGGACTTTGTGTTCCACCCGGAGTGCAACGATAAGGAGCACGGGACGTTCTACGGCGCGGAGCTGTGGGGCAGGAACTTCCGCCGGTTGATGGAGGCGCACCCTGTGTATGTGGACGCCAATGACGCCCTCGCGGGCAGATGGATGTTCATTTTGCAGCGTATGCGTCCCTTTGAAAGCGTGACTTCCACCAATAACATGGAAATGGCGCCCATTTTTGATTACAGCTGGCTCAAGCCGGTTCAGAACAAGTATGCGCTGGTTCCCGGTATCGGAAAGATGCACCATTTTGGGGGAGACTATCAGATCGGCCTGGACCTTGGCTGGTATGGACTTCTCGACAAGGTGGAGCGGTACAGCCGGGAGAATACGGATGAAGAGGCGCAGGAGCTGTATGCCGCGGAAAAAGATGTTCTGCTGGGCATTATCAACTGGGTCGAGCGCACCATCGAAACCATCGCGCAGATGGAGCGGGAGGAATCCGACCCGGCGGTGAAGAAAAATCTTCGGGAAATGCTGGAAGCCAACCGCCAGATCCTGAAAGGCCCCGCCCGGAATCTGAGAGAGGCATGTCAGTGGATCAGCTGGTACAATATGGCAGAGCGGACCTACTGCCGGGCCGGTGCCGGCTGCCAGCTGGACTGCACTTTGCTTCCGTACTATGAAAAGAGCGTCGCGGAGGGCATGACGGACGACGAGGCCACCTTTATCCTCGCCTGCTTCCTGCTGTGCGACCCCCATTACTATCAGATCGGCGGCCCCGCCGCGGACGGAAGCGACAACACGAACCACCTGTCCTACCTGATACTGGAGGCGGCGCACCAGCTGAAATCCACTGCCAATATCACCATACGCGTATTCGACAATATGGATGAGGGGCTGTTCCGCCGCGGACTGGAGATCTTGTTTGAGGATCGGCTTGCCTATCCCCGTTTCTCCGGCGACAAGGCGCTGGTTTCCGGCTTTATGAAAAACGGATACTCTGCCGAGCTTGCCAGAAGGCGGATCGCGCTGGGGTGCAACTGGATGTCCCTGCCGGGGCTGGAATATACCATGAACGATCTGGTCAAGATCAACATGGCAAAGGTCTTTGAGGTGGCATTTCGGGAGTATCAGGGAGACGATCTGGCAGAGTTCTATGACGTGTTCCGCAAAGACCTGCTGGAGGCGATCGCCTGCATCAAAGCGGGCATTGACTTCCACCTGAAAAATCAGTACCGCAACGCGCCGGAGCTGCTGCTGAACTTGGTTTCCCATGGCCCCATTGAGAAGGGCCGCGACGCGTCCCATGGAGGCTTGCAGTATTATAACATTGCGATAGACGGCGCGGGCATCGCAACGGTGGCGGATTCCTTCGCGGCTTTGGAGCTGCATTGCTGCGAGAAAAAGGACCTGAGCTGGGATCAGGTGCGCAATGCGATCGCCGTCAATTTTGAAGGCCCTGAAGCTGACGCGGTTCGCCGCATCCTGAAAAATACGCCCATGTATGGCTACGGCGGAACAGAAGCGGACGGCTGGGCTTTGCGGATATCCCGGTTCTTTACGGAGCGTATCTCTCAGGAGCGCACACCGGAAGGACACCTGACGATCCCCGGCCTGTTCTCATGGGCGAATACGGTTCCCTTCGGGAAGCAGGTCGGCGCGACGCCCAATGGACGCAGAGCCGGAGAACCGATCAACCACGGTGCAAATCCGAACAATGGGTTCCGGAAGGACGGCGCGTTTACCGCGGCGGCCAAGGCGATCGCCGCTGTCCAGCCCGGATACGGCAATACCGCGCCGTTCCAGCTGGAACTCAATGATACCATCATTGACCGCGAGAATGCCATTGAGAATGTAGCCGCCGTATTGAAGGGACATTTTGACATGGGCGGCACGCTGGTCAACGTGAACATCGTGGACAAGGACCAGATTCTGGCGGCCAATGAGGACCCCTCCGCGTATCCGAATCTGATCGTGCGCGTTACCGGATTCACGGCGTATTTTTCGGCGCTGAGTCCGGAATTCCGCCAGCTGGTGGTAGACCGCATTATCTCCCTCTGATACTATTTCCTGATTAAAATTTTAATTTTAATCAGGAAGGCATCGCCTGACGGCGCTGCCTGTTTTGTGATTTATTTTGTGAAGTTTTCTCAGTAAAAAACAGGTGCCCAGCACAGCTGTATGGCTGTGCTGGCACTGTCGTATGGGGAAAAGGGGGCTGCAGCGAATATCGAAATGCGCGAAACAGGAATCTTCCGGTTGCCTACCTGATGGCCGCTGTGGTATAATGCCAGAAAATCCGAGTGATTGGGGGAAATCTGAAATGATGAATAACGAAGTTCCGGTTCTCTGGGACGAGGAGTGCCTGAACTCTTCCATATACAAGGACATGTGCAACGGCATTTCCGCAGCGGCGGCGAAAAAACAGATGACCACCAAAGTCTATACCGATTGCGCAAAGCTGATGGAGGACGCTTCCTCGGACAGAACGGTGATCGTGATCGGATATGAGTCCCCCAGACTGCGGGATAATCTTCTGCGGCTGACGGGGAAAAAGAAGCAGGTCATTCTGGCAGGGCTGGACGCGGAACGGTTCGGCTCGGGGATCAGCAGCACAAGCCCCAGCCGCAGGGGAGCCACCGCCATGCTGATCCAGTATCTGGTTGCCTGCAAAAAGGAACGGATCGCGCTGGTGGCCTGCGGCGAGAGCAGTGTCAACGATCTGATGCGCTGTGAAATCCTCAAGGGCTATCTGTACACCAGAGGGTGCCCCAATCCGGATGACGCGATCTTTTTCTACCGTGAGCGTGTGGATGAGAGCTTTGAAGCCTTCTGGGAGAAACGGGAGAATTTTGACGCCGTGATCTGCCCCAACGACTATGTCGCCCTCTGCTTCATCCGCTACTGTGAGGAGCACGGGCTGAGGGTTCCGGAAGATCTGTATGTTGCCGCGTTTTCCAACCGGACGCTGAGCAGATACTGCAAGCCCAGCATCACGTCCATGTCCATCAATTTCGTGGATGTGGGGGAGTGTTCCTACTACGCATGGGAGTTTCTGGAGAATCACAAGATGGAAGACCATCAGATTCACATTACGACGCCCAGCAGCCTGATCGTGCGGGAATCCACGGCCTATGAGATGCACGAAATGGATACGGAAAACGCCATTCTGCTGGATGCGGCGCATCAGGGCGGCCCCTTTTATTCCGAGCCTGTGATCGCAAATGTGATGCATGTAGAAAACTGCCTGACACAATGCGACGCGCTGAATCTGAAAATCATTCAGGGCATTCTGAACGGGGAGAGCTATGATTCGATCGAGGACAGGCTGTTCCTGAGCCGAAGCGCACTGAATTACAGGCTGAAGAAGATTTTTACCTATGCGCAGACCCAGAACCGGAAAGAGTTTGAAAGCCTGTTCCGGCACTATTTTACAAAAGAAAATAACCTGTGAGGTTGGCCTGAGGAGGAAAAATATGAACGCGGAATACATTCAGGAGCCGGAGCGCACGCTTCCGGTGCGTTATGCGGACTATGACGTCATTGTGGCGGGCGGCGGCATTGCGGGGATTGCGGCGGCGCTGGCGGCGGCAAGAGCCGGAAAACGGGTAGTGCTGCTGGAAAGAATGTTTGCTCTGGGCGGCCTTGCCACGCTGGGGCTTGTGACGATCTATCTGCCCCTGTGTGACGGAAAAGGCCACCAGCTGAGCTTCGGCCTTGCCGAGGAGCTGCTGAAGCTTTCCATCCGGGAAGGCTGGGAGCGGGATTACCCCGATACATGGCTGTCCGGGAGTACAGAGCATGGCCGGCAGCGCTATAAGGTGCGCTACAACGCGCAGGTGTTTGCCATTCTGGCAGAGCAGCTGCTTGCCGGGGAAAACGTGAAGATCCTTTATGGCACGACGGTCTGTCAGGTTCTGCGCAGCGGCAGCCGGCTGACTCATATCATCGTGGAGAATAAGGACGGCCGTTTCGCGATCCCCGTGCGCAGTGCCGTGGATGCCACCGGCGACGCAGACCTGTTCCATCAGGCCGCGGCGCCGGTCCGTCTGCATGAAACGGGCAATATGCCGGCCGCATGGTTTTATGAAACGGGTTCGGAAGGAAATGTGCTCCATATGGTCGGCACGGCGGATGTCCCTACGGACGAGGAAAATCCCGCGGTTCCGGACCCGGTGGTGGGAGGGCGTATCTCCGGCGTGGATGCGGATGAGATATCCCGCCGTCAGATATCCTGCCATGGGCAGAGCCTTGCCGCGTTTTTGAAAAGCGGCCCTCTGACGGAGCAGCACAGTCTGGCGACATTGGCGTCGATCCCGCAGCTGAGAATGACCCGCTGCATCCGGGGCACATACGAGATGGACGATACGGAGGCGCACAAGTCCTTTGTAGACAGCATCGGCATGGCCGGAGACTGGCGCAAGTGCGGCCCTGCTTATGAAATTCCGCTGCGCACACTGTATACGGAAGACCTTGTCAACTGCATGGCGGCGGGCAGGATCATCAGCGTGACCGACGCGATGTGGGATATCACCCGCGTGATTCCGGCCTGCGCGGTCACGGGGCAGGCTGCGGGTCTGGCAATGGCCATGACGGATGACGTCACGGCGCTGGATGTGTCCCGCCTGCAAAACGAACTGGTCAAACAGGGGGTTCTGCTGCATTTGCAGGATGCGGGGCTTGCGGAAAACTGAGCAGGACTGTAACTGAACAATAAATTCCCGCATACCTGGCTGTGTCAGGCATGCGGGCGTTCTTTTGCTGCCATTTTGGGCGGGTATTTTTTACCGGAAGATGGCGCCGGGAATATTGCAAATTGCAGGAAAATAGTATATGATAGAGCGGACAGAAAAAGCTGTGCAAATTGATTGCCTGGGGGTATAGAAAGATGACCATTGATGACTTGACGATCGGCCAGTCCGGCGTGATTTCTCAGGTGGGCGGCGAAGGGCCGCTGCGCCTGCGGTTTCTGGATATGGGGCTGATTCCCGGAACAAAAGTAACGCTGCAGAAAATCGCGCCTATGGGCGACCCGATCCAGATCCAGGTGCGGGGCTATGAGTTGACCATCCGCCGGGAGGATGCCCGGAAAATCGCGCTGAAGGAGGGGACGGTATGATTTTCGCACTGGCGGGAAACCAGAACTGCGGCAAAACCACCCTGTTTAACGCTCTTACCGGCTCCAATCAGCATGTGGGCAATTTTCCCGGTGTTACGGTGGATCAGAAGGCGGGCGTAATCAAGGGAACTGACCATCAGGTGGTGGACCTGCCCGGCATTTACTCCATCCGCCCCTATACGCAGGAGGAGATCGTTACCCGGGATTTCATCCTCAAATCCAGACCGGACGCCATTATCAACATTGTGGACGCCACCAACATAGAGCGGAACCTCTATCTGACGCTTCAGCTCCTGACGCTTCAGGTGCCTACGGTGATCGCTCTGAACATGATGGACGAGCTGGTGGGCAACGGCGGCAGCGTGGACGTGCAGAAGATGTCGGAAGCCCTCGGTGTTCCGGTGGTTCCCATTTCCGCGGCGAAAAATCAGGGCATCACCGAGCTGGTGGATACGCTTATCGACACCGCCTCCCGCCGGGTGACCCCCAAGGTGCAGGATTTCTGCCCCGAGGGGCCGGTGCATCGGTGCATCCATGCGGTGTGCCACATCATCGAGGATCATGCCCAGCGCATCAACATCGCCCGCCGCTTCTGCGCCATGAAGCTCATCGAGGGCGAGCAGGACTTTTTCGACGCGCTGGAGCTGAGTCAGAACGAAAAAGAACTGATCGAGCACACCGTCATCGAGATGGAGCATGAGACCGGCCTGGACAGAAATGCCGCGCTGGCGGACATGCGCTATAATTTCATCGAAAAGGTCTGCGGCGAGTGCGTGGTGAAGGCGAAGGAAAGCAGGGAGCACCGGCGCAGTATGCAGATCGACAAGGTGCTGACCCACCGGATTTTTGCCATTCCGCTGTTTATCGCAATTATGGGACTGGTGTTCTTCCTGACCTTCAACGTGGTGGGTGCGTTCCTGTCCAACGTCATGTCCTATGCCATTGACGGTCTGACCCTTCTGGCCGACCGGGCACTGACGGCCTACGGCATCAACCCTGTGGTACATAGTCTGGTTATTGACGGCATTTTCGCCGGTGTGGGCAGCGTGGTGAGCTTTCTGCCCCTGATCGTGACGCTGTTTTTCTTCCTGTCCATTCTGGAGGACAGCGGCTATATGGCCCGGGTGGCCTTTGTCATGGACAAGCTGCTGCGGAAGATCGGCCTTTCCGGAAGGAGCTTCGTGCCCATGCTGGTGGGCTTCGGCTGCTCCGTCCCCGCCATCATGGCGACGAGAACCCTTTCCTCCAACCGGGATCGGAAAATGACCATTCTGCTGACCCCCTTCATGAGCTGCTCGGCGAAAATTCCCATTTACACCCTGTTCGCCGCCGCGTTTTTCCCGGGACATGAGCTGCTCGTGATGCTGGCACTGTATTTCGGCGGCATTCTGGTGGGCATTCTGGTGGCGCTGGTTCTGAAAAATACCGCATTCAAGGGCAATCCCGTTCCCTTTGTAATGGAGCTGCCCAATTACCGCTTCCCCTCGGCAAAATCCGTGGTTCTGCTGATGTGGGAGAAGGCAAAGGATTTCCTGACCCGGGCGTTTACGGTGATCTTTATGGCTACGGTCATCATCTGGTTCATGCAGACCTTCGATACCCGGCTGAACGTGGTGGAAAACAGCGCCGACAGCATTCTCGCCGCGCTTGGGCGGCTGGTATCGCCCATCTTTGCGCCGCTGGGCTTCGGCGATTGGCGGATGGTGACGGCGCTGGTGTCCGGCTTCACCGCGAAGGAAGCGGTGGTCAGCACTTTCGGCGTGATTCTGGGCGTCAGCACGGAACAGCTTGGCATTGCGCTGCACTCCCTGTTTACAACGGCGTCGGCGGCGAGCTTCCTTGCCTTCTGCCTGCTGTACACCCCCTGTGTGGCGGCGGTTTCCACCATTAAGACGGAGCTGAAATCCGGCTGGAAGACGGTGGGGATCGTGTTTGCACAGTGTCTGGTTGCCTGGCTGGCGGCATTCATGGTCTACCATGTGGGGCTGCTGCTGACATGAGCTGGCTGGATTATCTGCTGCTCGCCCTGATCGGCGGGTACTGTGCGTACTTACTGCTGCGCAGAAAGAAAAAAGACGGCTGCTGCGGGGACTGCTCCCGGTGCGGCGGCTGCGGCAGGAAAAGCGAAAAATAAATGACCCGCTGTCATCCGATTTTGGTGGATGACAGCGGGTTTTTGCACTATATTATTGCTTCCTTCGCCGGTTGTATAGCTTGGCAAGGCCTCCCTCGCTGGTTTCCCGGAAGCGGTGATCCAGATTGACGCCGGTCTCCCGCATGGCGCGGCACACCATGTCGTAGCTGATGTTCCGGGAGCCGGTGAGAAAATAGCTCAAATTGCAGGCGTTCATGGCGCGGACTGCGGCGACGGCGTTGCGTTCGATGCAGGGAATCTGCACAAGGCCGCAGATGGGGTCGCAGGTCAGACCCAGATGGTGCTCCATGGCGACCTCTGCGGCGTACTCCACCTGATCCAGATTCTGGTGGTACAGCTCTGCCAGTGCCGCCGCGGCCATGGAGCAGGCGGTGCCGATCTCCGCCTGACAGCCGCACTCCGCCCCGGAGATGGAGGCGTTGGTCTTGGTCAGGTTGCCGATGATGCCGGCGGTGGCAAGCCCCCGGCAAATCTGCGCATCGGTAAAGCCCTTCGTCACCTGGGCGTATTTGAGGACGGCGGGCAGTACGCCGCAGGCGCCGCAGGTAGGGGCGGTGACGATGGTGCCGTTGTCCGCGTTCTGCTCGGCGACGGCGTAGGCATAGGCGGCGATCATCTGAAATTCCTTCATGGCCGGGTTTTCGTCATCGGGGTGCTGCTCGTACAGGTATTTTGCCTTGCGCTGGACGTTCAGGCCGCCGGGAAGTACGCCGGTTTTGGAAAGACCCTCGTCGATGGACTGCTTCATGGTCTGCCAGACGTCCAGAAGGAACACCCAGATCTCCGGCCCCTCGTTCAGCTCCACATAGTCGCTGAGGGTCTGGATGTAGCGCCATTTGCAGAAATCGGCGATCTCCGCGAAGGAATGCTCCACGTAGACTTCTTCACTCTCGGAATCCGTCTGACCGGGGATGCGGATATCGCCGCCGCCGATGGATTCCACCCGCAGCCTGTCCGCTTCCGCCCCGTTTTTCAGAGCGATCAGGTCCATGGTGTTGGGGTGGGCGGAGGCGGGGAGCGCCTCGTCGGAGAACACGATCTCCGTGGGGACGGGGGCGAGGACCTCCCGCAGCACCCGGTCAGTGCCGTGACCTACGCCGGTTTTGCTCAGAGAGCCGTAGAGGATCACCCGGAAGCCGTCGGCCTGCGGGTGGGCGTTCTTAAAATAGTTCGCGGCACGTTCCGGCCCCATGGTGTGGGAGGACGAGGGGCCTTTGCCGGTTTTGTAAATTTCACGGATAGATTTCATGGAGGAACCTCCAAATGTCTTGTCTTTACGCCGGAAAACCGGCGGGGATTTCTTTCCCGTTTAGTATAGCAAATTCGGGAGGAAATTACAATGGGTTTTCCTCCCGGTTTTGCAGTGCCTCCAGACTCAATTCCCCCGCCAGCTTGTAAAGGCTGTCGCAGAGCACCTGCTCCAACGGCAGTCCTGCCCAGTCGGCGACCCGGGAATAAAACAGAGCCACGGCCGGCTCCAAGTACAGCGTAACCTTTGTCATAAGCGCCTCCTGAGCGGAAAATTTTTATGAAAAACATCTGCTTCATCCTATGCAGACCCTTGACAATGGTGCTATAATAGAGTATCAAGATTTGGCATTCTGAGAGGATGAGGAATATGGCAAAAGAGAAAAAGGTGGAGCAGATCACCGACATGGAGGTCGATTTTGCGCAGTGGTACACGGACGTGTGCCGGAAGGCCGAACTGGTGGAGTACGCCTCCGTCAAGGGCTTTACCATTCTGCGCCCCTATGGCTACGCCATCTGGGAGAATATGCAGCGGATCATGGACGGCGAATTCAAGAAAACCGGCCATGAGAACGTGGCAATGCCCGTGCTGATCCCGGAAAGCCTGCTGAAAAAGGAAGGCGAGCTGGTCAACGGATTTGCCCCCGAGGTGGCATGGGTCACCATGGGCGGCAGTGAGAAGCTGGAAGAGCGTCTGGCCTTCCGTCCCACCTCCGAGACCATGTTCTGCGACCACTGGTCGAACATTCTGCAAACCTACCGGCAGCTGCCCATGCTGTACAACCAGTGGTGCTCCGTCATCCGCTGGGAGAAGACCACCCGCCCCTTCCTGCGTTCCCGGGAATTCTGGTGGCAGGAGGGTCATACCATCCATGAGACCGCCGAGGAGGCCAAGGCCGAGACGGAGCAGCAGCTGAAGTGCTACGCCGATTTCTTTGAAAATGTTCTGGCCATCCCTGTGGTGCCCGGCCAGAAGACCGAGAAGGAGAAGTTCGCCGGCGCCGAAGCGACCTACACCGTGGAGTGCATGATGAAGGATCACAAGGCGCTTCAGGGTGCGACCTCCCACTACTTCGGCGATAAGTTCAGCCGTGCCTACAACGTTACCTTTACCGGCCGGGACAACAAGCAGCAGTACCCCTTCCAGACCTCATGGGGCAGCACGACCCGGATGATCGGCGCGGTGATCATGACCCACGGCGATAATAACGGATTGGTTCTGCCCCCCAAGATCGCCCCCATTCAGGTCATCATTCTGCCCATCGCTCAGCACAAGCCCGGCGTTCTGGAAGCGGCGGCGCAGCTGAAAGAGCGTTTGGTGAACGCCGGATTCCGGGTGAAGGTGGACGATTCCGACAACTCCATGGGCTGGAAGTGCGCCGAATACGAGATGAAGGGCGTGCCTCTGCGGGTGGAGTGCGGCCCGAGAGATCTGGAAAACGGCCAGTGCATTCTGGTGCGCCGGAACGACGGCGAGAAGACCGTCATCAAGCTGGAAGAGCTGGAACAGGCCGTGGAAGCCCAGCTGGAGCTGGTGCAGAAGGGCATGTACGAGAAGGCAAAGAAGAATCTGGAGGAGCATATCTACGAGGCGCACTCCGTTGAGGAAGCCAAGGAGCTTCAGCAGAAGAACGGCGGCTTCATCAAGACCATGTGGTGCGGC
>OJNZ01000696.1_pt1 | contig 22449 bp, 34 predicted proteins | sample 1598001 | NCBI WGS metagenome assembly OJNZ01 (sample SAMN01915225, study PRJEB22387) | human gut metagenome | isolation source: stool | host: Homo sapiens | place: USA | reverse complement strand
CTTTGGTCGTGTGGCTCTTTTGGAAGAAAGAGAAGCAGTAAAGGCAGTTGTAGGCGCATCGGCTGTATGTGTCGAAGCTCATGGGCATCGAGCAGTCGGGTATTTCCATACTCCATCGCGGGCTTGTGTAATTCTGCTTGAGTTTGTTATCCACAGCTTTCACCTCCCTCTGTGTTGATAATTTCTCCGTTGAACCGTTCCCCGAACTCGAGGAAATTGTTGCGGGCCTTGCTCTTTGTAGCCTTCACGAATGCCGGGGTTATGGTGGAACCGGCTGCGCGGAGGCGGGTCATGGACGTTTTCAGGCTGCATGTGACAAGATATAGCTTGACGGGCTCCCCGAGGTTCTCGATGAAGCGAAACATATCCGGGTTGTTGATGCGGTCGCCCTCGAGAACGACGTCGCGGCCTTTAAGCTGCTTTAGCTGCTGCCGTATCTTTGGGGCGGCGTTGTATGGGAGGGTGTCGGTGCCCTCCGTCCGCTTTCCGATGCCGTATTTCCCGAGTGCGATGATGTTGCCGGAGCGCGTGAGGGGAATGATGTCCTCATAGACTTCAAGCGGCCCCGTGAGGAACCGCTCGCGTGTGAAGGTCGTTTTCCCGCTGCCACTCTGGCCTATGATGATATAAAACATGGCCGCCCTCCTATTCCATTCGGATGACGGTGGTTTTCTTCCCGGCTTTGGCCGTAGCGTCGAGGCCCTTCTCGTCCATCCAAGCCTGCGCGTCGCGCCTGCTGGAAAAAGAAAGGGTGACTACCCACGAGGCCCCGAGAAAGTCCGGGTCATCGTCGTCCTCCTCGTCTTCGTCGCCGTCTTGCCAGATGGACGGGTCTTCGAGGTCGTCGTTTTTTGCAAGGATGAGGGCGATTTCCTGCCCGGTGAAGCCCGTGACCTTCGCCTCCTCGAGCTCGTACTCTTGGAAGATTTCTTCCAGCCGGGAATAGTCCCACTGGCCCTTGATTTTGTTGAGGGCCACGTTGAGGAGCTTTTCTTCCTTCTCATCAAGGTCTACCACGCTGACCTCTGCGCTGGTATGCCCGAGGTGCTTGAGCACGGAATACCTTTGATGGCCGCCTACGATGTGGCCGGTGCGCTCATTCCAGACGATGGGCTCAACGTTGCCGAAGGTCTCTATGCTGTTCTTGAGCCGCTCGAACTCTGGCATTTCCGGCGTGAGGGCGACGCGGGGGTTGTAGTCGGCGGGCTTCATCCTGTCGAGCTCAATTTCCTGTATCTTCATAGCTGGTTCCCTCCATGTGGATAACGATGTTTCTCCCGCCCTTTGGGAAGCTGCGCCCGACGCCTTCGCCCTCGAGCCATTTTTCGGCTGCCTGCCGGTTAGGGAAGGAGAGGTAGACGCTAAATTCGTCCTCGGGTTCCTCCTCCGCGCCTCCTTCATCGGGTTCCGGCTCGTCAAAGGCGTCGGCAAGAGGTTCCTCCTCCCGGTCGAATAGGGTCTTCATTTCGCCCTCGGTGAAGCCGGTGGCGAAGATGTCCTCCATTCCGAACTCTGAAAAAAGGTCTTCGAGCTTGCTGTAATCCCATTGGCCTTCGACGCGGTTTAGTGCGACGTTCAGCAGCTTTTCCTGCTTTTCGTCGAGGTCTACGACTGCCGCCTCGGCCTCCGTGTGGCCGAGGTCGAGCAGGACGTTGTACCTCTGGTGCCCGCCGACGAGGTTGCCCGTCCGAAGGTTCACGACGAGCGGCTCCACGAGGCTCCACCGGCTGATAGATGCCTTGAGCGCCTCGTATTCCTTTTCACCGGGCTTGAGCTGCCGCCTTGGGTTGTAGGCCGCCGGTTTCACGTCTGCGAGCTTGATGCGCTTGATGTTCACGCCGCTTTCCTCCTTTCTGGCATGAAAAAAGGCCGCCCCGGTTTCCCGTGACGGCCTTGGTGCCCTTTGCTGCTGCGGCTATCCGCAATTTCGCATTGTAGGTATTATAGCACAGGCAAAATTCACACGCAAGGTTCGCAAATTCGCGGCTGAAATTCACATTGACGCCTGCGAGCCGTAGAGGAGAACCGCGACGGCCCGCACCAGCCTTCCACGCTGCTTCCAGAGCTGCGTGTTGCCGCATTTGAGGTCAGCGGCGATGTCGTCGTCCTCGAGCCCGTCGATGTACTTGGCCTCGACGGCGGGGTAGAAGGGGTCGTCCTCGATATGGGCGAGCGCCTTCTCGAGCGTCTCTATCTCGTACTCATCCGCCGCTATGGTGGCCTCGAGGTCTTTGATGATGGCCTCGAGCATCTCCTCCGGGGTGAGCCGGTAGCCGGTGCGGCTGAACCGCACAATGCTCTTGCTCCGCTCCGGGGCCCCGTGGGTCTTGATTTGCTCGAGCTTCTCCTTGTCATCCTCGACCTTCTGGCGCAGGACGGGCAGGGCATAGAGCCTGCGCTCGGTGGCCTTGTAGGCGTCCTTTGCGATGCTCATGCCCTGTGCCCGGCCTGCGTTCACGGCCTTCTGGATGATGGCGTCAAAGTCCGGCCAGTTGTTCTTCCCCATGTTGACCGCCTCCTTTTCGTATGGGGTGGCCCCTCTAAAAGAGGCGGCCTGCTGTTATTCTTCGTCCGGGAAGGGGTAGTCGTCGTCATACCCTCCGGGGGCGTTGTCCCGGCGCGGGCCCCCGAGGAATTGCACGTCGTCCGCGATGCACTCGGAGACCGTGCGCTTGTTTCCGTCCTTGTCCTCATAGCTGCGGTTGTGCCAGCTCCCGATGACCGCTGCCTGCCGTCCCTTGGTGAGGTAGCGGCAACACAGGTCTGCGGTGTTTCTCCACGCGATGACCGTGATGTAGTCGGTGACGCGGTTGCCGTCCTTGTCCTTGTGGTCTCGCTCGACGGCGAGCGTGAAGCTGCAAGTCGTCACGCCGCTGCGTGTGGTGCGCCGCTCGGGGTCTCGGGTGAGGTTCCCGATGAGGATTACTCTATTCATGCTGGTACTCCTTCTCGATGAGCTCGGCGAGGCGCTTTCTGACCTGCTGCAGGGTGAGGAGCTTCTTCCGGGCCTGCTTTGTGGCCGTCGGCATCATGGCCGCGAGGCCGGGGGACAGTGCATTGATGACCGCCGTGGAGCCCTCCGGGGGATTGGCGGCCCGCTCTGCTGCTGCGATTTCGACGTCGAGGTCGGCCAGCAGCTTCGCGTCGCTGATTTGGGTGGGCGGGATGGCGGGCGGCGTCTGCTGCCGCCCTGCGAAAATTCCGCGCTTCTTCTTCATGGTCTTGGTCTCCTTTCATCCGACGTATTCTTTCGGCGGGGTCTCGTACTCCTCGCCGATTTTCTTCCAAAGGTGGAGGCAGTACGGGTGCCTGTTGACGTACTCGCTGCGGGGCGGGTGGAACTGGACGACGCATTCCTCCTCTCCCCAGAAGATGTCCTTCACCATGCACATCTCCTCCCATGTGGGGCACCGGCGGGCGAGGCTGACGCTGACGTGCTCCCATCCGCCTCCCCACGAGGCGATGACGGCGATGGCCGTGGGCTTGTAGCATGGGTGGTTGATATAGGCCGCGAAGCCGTCCTCTCCGCTGCTGACGATGCGGAGCCGGTAGTTGGCCTTAATTTCGGAAATTGGTCTCATAGCACCATCCTCTCAAAAAAGTCTGTATTGGAGATCGCCGTCCAGCATCGACCACTTGAAGCGGGGGTCTCCCGGTACGAGGAAGTGTTCGTCTTCAAGTTGGAAACGCCTTTCGTAGTCCTGCACGGTATGACCTGCCCCCCCTCGGCTCGGCTGCTTAAAGCTCCAAGGGCTATCCCTGTCCCACGCGAGCATGATAGACCATAGTTCTGGGTATTCTTTCCGAAGCTGCCGTAGCTGGTTGACGCCTTGGTTGTGGCACATCCAGCATCCGTCCCGGCAACTGTTTTCGTAGCTTGGGCCGAGTATTCCTTGGTATTTGCAATAAAGTCCGCAGAGGTCTTCTTCGATGCCAAACTCTACGAGCGGAGCCCGCTTTCTCTCGTTGAGCTGTCCGTGACGCTTCGGCTCATCAGCCGCTATGCCGATGTATTCAACTGCTTTCCCGCGCTTGTTCGGGTCTTTAATGTCGGTTTTGAGATGTTGGCACCACGGCATCTTTCTCATCGGCCACCCTCGAATTATGGCGGCTCCGTCTGACCTTTGCGGGAGCCTATAAAATTCCTGCTGGTATGTGACCTTCTGGCCGTTTCTCATGGCGCACAGGTGCTCGACCTCGATGCGATACTTCCGCCAGATGAATTCGTCGGCGATTTCCTTGAATTTTACCATCTTGGGGTGCTCGCCTCGGATAGTGTCTGTCGCCCAGATGTCCGTCGTGGTGATACGGTCAAGGCGGAGGCCGCGAGAGACGATGACATCGAGCATTTTCAAGCTGTCTTTCCCGTGGCTGATACGGGCGATGTACTGAAATTGGTCGTTGCCTATGTGCAGCTCTCCAGCCATCGTGGTTTCCTCCTCAATCAAGCAGAAGCAGAACGCCGTTCCGGCCCAGAGGCACCTTGTAGTCCTCAAGCTCCTCTGGGGTGGCGTACTTGTGCCCGAAGTGCGTCTTCATGTCGCGCCAGACCTCCCAAGGGATGCGGAAGACGTCTCCGTTGCCGAAGCCGGCGACGACGAAGCACATGGCCCCGGCGGCAAGGTGGTCGTCCAGCCGGGCGGCCTGCTCTCGGGTGACGCGGCTCTGCTCCATCTGGGCCGAGTGTGTGTACTTGGCCTCGAAGACGACGGCCCTGCCTCCCTTGAGGGTGCCCTTGTAATCCGGCTGCGCGGCCTTCTCGTAGTACGCGATGAATTTCCCGTTGCCGAGGTCTTTGGTGGGCCGCATGGGCTCCGGCGTCTTCTCGACTACGGCCTCGCCCCTCTGCTCGTAGTAGCGGAGGGAGAGGTCGATGTACTCCTCGAAGTGCTTGCCCTGCGCCCGGCTCACGGCCCCTTGGTACTGCTTCATCGGGTCTTTTTTGTGGGATGTCGGTCTGTGCGTTCTCTGCATGGTCTTTCTCCTTCGTTTGGCTTCTCCGTTGTGTAGCCGCCCCGCATGGCGAGCTGGTGCTCCCGCACGAGCTTGTCGATGACGCGCCCGATGCTGTTGTAGCCGGCCATATCCGCGAGGTGGCGCAGGTGGTAGTAGCTCTGGGCCGTCACGACGACGGTGATGCGCTTGGTTCCTTTCCTCACAGCGGCTTACCTCCTTCCTTCCAGTATTCGACGAAGTAGGTGTAGCTTTTGGAGGTTCCGCGCTTCTCCTTGGCCTGCCGGACGGCGTAGCCGTTCCGGGCAAGTATCATGACGAGGGTATCGCGGTCTGCGGCTGAAACACAGTCGATTTTCCTTCGCTCATCCACTGTTGTCGCCTCCTATCATGCCGGGCGGGTGCTCCCGGAGGATGTCGTCGCCCAAGATAGGCTTGAGGCTGTCCTTCATGAAGACCGCCGTGCCCGCCTCGCGGGCCTTGTTGACGATGGCCTTTACCCATTCCCGCTTTGGCTGCTGCTTCCTGCTTCCGGGGCCCGTCATGGCCCCGATGATTACCCATCCGACGCGCTCGAAGGGGTTTTCGCCGCCGGTGGCCTCGGTGTCGAATGGCTCCAAAAGGGGCTCGACGCTCACGAAGGTGTTTGCCTTGTCCCAGAAGAAAAAAGGCATATCCGGGCCGGTGATGGTGGTTCCGTACCAGAAGTTCGGCTCCGTGGGGAGTTTCCCGGCGCTGGCGAGGTCGCAATACCGCTGCGGGTTCTTGGTGAGGAACAGGTAGGTGTGCCTCGGGGCCCGGCGGCAAGCGTCAAAGACCTGCTCTATCCAGTCGTCCGGCACCCAGCGCCCGAACAGGTCTGCCATGCTGCCGACGAAGATGGTGGCGGGGGTGAGGCGCTTCTCCGGGTATGTGAGCGTGTACTTGTGGAGCGTGGGGGCGAAGTTCTTGGGGTAAGGCGTCGAGCGCCGGTAGTTGCCCTGCCAGTCCTTGAGCTCCGTGGGCTTCTCGACGACGTAGCAGTCCGCGCCTTCGTTGACAAACGCCGTGATGCCGCTCTCATCCGGGAATTCGTCAATCTTGGGGCCGAACCTCGTTGCGATGCGCCGGGCGTAGCAGTAGGGGCAATCGTGCCGGCAGCCGGTGACGGGGTTCCATGTGTGGCTGCACCACTCAATTTTCGTCTTGTGGATGTTCATGCTGGGCCTCCTTTGCTGTTTCCAGGAAGTGCGCCGCCTGCCCGACGTACTGCCGGGCAAAGGCGCTAACGTACTGGCGGCGTTCCTCCTCGGAGGTAAAGGCTGCGGGTATCTTCTCGCGGGTGAAGCTGTCCATGAACCGTTTTGCCCGCTTCTTCAAAATCCGCCTGTTCATAAGGCGTCCTTGACGATGTCCGCAAGGTGTTCGAGCTTCTCCGTCTCTGCGTCTTCGTTTTTGCCGAAGATGACGGCGAGCTGGTTGAGCATGATGGACACGTCGGCCCGCTCCTCCGCGATGCTCTCGACAATGTCGTCGCAGTCCCCTTGGTTGAAGTCTTCGTGCCGGATGTACTTGAGGAGGGCTTTGGTGAGCTCACTCATCTCCTCGATGGCGACGAGGATTTGGGCCCGCTCACCGAACTTCTGCACCGCCGCCTTATAGAGCTCCTCCTCGCTCACCTCAATGGTGCTTTCGTCGTTCCCGTCCAGAGATACCGAGATGTCGGATTTCAGATACAAAGCCGGGCGGACGCCGAGGTCGCCGCCGTACGCGCGGTCGTAGCTGAGCGTCCCGTCCAATTCCACGATGCGGACGAGAGAGGGGTAGCCTGCCCGCTCGGTGGAGTACGGCGTCGCCAGCCACCACCATCCTTCGTCGCCGAGGGGCGGGAGGATGTCGCGGTGCTGCCGGTATTCCTCCTCGGTGAGCAGGCCCACCTTCGTCTTGACGTTCCCGTAGTCCTTGAGGCCGTCGTTGCTGGTGAGGTCGATGAACTGTTCCGCGACGGCCCCTTCTCCGAAGGCGTCCTCGAGCCTCTCGAGGAATTCCCCGTTGAGGTAGGCCAAAAGGGTGCTGACGTCGAGGTCGTTGCGGTTCTTCTCATCGAAGGCCCGGCGCTCGACGATGCCGGTGGAAACGATGTGCGTGACGATGGGTAGCCCTTGGCTGCTGTTGGCGTGTCCCAGCACGAGCCACTGGATGCCCGCGCCGTAGAAGGTCTGCCCGCGTTTGAGGGTTTTGAGCTTCGCTTTCATTTCGTGTTACCTCCCGTTTTTGGTTTCTTGGTTTCCGGCTCGGCGACGCAGTTGCACCGCTCTGGCCCGTTGAGGCAGGGGTTCTTGCAGTTACCGTTCCGCTTGTAGCCGCAGTCGGCGCAGCAGAAATTCCCATGCCGCCTGTCGCAGTTGAAGATTTTACACATTCTCGGGGTGGTCTTGCTCATACAGCCGCCTCCCCGTAGGGGTCTGGTAGGCTCCAATCCCACGTCGCCCCGGTTTTCTCGTAGGTCTTGCGGAAATGGTTCCGAAGGCCATCCCCCTCGAAGAAGAAGTAGTCCTCCGGGAGGGTTCTCCCGACGCCTTCCGCGCCGCGCTGCTCCGCCTGCCACCTCTCGAGGACGTCTCTGGCGAGCGCCTCGAGCTCCGGCGTGACCGGCGAGCTCTCGTAGTAGGCAAACTGCCACGGCGTAGTGAGCACCTCCGCGAGGGTCTCCCCGTATGTACCGGCGTCCAGCCGGTTGAGGGCGCACCATGCGACGGCTGCCTTCTCTGCGTCGCTGGGGACGCCTCTGGCCTCCGCCCAGATGGTCTTCGCCAGCATTTCGACGTCCCTCTCGGTGTAAAGGGGCTCCGGCGTGACCGCAGGGGACGCCACAGAGGACACAGGAGGGCTTGTGACGTTGGGGCGGTATGTTTCCCCTGCCGGGGCGGCGGAGGGCAGCCCGGAGATGTCAAGGCCCGCAGAGGAGTACTCTGGCAGGGTGAGCAATCCTGCCGAAAACACAATCGCCACCAGCAACATCACCAGTGTGACCGCGTCCTTCACCTTGCTCATTCGTAATCATCCCTTTCATAGCGGGCCTCAAGAGCCCTTCTTTCTCGCTCCTCGAGGAGCTTTGCTTCCGCGTCTTCCCCGCCGACCAGAGCGAGGAGGTCTCGGGGCTCCGCAAGTCGCCGGTAAAGAGCCTGCCGCTCCTCGTACCGCCGGTTCACTCCCTCGATGAGGCTGCGGGTTCCGTCGTCGAGCCCGGCGCTGACCGCCTCGATTTTCTGTCGGAGGCTTCCGGGTAGCATCGCCTTCCGGCGCTGCCGCTCGACCTTGTCTTCGTATGCCTGCATGAACGCCACCCTGTCGAGGCCTGCCTTCGCGGCGTGGCCTCGTGCGTATGCGACGTGCATGGCGTAAAGCTGTCCGTATCCGATACTGTCCACCGCCTCGGCAATAGTCCTCGGGAGGGCCCGGTAGATGTCCCCGTGGTTGTACTCTCCCTCGGTGTCGAGGTACTTGGAGACGACCTCCCACGCTTCGTCCGGCGGTATGATGTCCGGGTGGGCGATTCGTGTCATAATCTCGCGTATCTCCGCGATGGACGGCGGCCACTTCGACGTGCTGATGTGCTCCTTGACCGAAAGGGCCACGAGCCCGGCGTCGTCCTCGGAAAACATATCGGCCCAGATGGCTACCATCGAGCGGATGTGCTTTTCGTCCCGGAACTTGTCGAAGTTCGGGTAGGCCGTCGTGATAATTCCGATGACCTTGATGGTCTCCTCCCGCGTCAATATCCGTCGCCTCCTTCTTCGCCGAGCATGGCCTCAAGGACGCCGAGGGTGTCCGGCCTGCCGCCGGGCCCCCGTGGGGGCGGCGGGGGAGGATAGTCCTCCGGCCCGTCGTACTGGTTCTCCCACGACTTGCTATTCAGCCATGACGCAGGGTGCGGGGTGTATCTGGTTTCCCGGAAGCGGGTGTCACACCGCTTGGCCGTCTCGACGGCGGCGACGATAGTGTCTGTGAGCTCCTCACTCGGTTCTATCTTCGCCCATGCCTTTTCGGCGTCGCCGATGCTGACCTTCCGGGGGTATATAGCCCAGAAACGATTGAAGCGGGCCTCTTGGGTCTTGGACAGGGTGGACGGTTTACGCCTGCGGGGTCTGGGCGGCTCCTCCTCGCTAAAATCCGGGTCTACGCCGGGCGATTCGGGTGGCTGGCCCACATCATCCCCCGAAGGGGGGTAAGGGGGGTTATCCTCCTCATCCTCTTGCTTGTCCTTTCCTAATCCTTTATCCCTTCCTTTATCCTTTATGGCTTCGGGTTTGCTTCCGGGTTGCTTCGAGTTGCTTCCGTTTTGCTTGCTGTTTGCTTCGCGCTTGCTTTTGCCTCCCTTGCGGCCTGCTTCCGCTCTCGCCTTGCTCCTGTCAAGCACAGGCTTAACAAAGGCGAAGCAGCTCTTTGGGACGCCGGAGATGGTAGGCTCCGTGTCGTTGAGCGCGTACTCTATGAGCGCGTCGTAGAAGGCGAGGCGCTGTTCGTCGTCCAGCTCTTTCGCCCCTTCGTAGTAGCTGCGGAAGAACATGAAGCCTTCGCGTGCTTCATCCGGCACTTGGGTTCACCTCCTTTGGAGGAAGGGGGGAGGCGGGCCTCCCCTCATTCCATAGACACGCTGCTGCCGTTCTCTCCGCCCTGCACGATGATGTTCTGCGGGAACCGCGCCTTCATGGTGGGGTCGTGGCTGATTGCGAGAATTCTCATTCCGGGGTTGCGGGCTGCCATATTGGCGAGGGCGTCCGCGTATGCCTCGGTGCCGTCGGCGTCGAGGAAGGGCGGTTCGTCGATGAACAGCATTCCGAGCTGTACGCCTGCCCGGCGGGCCTTGACGTCTGCGAGGCCGAGCGTGACGGCCAGCGCGATTTTGACCTTCTCGCCGCCGCTGTGGCTCTGGTAGGGCCTGCTGCCGCCGGTGATGCTGTTTATCCACACCTCGAGGCTGTTCACGATTTTCTGGGTGCTCTTTTGCTCCTTCTCGGTGCGGATGTCAACCGCCATGCGCCCGCCCGTCATGGCCGCGAGGATGTCGTTTGCCCGGTGCATAATCTCGGGGACGACGCCTCGGATTATCATGTACTGGATGCCGTCGAGCCCGAACGCCTGCACGAGCGTCTGGTAGTCGTTGAGGGCTCTGGCGATGGCCGTGATGTCCTTGCGGTACTCCCCGGCCTGCTCCTCTGCCTCGGCAATGGCGTCGAGCTTCGTTCTGGTGCCGCCTTTGCTGGCCGAGAGGGCGTTGACGGTTTCCGTGAGCTCCCGGCGGCGGGCCGTGAGGGCCGCCAGTGTGCAGCCGCCCGTTTCTGCTGGTATCTTGCTGCGGATGGCCGCCGCCTCGACGATGGCCGTCGCCTGTTTCTGCTTGAGCTGCTCGATGTCTGCCTCGAGAGAGGACACCTGCGGACGCAGGGCGTCCGATGTGGCCGATGCCGCCCTACACTGGGGTAAAGTGTCGGCCAGCGCCTTCTTCGCGTTTAAGGACGCTCTGGCGGCCTCTGCGCGAGTGTGGGCTTCGCGGTACTGCGGGAGGGCTGCGTTTGCCTCCTCGATGGCCTTCGTGGTCTCGCGGATGCGGGCCTCCTCGGTCTCGATGGTCTTGGTGAGCTCCTCGACGAGCGTTTCCGCTGCCGCCAGCTTTGGAGCGAGGCCGGCGAGCTGCCGGTGCCCGGCTTCCTCCGCCGCAATCTCCTCGAGCTCCGCTGCCGGGTCTCCGATGGCCGTATATGCGGCCTTCGCCTGCTGGAAGGCGGCGGTGAGCTGCTCGTACTCGGTCTTTGCCGCAGTGCGGTACCCGTTGAGCCCCTCCCGGAGCGTTTCGAGGCTGTCCTTTGCCGCAACGGCGTCTTTGAGGAAATTGCAGGTCGCGTTCTCCGGGGCCGGGCATCCGCTGTCTTCGAGCAGGGCCGCCCGTTTGGCGTAGTAGGCGATGCGCTCCTCCCGACGGGAGATTTCCGCCTTGACCTCTGCGAGCTGGGCGTCTCTGGCCGCCTTTGCCTCGAGCACGGCTTTGTGGGCCTGCTGGAAGCTGCGGAGCCGGGCCTCTGCGTCCGCCCTCCGGGTGCCGAGGGCCTCGATGGCTCCCTGTGCCTGCCGGATGTCCTCACCCTTGGCGATGATGGCCTCTGCCTCCGCGATGGTCTGCCGGGCGCTTTGGATGGCGCGGTCTGCGGTGATGAGGGTTTTCTCCTTGTCGGCGAGGCTCTGGATGCAGGCCCTCATCTTCTCTTCATCCGGGGCCGCCGCCTCGATGACGGCGCGGGCCTGCTCGACGGCTGCTGCCGCTTCCTCTGCTGCCGGAGCGGCTGCGGCGAGCGTCTCTGCGTTGGAGAGCTGCGCCTTTACTGCGGCGAGCCGGTTGCCCTTGTCGGTAATGTCGGCCCCCGTGGCCGATGCTTCTTGCTCCTTGGCCTCCGCCTGCTTGGTGAGTTCCTCTCGCATGGCCTCGCTGCGCTGCGCGGCGGCGATGGCCGTCTCGAGGGTCTCTGCCTCTTTCTGTGCGGCGGAGATTTTGTCGTCGTACTGCCCGAGCTCAGCTTCGAGCTCTGCCTTCGCGGCGATTTGCTCCTCGAGGATGGAGAGGCGCTCGCGGGTAGCGGCAATCTTCCGGCGCTGCTCGCTGGCCCCGTCCTTGGCAAGGTCTTCGAGCCGGCCATAGATGTCCAGCCCGAGGAGGGCCGAGAGAACTTCCATGCGCCTGTCGCTGCTGGCCTCGAGGAATAGGCCGTAGGCGTCCTGCCGGATGAGCGCCACGGAGCAGAAGGTGTTGCAGTCCATTCCGAGGACGCGCTCGATGCGGGCCTGCGTCAGCTTCATGGTGGTGTCGCTTTCGTCCAGCCATTCGCCGGTCTCGGGGTTGCGCCGGTGGATGGCGAGTGTGCCGCGCCCGCTCTTGGTTCTGGTGCGGATGACGCGATAGGTCTCCGCCCCCATGCCGAAGGTGAAGGTGATGGCCCCACTCTTGGTGCCGTCCCGCACCCAGCCGCCGATGTCTTCCTTTCGGGTCTGCTCATAGAGGCAGTCGGCGATGGCATCCATAAAGAGGCTGCTCTTTCCGACGCCGTTCTGCCCGTTCACCATAGCCATGTGAACGTCCGAAAAGTCGAATTCCGCCTCGGTGTAGCTGCGGTAGTTCTTGACCTCGATGGAGATGGGGGCGAAGTTGCCGGTGCGCTTGTCGGCGTCCCTGCCGTCGTCTGCCTTCTTGATGAGCGGGGCAGCGAGCTCCATGAGCCGGGCCGCCTCCTCCGGCGTGACCTCGAGCTTCTTGAGGTAGCGTTCGAGGGCCTCTGTGGGGCCTTCGTGCTCCGTGACCTCGCTTTCGCCGGCGACGTCTTCGACGTCCTCCGGGAGCACCTCTGCGACATAGAACGCGCCCGCCGCCAGCAGTTTCTTTTGCAGGTCGGCTTTGTTGAGGGCCTTTTCCTGCTCTGCGGTGCAGTTGTAGCGGACGCGGACGATGGCGTCCTTGAGCGGCTCCGGCGCTTCCGGGAGTTCTCCGCTGGCCGTGAAGGCGGTGACGTCCTCCGGCCCCATGCGGTAGGTGTAGTGCTGACGCTCCGGCGTCTGGTCGAACTTTGTCTCAACTGCGGTGCCGGGTTCTCCGACGGGGGAGGTGTAAATCCGATGGAGCCAGAAGCCGTGCTTGACACCTTCGTCGTTGAAGTTGAGCTGATTGGGGCTGCCGCAGTAATAGGCCGGGGTATTGCACGGGAGTTTCTGCGGGCGGTGGATATGCCCGAAACAGGCGAGGTCTACGCCGGTGCTGTCGATGGTCGAAGGGAGTATGACAACGTCCTGCCCCGCGAGGAAGGTGCTGCCGTTGTCGGCCTCGCTGCCGGCGACGGTGTAATGGGCCACGAGGATGCTCGGGATGCTCTTGTCGAGCTCCGTAGAAAGCCCGAGCAGAACGTCGTTGATGAGCGCGGTAGCGTTGCGGTTCTCGGTCTCCTTGTCCGCTCCGGGGCAGAACAGCCGCAGGCGGCCTTTGTCGAAGCCGGGGAGGGCCAAAATCTGAACCGGCCCGGCGCTGGTGGTGAGTTTCTCGACGCCCGGCGCGGTGTAGATGTGGAGGTTCTTTTCGTCCTTGGTGATTTCCCGCACAGTCTCGAAGGCGCGGGGATTGTCGTGGTTCTCGGTGCCGAACAGCAGGACGACGTGCTCGCTGCTGCGGCACAGAGGTCGGATGAATTCGGTGATGGCGTCGTTCACGTCGTCGAGGGCGGTGTCGGCCCAGACGCGGGAGCGGTTGAACAGGTCTCCGGCGATGATGGTGACGTTCGGCGTCTCCGTCGCGGCCCGCTGCGCGATGTACTTCATGCAGGCGATGGTGTCCTGTCTGCGGGCGTTTTTACCGTCCCGAACCGGCCCCGTAAGGTCTCCGAGGTGGATGTCGGCGGTGTGCAAAATCTTCATGTAAATCCCCCTTTAGCGAATGGTCATAGAGAGGTTGTAGATATACTGGCCGCATCTGACGCAGCGGTCTTTCTTCCTCCAAAATCCAAGTTTTTTCATTCCCCGGACGCTGCCGGTGTGGTGGATAGACGGATGGCGGTCTTTCTGTGCTTGGGTGAGGCGTTCGTACTTCATGACGGGGCTCCCTTCTTTTCGGAGGCGACGGTGAGGGCCACGGCGAGCTCATTGAGCATATCTCTGATGGCCTCGGCGTCCTCGACGAGCTCGCGGGCCGTGGCCGGGACACCGTTCTTCCCGCGCCCCTCAATCCAGAGCTCAACGTGCTCATCTACGTCGAAGCCGTCGGCGTACTCACGGACGTTCTTGACGAAATTCCCCTTCTGAACGCCGAAGATGAAGTCTTCTCCGGCGGGTGAATACTTTTCGAGCTCCACATAGTCTTCCTCCGGGTCATCGTGGACGCGCCAGTCGAGCGCCTCGCATACGGCGATGTGCTGCTCCGTCATGCTTATCGGCCTCCTCTCGCGGCCTTCTCCGCCTTCTGGCAGCGGGTGCAGAGGCAGCGTCCGAACTTGCGCTCGCTGTACCCTTTGATGTTCTCGGGCGTCCAGATGCGTCCGTCCTTTGCTCTGGTCTCGACGATTTGCTCTCCGCAGTCGTCGCAGAAGATGGCGTCCGGGTCATCGAAGTCCGGGGCGTCGTCCGGCTCCTCCGGCATACCTCCGGCCTCGTAGCCGCCGTCGGCTCCGTCGTCCGGGATGACCTCTGCCGTCGTCTGGGCCGCCGGGAGGGCTGCTCTCGGTGCTCCCGCGCCCTCAAACAGCATCCCCATCGACTGCAAGTAGTTGGAGGCGACAGCCTCCTTGATTTCCGGGGCGTCGAGATTGGGGACGACGTGTGCGATGATGAAGGGCTTGCGAAGCTCCGGGAGGGAGTAGGTCGCCGCGAGACCGAGGGCTGCGCGGAGCGCCCGCATGAATGCCTTGCTTTCTGCCATCGCCGTCCGATGCGGGAGGAACCGCTTGTATTGGGCCTCCGTCATGCTCTCCTTTTCGGCTGCACAGTCGATTTCCTTAGTCGCCTTCATGAGGCGGAATCCGCCGGAAGGCTCCGGGACGCGGATGGTAACGGTGACGGCCACGTCGTAGCGGGCCGGGCAGGTGCCGCAGGCTTTGGGCTTCCCGACGGCGCGGGCCATGTCTACGCACCTCTTACAGCCGTCCGTCATGCCGCTCTCGGTCTCGACGATGCTGATGTTGGCCGCTGCGGCCAGCTTCATGCCGCCGACCTTGGTGATGGCGTACTTGCCGCTGCTCTTTTCTCGGTAGATGTCCTTGCTGTTCTCTGGGTCTGCCACGTCGAGCTGCACCTTGTTCACGATGATGCGCTGCAGGTTGCTCATGACCTGCATGGTGGTGACGGGGATGAGGACATTGAACTTGTCCGGGGGGTATTCATTGAGCTGGACGATGGTGCCAGTGATGTTGTTGTTCATGGTGGTCTCCTTCCTTGACACACGGCCTTCACCGTGCTATACTGACCGTAGTTTCATTTCACAAGGGCCGTTTCCGTTGCAGCGGGGCGGCTCTTTTCCGTCTCTCGGCTCATCGCCCAGAGAAGCATATCGGTAATAGTCTCCTCGAGGGAGCGCAGAAACGCGAGTGCGGTGTCGAAGTCTGCGCGTTCCATGTGGTCTACAATTCCGTCGTCGGCAATGCTTTCGAGCTTGTCGGCGATTTCTTTTGCCTTCTGGAGCCTCTGGCTGACGCGAAGGGCGGCCCACGGAAGGTCGCGGTCTACTGCCCGCTTGCCGGTCTTCTTTCCGACGGTGCAGCTCGCGCAGTAGCGGAGCATGATGTCGGGCCTCTGGTAGCCCTCCGCATATCGGATGATGTCGTCCGGGGAGACAGGTACGTCGCCTCGCTCATGCCGCCCTATGGTCTCGGGCGAGTAGTTGAGCTTGATGGCCGCCGTGTCTCGTGACGCATATCCGGCCTGCAAACGTGCATCGCGGAGGTAACTTTGGGTAGCGGATGCTGCGGTTGTTGCCACGCTGTTTCCCTCCTTTCTGGGGTATAATTTGGTTGAGCTTGAGGGAGGGCCCTCAACAGCCATAGCGCCCGAGTGGCGTCACGGTGGCGGTTGCCATCCAGTCCTCGACGGTGCTGCCGGTGTCCGTTCGGATTGTCCAGTGCGTGTTGTGCGCCGTCTTGAACGTGCCGGAGAAATGCCGGAGGAGGTGAAGCATTCCGGGGTCGTCTTGGTCTACCCAGAGGGAGAAGTTCGGGTATCTCGAGCCCTCTGCTTTCTCGAGCTCATAGACGTGCCTATAAACCGCTTCCCGGCGAGCCGTCATATCCGGGTCGCATTGGAATTCATCGCCGTAGTTGAGGCGCTCTGTGCCTTTTGGGGAATATCCGTCCCGGAATACGCGGTAGCCGCCAAAGTCCGGGCAAACCGCAACGGCGTCGAAGCTGGCCCCGAGGTCGTTCACAAACTTCAAAATGCTCTCGAGGGTGTAGTCGATGCGGGCCCTCCGCTCGAACGGGAGGATGTGCCGGTTGCAGTCGTCGTTTCTGTCGTCGTCGGTGACGTAGTGAAGGTAGTCAATCCAGCCATAGTAGGTAGGCTCGAGGCCGAGCTTCCTGTTTTCCTTGCCGATGGTGCCGCAGATGATTTCGAGGTAGACCGCTGCGGCCCCGTCGTGAGGCTCCCCGCAAGAGCATCGCGGGTGTTTCTTCTCGGGGTCGAGGTGGAATGCGGTGCGGATGCGGCAGTTGCCGATGGTGGCCTTGCTGCTGTCTGCTCCGCTCCATCCAGCTCCCTCGAAATAGAGGGTCTTGCTCATCTCACTGCCCTCCTTTATCGACGGATGGGTGCCGGGGGCGGAGTGGTCTTGCCGATGAAGCAGTTGCCGCAGTACTTCCAGTTCTGGCCCTCCTTAACGAAGGTTGGGAAGGTGCCGCGCCAGTGGCCGGTCTCCGGGTCGAATTCGTGGCTGTACGGCTCGCCGACCTGCAGGAAGCCGCGCTCCATCTTGGCGGGAGGGAGGACGTCGCGCATATCATCGACGATGCGCTCCTCGACGTAGTCTCCGGGCCGCGCCGCCTTGGTGAAGTCTCCGACGGCCTCCCAATCGGCGTAGGTCACGATGCGCCGCTCGCTCTCCTCCGGCTGCTGCTTGCAGTCGCAAATCTCTCCGGGGTCGAGGGCCGCTCCGCAGTGGTCGCAGAAATAGTTGTGCATGGTCTGGTCTCCTTTCGTCTCTGATGGCTCCCGATGGCCGTCCAGCCGCGAAGCTGCCAGCCAAATACGGGGGCGATGATGATGTAGAGTGGAATGAAAAGTTCTCCGCCGGGGAGGCCTGTGCGGGCCCCGAGGGCGTCGATGCCGAGGATGATGAGCCGGGCCGCGACGGCCCCCATGAGGATGATGAAAGTCATGCGGTAGAAGGGTGCGAGGCGCTTACTGGCCTGCCGCCTTGCGCGTCGCCTTGGTCTTGCCATTGTGCTCTCTCCTTTCCTTGGTCTGCCGTGGAGGTTGGTCGAGGAGCTCATCGCCGCAGTAAAATTTCTCGCAGAACCGGCGGCGGGGTACTCTCCCGGCGATGGTCTCATAGCCTTCCGCCTCAAGCTCGCGGTTTATCTTCCGCATAATCTGGTAGGCCTTTGACTGTGAGATGCCGAGGATTTGCATGACGTCCTCCACGAAAAGAAATTTCGCTGTGGTGCTTCTCATCGTGGGTGCGCTCCTCTCTTTAGCTGCTGGCCTTCTGGGCCTCGTAGTCCGCCATGAACTGGCGAACCTTGGGGATGAGCTCATGCCCGGCGCAGCGGCCAGTCGTACACTCGATGAGGGTGCTGCGCTTGACATCTGCGCCGGTTGCGACATCCCGATAGGTGAGGCCGTAGGTGGCACAGAAGGCCATGAGCTCGACGCCGAAGTCGTTCTTGGGCTTCTTCCGTACTGCCATTGTGGGGTTTCCTCCTTTCCTTCTTTGTGCGCCTTGCGCGTTTGGTGTTTCTGTGGTAGAATGATTCAATGGATGGGTGTGTCTGGCCGCTCGTAGTAGGCCGGGTCGTATTTGGCGGTCTGCTTGATGATGAGCTGGAATTCAGAACCGTCCTCCATCTGAATGAGGACGCCTTTGTCGGTGTCGCTGATGCCTGCGTCCTTGAGGGTCTTGCAGATGGCTACCTTGTTGAGGACGGTGTCCTCAAATCCGTAGAACCGGGCCAGCAGATACCAGAGGCCGTCTTGGATGATTTCTTCGCTCATGGTGTTCACCTCCTTTCACGGTGCTTATCTGACGTTTTTCTGGGTCTGGTTCCTGCGGGGGGGACATGTATACTGTCAGAGATTTCCTTGAGCTGTGCCTCGTCTATCTCGGCAACAGCAAGAATGTCGTCCGCTGTGAAGTAGTCAAAGCCGGAGCTAAGTTTCTCGAGGATAGCCTTGCGGATAATCTTTTCCCTGTCTTTTATCATTCTGACACCTCCATTCCGTGGCGCGTTTTTGCGCCGTTTCTGTTTGGTGTCTTAAGTATAACTCGAATATTCGAGATAGTCAAGACCTTTTTCTCGGATTTTCGAGATTAGGCATTTTCACAAACGGAGGTGTTGCTTTATGGCTAATATTGACAAACTCTTTGTGCGTATAAGTGAATTAAACTTAACTGCAAAAAAAGTGTCTGATGCAACAGGAATATCAACAGGCAACCTCAGCGACTGGAAAAAAGGCCGCTGTCTGCCATCCGCTGAGAAGCTCGAAAAATTGGCCGACTACCTGGATTGCTCGGTAGACTACCTCCTTGGCCGGACGGACAATCCAGAAGTGAATAGGTAATTTACCCTTGATGCCTCCTACTCTCAACGGCGTTTGTCTGCGCCGCTTCTGTCGTCGTCGCCCTCCTCAAGGTCTTCCGACGGGATGATGGTGCGCTCGGTGATGTTCCCGTAGGTGTAGCCGTTGTCGTTGCGGAGATAGACGGGGAGGTCTTCGTCGAAGTCCGAGAGGATTTCGATGAGCTCGCCGACGGTGAGGGTCTTGCCGCAGTCGTCCGGGGCATAGCCGCTCCGGCGGCCTTCGATATAGAGCGCGTTCATGGTGTTCTCCTTTCTTCTGGCCGGGGCCGTTAGGCCCGGCCCTTGGCGGTGTTTACTCTCGTCAAGACTTCCGTCCAGTGGCTCAAGTCCGTTTTGGCGGCTCGGTGGTCTTTGACGGCGTTCCTAAATGCTGCACTTTCCGGCTGGTCTGCCACCTCGACGATGCGAGCGGCTGCGTCGTTGACCTCTTTCCCAAGGTCAGCAACCGTTTTCGAGAGGAGGCGGGAAATGTCTGCGAGGTCGTCGTCTGCGAGGAGGCTGCTCTTGAGGGATGCTATCTCTGCGTCCTTCTCCTCCGCGATTTGGTGCGCTGTGGCGTGAGCTGCCTCGTAGTCCTTTTCACTCTCCGCGAGCTTGTCCCGGAGCTCTTCAATGGTGCCGTTGGCGTCGTTGAGCTCTCTGTCCGAGGTAAGCCAGCGGTCTTTCATGCTTAAGGCCCAGTCGTTTTCGATGTTGGCCTCTGCGTCCTTGAAGCATCCGTCAAAGGCGGTGGCGATGTAGCTGTCCGGGCCGAGCTCCTCAACGATTTTGCGGATTTTCTCGAGGGCGGCCCGTTCCTGCTGCTTGGTAGCGGGGGCGTCGTTGCTCACGAGCTCTACGCTGGTGATGGTGCCGTTCCCGTGACGGTAGACCTCCTTGAAGTCCCGCCGGGCCTGCGCCTCGCTCGGAGCGGTGAAGTTGTCCGAGCCGACGGTGCCGTTCTCGCGGGTGAAGGTGATTTTGTAGGTATTCATGCGGGCTCCTTTCTCATGCGGCGGGCCTTGGCGGCCCGTGTATGGTGGGCGGTTTTGGTTGCCTTCTTCGTTTGGTGTGCTTTAATTATAGTCCGCATTTGAGGATTTGTAAAGCCCTTTATCGGATTTTTTCAAAAATTTTTTCAGCAGGCGTCCTCGTCTGCGGATTGGAGGAGCTAAAATGACGATTTGTGAGAGAGTTTTCTCCCTCTTGGCCTCTGATGGCCGAGACCAAAAAGACCTCGCCATGCACATCGGCGTTTCGACGCGCACGGTGAGCACATGGAAAACGCGGGGGACAAATCCGGGGGCCGAGTACATCGCCGGCATCGCGGAGTTCTTTAGCGTTTCCACCGACTACATCCTCACCGGGGAGGAGAGGCAATACTCCGTCTCCCCGGCTGACGAGGAAGTCTTGAGTGCCTACCACGCGCTCAAGAGGCCGGAGCAGGTCTATATTCTGGGTGAGATGTACCGCCGGGCCGGGCTGGTTCCTTCGCAGCCCGCCGGCGATGAGAGCAAAAAAGCTGCCGAGCCCGAGGCTTCCATCGGGTCGGCAGGGTGATTTATCTGGATTACCCTCTTGGAGGTGGTGACGAGTGAAGGTTGGGTATCTTCGCTGTGCGGCCTGTGGGGCCGAAACAAATTGTGTCGAGTTGACCGCCGGGCTCTGCCCGGCCTGCAAAGATGAGCGCGTCCGGGAGCTCTCGCTCCTTCACCGCCGGTATGACCGTGCTATTCTGGCTGGAGACCTCTCCGCCGCTTCGCTGGCTGCCGATGAGGTGGAGGGCTATGAGCGTGTCTGGGGGCTCCGGCTGCTTGCTGCGCCCTCTGTGGCTCAAATGCGCCGCGCCATAGCTGGCACTTCGGAGGGCGATGCCTATGGGGCTTGAACAACAGGTATGGTCGCTTTCCGATGGGAAAAGGCTGCGGGAGGTGAAGGCTCCGAGCGAGAAGCAGATTGAAGACTTGCTCGCCGCGAACATCGAAATTCTCGACGCCGGTTGGCTGGTGATAGGCCGGCAGGTGAAGACGGAGGGTGGCGGCTTCATTGACATCCTCTGCATCGACCAGCAGGGGGCCTTGGTGGTCGTCGAGCTCAAACGCGAGCTGACGCCCCGGGAGGTAACGGCGCAGGCCCTTGACTACGCTTCCTGCGTCTCCGTCTTCACGGAGGCCCAGATAGCCGAGACCTACATGGCGTACAGTCGGAAGCTGGGGCGGCCCGAGACGCTTGACAAGGCGTATGAGCGGAAATTCGGGATGAAGCTGGACGCTGACGCCTTCCGGGGCGATGCTGGCCGGAATGAGGTGAAAATCGTCGTCGTAGCGACGCGCATGGACGGCAGCACCGAGCGCATCATCGAGTATCTGTCCGAAGCCTTCAAGGTGAATATCAACATCCTGTTCTTCTGCGTCCTCGAGTACAACGGCTCCTTGCTGCTGTCTCGGGCGTGGCTCCGTGAGCGCGAGGAGCTCGCTGCTGCGCCTGCCGTGGGCCGCCGTGAATGGAATGGGGAATACTTCTTCAATTTCGGCGACAGCGAGAGCCGCAGTTGGGAGGAGGCCCGGAAGTACGGCTTCATCTGCGGTGGCGGTGGGAAATGGTACCACCAAGTCATTTCCTCTATTGAGCCGGGCTCGCGGGTCTGGGTTCGCATTCCGGGCTCCGGCTACGTCGGCGTCTGCACCGTCCGCGAGAAGGCTGTCCCGGCCCCGGAGGCGGTTCTCTCCGTCGATGGGAAGGACGTTCCCTTCCTCGAGCTCCCGCTCAAGGGCCATTATCATCGGGACAGAACCGACTATGATGAGCAGGAATTTATTGTGAAGGTGGATTGGGAAGTCTCCGTCCCGAAGGATGAGGCTGTTCACGAGTTCGGCTTCTTTGGCAATCAGAATATCGCCTGCCGCCCCACGGCTCCGAGCTGGGAGTTTACCCTTGACCGCCTAAAATCTGTCTGGGGTCTCCGTCGGGATGGAGGTGGTGCCGATGCCAGTTTACAAGGATGATGAGCGCGGGACATGGTACGCCTCTTTCTACTACACCGACTGGCAAGGCCGCCGGAAGCTCAAGAAGAAGCGCGGGTTTGAGCGCAAGAAGGACGCACAGGAATTCGAGCGCGAGTTCCTTGCGAAGCAAGAGCGTTCCTGCGATATGACCTTCGCCTCCCTTTGGGCGCTCTATTGTGAGGATATGACTTCCCGCCTGCGGGAAAATACCCTACAAAGCAAAAAATACCTCGTAGAGCGGCACATTCTGCCGTTCTACGAGGCTCTAAAGGTGAATGAGATAACTCCCGCCCATGTGCGAAAATGGCAATCCGAGCTGCTGTCAAAGGGGTACGCGCAGACCTATGTGAAGACGATAAATAATCAGCTTGTTGCCGTACTGAATTATGCCGTCCGCTACTACGGCCTGCCTTCAAATCCCTGCCACGTCGCCGGGAGTGTGGGCCGGAAGAACGCCGACGCGATGAAGTTCTGGACAAAGGAACAGTTTGAGGCCTTCCTCGCCTGTGTGGAGCGGCCCTCTGCCCGCGCCGGGTTCTCCTTGTTGTTTTGGACGGGCATCCGTATCGGGGAGCTGCTCGCGCTTACGCTCAACGACTTCGACTTCGAGAAGAAGACGCTTTCAGTCTCAAAGTCCTTCCAGTCGATAAAGGGCCGGGAGGTTATCACAGAACCGAAAACGCAAAAGAGCAAGCGCGTTATCCCTCTGCCGGACAAGCTCTGCGCCGTGGTGCAGGAATACACAACGCGCCTCTATGACTACTCCTCAGACGAAAGGCTTTTCCCGTTCACAAAGTCCTTCTTTCACAAGGAGATGGAAAAAGCCTGCGCGGCCTCCGGCGTCGAGAAAATCCGTCTGCACGACCTCCGGCATTCTCACGCCTCGCTGCTCATAGAGATGGGGGCTCCAATACTTCTTGTCTCCGAACGCCTCGGGCATGAGGACGTTGAGACTACCCTTCGTACCTACGGGCACCTCTATCCGAACAAGCATGAGGACACCGTAAAGAAGCTGGATGACCTCATGAAATAGCCCCTTCGGCCCGTGGTATTACCGTGGCATTTGGGCCTTTCGGCGGCCTGCCACTGGCATTACTTTGGTATGAAAAAATCCTCGGGAGCCGTGCAAAAAATCTGCATTTGAAGTAATATATGTAACAAAACGCGGATTATAGAGCGTCAAACGAGGAATAACAAACTTTATCCGTAGAGTGGGA
>OJNZ01000692.1_pt1 | contig 22557 bp, 30 predicted proteins | sample 1598001 | NCBI WGS metagenome assembly OJNZ01 (sample SAMN01915225, study PRJEB22387) | human gut metagenome | isolation source: stool | host: Homo sapiens | place: USA | reverse complement strand
CCTGTCTATCCTGTTCACGCTCTTTATCATCAGCCTCAACAATATTATCTTGAGCGGTTACAGTAACCTTGGCGTCAGCATTTACTGCTACCCCTAGAACATTTTGACCTAACCAAAGTATCTCAGATACTAAAGACTTAATAGCTACACAAATCATATTAGTCATTTTACCAGAGTTACGAACAAAATCCTGTCTCTCACCTGCATACTCTGTAGCTGTAACACCACCACTAAAAGAGAAGTTATAAAACTTTGTTCCGAAACCTACAAGATTACTAAACATATTCAACTGATTTTGTAGTTCAGCATCAAGTTCAGTAGAACGTAAACTTGGGGCAAAGTCCTTGATATATTCATTGATAGAAGTATCTGCATCATCGCCAAAGAACTGCATTAAAGACTGTCTCATATCTTGAGGTGCAATAGGTTTACCTTGGTCATCACAAGTAAGTAAACACTTATTCATCATAATAATTCTTCGACCATTGATTACTTCAACTACACAGTTATCATATACCTGGTCAATACCCTTAAGAGTATCAATAGCATTGTAGTAAACAGATACCCCAAGAGGACTGTCTAAATCTACATTATTGGCGATATTGGTTTTCATTATAACAAAAAGAGGTTTAATACTCTTTGTTCGTATAATACTCAATACTGGTATATTTAACTCTACTTTCTGATAGTTAGCATTATAAATATCATTGTAGATTACATAACCATCAGGCTCCTTGATATGAGAACTAACTGTATAATAAGTCTTTCCTTTTATATTAGTCTCGGAAACAAAAGCGACCTCAGTGATTATACCGTTATCATAAGAGATAGGAATAATTCTTGTAGCATTGTAAGACTTAATCTTGATAGTAGCATTAGCTCCACTAACAATATTGCCATTAGTATCAACAGTTATACCGTCCAAATCAAGAGCAAGAGCTGATGTTCCAAGAGCAAACATTTTCTCAAGATTGTCAGATAATATTGTAGAAAAGTTATTGCTGCCTAAGACGCCACCATTTTCCTTACTACCTTGAACAAAGATACTAGACTTATTGTTTGATGAGCTAACTACAATACTTAAGTCCTCACTTAATACTGATGATACCCAATCTTCACAAGCTCGTTTAGCCATATTTAAATGATACATTTCACGACTAGGAGTAGTAATACCATTGCTATATGATATTGTATGATAACTTTTAACGAAGCCTTTATACCAGTCAAGCCACTCACCTATTTTAGTATAGTAGCTGGCAACGTTATAGCAGTGACCAAATCTACCCCTGATACATTTTAACATTGAGCCATAATCCATTATTAGACCTCCTAACTACAAAACTTAATTATCTTATCCAAAAATGCTGACCAACTATACTCTTCAGCATCAGCAATATCAATGTCAACAGAACCATTATCAAGTCTTTCATCTTCATGTCCTGGTCTACTATCCCAAACTTGATGTTCAGTAGAACCAATAACATATTTACAAGACTTATTAACAAGCCAATGTCGTCTAGCAAGCATAGATTGTTTAGCTGTAATACGCTTCTTAATAGTATGCTTTTGACAATTCAAAACTCTAATCTGATTATACATTGATAACTCTTTGATTACAGACCTAATCTCATTAATCATAACTGGGTCTGCTGAATCACCATAAACGTATCTGACTACCCCTAGATTGAGAGAAATAACTGTTAATAAAAAACTCTTAAAGCGATTATGAAACTCTACAACGTCAGAGTTACCACCTTTCATATCTATTTCATCATCAAAGAAAGGAATAATCAAATGATAGTTATTACAGATAAGTGTAGCACAGAAAGCTGTATTAGAACCGTTACCACCAAAGTCTACACCAATACTTATAAACTGAACAGTAACACCTTTCAAAGACTCATTCAAATCATTTAATACCCAAGGACTACTATCTTTAGCAAATAGAGTAAATATCATACCGTCAGAACAAGCACGATTACCAAGGATACCCCTTTGATACTCAACACTACTTTCATCTGGAAATGTGTCTATAAACTCTTGCTTCTGACGGTCAGATAATGCAGTATTGTCAAACAAACTACATCTCATATAATTCATCTTGATTTTTTCATTTTCACAAAACCTATCAATATATTTTGTGTAAACTTTATGAGTAGGATAAACTGGGTTTAAATCCCACCAAACTTTTTTATTTTCTGACTGGGTAAGACGAGAGAGTGCCATAGCTATAAAATCTTTTTCATCATCTGATATATAATGGTTAGCTAACTCAACAGCTAACCAAGAACCGAAAGAAAGACCTTGTATTCCTTTATAACTATCTGACTGACCACCACAGACAAAGAGGACGATTTTTAAACCAGTCTTTGTATTTATTTTAAGACATTCATTACCCTCATATTTACCTGACTTACATCTACCCCTAAATATTGCAGTTAATCCAAAACCTTTACAATCAGCTACATTCAATCTAGCCCTTGTAGCTGTAGCTCCTGATACCAAATGTATCTTATCTTTACAATACTCAAGATAATTAGCAAAGCTATAAACATTTATAATAGTTTTACCTGCTCGATAAGCTCCCTCAAGACAATTATAAGTATTGGAGAGGCAACGATAATAGTAATCAATATACCTCTTGCTGAAAGGTTTTATTTCAACTGTTTGTGTATACATTGCTCATCATCATCCTCTCCTGAATTATCCTTAGAGTCTTCACTATTAATTTTATCCTTCATTAAAAGTAATAGCTCTACTAGACTCATTACTCATCATCTCCAAAATCATCTAAATCGTCAAAGTCATCATCTTCGTCAGTTGACTCATCAGACTCTTGTAACATAGCCTGAACATCCTCAGGTTTACCAAGTCTCAAACCTGCTGATGTAAAGAGTGAAAGAATATCCTGAATGTCTACCCCTTTATCAGAACCATCAAGCTGAAGAATCTTAAGTAACTTTTCAAATGCCCATTTTTTATCCATAAATACAGGGTTTCCTGTACGACTATCAAAATGGTCTATCATAGATAAATCATCTTCATCCCATTTTGTAAAGTCTGTAAAGTCTTTTTTGATTATTGTATCCTGAACAGTTCTACCATTTTCAAGACAAGTCTGATATACCTGCATATACTTAGCTGGGTTATAATTGATGATTTTATACAAACGCTCTATCATAGTTTCACGTTTATCTTTTTCCTCAATACAAACTCCATCTCGTATCTCCTGAATACGAAATACAACATCTTTACGACACATGAGTCTTGAACCCTGCATAGCATGATATGAGTCACAACGAGGGTGAGCATCTACCCCATAACCTGCCTTAAAACAAGCCTCTGATGGGTCACAACCTTCTCTAGCCATAAACTGACAGAACTTTTCCATTCTAGCATTCCTTAATTTAGCCATACTATATTTACTCCTTTCACAAGTGAATTTAATACCTACATATAATGTTCATAGTTTTAACATTATATTACTGAAAAGTCATATTGAAATACCATAACAGTATTGGTCAAAGACGAACAATATTTGATAAAATAAGACATATTAAGACAATATAATACAATTCGATGAATTTTAGTCTTATTTCAACTCATATTATACACTAAAACTTGAGAGATGTCAAGTCATATAATAGATTTATATTAGCTAACTAGTCTATAACCTAACAAATATTATACACAAACTAGACTAAATACTTAAAGCAATAAAAAATATCGGTCATCACCTTAAATAGGCAAAGACCGATATAACTACCCCTGAAATCTCTAAATTGCTCTACAATACTCTTTGGTCTTTGACTGACTACCCCTGAAAGACTCAATAATGGATTTGACATATTATAATACCTCCTAACTTAAAGAACCTCATTCAACTTACTTTGTAATTCATTAACCTTTGATTCTAACTCATCAATTTTGTTTTTCATCTCTTCATATAACTTTGTATTTTGTTCGCCTGTATTGCTCGGTTGACTTGCAGCTACATTTTCGACTGGTAAATTTTTATCTTCGACAAAGCTATACGTTTGAATATTCGCAATACCAAGGTTATCTGTGCTTTTTACATAAAACTTAGAGTTGTCAGAGTCCATTAGCAATACATTACTGTTCGGTCTAAGCTGAAAAGCCTTAGCGCCTTCAATACCATTTACAAAGGTTATATTTGTTTGTGCCTGAAAATTTTGATTATTAAAGTTTGCATTTTGCTGAGCCAAATTGGCAGTATAACTATTATATGGAACGTAATTATTAAAACTCGGATTTTGCTGAAAATTATTAAACATTGGAAAATAACCTCCTAAGACCTCTTCATCTACCCCTAGTATAACAAAAATAGGAGAGTTAATCAATACTACTTAACTCTCCTATTTATACCAACATATTTATACTTTAATACAAAATAAATAACGATAAACTACCAAAAAGTATCATCCTAATGTGTATCTATATACAATTCAGCTGCACTCATTTTGCGGAGTGGTAAATCTTTACAGTATTTTTGAACATTATCATATTTCCACTTTAGTCTCTTAATAATCCTATTAACCTTGCCTACTGAAATATTAAACTTCTCTGCTTGTTCAGATATTGTAAGACCTGCAACTCTTGTGCGAAGTATATCTTGCTCCTCTTTAGTTAAACAAGCTCCCTCAATAAAAGTCTCCATTATCTTTTTAGTCCAACATATTTGTTTTGCCATTATCTTTCCTCCTAACTAGAAAGAGGACAAAAGCTACCCCTGATTGGATGCCTTTATCCTCTGTATAAAATCAACTATTTATTTTGCTTAAGTATATGGACTTTCCAATTGTAATCTACGTCATCAGTGAATACATTTAAACAGGTTTCATAGTCATCCTCATAGTCAAGATTAAACCTGACTTGAGGAGAACTACCCCTGATACACTCAAAATCGTAAAAATTATTAAATTTGTAACCTACACTTTTAAAGTAGTTATTTAACTCCCAATTATACATAGGCTACTCATTACTTTAACAAAGCATTTACTCTTGCTTGGACTTCCTTGTAGTTGTAACCTGCTGCCTCAAGACGAGATTTACGAGAACTACCATTTCCCCATTTACCATTGATAACTTCTCTGGCGATTGTATCAATAGACTTGCTAGGAGTCGAGCTGACTGAACCGCTATGACAAAGCCTATTTACTTCTGCCTGAACCTCTGAGTAATTGTAGCCCTCAGACTCGAGACGAGATTTACGGTCATTACCATTGCCATAATCACCTCTCATTACAGCCTTAGCTACTTCAGTAATAGACTTACGAGGTGCAGGAGCTGGCGCTGGCTGAGGTGCTGGAGCTGGTTTAGGAGCTGGTGCTGGCTTACTAGAAGAACCAAGTAACTCATTTACTTTTTCCTGAACAGCTGAGTAAACGTAACCAGATGCCTCTAATCGTTCCTTTCGCTCTGAGCCATTACCCCATTTTCCATTGATAACTTCTTTGGCTACTTCGTCAAGAGACTTAACTGGAGTAGGATTGCTAGGAACTACCCCTGAAACAGAAGAACCACCTGAAACACCTAACAATTTATTTACCTCATCTGCTATATAAGGCATCTGAGACATAAGGTATGCACCTGGGCAATCTTTATTTTTGAAATCCCTATGAACTGTCATGTTACAACCATTTCTATGATTGATACGGTCATCTTTACTGTCAGACCATATTAACTTTTTGATATTGTTTCGTTTGCAAACATCTGCAACAAGTTTAATAAGAGAACTCATTGCTACCCCTGAAACATGCCAACCTGTATCAGCTCCACCGTCATTTGCTACTTCAATTGTAATAGCCCTCATATCGTTAGCTTTATTAGAGCTACACCAAGACCTATCAGCTTCGTCTACATAACAACCTATACGTCCATCAGAACCTACTCCATAATTACTTGAAGCCTGTCTACTTGACGGTGCAAAAACATTGGCACATGTCTCAATTGTTAGATTGCCTGCCATGCAGTGGATTGTGATAGTATCGATAGCATGGTCTCTAGGTGAAGTCTTGTTAGGACTAATCTTAATATACTCAACTAAAGAACTGTAACTCATTATTATACCTCCTTGTGATAATCATTAAATATGTTTATTAGATAGGTGAATAAGTATCCGTATGTCTTATTGGAAATCATGTGGTAGGAATACTCTGTTACTACCCCTAATACATTTCCAATATCTGTATCGTCGCCAACTACTACATTGTTTTCATTGGCTAACTGGCTTGTAACATTATTTACTAGACATTTAAAAAATGTATCAAAATCATCATTGTCTAGCAAGCTTAACCAATTACTATGAAATGACTTTATATTGGTAACTGTCCATGATTTTACCTGTCTTTTAAATCGTGATAACTTAAAGCTTTCAAACATTATTATCACCTCCTAATATGTAGTATTATACCACAATTATTAGTTAAAGTCAATAATCATATTACTATTTAATTATTGGTTGCAAAGTGCTATAATTCATCTTATTGTTAAACTTAAAAAGACCAGCAACTTAACATTGCTGGTCAAACTAGAAATTATTTATTATAAAAACTTATACATTATTTTGTCTTAACATCTAATACAACGCTGTAATCATCGTCTTTATCCATACAACTTTTATCAAAAAAGTGAACATCGTTAAATTTCAACTGATGAGCTACGCCATCTACATTTATAATGATTTTAGCATTACCAAAATCAAATAACTTCATTTTAAAATCCTCCTTTTAATTGTTAGAGGGGAAAATCCCCTCTAAAATAAAATCCTCTTTGTTTCGCCTTTAACCCTGTAGAAAGACTCTACTCGCTCTTTATTCTGCCTAATCCAATCATCCTGTCTATCGCAGAGTGATGGGTCATATGGAATTAATAACTCTTTTAAAGTATCAACATCTTTAGCTGATACATATACATTATATAACTCGTATTCCTTAATGAACTTACCGTGACGAACATTCTCGCCACGAGTTACGAACTCCAAATATGCTGGGTCGTAACTAAGCTCCTGACGTGGAGCTGTTGATATAACAACTTCTTTTTCATAGAAGTTGTTACACCCTATATTTAATGTCTTAGGATCGACCTTGGAAATCACACAATGGTTGATTTCCAAACCACTCTGGTATTTTTCAAAGGCTGTCTCGTCCTTAGATATCATACTAAGGACGTATGCCTTAATCGGCATACCACAAATTATAACTTCAGGATAAATACCTCCCTTGCAAAAATGTAAAGGCAGGTAAGAACTACCCCTAGGTGTGTCATCCTCCTTTCTAACTGTAAAATCGGCATCCACATGGTAAATGCCATCTGACAGTTCGAAAACTGCCTCTTTAAGACTACCATCAGCCTTATAATCACGATGCATATTTGCATCAATTATACTTAACAACTCCATTGTTTTGCTATTACGTTTTACCATGATTTAATTCTCCTTGTTTCCTAAACCTACTGTTGTTGCTAAAGTCATCAACTCATTTAACTCCTTCTTCAAACCCTTTATAAGGTCTGAAGATGCTATATCATGCTCACGCATGATACGATAAGTTTCATCTTTATCCTCCGACCAAAACAGGTCTTCAGATAATACTGTTTTTCTTGAAGATTTGTAAATGTCCTCAAGAGTTTCAACCTTTTCTACTAACGGTTTTAATTGAGCTAAACCATTAATAAATAACTCAGCTTGTTTACTTGTGTCTTCCATTTTAACATCCTCCTAATATTGAATTAATGAAATCACTACCCCTAGATACTATTAATGCCTCAACATTTGGTAAAACTATACCAAATAATATAGTTACTATTATAATTGTAAGTATCCAATGTCTTCCTAAAAACCTAACAATTGCTTTCATTTATTTTCCTCCTTTTTCCTTTACAAAGTATATTTTTATATTAAATGCTAGAAGAAACACCTTACAAAAGATATTCATCTAAAGGTGATAATAAATTTTTATACCTCTAGCATTTTCATACAATATATTTTCATATTAGGTTTGTAAAAACAAACCTAGTATTTGCAAGGTTCATCCTCACGAACCCTGAAGTCTGTGAGGTCTAACAAAGACCTCTTTAATCCTTCCTCTATGTCTTTTGTAGTAGAGCTGGTATAATCAACCTCATATGTAAGATATGAAGATACCTGTTCAAGTAAACTCTCCTTAAGCCAAACAAATTCAGCATATTCATTAGGACTAAAAACATTTAATCCTAAAACATCGTCTAAGATTGAACAACTATGATAGTATACTTTATCTCCAGTAGCCTGAATATAAATCTTCAGAACTAATACTACCCCTGAAATGCTGACTTCTTTATAAAAGCTAATCTCGGTAATACCTCTTGCATCGGTATCACTACCGTATGCAAGGATTTTTTCATTCTTACATTCAAACTTTGTAACTAATGAATCCATCTCTGAAAACATTGTTAAGCTCCTATGCTCTCTTCTGAAATCCTCATCCTTTAAAATACTACTTCTTAATCTCATTTTTTTGTCCTCCTAAATAATAAATAGTATAATAAGTTTCTTTGTTAATATAAAATGATATTCACTTTGTAGTGTGGAGTCTCACATTTGTTCAATTTAATATTCGTGAGGGGTAAGATTAAAACCATCGCCACATTGTTTATTCATTTTATACACAATATATTTTGAACTCAAGTAAGTGAAAAATAAACTAACAAAACATATTTTTCATACTCACTTCTTTCAAAGTTATAAAATATATTTTCATCTCAGTAAGTAGGAAAAATACCTTACAAAACATAAAAGTAAATATTCACTACCCCTTGATTATACAAAATATATTTTGATATTACAAACGCTGAAAAATACCTTATAAAGACAAAAAAATAAGTGAGGCACACTACAAACTTGTAATGCGCCCCACCTATCTAAAAAGAGGACAGTAAAATGAGAAAGAACACAAGGCAAAGCCCTAAACTTATTACTCACTTATTATAGCATAAAACTAAGAAAATGTCAATATATCTACTTAGTCATTCTTATCTTTAATATTGAATGTCTTTTTAATCCAATTAACTACCTCTCTTGGTGTAGATTTATCTACGCAATCAGATACCTGAACTAATACCTCTTTAACCCATTTAGGAAAAGGAACTCCTATATTAGCTAAATTTTCTAAAAGACTTATAAGCTCCTCAATACAGAACCAAATAACAACTAAAGTCCTTATTGATAATGATATTCCCCAAAACGTAGGTGTTTTTCCTGCTAAGTCTAGTAAACACGTATCAACCTTCAATGCTATGAAAATAGCTAGGAAAATAAATACCTTTCTCATGATTCCATTACGTAACTCAGTTGAACTTAATGTCTTCTGCATGATAGCATACACTACCCCTGAAATCATGTCAACCAATATTAATGAGATTAACAACTCAAGTGCTGAATCAAAGCCACCTAAAGCTGCTACTACAGTAGATATTACAACTGTAAAACTAGTCTTTGTGATAAATAATACTTTATCCATAATTTTATACCCCCTATTATGCTTGTGTTAGTGTGTATATTATTTTCATAGTCTTATCAGCAGTCTTTGTGAGAACTGTCTCCTGATTATTTATTGTGCCTAAATAAGCAGAGACTAACAAAGGAACATATAACTTTAAATCTGAAGAGGCACTATGCATATTCATCTCAATATAAGGACTTGGAATCAAGTCTGCATTATCTACTAGACAATAATTCGAATATAATCTTATATTATTATCAATCATAAAAGCACTAGTCTGCATAGTTCCATCATCATCTAACAAGAACCAAGCATAGCCATTAGTTCCGTCTGGTGCTATATAGGCAAGACTACCCCTGTAATATCTTAAAATACCATCAAGACCTGAGTCAGTATAACCACCTTTTTTATCAGTGCCTGCAAGTAAAGTAACCATCTTACTTGTAAGAGATATATCCTTAAAAGTGTAAGTTCCATCGAAGTTTAAAACCCAAACTCTTAATTTATTTGGTCTTGTAGTTAAATCAGCCCAATTTAACTGTCCAGTTACAATATATAACTTATCATTGTGTATTATTTTATCTTGTACGTTTAAACACTCTCTATTACCTGTTTTACCAAAATATGCAGTTATAGCTGAATTAATATTACTTGCTGGTATTGTAACTCGTTCAGCTACACCATTACCTGAATATTTTATAAGTTTAAACTCTTTGTAAGAACCATCACCATCTTGACAAAAGCCATGGTCTTTACTTGTGTAAGGTATATCTTTATATACTGCTATACCTGTATCAATAACTTCTGATGATGTTATATCTCCATAATTAAAACCATCTATTAATCCCAATCCAAACTTAGCTTTTGATACTACTTTAGAAATATTTTGCTTGTTATCGCTACCCCTGTAAACTACGTGTAGATAATCACCATCTATATAAGCACATTTTCCACCATTACTATTCCAACCTTTAGCATTTACTAAAGCACCATTATTATGATAACTTAAATTTGCTGAGTTAGATGCATCCCAAAAATACTCAGAATAAAAATCCCTTAAACTTAAGCCTTTAAGTGAATCTTCCTTTGCGTCACAACCATAACCTACTGCCCCACCACAATCAGATGTTAGACAAATACTAGCTATATCTCCATTGCACTGGTCAGTATTAAAATCCCAAACAAACTTTACATAGTCTTTTCCGACCTTAGACTCACCTGAGTTTATACTACCCCTGAAAGAGTTACCTGTATTAGATGCTGACTGATTAGCACAACCAATAAAACTTTTGATTTCTTCAATACTAGGTAAACAGTGGTCTGCGTCCTCAGTAATAGGTTTGGAGAAAACTAAAACTCCACCATATAAAGTCTGAGCGAAATTTTTATCTGTCGGTAACTGATATAAACTTCCTACATAATCCATACTACCTGACCACATACTACCTGAAGCTAATTGATTAAATGCTCCACCTAAAGCATTTCTTACAGCATTAGTAACCAAGTTTTCCTTGGTTACTTCATCTGTCAATTTTCCAGTTTTTGCATCGAATAACTGAATAGTTGTTTTTCCTTTTAACATATAATCACCTCTAAATTTATAATTAAGGAGTATTTTTAGTTACATTAATATTTGAAGTAAAGCCTAACACATTAATTACATTTTGTAAACTAATAAGTGGAACTTTATCAGTTAACTCATAACGACCAATCCACTTTGGTTTTCCATCCGATAACTTCCAACCCATAATATTAGCTTCAATATCATAAGCCTCAATCAAGCAAGGTGTTACTGCTTCAATTGGCTGTCCTGAATCTTCGGCAAAAGTAGCATAAACAGATAGCGAATGTATCATATCAACATCTGATGGGTCTAATGATTTTGTAAAAGACAAAGTATGATACCCCAAGCTACATTGATACCTAGGTTTAAGTAATACCTCTACGTTATCATATACTATCCTTATAGAAACTAAACCAGTTAATTCAGTTTTCGTAATCATCACAAAACTAAATAATGGTGATACATTAGCTGGCATATTAAAATATTCCTGCAATACTTTAGTCTCTAATGTGTTTAACTTAAATTCCTCAGTATTTATATATCTGATAATAGATAACTCATTTGAGCTACTACCCCCACCACCACCAGTTGATGCTGCTTTCTTAACACTTTGTGACTTAGTTTTGGTTCGTTTATCAAGAGCTGCACCAACGACTGATGACTTGCCATGATATACCCAAGATAAACTAGTTATAAAACTAGAAAAGCCTCTAACATCGTTATTTAATATATCGCCACACTCTATTGCTGGATTACCATTATACTGAAAGTCAAAACCTCTAAATGTTAAGTCTTTCAACTGTGACCAAATATTATTACAAATTATAACTACTAATTCCTCATCCAGTTTATCAAATAATGGATTACTCTCTAAACCCAACGTATATACTGAGTTACTATCACCGTGTATATACAATATTTTATTATTATATTGTATAGTCATTCCATCTAGTTTATAAGATGAGTCACCCAATTTACTGGATGCTATTGTGTCATTATTTATATTGAATGTAGAACTAGAAATGTTATAAGTCTTGAATGTCAATTTTCCATCATTAGTGTCAGTAGCAAATCCTCCAATAATCTGACTTACATACATTATAATATCCCTATATGTCTCTATTGAAGAATCCTCAGAGATATAAAAAGTATAACTTGTATTTTTTGATAAAGCATTAAATTCGGCTTCTGTAAGTGCAAGCTCTACCCCACATGTATCACAACACCAAGAAACTAACGCATAAGGCTTTCCTGAAGTAGTTACTCCATTTGTTGACATATCAAACTTACTTAGCACTGAGTCTCCAACTAACTGTATAGACGCTATTTTTCGTATAGTAGTATCAGTCGGAATAATAAACTTACCAAGCTGAATCTCCTCATCTAATCCTAGTGAAGCGTTTTTTACACCAAAAAACAAAGACATTTCAGCATTATTAAAATTTTCTGAATATTTATTTGCCTTATCAATAATAGTAATAGTTGCATTATTGATATAACATTCACCAATGTCAAAAGAACTACCACTAACAGATTTTTTTTCAATCTTTACAGTTCCACCACTAAACTCATCATCGGATATTGTATATTTAACACCTGACTTGGTCTTTATTTCAGCTCTAACATACTGACCTTCAAGCCTAGTAGTTTTGTTAAGATATTCATTTAAAGCATTAGAAATATCAATCATAAAAACACCACCAATCTTAAAATTCCGTTATGTTAAAGGATAGTGAAAAAAGACCTCCGATTTTTCTAACCTTCTTACCAACACCCTGTCTATCATTAGCATAAAACCTTCCATCTTTATAATCCATATCATAATAGTCAAAATAATGTAACTGAAATTCAGATTTGCCACTAACTGCATGTAAAATAACTCTCATCTCCTCAGCAGTTAATCTATCCCACCCAACCGCTATTGTATGATGATTAGAACGAATCATATCACGATTTAATATACCTGTCTCGCTCGTATAACTGTTTTCTGAGTCTAAGTCTTTGTAAGTTATGTCATATTTTGATGGCTCTCTAAGTGCTACCCCGTCAACTGTTAATAATGCCATAAAATCACCTCCTAGACCTATCGTAGTAATTATAACACATTTACTACGATAAGTCAATATTTTGTTTATTTTCCGTTACTACGATATTGTGCTATATCTTGCTTTCTTATAATCTCTTCTGAGCTCAATTCGCTATTAACGTAAATTGGAATAATAATATCTCCTCCATTATAATCATTGAACTCTGCTAAAGCACCTCTAAAAGCCTGAAGCATAGTATCAAGAGGAGTCTCAATATTTACACCACGCTTCTGGTCACCTAATATAGCTAAGAATTCCTGATTAGGTGGGATAACTGCACCTTGTGCTAATTTAGGAACTGTAGGGATACTAAATCCAAATTTAGAACCTCCAATACCTGGAACCCAATCTGGAACATCCCAACTTATTTTATTTATAGCGTTTATTACAGTATTTATGGCGTCTATAACAGTGTTTATAACACTCTTAAATACCCCACCTATTGTATCAAATATACCAGAGAATACACTCTTTATACCATTCCAAGCTTTAGACCAAGCAGTAGTAAAAGTGCCAGTTATATACGATATAATATTACCTAAGAATGAAGTAAAATTAGTCCATATACCGGAGAACCAACCTGAAACAGTCGAACCTACACTAGTTAGCCAACCGCTTACTTTTGACGGTAATGCTGTAAACCAAGCAGTCAATGAACCTAATATAGTTCCTAACCAACCACCTATTTTTGATGGTAATGATGTGAACCAAGTAGTTAACGAACCTAATATATTTACTAGCCAAGTTCCTATATTTGTTAGTAAACTTGTAAACCAATTCGAAATCGAAGTCCATACCCCACCAAGCCAGTTAGCTATATTACTAACTAATGTGGAGAACCAACTTCCTATACTTGTAAATAACCCTGCAAGACTAGCAATCACCCAACCTATTATATTACCTACAAACTCCATTACTACAGCTACAGTAGCTTTAAGCATATCTGATATATATCCTGCAATACCCCATAATACGCTCATTATGTCTGTCACTAGCCCTGCAACTAAAGTTACCAGTGTAGTGCTTAATGCTCCTACTGCATTAAATATTAACTCTCCAATTGAGCCTATTAAGCCAAGCCAATCGATATTTAATATTATAGACTTAATACCTTCATATAAATTAGCTCCTAACTGCATCCAATCGATACCCTGTATCAAATCAGATAATGAGCTAACTAGATTTATAAGTCCAGTAGATATATTTGATGCTATTGTAGAAAAATCTACATTGCCTAAAACGCTTATTGCAGTATTTATACCAACTTTAAGCTGTTCAGCTATAGAAGACCAGTCAATCTCAGCAAAAAATGTTGAGAGAGATATCAAAATACCTTCAATACCTTTTATAATTGTTGAAAGTATTAAACCATAATCAATATGTCCAAATATAGTAGAAAAGCTCTGTGCAAACTCTGAACCTATGCTACCCCATTTTAAATTCAATATTGCTGTTCCTATAGACTCAAATACCCCATTTATGCCTGCATAGACAGCAATTGAAAATGACTCGAAATCAAAATTATCAAATATACTATTTATACCCTCTGCTAATTTTAAGCCTAAATCAGACCAATTAAATGAAGTAACAAATCCAGCTAATGTCTGGAATATAGCATTCAACTTATTTACTAAATACTGACCTAATGCAACAAAGTCTACAGTATCTATTAAACTATTTAATCCTACAGCAAGCTGTTGACCTAAAGATATAAAATCAAACGCATCAAAAAATGTATTAATACCCTCAAGTATAAGATTAAGACCTTCACCTATAATACGACCAAGGTCATCAAAATGTAAATTCTGAACAAAGCCATTCAGTATATCTGCCAATGCAGTAGCAGCAGCTTGAATATTTGGTATATACTGTGCTAAGTCTATTTTTGACATTACCTCATTTACATTCGCTGCTAATAGAGAACCTATACCTCGCCAATTACCATCCTTAGCAGCTCTCTCCATATTCTCCATTAAAAGACTTACAGGGTTTTTCTTTTCTGATATATCTTTATATTTTGATAAATCAAAACCAATGCCTCCTGCTCCTCCAATACCTACCCCTGAAGCACCAGAACCTCCTGAAGAATCAGAAGATGACTTATTTGAACTTAATACATTCAACTCATGTATATTTGCTAAACTCTTATTTTGCTCTTTATTAAGCTTTTTCTGAGCTTTTGTGGCATCATCAGTGCTGTCTGCTAAATCATCCATAGCATCTGCACCAGTATCCCCTAATACTACCCCTGCATCTGCTCCTGCTACCCCTTGCTGAACTTGTAGACTCTTCATATCAAATCCAAACATTTTAGCAAGAGCAGTAGCACCTGAAATAGCAAGACTTAGTATTTGATTTATTACTGTAACTACTGGGTATAATACCGTCTGTAAGAAACCACCAAGTATAGCACCTAACTGTTGAACTTTACTAACTAATATACGAGTCTGGTTAGCCCAAGATCCCTGAGTCTTACTAAAGTCGCCTTGTGCATTTGCTAACTTCTCTAACATATAATTATACCTTAGAGCTGTTTTTTCAGCCTGATTCATTGAAGCATATGACTTAGTTATACCCTGAGATAAAGCCCATGCCTCCATATTTGCTATAGTCATGTTTACACCAAATGCTCGCATAGCCTTAACTTCGCCAGTTAATCCAGACTGCAATTTATTAAAAACTTCATCATAATCTAGGTTATAAAATGATGCAACATCACCAGCCAATTTTGTAAGGTTTACAGACATCTCTTTTTGTGCTTCTCCTGTAATATCAGATGCCTCTAATAGACCACCAAAAACTGATGCAAAATTTTTAGCTTGTAACTGAGTAAGACCAAATGAATTTAATGCTGATTCTGCGAAGTCATTTATATCGTCAGCCATATCACCAAATACAGTATCAACAACATTTTGTATTTCTATTATATCTGATGATAACTTAACCATTTTTTTGCCTACATTTCCAATAGCTGCAATACTTAAAGATTGTATTGCAATTCTTCTTAAGCCTGAAAATGAATATGATAATGATTTTACACTATTGTTTATATTTAATAAGCTACTAGATAACTTTTTAGCACTACTTGAAAACTTATTAAAAAAGTCCCCAAACTTTAAACCTTTAAGATTTACACTAAGCTTTTTAGCACTATTACTTATAGGTTCAAAGAAATCTTTAGCTTTAATGTCTTTTGTCTTTAAAGCATTATCTATAGCCTTACTTATACTTGTCAGCTGTGCTTTATCCATATTAAATTCTACATCTACAGGTATAACAACAGAATGAGCCATTATGCACCACCTCCAAAATTTATTGAAAGTTCATCGGCACATAATGGCTCTACTTGAACGCTTTATATAGATACCCCGAACACTTCTAGGATATGTTTTTTATAATCACTACCAAAAACCTGCTGAAATGCTGAAATAGTATCATCATCTGGAACTAGGTTCTTCTGAACACCATCTTTTACAATAAGATTGAAACTCTTTTTACAAGACCTGCCCTTACAAATTACTAAAATTTCTTTACAATTGGAATTTGAACTATACCAAATTGGTAGTCTGTAACCACAATAAGGGCAGATTACTTGATTACCCTGATTGTTCGACACATTTAACACCATCCTCTATGAAATATACATCAAACCCTTTTTCAATATAACTTCGAAGTATTTTTAAGAATGAGCCTTTATCATCAAAAAAATCATTAGCCATTATATATACGTCCTGTAAAACTAAACAATATATAAAATACCTCGAAGAATTTTTTTCAAGTGCTAATTCAATAGTCTTATTGAAAAGCTCAACTGGCATATCATAAACACTTTCGCCTATATTTACTATCATATTAACACCACCTAAATATGCTTTTTCCACTCATCTCCAAAGCAAGCAATAAGCTCTTCTTTACGCTGTGCAGTAACTTTACGAATACGGTATTTATCCTGCAATTTACGCATATCTGCTCTTTGAGATTTAGGTAACTTAGAAATATCAACAGTTCGATAATACATTAAGTCATTTAACTCAGTATCTTTAAGACATCTGAACATAGCAATAAATTTAAACCAATGCATTTTTTCCTTATCAATTTCTACCCCATATTGACTGAACATTGAAGCATAAATCAAGTCACTGTCAATCTCGAAGTCGTAAGCTACTCTACCATTATTAGATACAGAATCTTCAACCTCTTCGTCAATATCACTAGTATCAATATAATCAGTAGTGCTATCTTCTGAACACTTTTTACCACAACTCATAAACCATTTCAGTCCATTTAATGCAACGTTTATGTCATCTGGAATACCATAACCATAAAGTAGCTCAAGTGATTTCAACATACGCTCATCATCATCTAATTCAAAATCCTCTAATATAAGAGTAATTTGTATACCAATCCTATAATCTGTCCTTAATAGATACCCCCTATACTCAGTAGGGTATCTATCTAACAACGCATTATACATTACCTAATCTATCTCCAGAGTATTTTGTTACATTAGAAGATGATAAAACTGACTGAACGTTTGAAATGCCATTATTTTCATTTGTAAGTAAAGTAGATACTGCTTGAAGAATTGGAGATAAATCTTCGATAAACTCTCCAATACCTTGTGGCATAGGTGCTTCATTACCAAAGATACGCTTTGTAGCTCCTACCCCAAACACCTTATCAATATAGTATACAAAATCATCAATAATCTTTTTATAAACTCTAACAATAGCAAAAGACTTCTTTGATTTATCTTTTATACTATCTATAGCAGTAAAATCTTCTGCATAAGAACTCTGTAAATCTGTGAACTTTTCAACCATTTCAGAAAGATAATAAATTGTATCAAAACTCATCAAATCGAGTGTAACTTTATCACCATCACCGATTGGTATATCTAATGTTCCTTTAGTAACATCTATACCATTAAATTTTTTACTTAACTGTTTAATTTGTGCTCTACGCTGTTCACGATTCATAATATTATCCTCCTATTTAATAAATAAGGGGTATCTTATTCAGTTTAATGATACCCCTGATTTTGTTGCTACATACAAACTTCTATGATGTTGAAGTTGAAGTTGTTGTAAATGTTGCTGTCTTATAGTTGTCAGATGCCTGAACTGTAGCAGTTCCAGCTTTAGGTGAAGCATTAGTAGATAACTTGAAATCTACCTCTAATGACTCAGCACCAGTAAGATTGATTGAATTAAGAACTACTGTTGTATTTTCATACAAGTCTGCCTTATTTTCATCAAATCTATGAACAATAAGCAATGGGAACTTAGCGTCATCAAGAACTGTCTGACCACGATACAACTTATAAAATAACTCGTAAATAGGGTCACCCTTATCATACTTACCAGTTCCCTCTACAGTTACTTTGTAAGATTCAAGGTCTGTCTGAGTAACATCCATAGTTACATCTGCATAATCAGTCTCAGTAGGGTTAAGATTAATTGTAAGTGATTCACAATTAGCACCTACTCTACTATAACTCTCAGCCTCAGCAGTTACACCAAGATAAACAGCCATAAGACTCGACTTTACTTTAGCCATAATTTAATTACCTCCTTAATTTTTATCATATCTTAAAACAAAGTTTGCACTATTGTCCTCGATACCACTATCATCTCTATAAATCAATCCTGCATTAGTTTGTTGTGTTATTGTGTTTATATAAATCGTATTAGCATTAAACTCAAAGCCCTCTATTGTATCACAATACATACCAAACTGATTTATTAAGTCAATTACATTGACTCGTTCGGATACCCCATTAACACTAAGACGTCTATATATTAAAGAAAATCTTATCTGTGCCTCGTAACTACCATCTACATATTCATGTATCTTTGTAGCGTCATCAAAAAGGCGAATGCAAATACAATCTTTATCAGAACTTAAAAAGTTCAATTTTACATCAAGATTTCCAAATATACATGACTTTTTTATAAGCTCAATCACATAATTAACAAGTAACATCTGTTCAGAAATTGGAACTACAGATTGTTTTACACTTGTATCATTAACTATATTAGCCATGTCCACTAATCACCATCCTCTTAAATTCATCATACCAAAAATCCTTATAAAATATAGCTGCTACATCACCCCATTGTGAAGTTGCATTAGCGTGAACATCTGTTTTAAAGTTATTGCTTGGTGGCATATTATAAACATACTCTGCATAATCTGCTGTATATTCTATCGATTCGCCCATAGCTGAAATTTTCACACTAGAATTAAGATTTCCAGTATCATATGGTACAAACTGTTCGATATCTTTAGCCATTTTAGGTGCTAAATTCATTTTTGCAATCATTATTCTAGACTGCAACGAGTCATATGCGTAATTCGATAACTCATCTCTAATCATTGTGCTAAAACGTTTAGCCACATAATCACCTACTTACATAAAACCTCAAAGTGTGGTAAAACTTTATCTAAATAGTCTACCCCTATTACTCTAAAAGAATCATCAACATTATTTAATATATCATCTAGTGAATCATATCTAACTGGAATACTTATTGGTGTAACTACCTGATTTTGACGTATTGTGAAATTAGATAATTTTTCATCAAAAGATAATTTATCCCACAACTTAGGCTTTATATACTTATCACTTGATAGAAAACTATCAGGTATAAATAAAGTTGCATTATAGTTTTTATGCTCTCCATCAATAACAATTGAACTACCAAAAGACTTCTCAAGATATACATTAGATAATATATATTGTAATATTTTCATACCTTCATCAGTCTCAACACTATCAAATATAGAAACTGTATCATTAAATACCATATAAACACCTCAAATCCAAACAATGTTTGTATATCCATATTTAGAAAGCCACAACTTTATTACGTCTGCAATATCTCTCTCTACTGATGTCCTTGAACTATCAACTACATAAGACTCAGATATTTTTCCTGAACTCTGAGATGCAATAACTTTACCATTACTCTTACTATAATATTGCACCTTGTCAATGACATTACAGATACAAAGCTTAATATCTGTTACTAAATCTTGATTTGTATCATCATCTGAAATAGTATCAATTCTGCTATTAGTCCTATTTGAAACAAGTCTAGTAGCTTTTAATATATTCTTATTAAAGTCATCCTCAGAGATGCTACCCCCATAACTATCTTTATAAAATTCATAAGATACTGTTATCAAAATTAACACCTCCTGCTCTAAAATCACTTATAAGTCATTTATATTTAGATATAAATAATTTATAAGTAATATTAGACTTTTATTATCTACTATGAAAATTAATATCAACTCAATATATCTATATATAGTAATGTGGGTGGACTAGCCACCCACATATTTATTTAACTACACTCTTATTAACCTCTAACTACTCGTCCTTTGATAATCTTATTGTCGAGTGTTTTGATGTCACTAAGCATTTTTTAACGGCTACACAAGCTGGATTTGTAACCTTGAAACCAGAATCAACTTCCTCCTGAACGAGTGCACCAGCTGCATTAGGGTTATCAATAGTTCTTAACATAACTAACTTATCGATGATAGAGAAAGCCATATGGTCATACATAATAAGCTCAATAGTAGAAGTATCTACAATCTGAGCTACCCCTGAAGCATTGTTATACTTGAAAGAACCTCCAAGCAAAGTAGCCTCAACCCAAAGCATACCCATCCAATAACCCACACGACCAGTAGCAACAACTGAATCATTTGTAACAGGTGTATAGTCTTTACCAGCTACCTCAAGCATAGCAGAATAAGCATCTACTGACGCAATAACAGTATCTGGTCTAGCATGTTTCTTTCTTAACTCTTTACGAAGAGCTAAAACCTTTTCCTTAACATTAGCTGATGTAATAGCATCAGTATCAGCTGAAGCAGTTCCCTCAGTAGCTAATACAGCAAGACCTGTCTTCTGACGAGCAATACGAATATCCTCTGTTACAGCCCAAGTCTTATTTAAAAGAACTGATGTTGGCATTGTAGCCTGAACATAAGCTGGAACCTTCTGACTCTTCTGGAAAGAGTTATTAGTATTGATATCGATAACTGTGTTAGCATATTCACTATTTGTGAAATCAGCACCTGGAGTCTTTGGTTCAATACTATTATCTGGTGAATAAACCTCAACCTGAATCTGACCTGCATTACCAATATCATGCTCAGATGTGAAAGTTACACCATCCTGAAAAATTTCATCTGCATATAAGCCACCTTCAACTACAGGCGACATACCAGTGGCTACAGTAGCCTGACCTACAACTAAAGCCATAATTATTTACCTCCTATTTTCGTACACCTTTGTTACGAAGAAATGTATCAACTGCACTGTCAATATCATTAACTCCGTTTGGATTAACTACCCCTGTAAAAGAAGTAGCACCCTGTGCTACTTGACCTGCCTGACCTGACTGACCTGACTGAACTGTAGGCTGACCAACAACACTAGGATTTTGAACAACACCCTGAACCTGTGCAACAGCACTAGGCTGGTTTGTATTTACCTGCTGATTTTGAGCGACACTCGTATTCTGCATAGCAGTCTGAGAAGATACCTGACCTACAGATGGAATAGTCTGTGGTGTAGGCTGAGTGTTCTGAATGCCCTGACCAATATTGAATAATTGAGCATTTGCCTGAGTGTATTCCTTCACTGCATCAGCAAAGCTTTTTCCATTAACAGCAAGCTTCTGAGCTTCAAAAGCAACAAACTCTTGCATATAAGCAGGAACTCCTGCACTTGCAACGATTTCTTTGTTTTTGTAACCCTGCAACTCGTTAAGGTAACTCTGTGACAACTGCTGTGCCTGAGCTAACTGATTTGTTAAATCCTGAACTCGCTGATTAAGCGGATTTACTCTACCCTGAATGATACTATTCAACTGCTCCTGAGTAAACAATGCCTGATTGTTTGGTGCCGACTGAATAGGCTGAGTAGGATACCCCTGATTGACTACTTGAGTCTGAGTAGGCTGACTCTGCACATTTTGCTGGGTTAAAGGCATATTGGCTGTCACATTAGTTAAATTATCCATAATATCAATCCTCCACGATTTTACGTCTCTCGACTATTTTAAATGTATTATAGCATGCTTTTTATTTTTTGTCAAGAGGAGTTACAGAAAAATATTAACATACTAAAAATACCTAACAAAACATATTTTAAACTGAATAAAAAGCCTATATTGTATAAACAATACAAGCTCTTTATAGTTATAAGTTATTCAGCTGATTGTGCTGTGCCTGATGAAATAGCATTGATTTTTGTTTGAGCATCTTCAATAGTTTCGCCATACCACTTTGCTCGATACTCAGCCTTAGACATAATACCATCTTTAACATCCTGTCTATCCTGTTCACGCTCTTTATCATCAGCCTCAACAATATTATCTTGAGC
>OJNZ01000690.1_pt1 | contig 22656 bp, 26 predicted proteins | sample 1598001 | NCBI WGS metagenome assembly OJNZ01 (sample SAMN01915225, study PRJEB22387) | human gut metagenome | isolation source: stool | host: Homo sapiens | place: USA | reverse complement strand
GCAGGGTCCCGGCCGTGTGACCGTTGGCGCCGATGTGGATGTGTACTCCGCATCCGTGCTCAGGGTTGCTGATGGCTCCGGCGTGGCGAAGCTCTCTGGCGACCGCGAGCAGGTCCTCCAAATCGTCGTAGGTGAGGATCGGGGTGGTCAGCTCGGCGGTATGTCTGCCGTGGATGCTGGCGTCGCTCATGGCCTTCCAAGTGCGGCCCTTCCGGTCTTTGCAGCTCCAAACATCGTAGCTGCTGCCATCGTAGCTTACCGTGTTCTCGGTGCCGAAGTATCTGGCGACCACCTGGGCGGTTTTCTGTCGGGTGATGTTGCTCATCTCAAGCTCGACCCCGATGGTCTGCTTTTTCATTTCCTCAACCTGCCTGGCAATCTTATCGTTCATGGTATGTGACCTCCGTTTCTTGTTTTCCCTTTCGGTAGTCACATATTCGCTCTAAAGCGGGTAAATAGCCAGTAATATTTGAGCGTAAAGTACACAATTATGAGGAACCAGAATTGTGTGTTTTAGCGCATCTTACTCCTCAAAAGATTCGTTGACCGCATGGATGAGAGCCGCATCAGCGACTGCCTCCTGCAGGGATTCCTCCTTAGTCAGATCGGGGAGTGCCTCCCCTTCGGAGGGGGCAGGCGTGGCCTCCTGTTCGGCTTTCTGGCGCTCACGGGCCGCAGCACGGGCAGCTTTCCACTTGGCCTCGTCATCGGGCGTACGGAAAGCCGTGTGGCCTTTAAGCCCGTCCAGCAGGACGCGCCGTCCGTCCTTACCGTCAGCCCCGTCAAAGCCCACGCGCAGGAGCCAAGAGCGCAGGTAGTACTTTTCGTTCTCCTCGATGACCGTTTTTGGATTGACACGCTTGGATTCTGCGGCAGACTTGACCATGTTGCCCATGAGCTTGGACAGCGCAGCGTTCTTATCTGCATCCTCCTGTTTCGGATATGTCAGGGTCACCTGACCGTCATCGAACGAGACTCCCTTGCAGGTCGAACGGAATCCCTCGAAGATGGTCAGGAAGTCATTGCGCTCAGTAGGGTTTTCGTCGGAAAGTCTCTGTACAAGGTCATCGTCAATGTTCCAGAACTCCTGACCGAACACTTTGTTGAGCAGGTATTGCTTTGCGTGAGACAGGTACACAATGTTGCGAAGCTGCCCAGCGGTCAGCTCCTGAGCAGGTACCACTACGTTGACTTCCGTCATATCCTCGTCCTCCTCTTTTTCGGCATGGAAACCCGCGGCTTCGAGCTGCTCGATGAGGTTTTCCACCTCCTCGCTGTCAGCGCGGTCATCGAAAATGACGGTGCCGCTCTTATCAATGGTGAAGTAATCCACCACATAGTTGAACGTCGGCACCCCAAGGTACTTGGCTTCGCAGCCGAGGATCTCAGCCATTTTGTCAGCGAGGCGTTTCCGGTCGTTCCCGGTTACATTGTAGTTCAGGGTGAAGTTGTTGGTAGTCATGGCTTGCAGCCTCCTTTTGTTTTGGTAGCACATATATCACTCTGAACGCCTCATAAGTCAACGGGTTTCGTGCTTGATTTTGAGAGTTATCAGTTTAGACACAATTCGCATAGGAATCCAGAATGGCCTGTCCAATCGCAGAAACGACCGGCACCGTTACGCCGTTACCCGCCTGCTTGTAGAGCTGGGCATCAGAATTAACCGCCCTGGCTCTATCGAACAACTCATCCGGGAAGCCCTGCAATCGGAAGCACTCCCTTGGGGTCAGCCTGCGAATGCGCACCTGCTTCCCGTTCCATGTCACGACTCCCATGGTGCCGCTGCAGGTAAGGTTGTGGGCAACACCCTGACCCACCCGCGCCCGCCTTGTCTCCGACTTGGGATAGGTAAGGTCGATGGAGTCACCTGGAGCTGCTTCCTCATAACCTTTGTTGACTGCGCTGCGTACCTTTATAGTATTAGGTTCCTCAAGCACCACACCGTGACGGTCTTGAGCGGTGAGCGTGAACATCGGCTCATCAACGCCCTTGACCCTGCGACCATTCTGATTCTTCGACACATGGCTTGGGTCGATGACCGCCCTGGGATGCTGTACCTCCAGTACACCGCTGTTCGATGCACGCCGATTGACGATCCCTGCTGTGTAGTGGGAGACGAGGCACCGAGCAGTATCTGTTATCTTCGGATTCACCAGCGACTGGTCTATGAGGTACAAACCAGTCTTGGCGCCCATGCCACCGCCTTCACCGCAGATAGCGGAGGACACACCATCCGTCTCATAAACCCGATACCCCTGTCTTCGCAGATTCACAACCTGCTTAAGATGTCCATAGCTCGTTGGGCTGACAGGTAGTATTTTTCTTCGACCTCTGGCTCTAAGATGCCCGATAGTGTACACTCGCTCCCGGCTTTGGGGGACGCCGAAGTCTCTGGAATTGAAAATGTCCCATTCAACATCGTACCCAGCTTCGGCCAGCTCACCGAGATAATCGAGGAAATCCCATCCGGCATGGCTCGACAGAAGTCCTTTAACATTCTCCAGCAATACCCACTCGGGTTTATTTTCTTCCTTTTGGCCTTTGATGAGGTCAATGAAGTTAAAAAAGAGTCCACTTCGCTCACCGTGTATTCCGGCGCGTCCCCCTGCGAGAGAGACGTTCTGACAAGGGCTTCCCGCACACCAGATATCTGCTTTTGGAATTGCATCCGCTGTGAGCTTTGTGATGTCTGCTCCATACCATTCTCCCTCCGTTTCGTACATGGCGCGATAGGACTGCACGGCGAACTTGTCGTTCTCGCAAAAGCCTACGCACCTCATTCCGACCCGCTCCAAGCCGAGCCTGAAGCCACCGACCCCGGCAAAGAAGTCAAGGAAGGTGAGCTGTCGGCCCATCATGCTTCACCCCCGGCCTGGGGCTTGGGCACCGCGCTCCACGGGAGCTTCTCACCGTCTCGCAGCAGGAACACACCGTCCGCGTCACCGGTCTGCTCGACATACCGAGCAACGATGACATCCACAAACCTCTCGTCCAGTTCGATGCCATAGCAGATGCGGTTGGTCTGCTCACACGCAATGAGCGTAGAGCCGGATCCGCTGAAGGGATCGAGAACGATGCAGTTGCTCATGCAGGAGTTCTGAATGGGGTAGGCCATCAGTGCTATGGGTTTCATGGTGGGGTGGTCTTTAGATGTGGAGGGGCGGTCGTACTCCCAGATGGTCGTCTGCTTACGATCAGAATACCACTGATGCTTTCCTCCAACCTTCCATCCAAAGAGGCAAGGCTCATGCTGCCACTGGTAGGGTGAGCGCCCAAGCACCAATCGGTCTTTTTTCCAGATACAGCACCCAGACAGATAAAAACCTGCGTCGTGGAATGTCTGACGGAAGATGAGTCCTTTGGAATCAGCGTGGAAAACATAAATGGAGGCGTCTGCCTCCATGTTCTGCTCCATATTCACGAATGCCGCAAAGAGGAATTTATAGAAATCCTCATCGCTCATATTGTCGTTTTTGATTCGTCCGGCTGTCTCTTCTACATTTACATTATAGGGTGGGTCGGTGAGCACGAGATTTGCCCTCTTACCGTCCATGAGTTTTTCGTATGACTCAGGCAGTAGGGAGTCACCACAGAGAATGCGGTGCGGTCCCAGCAGCCAAAGGTCACCGGGCTTGGTGACAGTGGGCTTCTGAAGCTGTGCGTCTACATCAAAGTCGTCCTCAGTAATTTTCTTGTTGTGTACCTTGGAGAAGAGCTGGTCAATCTCGGCTGGCTCGAAGCCGGTCAGGTCGGTGTTGAAGTCGGCGCTCTGCAGGTCAACCAGCAGGTCTGCCAGGAGCTGCTCATTCCAAGCGCCAGTGATTTTGTTCAACGCCACATTCAGAGCTTTGACTTTGTGCTCGTCCTCGATATGGAGCACGACACACTCCACCTCGGTGTAACCCAGGTCCTTCAGGACAGTCAGCCGCTGGTGACCGCCGATGACGGTCATATCGTAATTGACGATGATGGGCTCCACATATCCAAACTCTTGGATGGAATTTTTGATTTTCTCATACTCTTTATCTCCGGCCTTCAATTTCTTGCGGGGATTGTACGCTGCAGGCCGTAAGTCGCCAATGGGAATGGCACGCCACTCCATGGCACTTTTGTTTTCACTCATTATGCAGCTCCTCCTTGGCAGGGGTATATGGTGGGCGACCGTCCTCTTCACGCCAGAAACGGTCACGGATGTAGCATTCGTGCGAACAATATTTTCTGCTTCGGTTTCCATAGGAGACAAACTCTGTACCACAGCAGGCACACGTCAAATGGTAGTAGGCTGACTCGCTGCGCTTGGTGGCCTCTGGATGTGACTTCCACCATGCGCGGCGACAGGAATCCGAGCAGAATTTCTTTCGCCTCCCAGTGTGTGGCTGAAGTAGGGGACGACCGCAGTACCAGCAGACTTTACCCCGTTCCATCTGCTCCTTCATATTTACAGTGAGGTCAGAGCAGAGTCCATCCAACCCGTGGGATTTACAGTAGTTGCGTACTATATCGCGGGTCAGTCCAGTCATGGTGGCGATGGACTTGTAGCCAGCACCCCGTAATCTGAGTTCTCTGATTTGAGTAGCCTGGATTTGAGTCATTTCGCCACCATCCTTTCGCCATAAGGTGTCAATAAAAAAGCGCAAAACGTAAGCAAATGACTTGCGTTTTGCGCCTATCTGTGAGTACCTTTAGGCGAAAAGGCACCCGATATTTGACGTGAGGTTCCAGTAAAATCGGGAGCTGACAGCGTCAGAGGGGTATCCCCCCTCTTTAATTTTGCGTTTTTGCGCAAAGAGGGGGGCGCCGGTCTTTTAGCGAGAAGGCTGTAGAGATTTAGACCCCCCTACCCCTTGATGCTCAATAGCTGTACACAGGGTTTTTATCCTCGTACCATGTCTTTTTGTCGTGGCAAGGTTTGCAAAGCGGTTGCCAATTCGCTCGATCCCAGAAGAGGGCAGGGTCACCTCGATGCGGTTTGATGTGGTCAACGACCGTGGCCTTGGTGTATCTCCCTTGCCGAGCACACTCTGCGCACAGTGGGTGTGCTCGTAGATAAGCCTTGCTTTCTCGCTGCCAGCGGGATCCGTACCCACGGGAGCCAGCCGACCGCACCTCTTCCGGGTGCAGCGGTTTGTGTGTCTCACAGTACTGTTGACCGTAGGGCACAAGGTTTGCGCAGCCTGGGTGTCGGCAGGGTGTGTTGGGTCGATGGGGCACAGCGGTCACTCCTCCCAAGGAAGACCGCAGCGCCCGAAATGACCGTAAGCCGCCACGTCGTTGTAATCAACGTCCATCAGATGGAGCCGGTCGATAATACCGCGAGGGGTCATGTCATAGGACGCATGGATGGTTTTCACGATTTCACCTACAGGTCTCTGCTCGGTGCCAAAGCAATCTACGCCCACGGAAACCGGTTCGGCCACGCCAATGGCGTAAGCCAACTGGACTTCGCAACGTTTGGCGTCTCCGGCACGGACGATATCCTTTGCGATTTTCCTCGCCATATACGCTCCGCTGCGGTCAACCTTTGTGGGATCCTTCCCGGACAGGGCACCTCCTCCGTGGCGGCACATTCCTCCATAGGTGTCGGCTATGATTTTCCTGCCGGTCAGCCCGCAGTCCGCAAAAGACCCGCCGATGACAAACCGCCCGGTTGGATTGACCAGGCGGCGAAAATCTGTATTTAAATCGTACTCTTCAGCTGCAGTTTCCATGATGGTCTCCACGATGGTGCTAAAGTCAGATACCTGATATTCAGCACGATGCTGGGTGCTGATGAGAAATGTCGTAATCTTCCCCGTTGCATAATCAAAGGAGACCTGTGCTTTTGCATCCGGCAGGAACATGGAAGAATCCAAGCTGCGCAGGAGGCGAAGGGCGAGGGTTGCCACAGCGAAGGGAATGGGCAGCATCTCGGGGGTCTCGTCCGTCGCATAGCCGAACATCATGCCTTGGTCACCAGCACCTCCTGTGTCCACACCTTGGGCGATGTCCGGGCTTTGGATCCCAAGCCAATCAGTGACCCAATACTGCGAAGTATCCAGTATACCGACGCGATGGAGGACGTCAAAAGCAAGTCGCTCCAGGTCTGGATGGTGGAGAGAGGACAGCTCACCGGAAATGAGAATGTCCCGGTCTTTGATGAGGCACTCGACGCCGCACCTGCTGCTACGGTCATTTTTCAGGCAGTCGGTGACTATGGCATCTGAGATTTGGTCGCATATTTTGTCCGGGTGCCCACAGGACACCTGTTCACTGGTAAAAACCATGTTACCCGCTCCTTTCTATGTACGGGCAGGAGAAAGGACGAAAGCCCCGCCCGACAAAAGAAAAAGGGCGGGATCTCTCCCACCCTTATATCTTCTGCATTTTAAATTATAGCAGGTAATGTTGGAATTGTCAGTGGACTTTTAGTGTAACCTCAGTGTGGTTACCGGCGCTCGTTGAGCAGCTCTGATGCGGATAAGCCCATGAAGCCCGCGACCTTCACAATCGTGCTCAAAAACGGGTCTGCCTTACCGGATTCCAAAGCGACAAGCTCGTTCGTAGGCAATGACCAGTCGGACGCAAGCTCATATTGGCTTTTTCCTAATGACTCTCGATAAGCCCGTATCTTTTTCGCCATAATAGTCATTCCATCCATTGTCTGTGTGCTCCCTTCATATTCAGGTGCCTCATCGTAGATGCCTATATCGTAGAGCTTATCCACTGCGGTGCCAAAGCGGTTATTCTGTACCAAATTGTTCTGGAATTCGTCTCCCATCTCCTCACAGAGCTGGTTTATGATGTCTGCCTTCGCATCCTGGCTGATTGCTTCAGAAAAATAGTTGATGAAAATATGAAGTCTCGTCCAACCGGTCTTGTCCGGCATGAAAGAGAAATATGTAGACCGGGTCAGCACATCAAAGATAAACCGTCTGTCCTCCGGGAAATCGATCTCGAAGAATGGTACATATAAATTGATATGGGACTCATACTGCTCGAAATCCACGATGCCCCGAAGCCGTCCACCGTGCCGCTTGGCGAAAGCATCGCACTGCTCCAATAAATAATCATAATTCACCTTGTCCTCGGGAACAATGACCTTGGGGATCTGATTCAGCCGTTCGTTCAATTTCTGGAAGAAGCCTGCTGCCTTTAACTCGCCAATCACATCGAAGTCAGTGCTCTGTAGCACCTGGCGTTTGCGTTCTTTGGCCTGCCTATAGTCACGTTCATATATTTGGTTTTCCATCTTGTTTCTCCAATTCCTCTATGGTCATGTGCAAATAGTAACCGCGCTGGTGGCGAATGACATCTTCGTATTTTGATACGAATGGAACGTAAGCCTCACAAACGAGCTTGATGGCGTCTGATGCTTTCGGTGGAGTGGATTCATGCCACCCTGCATAGTGCGACCACTCCCAGGCAAACGGATGGTTTTCTTCCCATCCGGCACGCACATAGCGTTCGATAACAGCTCGGAAGCTCGCAGGTCGAATTCCAAAGTCCGCAGCTGCTTCTTTGACAAATCTGCTGTAGTCGGATTTTGTTGCTGTACAACCGTTATCAACATAACGGGTCAAGACAGCAGCTAAGTACTTTGCACCTTTTCGCATGATCCAACCATACTGCTGTGTGTAGTTTCTGATAAGCTCTGGATCCTTAATATTTAACAAAGGTGTTCCCCTCTTTCCCGCAAGCTCCAAAATGAAATCGGTGTGTCCTACCAGTAGGACACGAATTTCGCAATTTAGTATAACCTTGTGGGTGATAGTAGTCAAGCTGAAGGAATGGGGGCAGGCCAATGAAGAGAATATTGGATGGGCAGAAGCAGAACATGGTCGGCCCTCGTATAAAGCAACTGAGATTAGAAAAGGGCATGACGCAGAAGACCCTTGCCGAGAGACTCGAAATATTGGCGGTCTATGTATGCCGAGGCTCTATCTCGCGTATCGAGGAACAGAAGCGCACTATAACAGACATTGAGCTGATAGGCATCGCAGAGGTACTGCAGGTGGACATATCCGAATTGTTCAAAAAAGACGAATAAGCGGGCATCCCAGATAGGGACGCCCGCTTATTCCTATATTGCGCCGATCTGCACCTGCAATGCTCTCGTGATTTTCCGCAAGGTTACTGCATCCTTGATAGAACCGACCTTGCGCACCAGCTCACTTTTCTCCACGGTGAAGAGCTGCTCGGCAAGAGCAATGCTGTCACGCTTAAGCCCATAGCCGGCTTTCCTCGATAGGAAAACATGGGTAGGCTGTTTGAGCTTTTTCTTCACCTGTGCTGTGAGCGGTATGACTGTAACGACTGGAGAGTATTTGTTTGCCACATTGTTGCTGACAATGAGGGCGGGTCGAAATCCACACTCCTTACTGCTGTTCATATTTGTCCCGAAATCAATATAGTAAATGTCGCCTCTCCTATACATGGCGTCACCCCAGCAAGTATGCTGCCATCCGCTGGTCATGCTTGCGATAGAGCACGTCGAGCTCTGCGATGGCCTTTTTCCTGGCGTTTGCAACGGTCTTTCGGCAAATATGATATTTTCCCATGACCATATCCCAGGTCTCACGCTCCACGACCAAGTCGTGTATCAGACCGGGCAGATAACCGGAAAGCTGGCTCACAGCTGCATCGAAGAAGTCAAGCTCCTCCTTCAGTTCTGTATATTCATCAGCAAGGTGCTTGAGCCAATCACGATTTATCTGCTCCAGACGGTCACGGTAGTTGATGGCAATGGTGCAGGTCTTATCGCTTACATTGCTGGTCTGTACTCTATCCCCAGAGGGATGGGAGAACTGCATCGTGTCCAGCACCTCCTGTGGGGTGATGCCCTTGAAGTTGTCCAGTTCGCTTTCCAGCACTGCAAGGTCACGGCGCATGGTATCATAATTCCGCATGATGTATTCGACTCTCTCGCTCATGTCAAACCTCCAGTCTCGCCCTGACTGCATCGCGTAGAGCGTTTTGTCCGACGTCCTTTCGTGCCAGGGCGCTCATAATATCTTCGTCGATCGTGCCATCTGAGATGATGTGATGAATTACCACTGTATGCTCCTGGCCCTGTCTCCAGAGGCGGTCATTTAGCTGTTCGTAAAGCTCCAATGACCAAGTGAGGGAAAACCACACCAGCGTAGAGCCACCGGATTGAAGGTTGAGGCCGTGACCGGCAGAGGCGGGGTGGATCAGGCCAACAGGGATCTCTCCTGCGCACCATGCTGCAATGTCCTCGGCGGTATTGATGTCACGGCAAGCAAACCGCTCATGGAGCCGGTCGTGTTCATGATGAAACCAGTAGGCAACCAGCAGAGGTTTCCCATTGGCGGCTTCGATCAGATCCTCCAGAGCGTCCAGTTTTCGGGAATGCAGTACAACGGTCTGATGGTCACTGCCGTAAACAGCACCACTGGCCATCTGTTGAAGTTTGCTGCTCAAGGACGCAGCATTTACAGCATCCAGTTCCTCGCCGTTCAGCTCCGTCACCATGTCCCTGCGGAGCCGGTCATAAACCTCGCGCTCCTTGGGACTCATAGAGACTGTCACCCGATTGGTCATCAGCTCCGGCATCTGAAGGTGATCTTTGGCTTTCATGGAAATACAGATATCGGAAATCAGCTCGTATATTTTGTCCTCCGCACCTTCACGAGGCTTGTAGGAATACACGATTTCCCGGTTGCGCTTGTCCGGCACGAAGAAGCGCTCACGGTAGCCACCAATATAGCGACCGAGTCTCTGTCCCATATCCAACAGACACATCTCAGACCACAGATCCATGAGGGAGTTAGGAGCGGGAGTGGCGGTCAGGCCGACGATCCGTGTCACCAGTGGCCGCACCTTTCGCATGGCTTTAAAGCGCTGTGCCTGGTGGGACTTGAACGAGGACAACTCATCGATGACCACCATATCGAAATCCCAGCGCCGGTTTTTCACCAGCCATGTAACATTTTCACGGTTGATGATATATAGAAAAGCAGGAGTGTTCAGCGCCGAACGGCGATCCTGTTCACTACCCAGCACCCTCACTGCGGTCAGTCCGGTCAGGTGCTCCCACTTCCTGATTTCCTGTACCCACACATTTTCTGCGACTCTCTTTGGGGCGATGACCAGCACGCGCCCAATATCGAAAGAATCAAGCACCAACTCCCATAGCGCTGTCAAGGTAATGACCGTTTTGCCGAGACCGCAGTCAAGCATCAAGCAGCTAACAGGGTGCTCCAATAGGAAGCGGGTGGCATAGGTCTGATAATCATGGGGATTGTATTTCATTCAGGACACCTCCAATCTGCTCCGGCCTGTCAATGCAATAAACTCGAAAGCCCAGCGATTCCAACTGCCGCTTCCGTAAAAGCTGGAGCGGTCGCATCTTCTGGCCGGGTGCTTTGACCTCCACGAAGGCCAGCCTTCCATCGGGGAGAAGTACCAAACGGTCAGGCACCCCATCTAATCCGGGAGATGTAAATTTGGGAGCGAGGCCACCGCGCTTTTTGACTTCAGTGGTCAGCTTTCGTTCTATAGTGCTCTCTCGCATTTGAGCCTCCTGTTCCTTGTTCCGTTCTTGTGCCCATTTTTCCTATACGCGCATATAGGCGTGTCGCGTGTACCTGTTTCCGTTATTTCTATCTATTTCATGGTCAAATGGGAATTTGATAGGAACATAGGAACAGGAAGCCGAAAATGCAGAAACGCCAAGCAGTCGAGCCGGTTCCTGCCTTTGTTCCTTGCCTCCTGCGAGGAACGATAGAAACATACTTATTTGTTCCTACCGGGAATGAGCTGTTTCCGACTCGACCCGAACAAAGGTTTTTTGAGGGCCATAAATCGGTCTGCGGGTTTTGCCATGCCGGTTGGTCTTGATAACCGTCCAGCCCAACTTGTTCAGAATCCCCTCGATTTCATAAGAGTCCGACCGCTTGATGTTGGAGCGCTCTTTACCGAGGCATTCGCACCACACCTCCAAGGTACACACCCGATCACGGGCAACGGTCCCAACTAATCCGGCATTCTCAAATTCGCCACCGCCGAGGAAACTCCGTCGCTGGAACAGATCCATGTTGTCCCAACCGTCTGGGAGCAGGCGCGAAAGATAATCTTCGATAATGCCCTCCCGGTCGTCGGACTCCATGGCGTCAAGCTGATGCCGAACAGCATCTGCGGCCACTGCGCCCTTAAGGAACAGCTCTTCGCCTGCTCGGTAGCGCACCACCGCCTCTGCCCATACCTGATCAACGTCCTCCAGCTCCCACGGGTGGCGGTGTCCCAAACCAGTCACGTCAACCGGCCAGAAGCGGCGGTTGCCTGTGATGTCGCGCAGAAAGCCACTGTCCGAATTACTGGACCCGACGATGATGTTGGTGCGGGGGTGGCTCTCAACCACCGTCCCGTAAGCCTGACGGAATTTATCATCGGTGCGTGAGAGGAACGACTTCACCGTCTCGACATCGACCTTCTTGATGCCGTTCATTTCAGCAATCTCCAGAATCCAATACCCCTGCAGCTTCTCGGCAGCAGTCTTGTCCCTCATATCCGCAATGGAGAGCGAGTCAGAAAACCACTCCTTGCCAAGCAAGGCATAGAAGGTAGATTTGCCCATACCTTGTGGGCCATTCAGCACCAGCATGGAATCGAACTTGATACCGGGTTCATAGATGCGGGCAACAGCAGCGCAGAGTGCTTTACGGGTTACAGCACGAACGTAGGGTGTGTCTTCCGCTCCCATATACTCCACGAGCAGAGTGTCCAGGCGTTCCGTTCCATCCCAAACCAGAGAATCGAGGTACTCCCTGACCGGGTGATAGGTGCGCTCGACAGACACCACAGCCAGCAGCGCATCTTTGAACTTAGCAGGGGACCAAATCCCATAGACTCGCTCAAAGTAGAGCTTGGCGTTTGCCATATCCGCATCCGACCATCCAGGCTTTACCTGAGACCAGGGGATCGGGCCGATCACGTCCAGAGTGCCTTTGAACTCATTGAACACGATATTCTGAAGGAGCGGGTCGCAACGAATGATGGTGGCGATATTTGTGAGAGAGTCCTTCACATTGCCCTTTTTATCCAGCTCCAGTTGAGCCTGCCAGTCCTCGTCCTGTGTAAACTCTGCCTGGGCAAGCTGCGCCCTCTCCTCGCCCAAGGTGTGTTTGACCCCTTCGTCTTGGGCGGCAAACTCCTGCATGGCTACGAAGCTGGGGAGCTTGGCGGGGTCTGTATCCTCGTTTGCCTTGGCATCGAGATGACCAAAGCGATGGATGCGGACGATGTCGAAAGCGTTGAGCAGCTTGCCGCAGGCAGGGTCTGTGGCGTGGTGGCTGTAGGCAAACTTATCGTCATAGATGACCACGCCAGCATGGGAGTCTGCTGGGATGTAGTCGAAGCGGCCAGCCATGGCGCTGTGCTGATAGACGTCGGGGAGAAATTGCTCGATGGCCTGCTGCACAGTGTAGGTTCGGCAGAAGGCACCCACCAACCCTGATTTGGTCAGCGGGTCAGCCTGCCGGGTTACTTCCCGGCGCACCACCTTCTCCTGGCGTTTGGACACGGGCCACTCAGTGGTGTTTCGCCAATCGGTATACCGGGCCAGCACTGTGTCTGGGTCGAGGATCTCGCCCTCAATCTCACGGAACAGAAACACACCGTCGCTTGAGGTGGAGGGCCAGTACATCAAACGGCTCGGTTCGTAGGTGGTATCATCGAAGAGCTCGATGCCGATGTCCTCGGCCACCTTTCTGCCAATAGCCATATACTCGTCCGGAGAGACTTCACGAGTGAGCGGGACGATTAGGCGGAGTCGCGGCTTTTCCGGTGTGCTCTTGTGGGTAGAGTAAATCAGGCAGTAAAACGGGAGCAGCATCTCCAGCTGTTCCACAATGTCTGGAGTGGCGTAGTCCATATCAAGAGTGAGACCCGAGCGGGAGATCACACAGTCCTTCTTACGCCTCCCATCCCGTAGGCGACCGAGCACGAAGCCGCCGACATCCTTGATGTTGTCCTGCATGGCTTTCGACATTTTTCGATATTGCTCGACGGTTTCCGAAGTGGTGTAGGTTACAGAAATTCTGTCCCGGAAGGCTTCAAGCTCCATTTCCTGACCATTCCAGACCCGCTCCATTCGGGAGTTACCCGTGGATACATACATTTTCATGTCAGCCCACCTCCAAATACTCCATGTTTCGCTTCAACCTACGCAGGAGCCTACGACTCCTCTGAATGTCCTGCAGCATCTCACGCTCCTCCATGCGGGGCATCAGCGAGTGCTGCAGGAGTCGGGTATCTGCCTCAATGCGTGCTTCGTATATTTTGGCGCGTTCCAGCAGGTACTTCATCAGATCCTGACGTTCCTCACAGGAGCACCACTGGTTGATAAGCCGGAATACCTTTCGGGCTTTCTGAAGGGGGCAGGGGAAGAACGCATCTACGTAAAGGTCAATATAGCCGCTGGAGTGGTTAATCCGCAAATGTTCCATATTATCAGTCCTTTTTATAGAAATAGCATTCATAGCCATCAGCTCTGAGCGGAAGGCCAGCGGCCCACTCCGGCCCCTGCGACATCAGAGTCGTCATATCCGCCACTGATCCGGTCCCTTCCGGCACTTCGGCCACCGCTTCGTCGTGGATATGCATTACGACCGGGTAACCCGCACCGTCTAATCGAAGCATTGCGTAGGCGAGCAGGTCGCGGGCAGTCCCTTGAACCACATTTTCCGTCAGCTTTGGGCCATACGTTTCGATGCGTGACCATTTCTTGTTTTCTCCAATGCCTTCATAGGTGAGTCCCTCCCGTCCGAACTTGTTTAGCTCGATACGGGGTTTGACATAGGCCAGCCTTCGACCAGATGGTAGGGTCACGAACAGGAAACCGGAGCGGTATTCCAGACCAATGCGGCCTACACGCGCCTGGGTGCGGTGCCGCACCACCTTTAAGGCGGCAGCGTCGAGATCCCACCAAAACTGGACGATTCGCGGATTTGCACCACGCCAAGAGTTGACCAGTCCGGGAAGCTCGTCTTCGGGCACCCCCATATCCAATGCACCCATGGCCTTGAGCGCGCCCACGCCGCCACCGTAGCCCAATGCAAGCTCACTGATTTTGCCCTTCTGCCGGAGAGGGCTTCCTTTGGTAATCTCCTCAATCGGCACATGGAACATCTGGCTTGCGGAGGCTTCATAGATTTTCCCGTGGGAGGCAAAGACATCCATACGCCACTGCTCTCCGGCCAGCCAGGATAGGACTCGGGCTTCAATGGCACTGAAGTCGCTGACAATAAAACGGCACCCGGCTTTGGGAACAAAGGCAGTGCGGATGAGTTCGGATAAAACGCCGGGAGTGTTGTCGAAAAGCAGCTCCACATCCTCATAACGCCCGGTTCGGACTAACTCTCTGGCCAGCTCTAAGTCGGGCAGATGATTTTGTGGAAGGTTCTGCACCTGCACCAGTCTGGATGCCCAACGGCCCGTTCTGTTTGCCCCGTAAAATTTGAAGAGTCCATGGACCCGACCATCGGAACACACCGACCGCTGGATGGCTTCATACTTCTTGACCGAGGTTTTTGACATGAGCAGACGGAGCTTAAGCATTTCCATGGTTTCGCCATCGGTCTCCTTAATCAGCTCACGAACGGATTTTTTATCTAAGCTGACGACGGACACACCGCGTTCACTCAACCACTCCTTCACCTGAGATACAGAGTTGGGATTTTCCAAACCGGTCAGGGCATAGGCGCATTCCGTCGCCGCCTGCTTATATTGGTGGTCGCACTCTACTGCGTGCTCTACCAGTGTTGGATCTACCATGACACCCCGGTCGTTGATGTCTTGGTCCATAACGTAGTAAGCCTGCTCTGCAGCGGGGATTGGGAAAGCATGGAGCTTCCTTCGGATCTCCCGCTCCACCTCCACGTCCCGTATGTTGTAGAGCCGGTAGCGTTCCCACTTGTCGGGGGCATCACTGGGGAGGTTTCGTGTCCGACCACCGTTGGTTTTTGTGGGTTTGCAGGGAACAGAAAAGTAACGAATCAGGTCCTCACCTTCACTGAGCTTCTGCGATTCCAGACCGAGCACGGCCCCCACACCTTTTAGAGAGAGGGGAAGCCCAAGAAGCAGTGCCTGAGTAGCCGTGCAGTACCACTGCTCAGTGGGCAGAGTAAGATTTAAGTACCTCGACAGACACACACGCTCAAAGGAAGCGTTGAAGGCCGTCTTTGTCACAGTGGGGTCAGTGAGTGCGGCAAAGACCGCATCTGGGAGTTGTTCGCCGCTGGCGAAGTCTACGACCTGCACTGCCTCGTCATCAAAAGCGTAACCGAAGAGCAGCACCTCGAAGTTGGGACTGTCAGTATAGGCATAAACACCGCATTTGGTAAGGTCAATGTCGGAGTAGGTCTCGATATCTATAGCTAATATCCTCATGAAAGCAACCTCATTTATGTATAGGGTGGATGGCACAATGCCACCCACCCCAAGAATTAGGACAGGAAATCGTCATCTTCTACGGTATCAAAATCGTCGGCAGCGTTGGTGCGCCCACCGAGAGGCTCACCATCCTTGAGCTTCTGGATGTTGCCGAGTCCTGCGGCAATACCACGATTGCCATTGGAATTGTAGGCATAGAAGGTTACACTGATTCGACCGTAGCAGCCGCTGTAGACCTCGTTGTGATCCAGAATGGGCTGTACCTTAGAATCAACTACCTGGGGAGCCTGTCTGCTGTTGGCATTCAGGAAGTAGCAGTCCTGGTAGTTGGGATCGTCGGGTCGGTCGATGTCACCATCACGGAGGGGGAGCTTGAGGTTGGCGGGAACTTTGCCGCCCCACTTAGCCACGCCCTCCTTCTTGGCCTGCTCCACGGCGGCTTTGATGGCGTTGACCGTCTTGGTGTCGGACTTTGCGATAACAGCGCTCACACTGTATTTCGGTTCGGAGTTGTTGATAGCGACCGGCTCCCAGCAGTGCAGGTAAGAAAAACGGCAGGGGATGATGACCTTTGTCTGATTATTTTTCATTATCTTGTTCCTCCATAAAATCCGCTTCAGCGGTAGTACGATTGATAGCTTGTCGTTTGTCCGATTCTGGGACGAGCGTGATTTTGCCTTGGGGCTTGTACACCAGAGGGCCGATGATTTCGGCAAATTTCTGCTTGCCCATGAGTTTCTCCATTTCCGTAATACCGATGAGGCTTCGCTTGAAAATGTCCGTGTAACCGGCTTTCTCTGCAGCTTCGATGACAGCTTCCTCATCGCTGTATTTGCGGTTGGAACGGCCTTCCACCAGCTTGTAACCCGGCCAGTGCTTTCCGTAGGTTACGGCGGTGTCCTGGGCAAAGGCATAAACATCTGCCGCCCATTTTGCCAAATCGTCAGCGACCTTAAGGACTTCAGCGATTTCCTCATCAGTAAGCAGCGGGGGATCACGGAACTCCATCTCGGCCAGCTTCAGATAGCTCTGCGCTCTTGCCCGACAGGTATTCCTGGCCTTACAGAAACGGCACCACTCGCCTGGGCTGAATTCACCCTCTCCGTTGAGAGCCATTGTTCCTCGCGGACGGAGAACATCTTCACCCCATTGTTTGAGTTTCTCGGCAGAAATCTCCCAGGTGCTGATATGCTCCAGCCGTGGCTGGTAGATGGTCATGCGGACCGTGTCAATGGAATAGAGCATCTCACCGATTGCCAAGACTCCAAGACCGTATATCATGAGCTGAGGGTTCTCTTCTGCGTCGACCATAACCCCACGTCCGAGCTTCAGGTCGATGATGTGAGCCACGGTGTCGGTGACTATCATCATATCGGCGGTGCCGAAACAGCCGGAAACATATTCTGACACGTCCACTCGCTGCTCCACAGAAAGTAGTGGGGTCTGGCAGACCCTGCGCGCTTCTTCAACTTGCTCCGTGACGAAGGTCACATAGTCTTCGACAGCTTCGATGAGCTCATCGGTATAGAACTCAGAGGTCGGTCGCTTGGTGCGTTGCTTCAGATATTTTTTGATGAGGTGTTCTGCAAGCGCATGACCGGCAGTCCCTTCTGCAGCATAGACGCTCTCCTCGTCCTCAAACTGTTCTCCCAGCAAGAGCGAGGGAGGGCAGTTGAGAGAACGGAGCGCTGCTGAAGGCGGGAATTTGGAATGCGCCCTCATTACAGCGCCTCCGCTTCTTTCAGAAGGGCGGGGTAGTCCTCGGGCTTTACCCCGGAGAGTTTTCCCGCATCATACTTGAGGAGCAGGGCCTTCACCTGCCGGGTTTTCCCGTCCTGGGACTTCGATGCCAACACCGCTCTCACCTGTTCAATGGTAATCTTCGGGGCAGGCTGTGTGTCTACGCTGGGTTCAGCGGTGTGCTCCGGCTCACCGGCAAGGGCTCGGTAGCCCTGAGCCAGCTGCTCAAATCCTTCTGCGAGTTTCAAATAAGTGTCGTTCATATGTGTCGTCCTTTCTTATACCAGCTTGAGGCCACGCACGGCCTGGCGAAGCTCGTCCGTCACGCGGTCATCGATCATCAAGGTATCCGGGAAAATTCGGTCTGCGTGTTCGTCGTGGAGCTTGACCGGAAGTCGGAGGGATTTCGCAGCTTCCAGTTCATAGGCCATGCCAGAGCTGACGTGAGAGCCATGTACCCAAACCTCGTCGCAGACCTTCATCAGCTCGATTCCGAGCTTGATGGCCTTAATGCGTTCCTGGGGGTCATCATCTTTCAGAAACTGCGGGAAGAAGAGGTGCGGGGTCACGGGGCAGTAGCCACACACCGCTGCCATGCGGGAGTAGTACCTGGCCTGCTCGACGTGCTTTTTTACGTCACCGCGATAGGGGGAACAGATAAATACTTTTTTCATACTTCGCATTCACCTAAACCTTTCATACATTCGGGGGTGTTTCCCGTGGGTTAATACGGAGCAAATTGTGAGAGGATGCTATTCATCGTGTCCAAGTCGTGTCCGTCCAGGGTTCGAGCCACCCGGTGCAAAAGCTCTGCTTGCTCGGGAGACAGTGTGCGGCGCTGGAGGTGGAACCAGCTCTCAACTTCGACCCCGCCACCGTAACGGCCACGCTTGGTCTTGATGGGGTAGCAGCACGTGAGCGCCTCGATGTCCGAACGGATCGTCCGCTCAGTTACACCGAACTCTGCGGCGAGATTTTCAATTTTCTCGGATCGTCTGATATTCAGAAGCTCGAGGATATGCTCTCGCCGTTCGTTGGCGCTCATCGTGTTCACCCCCTCTCTCTTGCTCTGTGATTTGAAGTCTAAAGGTTAAACCGGAAGGTTCTTTTCCGGTTTAGAAAAAAAGTTTTCCGGTTTAGTTCTCTTCTCTATATCTCCCAACCGAAAGTCCCATTTGCTAACCACCCATGCAAATTTATTTTTGCGTGTCCTATTGGTGTAGCAAAATAAAAGGGCCGGAGTAAGCTGCTGTACAGCATTACTCCGGCCTCAGTGGTGGCTTTCGCCCCGGTGGTCAGTCAGTAAGACTTCTTGTTGCGCCCTTGCCGTTTACACGCAGATGCACGTTCCGTTTGGTGGGTTTCCAAGTCCACTCGATAGAAGTGTCGGCAGTTGGGGCACCGCAGAGATATAACGGTTTTGGCTTTCCGTTCGTACCAAACCTCGCCCCTGCCGCACCAGGGGCACACTACGGTCTTATTCAGTTGAGTTGTCCGCACCATCTCAATCCTCCATTCATTACGCGAGTTACGCCAATTTGCGTAATTTATAAGTAAGAAAAACAGCGGCCCATGCCAGTGGCAAACAGGCCGCTGGAATAATCAACGTTAGAAGGCGACCACCATTTGATGACGGCGCTGCATATACTCGTTCTTCGTCATCATAAGGCCCTGCCGTTTGAGCTGAACAGTAGCGGCGGCTTTGGAAACGCCGAACACTCGCGCAATGCTCTTGATGATCTCGGGGATCACGACATCAAAATCTAAATCAAATTCGTTCTCATAGACGAGGATTCCATCTCTGAATCCGGCTCTCCGTATGGCTTCCTGTGACACGGGAATAAAAGTAGGACGAGGCATCGCCCAGGCAGCGGCCAAGGTATTAGCTTGGTGCTCCCGGTGCTCATGTTGGGTAGTGAAGTGAGTTTTGTAGTGCCTGCCGAACACGATGTCGCGGCGGCAACGCAGTGTGCTTGGATACCTGGCAGCCATCCCTCCAAAGAGGTCCAGTTGCCCCTCCAAGCGACGGAACACTCCAGGATGCGCTACAAAGTGCCCACCCTCGTGCAATCCTGTAAACAGCACATAGGTATCCCGCTTCTCATCCACCAAAGTGCTGTCGATGATGATAGTGTCCGCACTCACATCAATCGTGCGTACACACTTGTTCTCGCGGTCAAAGACCTTCACCCGGTCATCATTAAATACGGTCGCTCCAGCAATTTGCGGTGTCCCTTCTTCATTGAACAGGTACTGGTACTCCAATGTAGCGCCCAGATAGCTCTCCAAGAAATGGTCAACGTTGATCTTCCCTGGCTCCTTCAGCAATGCAGGCTTGTAGTCTCTCAGCACAGCTTCCGCATAGTCTTGCAACTCCAAATCAGTGATTACCGGGGTCCCGTCTTTGGCCTTGCGTGAACAATGAAATTCGACCACTACTATTCGCTCCTCTCCTTATGACGTTCACTCTCGCGTATAAACTTCTTCCAATCAGCTTCATCTATCACCCCCGCATTCGTTAGGCGCAGTGCGAGCCTTGCCATGTCTCCCACTTCGGAGTGCATCATGATATCGTCGATGTCATCAGGGATGGTTCCCTTTTCCTTTGCGGCCAGATCATAGAGCAGAGCTTTCGCATCATCGTCCAAATGCATATAGGCAGCAATCTTCCCGAGCTTATCACTATCAAACGGCTTACGTCGATTCTGCTCCACGTCACTCAAGAAAGACAGGGAAATCCCAAGGACCTCCGACATTGTCTTCAGGGTGATTTCTCGTTCTGTCCTTAACGTTTTCAAATAGGTACCAAACCTCATGTTCTCCTTCTTCATGATAAATCTTCCTCCTTCGGGCCTGTTACGCACATTACGCCGTTTACGCCCATCTGCGTAATAGTATATCAAAGGGGAATTTGCTTGTCAAGTGTTTACTGATACATCATACCGGGCATGGTCACTACTTCACGACCATCCGATGGCATCTTCAGATTGCCCATAAGCGCCGCCGGAAACACCGACCATTTACCGAAGCGGCGGCGAAGGTTCTCGACCACGGTGTCCAGTCTGTCCTGCCGGTCAAGGCGGCTGACATCATAGAAGAGGCTTGCCTGCAGCGGCTGGCCCTGTTGAATGAGGTTTGTAGCTCGGACTGTCACTGCACGAACCGGGGTGGTCCAGATATAGTGTCGGTGAAACAGCTCCCTTGCGGCTTGAGCAATAAGTGCTGGGCTGCGTGTGGGCATAGCGAGCTTCTCCTGATACTGGCGGTGGCATAGATCGCTGTTCCGGATAAATATCTGTACGCCGGTCGCCTCCAAACCATGGAGACGAAGTTTGTGGCCGATGTCTTGTGAGAGTGCCAGCATGACCTTCCAGACTTCTTCTTCATTGAACAGGTCGGCATTGCAGGTGATTCCGCGCCCAACGGATTTGACCGGCGACACAAAATCCTGGTGCATGACTCGGGACTGGTCAAGCCCGGAGGCATAAAGCCACAAGGCATCGCCGTTGACCCCGAATTGGCGATGCATGAACGCCTGACCTATCTGAACGATGTCACCAATGGTGTGAACGCCATATCTGGCGAGCTTTGCTGTGGTGGCCCGTCCCACATAGAGCAAATCCGAAGCTGGCAGCGGCCAGACCTTTTCCTTGAAATCCATCTCCGTGATTTCCGTTATCGCATCCGGCTTCTTCATATCAGAGCCGAGCTTGGCAAAGACCTTATTGTAGGAGACACCTATGCTCACGGTCAGGCCAAGCTCATCTTTGACCGTCCTCCTGATCTCGTCAGCGAGCTCCATCGGCTGCAGGCCACATGAGTTGCCGGTCACGTCCAGCCAGCATTCGTCCATTCCATAGGGCTCCACCAAATCCGTGTACCGCTGATAGATGGAGCGGGTCAGAGCAGAGTATTTCAGATACTGATCATACTGCGGAGGTACCAGGATGAGATCTTTGCAAAGGCGTTGTGCCTCCCAATTCACCATGCCCGTTTTGACTCCGGCCTTTTTCGCTTTCTCCGATTTTGCTAAGACGATGCCGTGCCGGTCTTCAGTGGCGCCACACACGGCCACTGCCTTCCCCCTCAAAGAAGGGTCGAGCATCATCTCAACAGATGCATAGAAGCAGTTCAAATCACTATGAAAAATAATTCTGGACATTTTTTCACTCCCCTCTTGACAAGAACACGCAATTCAATGTAAGATAAAAACGCAACTGAATGGCGTATTTATGATTATAGGCAAGTGAATTGCGTTTGTCAATAGATTTTTGAAAATATACGCAATTCAACTGCGTGAGGAGGCGCGACATGAAATTCGGAGAAAAGTTAAAAGCGCTTCGGAAAGAGCGCGGACTGACTCAAAATGAGCTGGCTAAAGCTGTAGGGGTAGGTACCCGTTCCGTGGTTGGCTGGGAGCAGGAAGGGCGTTACCCCCGCAAGCGCGAGCTGTATGCGAAGCTGGCAGAGGTGCTCGGCACAGAGGAAAACTACTTGCTGACGGAAGATGAGCAGTTCGTTTCTGTTGCTTCGGAGCAGTATGGTAGCCGTGGCAAGCGGCAGGCCGAGCAGCTTGTAGCGGAGCTGTCGGGTCTGTTTGCAGGCGGTGAGCTGACCGAGTCCGACAAGGATGCGGTCATGATCGCGCTCCAGAAGGCTTACTTCGACTGCAAAGAGGACAACAAGAAATACACCCCCAAGGCGTATCGTCCTAAATAACGGACAGCAATTGTGGTAACATAAACGCCGAGGAGGTGTTTCGATTGGATTCTTATGCCCTTTATAAGAAGGCGAACAACCTCGTCAAACAGTGTGGGACAAGAAACGCGCTGAACATAGCAAAGGAGATCGGCATCAAAGTCTACTATGAGCCGACCTTTGATAAACTGCTTGGTATGTACACTTTCCGGTGGAATCACAGACTCATGTTCCTGAATCCACATATCGGAGAGGAACTGCTACAGATGGTTGCAGCACATGAGCTTGGGCATGACTCAGAGCACCGTGAGCTGGCCAAGGCAGAGAAGCAGGGGCTGCGGGAATTTGCTCTATTCCACATGAAGGATACAACGGAGTATGAAGCGAACGCCTTTGCCTCTCATATCCTGCTGGATAATGATGAAGTGTATTCTCTGAGCCGCCAGGGTTACGATGTGGTTGAAATCGCCAGAATGATGAAAGCAGATATAAATCTCATGCTGATCAAGCTCCAGGAGATGAACAAAATCGGATATGACTTCCGCATCCCCATGGATCCTGACAGCCGCTTTTTCAGGAAGGTGCCACATGAATAATATTAAAGTCTACGTGGACGTCCTCGTGGAATTCAACGAGGATGGCGTAATGCTTCCAAGGCTGATTACCTGGGAGGATGGGTCTAAATATGAGGTAGACCGTGTCGTAGATATACGTCCAGCTGCAGCGATGAAGGCCGGAGGTGGCGGCGACCGCTACACGGTGATGGTGCGGGGGACAAGGACGTTCCTGTTCTTCGAGCGCAATGCAAGCCTACAAGGGAATAACATA
>OJNZ01000687.1_pt1 | contig 22705 bp, 17 predicted proteins | sample 1598001 | NCBI WGS metagenome assembly OJNZ01 (sample SAMN01915225, study PRJEB22387) | human gut metagenome | isolation source: stool | host: Homo sapiens | place: USA | reverse complement strand
CAGATTTTTAAATCTTGAATATTCGGTCCTTTTTTATTAAGCTGAAACTTCTTTATCCGTTACAGCGCCTTTACTAATTATTCTTCACATAATTATAAATATGAATCATTTCCTCTGTAGGAATATCTACACCATAGAAATCTTCTACTTGCTTAAACGCCTTCTTAACATAGTCCACAAAATCTTTGTGTTCCTTTAAGAAATCCGAGCTTGGATCATACTCAGCATTTCTTGAAACAACAAGTCTTTCAATCAAGCAACAAATGTGTACGTACAATCCAAAACAAGTTCGATTGCTGAAACGAACACCAACATACTTTTGTAAAACATCAATCGCATTGGCAACCTGCTCTAATAGTTTTGCCGGATTTAATATCGTTAGTGCATTCATAATATTACTCAATGAGAAATTATGCAGAATATTTTTATCAAACAAAGACAGCTGTTCTTCATCCATATAATCCTTGAAGTATTGATTGAAATCACCAAATGTATCTTCAATAATCAAATCTTCAATACCCACAAATGGAATGTCCTCCATATTTGGATCTAACGTTCCAAGTACACATAAAACGTCATATTCTTCAAATACATTGTTCTTTTTACCTAATTCAATCAATTCCGAATAATTCAACGTCTTCACATCTAAATTGATTCCATCTGGAAAAGATTGCTCCAACATCGACTTTAATTTCTTGGCCGTACCCAATCCGCTTGCGCAAGAACATAGAATGACTGGCTGTTTTTGTTGATGCTTTTCAATATGATACGCAAAATTGACACGGAAAGCATCAATCGTTTTTTGTAATATGCTCTCCATCTCTACATTATTACGAATTCCATTTCCAATTTCTAAAGCGATTGGAGTACTCACATTGTTGATAATTCCAATATTCGCATTCTCTATATGCAAACCTTTATAAATATCTTCCAAACTACCCATATCCACTAATAGATACAATTCTTTGACCTTGCCAATACGATCCAAATAACGATTCAGTTTCTCAATCATTGTAGCCGTATCAATATATAAAGGCATATCTAGCGCATCAAATATATATTGTCCTAAGAAACGATTGGCTGCATCCGCAATACTAGAAGCCGTAGAAAAACCATGTGATAGTACAACGGCTGCTTTTTGAGAAAGCCTTGAATCTTTTTGTACATTATAAACATAGAAGATAAACGTACAAATAATAATGGAATACATATCCATTTCTAGATAGGACTTTAAATACGTACAAATTTCTAAAGATACATTGGTCGCTCTAAAAAATTCTTCCTGCAACAATTGATATAAATCATCACACTCTTCTTCATGTTTTAAAAACCAGCTTCTTAAATCATGATATTCATGATGAATCTCATCTAAATAAGATGCGATAGCTAACGTTTCATTATTTGTGATTTTTAATCCATACCGCGATTCAATCAAGTTAAAGATATGCTGCACGCCACGATTATAATAATCGACCTGACTTGATTCTTTCTTTCTAAAGATCAAGTTATCAAAATATTTTTGAACATAATTCTTTTCTTTTGCCATAAAATCCGCCAAGCTTGTATGTTCCTCTTTATATTTTCGATAACACGCCAACAAACTATCATTTAATTGAAGAATTTCTTTTGTACCATTATAGTACCCCTGCAAATCATCCACATATATATATTCATCATCGTCCAAGACCGTTTTTTGATTCGCATAAACCTGCTGTAAAAGATCTTTAGGCAAACTATCCAAATGAATCACTAATTCGTCATTGACCTTATCAAATAAAGAATTGATACAACAAGACTGCACACTACTCTTTAATTGACCAATATTACCTGGCATCTTACTTTGTAACAGCGCATTATACACTTTACTACTCATCTTGATCTGACAATCTAAACGTTTTTCTTCCTGACTAAAAATGTTATGCAACAACTCAATACGCTCTTGCGTACCTCTTTGTTCAAGACTAGGAATGGTGATTGTCATTGGAATACGTCGCATTAATGTTTTTAACAGCACTTTATCCGGATTTTCTGTTGTCGCAAATACAATACGAACATTAGACTTATACCACTTTTCATTATCCCCCACACGATGATAAATGCCTTGATCCATAAACAAGAATAATTTTTCCTGGCATTCTGCCTTTAATTCATGCACCTCATCCAAAAATAAGACACCATTATCAGCTAAGGCAATCAAACCCTCATTATCTTTTTCAGCACCTGTAAAAGCACCTTTGACATGACCAAATAGATTGACTGTTAATAATTCAGGATTGTTCGCATATTCACTACAGTTCACCTGCACAAATTGTCCATCTTTTGAAATGATGCCCTGATTTCTTGCCCACTCATACGTCAACTTTGCAATTAAAGACTTACCCGTTCCCGTAGGTCCATAAAGTAACATGGGCAACCCATTAGGAGGATATGAAATGGTAGCTTTACATTGTTTAACCGTTTGAGCCAAAGAATGATTCATGCCCACTAGTTTTTCAAAATCCTTCTTTTCCTGATTTGACAATAAATCATCTAAACTTGCATATACATTATCTTTAAAAGGAATTGACTTTTCTTTCAAATATTCAACCGAAATGAAACAAAACGGTTTTGATTCAATGCGAATCAATTTATTTTCTTTTACTAATTTATTTAATACAACAGACACCTGTGAGCGGCTAATTTTTAAATTTTCACTTATCAAGGCAACTGTTGTTTGTTCAAATTCACTATTATTACAACATGCCAAAATATATGCCAATATTTTTTCTATCATGTTACCCTCCACTTTTTTTGAATTATTATACCATAATATGTTATAACATATATACATATGAAACAAGATTTGATTTATACACACACCTACAAACAAACACTCCATATGACAACGGGTTTAAAGTCGCATCTAGAAATATTAAGTAAAGATAGACAGACTTTATCGGATCTTTTATATAATGTCAGTCAAAATAATCCTTTTTTAGAATACACTCCAAGTCAAGATATCCAACAATATCTTGAAGCAGGCATTTCCAATAAGCCAAGTCTAAAGGATGAACTGTATTTACAGCTGCATACAAGCACTAAAAAATACAATGAACCCATTGCCCATTATATTATTGAATCCTTAGATAATCATGGCTTCTTTGATCAAGACATCCAAACTGTCCTATCGGACTTAAAATGTACTAAAACACAATTTGAAGAAACACTATCTTTCATTCAAACCTTTGAACCCATTGGTGTGGCCGCTAAAAATAGTATTGATTCTTTGATGATTCAATTAAAAGAAAAAGGCTATACAATCGCATACACTATTTTAAAGAATTATTCAAAAGAACTTGAAGAAAAAGATTTCTATACAATTTCTGAATCTTTAGATATACCTTATGAATCTGTATTTGATGAATTAGCACACATGCAAGAGTGCAATCCATTTCCTTGCAGTGAATATGGCACAGAAAGTACGACAAATTTAGCTTTACCTGAATTCACAATTGAAATTGATGAAGATCAATTAAAAATCATCCCCAAAGAAATGGGCAATCTATCGCTTCATTGTGAAGAAGTAAAATTGTCAAAAGAAGCTAAAATATATTTAAATGAAGCTAAGTTTTATATAGATAGTATCAATCGTCGAAACAAAACCATTCTTTTACTCGCAAATATATTGATCACACATCAAAAGAATTATTTTCTATTTCAAGATGATTTAAAAGAATGCACACTTAAAGAAATTGCTCAAGAATCTGGCTACTCGATTTCAACCGTTTCTAGAACTCTGAGTGATAAATATTATGAATTTAATGATCATATGTATCCTGTAAAAGATTTATTTATTTCAAAGACACACAAAGGAAGCAGTAAAGACTCTATTCAAAAAGCCATTCAATTATTGATTGAAGTGGAAAATCCAGAAAATCCTCTACAAGATGAAGAAATTGTAGAAGAACTCGAAAATATGGAACTCTACGCATCAAGAAGAACCATATCAAAATATCGAAAGGAATTAAATATTCCCAATTCGAAACAAAGAAAAAAGGCGAGACTCTACTAAATCTCGCCCCTTACCTTGTTTTCTACAAACTTTTTAAGTAGTCTTCAACATTTAAGTACTGAATCGTATCCATTTCTGTATTTTCTCCACGATAAATCAATTAAATGAAAAAGAAGTAATATTACATTGCTTATGCAATTTCTTATAGAATTTTTATACGACACTATTTCATTGTCCTTTTTTCATTTCCATAACAGTAATTCTCTAATCAATACTATTACTATATACATCTTGACTTGCTGCCTTTTATACCCTTTATACCCACTCCCCATTTTATAGGGGGTATAAAAAAGGAGACGATTAATAAATATCGCCTCTTACTAATTTCTTTGAATATATATGATAATACCCCATCAATAGTGCCGCATTTACAATCCATGTCAGTGGCCATCCCAAGAATACAGTAATTAATTCCGAACTAAATTGTGTTGCCACAAATAAATAGACTTGTCTTAAAATAACGAAACATAAAATCATCGAATACATTGGTACTTTAGATAATCCGACTCCCCTCAATGCACCTGCCGTAATATGGGATAGAGGAAGGAAGATGTAGCCTGGCGCAAAGACAGAAATCATAGTCACACCAGCTACAATCACATCTTTATCTTGTGAGAATAATCCGACTAAGAACTCTCCATTTGTATAAATCAAGAAGGCTCCTAATGCGATGATTACTTCACACATCAATAATGTTGTATATAAGCCTTTTCTTACACGCTTATAGTTTTGAGCCCCATAATTCTGTCCCACAAACGTTGTGATAGCCATCGAGAAACTTTGAATTGGAAGCTGCAAGAAACCATCTAGTTTTGTCGTTGTACTATATCCTGCAACAGCAGCCGATCCAAATTTAGAAATGTACGATTGAACAATCACATTGGAAAAAGAAACAATACTATTTTGTAGAGCTGCCGGAATTCCTATTGAAATAATTCTTGATAGAATGGGCTTTGAAAAACGAATCTTAGAAATATATACTTTATACTCTTTATCTGTATGCATCAATTCATGCATGACTAAAATGGCAGAAACGAGTTGTGCCAAAGTTGTCGCAATACCCACACCAGCAACACCTAAATGAAAGTAGATCACAAACACAAAGTCTAATACAATATTGACTAAACTCGATACAACTAAGTAAATCAATGGATTTTTACTATCCCCTAAAGCTCTTAATATACCGGCTCCCATATTATAAATTAGTGAAAAGGATACACCCGCAAAATAAATTTGAAGATAAATCACAGCCAAAGGTAAAACTTCTTTAGGCGAACCAATCATGACTAAAATGGGTTTAGATAGAGCAATACCCAATATTGTGAATATGACACACAAAACTAAAGTTAAAGCTAAAGATGTATGAATCGAATCCTGCATCTTTTTTGTTTCTTTGGCTCCAAAATATTGTGCAATCACAACACCGGCACCTGTTGATAATCCCATAAAGAATCCAACCAACATATTAATGATGGAAGTAGATTGTCCTACAGCTGCAAGGGCATGTGAACTGACAAAGTTTCCTACCACATAAGAATCGACTGTATTGTATAATTGTTGAAATAAATTCCCAACCAGTAATGGTAAAGAAAATATCAATATTGATTTCCATATACTTCCCTTTAATAAATCTGTGCTTTCCAACGCCTTCACCCTTCCCAAAAGAAAATGCAGAATTCCTTATAGGTCTTCTACATTATGTAAAATAATTTTAACTCTTTTCTGAAAAAAATGAAAGCTTATCCTAAAATTACATCCAATACCATCATCATACAAAATCCAAACAAGAAAGAAATTGTTGGAAGATTCGAATGTTTTCCTTGAGCCATTTCAGGAACAAGTTCTTCAACCACCACAAACAACATGGCCCCTGCCGCAAAGCTTAAACAAAACGGTAGGCATTGTAGGATCCAATTTGAAAATAAAATTGTGACATAACCAAATATAGGTTCAACAATACCCGATAATGAACCTATCAAAAACGCCTTATGTTTTGAACAGCCATTGCTCTTTAAGGGTAAAGAAAGAATGGCTCCTTCCGGAAAATTTTGTATCGCAATCCCAATGGATAAAGCTAAAGCCGCATATATACTTCCCGTTTGAATTGCTTGTGCTAGTACTATGCCAACAGCCATACCTTCTGGAATATTATGCAAAGTTACCGCAAAGACTAGCTTTGTCGTTTTCTTAAAATGCGATTCTTTTCCCTCTTCATCATTTGTTCCAGGATGCATATGAGGAACAATACAATCTAAGAAAAGAAGTAATAAAGCTCCTAAGAATATGCCAAGCACAATGACCAAGATATTCTTTTCTTGTTCCATCGCTGGAATCAATAAAGACCAAATACTTGCAGCCACCATGACACCCGAGGCAATACCAGAAAAGCATCTAGATAAAAGTTCATTCTTTTTATTTTTGATAAAGAACACAACGGCTGAACCCAAAGTCGTTCCAAAAAAAGGAATTAGTAATCCTAACCACATAATCATCACCATAGTCAGTTTAAACTAATCCCTTTATATTCGTCAATTCAAACGCAAATTGTATGTAAATCCATGATGTTCAATATAATCCTCTAAGATCCATCCCTTATCATGAATTTCTTTAGCTGCTTCTTTTCCTACATATCTAAAATGCCATGGCTCGTTGGTAGCTCCTGTACGGTCTCCCTTATTTTCTGGGAAGCGTAAAATAAATCCATATTTATAGGCATTTTGTTCAACCCAATTATAGTCAGGTGTTTCACCAAATGTCCCATATTCTCCATTCATTACACTTTGACTTGTTAGATCCACACTCAATCCACATTGGTGTTCACTCGATCCTGGAATCGAAACTAGACTTGCCGCATAAGCTGCATCATACATCGCAAAATATTCATTATATACTGCTAATTGTGTATCATAAGAACGATACGAACTCTTAATCGCAATACTATAACCTTGTTTCAAGCCATCCTTATACATCTTTTCAAGGGCAGTTGCCGCTTCATCTCTTAATTGTCCCACTTCTGTTTCATAAGGAATATTCACATCTCTAAGATCTTTAGGAACATAGTCACTAGGTACACTAAATCCATTTTTAATTAGAATCAATGTATCTTCTGGATTTTCAATCGTATAAGAGCGACTGTCTTTTTTACTTGAATCAATCCCTGGATAAGACACTTGTAAAACTGCCTTTAATGGGCTTAACCCAGAATCTACATATTTTTTGATGTCTTGAATTTGTGCCCCTTTAACAGCTAAATATTTCTTAGCCTTTTTATATGGAACATTGGCGGAAATCAATGTATCCAAGTTTGATATTGTGTACAGATCTGAATTCTTAAACAAAACATTCTTGGTATATCCTAAGTAATTCAAATCTTCCATTCTTTCATAGTAAGAGTCAATATAATACACCACTTTTTTTACGCTCTTTTTAGAAGCCCTGTAATACTCATCATACAACAAGTAATGTGCATCATTCTTTACTTTATCCCACTTTGAAATATTAATGATTTGATCATACTGCAAGATGTCTTTAATATCTTCCTTCTCTAATTTTAATACAACCTTTTTATCTTCTTTGTGATACCCTTTAATACTCAAACGAATACTTGTAAAATTCGCAATCAATAATGCGATACAAACGACTGGAATCAACGCGACAATTGCGATTCGTTTCGTATTTACTTTTCTCTTTTTCTTTGCCATAAACTCACCCAAATCATTATATAGAATAAGGTTATGAAAGACAAACGAGTTTTATTTACAAATTATTTTCATCTTACATGTAATATTTTTCATTACGTGATACAATAGACTCTAGAGGTGATTATATGTTATTCAAGAACGCAACCATTTATACAATGGAACAAGACCCTTTTGTAGGTGATTTTAAAATCGATAAGGGCGTATTTACACAAATAGGAAAAGATTTGACAGCTAATGAAGGAGAAGATGTACAAGATTTAAGCGGTCTATACGTATTTCCTGGTTTAGTGGAAAGTCATTGCCATTTAGGCATGGAAGAAACAGCCATTCGTTTTGAAGGCGATGATGTCAATGAAATCACAGATCCAATCACACCGAATATGCGTGGTATTGATGGATGTAATCCAATGGATGAAACAGTAGAGCTCGCATTAAAAGGCGGTGTTACAACGGTAGCTGCAGGTCCTGGTAGTGCCAACGTTCTTGGTGGAACTTTCTTTGCGTATAAAACTAAAGGAAATTGTATTGATGAAATGACAATTGAGAATCCAATTGCGATGAAAGCAGCCTTTGGTGAAAATCCTAAGCGTTGTTATAAGGATAAGAAAATTGATACGCGTATGCAGATTAGTGCATTACTTAGAGAGACTCTAGCTAAGACTAAAGAATATATGGAGAAAAAAGAAGCTGGAAAAGATGTCGCTTATGATCAAAAGCTTGAAGCCATGATTCCAGTTATCAAAAAAGAATTACCATTGAAGTGCCACGCCCATAGAGCCGATGATATTTTAACTGTCATTCGTATTGCGAAAGAATATGACATTGAAGTAACTTTAGATCATGCGACGGATGCAAGATGCATTGTCGAACAGATCAAAGAAAGCGGATATCCATGTATTTGTGGTCCTAGTTTTGGTCATAAGACAAAATTTGAATTGAAATCCAAATCCTTTAAAACGCCTGGCGTATTAAACAAAGCTGGAATCTTAGTTTCCATCACAACTGATTCTCCAGTTATTCCAGAACAATATTTATCTTTATGTGCCGCTTTGGCCGCAAAAGAAGGTATGGATGAATATGAGGCTATCAAAGCTATCACAATCAATCCAGCTAAGATCTTAAAGCTCGATAATCGCGTAGGTTCTATTAAAGCAGGTAAAGATGCTGACTTTATTATTTGTACTAAGAATATTCTAGATACGACAAATGAAATCAAATCTGTCTATATCGATGGAAAGAAGGCCGTGTAATGTTATTTAAGAACGCGACGATTTATACTATGGAAGAAGAACCCTTTATTGGTGATTTTCGAGTTGATAAAGGTGTATTTACTGAAGTAGGAAAAGATTTACAGTCTAATGAAGACGATTTTGTTCAAGACTTATCTGGTTTATATGTCTTCCCTGGACTTATTGATGCCCACAGCCATTTAGGTATGGTATGTTCTTCCATTGGTTTTGAAGGCGAAGATGGAAATGAAGTCACAGATCCAGTTACGCCCAATATTCGTGGCATTGATGGCTGTAATCCAATGGATGAAACAATTAAAGAAGCATTAAAAAGCGGAGTGACTACAGTCGCTGCAGGTCCAGGTAGTGCTAATGTCATTGGTGGAACTTTCTTTGCGTATAAAACTGCAGGTAACTGCATTGATGAAATGACAATTCAAAATCCTTTGGCGATGAAAGCAGCCTTTGGTGAAAATCCTAAGCGTTGTTATCAAGGAAAGAAAATTGATACGCGTATGCAGATTAGTGCATTACTTAGAGAAACTCTAGCTAAGACTAAAGAGTATATGGAGAAAAAAGAAGCTGGAAAAGAAGTAGATTATGATCAAAAGCTAGAAGCGATGATTCCGGTTATTAAAAAGGAAATGCCATTAAAGTGCCATTGTCATAGAGCCGATGATATTTTAACCGTGATTCGTATTGCGAAAGAATATGACATTGAAGTGACATTAGATCATGTAACAGATGGAAGAAGTATTATTCCACAAATTAAAGAGAGTGGCTTTCCATGTATTCTAGGTCCTTGTTTGGGTCATAAATCAAAATATGAAGTTAAAAACATGTCTTTTGAAACGGCCAATGAATTCTATAAAGCCGGTATTCCTTTCTGCATTATCACAGACTCTCCTGTAGTACCCGAACAATACTTATCATTAAGTGCAGCTTTAGCCGCAAAAGCTGGTCTTCCAGAATATGAAGCCATTAAGGCCATCACAATCAATCCAGCTAAGATTTTAAAACTGGATGATCGTATTGGTTCTATTAAAACTGGTAAGGATGCAGACTTTGTGATTTGTACAAAGAATATTTTAGATACACAAAATGAAATTAAGACAGTATATGTCAATGGAAAGAAGGAAGCATAATGTTATTTAAGAACGCAACAATTTATACAATGGAACAAGATCCATTTGTAGGTGATTTTAAAATTGATAAAGGTGTATTTACACAAGTAGGAAAAGATTTGACACCAGATGTTGGTGAAGATGTGCAAGATCTAAATGGTCTATATGTATTCCCTGGTTTAGTTGAAAGTCATTGCCATCTAGGTATGGAAGAAACAGCCATTCGTTTTGAAGGTGATGATGTCAATGAAATCACAGATCCAATCACACCAAATATGCGTGGTATTGATGGATGTAATCCAATGGATGAAACAATCGAATCCGCATTAAAAGGTGGAGTTACAACGGTAGCTGCTGGTCCTGGTAGTGCCAATGTGATTGGTGGAACTTTCTTTGCGTATAAAACCGTAGGTAACTGTATTGATGAAATGAGCATTCAAAATCCTTTGGCTATGAAGGCAGCCTTTGGTGAAAACCCTAAGCGTTGTTATCAAGGAAAGAAAATTGATACGCGTATGCAAATTAGTGCACTACTTAGAGAGACTCTAGCTAAGACTAAAGAATATATGGAGAAAAAAGAAGCTGGAAAAGATGTCGCTTATGATCAAAAGCTTGAAGCGATGATTCCTGTTGTCAAAAGAGAAATTCCATTAAAGTGCCATTGTCATAGAGCCGATGATATTTTAACAGTGATTCGCATTGCGAAAGAATATGATATTAAAGTAACATTAGATCATGTTACAGATGCTCGTTGTATCATTCCTCAAATCAAAGAAAGTGGATTCCCTTGTATTTGTGGACCTGCTTTGACTCACAAATCAAAATTTGAGCTTGCGAATATGTCATTTGAAACACCAAACGAACTATATAAAGCTGGTATTTTATTCTCAATCATTACAGACTCTCCTGTAGTGCCTCAACAATACCTTTCTTTAAGTGCTGCTCTAGCCGCTAAAGCTGGTCTTCCTGAATATGAAGCTATTAAAGCCATCACAATCAATCCAGCTAAAATCTTAGGCTTAGACAATCGTTTAGGTTCAATCAAAGAAGGTAAAGACGCTGACTTTGTGATTTGTACAAAGAACATTCTAGATACTACAAATGAAATCAAAGCTGTTTATGTCGACGGAAAGAAGGCCGCTTAATGCTTTTTAAAAATGCCACTATTTATACCATGGAAGAAGAACCCTTTATCGGTGATTTTCGAGTCGATAAAGGTGTATTTACAGAGATTGGAAAGAATTTAGAGCCCAAAGATGAAGATATCCAAGATCTTTCGGGATTCAATGTGTATCCAGGCATGGTAGAAGCTCATTGTCATTTGGGCATGGAAGAAACGGCTATTGGTTTTGAGGGCAATGATTTAAATGAAATCACAGATCCAATCACACCCAACATGCGTGGCATTGATGGATGTAATCCAATGGATGAAACTGTACAAACTGCATTAGAAGCAGGTATCACAACGGTAGCTGCAGGACCTGGTAGTGCCAATGTGATTGGTGGTACATTCTTTGCGTATAAGACAAAAGGAAATTGTATTGATGAAATGACCATTCAAAATCCAATTGCGATGAAGGCCGCCTTCGGCGAAAACCCAAAAAATTGTTACAAAGGAAAAAATATTGATACACGTATGCAGATTAGTGCATTACTGAGAGAAACTCTAGCTAAGACAAAAGAATACATGATGAAAAAAGAAGCAGGCAAAGATGTAGACTATGATCAAAAACTCGAAGCCATGATTCCCGTCATCAAAAAACAGATTCCCTTAAAGTGTCATGCGCATAGAGCCGATGATATGTTAACGGCAATTCGTATCGCAAAAGAATACGATATTGAAATCACCTTAGATCATGCGACAGATTCACAAGCGATTCTAGATCAAATCAAAGAGAGTGGTTTTCCATGTATTTGTGGACCAAGTCTTTGTCATAAAGATAAGTTTGAATGTGCTAACGATTCGTTTGAAACCCCAAATAAGATGTATGAAAAAGGAATCTTGTTTGCGATCACAACCGATTCCCCATTCAATCCCCAACAATATCTGCCATTAAATGCTGCACTTGCACATAAGGCAGGACTACCAGAGTTAGAAGCCATCAAGGCCATCACAATCAATCCAGCTAAGATCTTACATTTAGAGAATCGAGTTGGTTCTATTAAACCTGGCAAAGATGCTGACTTTATAATTTGTACAAAAAGTTTGATTGATTTAAATAATACAATAAAAAATGTATATATTAATGGAATAAAAGCTGTCTAAGAATTTTTAAAACCAAACATACTTTATGATCGAAATAATATAAGCATAATGGATTTGTCAATTTTAAAAAAAGACAATTTCATTTCTAAATTTGCACATATACTGTCCCATATAGTACAAATTTTGGTCAAGAAATTGAGGCACCCCTCATCTTACATGATGAGGGGTGATCTTTTCTTTGTAACTTTTATTCTACAATTCCTTTTACTAGCAATCTTTCTTTTTCCTTCAATTTAAAACTCAATTCATCCGCACGATAAATTGAAGATTCAATAAATTTAATAAAATTATAAGACATAAACATTGTCCAAGACATCGCATTCATTTCAATGATTCGCCATGTAGGATAAAGATCATATCCCGTTTTATAATTTCTCGTATATGGTACATAATCGTTTGTTAAATCAAACATACTATTCAACACAACCTTATATACCCCTTGATTCATTTCTTCTTTGCGCTTACTTAATCTTTCTCTTAAAGCTCTACTTGAACTAAACGCTCTTTGTTTATCTATGATATATTCTTCAATACAATCAATTAATGGTTGAATTTCATATACACTACATTCAAATGTACCATCTTCATAAAATGTAGCCTTTTGTTTCTTCATCACCCTAATAAATGATATAGGTACTTCATCATCCGGAAAAATTTGATACCAATCTCCACGATTATTTTGTATTTTAACTTTAAATGACATATTTAACCTCATAAAACAAGGAGAGACATTCATCTCTCCTGTAATAAACTAATCTTCTTTACGGGCGTGTTTACCTGTAAACGCAACACCAGCAAGTCCTAATACACCACTCAATGCATAGAATCCTAATGCAGTTTGAGCAGATGTATTTACACCATTAGATTTTCTAGTATCGACACTATTTCCAACATTAGCTGATTTATTTGTTTCGGTTTTATCGTTTTTATCTGATTTATTCAAGTAATCACTTAACGCTTTCATGGCTTCTGCATGGTTTGCTTCTGCTTTTGCCAAGTTTGATTTAGCTGTCAAATATTCGTTGTATTTGTCATTGTAAGCCGTGTTTTTAGCTTCTAAATCTGCTTTTAACGCTTGAGCTTTATCAACTTCTACCTGTAAAGCACTTAACTTAGCTGTTAGAATTTCGTTTCCAACTGTTGAGATATCTGCTTTAGAACCGTTCATCAATACGTCTTTTAACACAACTTTAACGTTTTTCAATGGAGCAGCTTCAGCATCTACTTTAGCCTTTTCGTTTGCAGTTGTTTCGATGTCAGCTGTCAACGCTTCGATATTTTCATCTGCTTTTGCCTTTTCAGCTTCTTTAGCAGTGATTGTATCTGCTAATTTTGCGATGTCTGTTTCTAATGATTCGACTTGTGCAGAAGCTGTATTGTATGTATCAACAGCCTTTTTAGCTGCGTTTCTCAATGCATCTTTCTTGCTCAAGTTTTCTTTAGCTGTTGCCAAGCGTGTGTTGGCATCATCTGAAGTGGTTTTTGCATCATTGAATACATCAGATGCTTTCTTGTGTTCATCTGTTGCTGTATCGAATGTGTCTTTTAACTGAGCTTTTCTAGTCTTAGCTTTTGCTAAAGCATCTTTTGCATCTGCTAAATTCTTTTCAGCTTTTTCTGTGTTTGCTGTCCAGTTGTTGATTCTATCATTCAAAGTATTCACTTTGTTCTGAACTTCTTTAGCTTGAGCTTTTGCTGTATCCACATTTACCGAAGCTGTTTGACGTACATTTTCTTTAGATGCTAACTCTGCTTTTGCACTATTCAAAGCATTTTCTGCAGTTGCTTTAGCCGCTTTTGCTTCTTCAATCTTTTGATTAGCTGCTTTTGTGTTTTGTACAGCTTGGTTATAAGAAGCTGTCGCTTGATTTACACGGTTCTGCAATCCGGCACGTTCGTTTTCTTTTGCAGTTTTCTGGTTCTGTAAAGATGTTAATGCGTTTTTCTTAGCATTCAACAAGTTAAGTGCATTTGTTACAGCCGTGTTGTCTTTAGAGCCTGAACCAGATGCATTGTTGACAGCATTCTGTAAAGTTTTGTGCTGAGAATCTACAGATTTTAAGTTGTTGTAGTAGTTATTGAATGATTGTTCAAATTCATCAACAGTCATTTGGACTTCATCATCAACGCCCATTACTTCGTCTAAAAACTCCTGACAATGAGCTGTTGAGAACCGTCCGTTTGTTCCAACTGCAAAGCCTGTCACGGTATATCGCTTTTCAACAATATTTTTATAGTGACCAACATCTGAGAATTTATGATTTCCAGCTAGATATTCAGCCTTTTCCTGATCATACCAGCCACGGAACGGACTTCCTGCTGTATTTGCGTTTCCGTAACCCCATGCAAGATTTTCTCCTGTAGCATATATACCAGCGTGCTCCATATTTGATTTTGCATGATTTGCATTTACTTGTGCAATTGCTGTAAGCCACATACTAACTTTTAATTCAGATAAGCCTTCTTTTTTACGGATTTCATTACACTCTTTCATATAAGCAATAGAAGCCTGCATATTTTCTAAGCTTGTAGCGTCATCCTTTTGTCCCATTTGAGTATAAGCCGCTAATTTACCTTCTACTGAATTATCAACTTTGAATACATAATCAGCCAAATCTGAACATCCAACAGAATCAAAATATCCTTTACTTCCTTGATTCAATCGAGCCAATTCCGTAGCATACTTCGCTTCAAAGTCAGCTAAATTCTTTTTAGCTTGTTCCAATGGAGACATTGTCGAGTTAAAATCGCTTAAAGCCTTATCATAAGCTGTTTGAGCCTGATTTACTTCATTCTGAGCTGTTGCAATCTTGGCGTTTAATTCCTTGATTACTGCTTCGTTCTTTTCTTTTTCGGCATTTGCTGCGTCTAAAGAATCTTTCGCTGATTGTTCTTTAGCTTTTGCATCATTCAACTTGTTTTGAGCGTCTGTTACAGCCTGCTGAGTATTCGCTAAATTTGTCTCGGCAGCTTCCTTTGCAGTTTTCGCTGTTTCATAAGCTAAGTTTGCAGAAGCCAATGCGTTTTCAGCGTCTGTTTGTTTTTGCTGTGCAGTCTGTAAATCTGCTTTTGCAGTTTCTAATTCAGCTTTTGCAGTTTCCATTCCATCTGGATCTGTCATAGAGTCTAATAAAGCCTGAGCAGAATCCACAGCTGTTTGTTTTTCTGTTACTTCAGTTGTTGCACTTTCGTAATCAGTACGAGCCTGATTCAAAGCATCTTCTTTAGTTGTCAAATCACTTTGAGCAGTATCTAAAGCTGTTTTAGCTTCATCAGCTTCCTTTTGTGCTGTATCTGTTGCTTCCTGAGCCTTTGCAGCATCTTCAGTTGCCTGATTATATTCTGTTTCAAGTTCTTCTGGAGTCTTCATAGCTGCTAATTGATTTTGTAAGTCTTTTAATTCAGCCTTTTTGTTAGCTAATTCTTTCTCAGCTTCTTGTTTTGCCTTTTCTGCTTCTTGAGAAGTTTTTTGTTCTGCATTCAAATTGACTGTCATTTGAGCAATCTTAACTTCTAAATCCGCAATCTCATTTAACAATGGTTGCAAGCTTTCATCAATTACGCTATTCAAAGTATCGTAGCCTGTCTGTACTACTGTGTTTTGAGCAGTATAGGCTTGGTTTGCTTTTTCTGCCTCTTGTTTTGTGGTTTCAGCTTCTGCTTTTTTTGCATCTGCTTCTTTTTTTGTCGCATCTAATTTTTCTTGTGCTTCTTTAATTTTTTCTTCTAATAATTCTTTCTGTGTTTTTTCAACTTTAATTTCTTCTTTTTCTGTTGGAGTTTCTGGATTTGCTGTAGCACCTTTTGCGAATACACTCATCTGTCCAGCTTGTGTAATTACCATACTGGCTGCTGCCAAACTAGTTAATGTTTTCTTGTTGTTCATTTTATTCCTTCCCATTCCTTGTTATAATCTTTACTTTTGGAATATTTCATTTTTCTTAATTCTTCAGAAAAATCTATAACTTCTTCCAAATCTTTTTTTTTGAAGTTCTCGCAGGCTTTTTCGCATGCTCTCAAGGACTTTCAACTCTTCTAAAGTTAATTTTTCCATATAATATACTCCCTAAGTATCTACAAGAAACATTATAGTATCTTAGATATATTCAGTCAATTTCAAATGTTGATTTAAGATACTTTTCTTATATATAATTATCAGATAGTGAGGCACATGACAATGAATTATGAAATTGGTAAAAGAGTTAGGAAAATTCGATTACAAAAAGGAATTAGCCAAGAACAATTTGGCGAGCTAATCGGTATCAAAAAAGCAGCAGTATCAAAAATAGAAAATGGCGATAACAGTCTATCAAGAAGCAATCTAATTTCTATATGTAAACAATTCAATATTAATGAAGAATGGTTATTATATGGAAAAGGCGAAATGTTTATTCCTGAATCTAGAGAAAATGAAATCCGTAGGTTCTTTGAAAATGCCATGTCGTCTGATACTGATTTAGCAAAGATACAACGTAAATTCATTAACACACTCATTTCCCTGGATAAGGAGGAATGGATCGTACTCGATCGATTTATGAAAAAATATCATTTTAATCAAAAATAATATCTATAAGCTGTCTAAGACAGCTTTTTATATGCTAAAATAATGTGGTTGGAGAATAAAATATGAATATAGTTGAAAAATATGGTGGAACCAGCGTTGGAACAATTGAACAAATTCAGGCTATTGCACTTCATGCCAAACACATGAAAGAACAAGGTCACAATCTAGTCATTGTTGCGAGTGCCATGGGAAAAACCACAAATAAATTAATAGAATTAGCTCATAGTGTCACAAACAATCCAAACAAACGAGAATTGGATTCTTTATTATCTACGGGTGAGCAACAAACAATTACACTTCTTGCGATTGCGATGAATTCAATAGGTTTGGATGCGATCAGTTTAACTGGCTATCAAGCAGGTTTTCTTACTAGTAAACACCATTCTCGTGCTTTGATCAAAGATATTGATACAACTACAATTCAAGCTCATTTAGATCAAGGAAAAGTTGTTGTCGTTGCCGGCTTTCAAGGTGCTACTGAATATGGAGACATCACTACTTTAGGTCGTGGCGGAAGTGATACAACAGCGGTTGCGATTGCCGCAAAACTTGGCTATCAATGCCATATCTTTACCGATGTAGATGGAGTTTATACAATTGACCCGAGATTATATACGCGTGCTAAAAAATTAAAATCCATTTCTTATGAAGAAATGATGCAGATGGCCTGTTTAGGAGCTGGAGTATTAGAAACTCGAAGCGTCGAACTTGCTAGTAAATATAATGTTCCCCTTTTCTTAGGAAAAGCTTTGGAAACAGATTTAGAGAAAGGAACTTGGATTATGCATAAAGAATTAGAAGATATGCCAATTACAGGTTTAAGTGTAAAAGATGACTATGCGATCATGCGCTTTATGCACTTACCTAATGATGGTGTTTATTTAGGAAAACTATTTAAGATGATTTCCGATTTAAATATCAACCTAGATACAATTTCACAACAATTAGACGATGAAGGCCTAGCCAACTTTACTTTATATTGTTCTGAAGAACAAAGTAATCAAATCATGGAACATGCTTCAAAGGAATATCCTGTACATCAAATGCTTGGATACATCAAATTGTCTTTAGTAGGGCTTGGTATTTCTACACATTCAGGTATTGCCAGTAAAGTATTAAACATCTTAAGTGAAAATGGCATTAAGTATTATATGATTACTTCTAGTGAAATCTCTATCTCACTAACCATTGAAAAGAAAGATAAAGTTAAAGCCGTTCAAGCACTTGGAAAGGCATTTGATCTATAATGGAACTTCCAGTTAAATTTAAAGAACAAATGAAAGAGCTTCTTCAAGAAGAATATGGAGATTATCTAAACAGTTTTGATCATGATAGATATTATGGCTTAAGAGTCAATACACTAAAGATTTCTGTTGAAGAATTTTTGAAGATTTCCCCCTTTAAACTAAAACCCATCCCTTGGACAAATGATGGCTTCTATTATTCAAGTGAAGATAAACCTAGTAAACACCCCTACTATTATGCAGGCCTTTACTATCTTCAAGAACCCAGTGCTATGTTACCAGCACAAGTTCTTCCTGTAGACGAAAATGATATTGTATTAGATACGTGTGCAGCTCCTGGCGGAAAGAGCACAAAGCTTGCAACAAAACTCAATCATACTGGACTTTTAATTTCAAATGATATAAGTTCTTCAAGATGCCAAGGACTCTTAAAGAACATCGAATTATTTGGTTGTGACAATGCTTGGGTTACCAGTGAAGATTTGACAAACATGGAACAACATTATCCTGAAACATTTGATAAGATTCTAGTGGATGCCCCATGTAGTGGTGAGGGCATGTTTCGCAAAGAGCCAGACTTAATTAAAAGTTGGATTGAAAAGGATGATACATTCTATCCGCCGATTCAAAAAAACATTTTGAATGCGGCCATATCCATGTTAAAACCTGGTGGATCTATCGTATATTCCACTTGTACTTTTTCGATTCACGAAAATGAAGAAGTTATTCAAGATGTATTAGACAAACATCCAGACTTACATCTTGCTCCTATTAATAAAATCTATGGTATGATGCCAGGCATAAACATGGAGGAATGCGTTCGTTTATATCCACATAAAATCAAGGGAGAAGGTCACTTTGTAGCTTTACTTGTCAAAGATGGAGAAACAAAACATAAAAAAATAAGACTGGAGCCAAGCGATAAGCTTGATGATTGTGTTACTGATTTTTTACGATTGGTTAAATTAAATAAGGGTACCATTAAAATCAAAAAGGACAAGGTCATCTGGTTAAGCAGTGATTTTCAAGCTTATAAAGGCTATCGCGTACTAAGATCTGGCTTATTATTAGGTCAACTCAAAGGTAAACATTTTGAACCCAGCCAAAGTCTTGCCCTTGCCCTTTGTCCTGAGCAATTTAAAAATGTATTAAACTTTTCCATTGAAGATGAGCGCGTTCGCGTTATTAAATACTTAAAAGGTGAAACTCTAGATGTGAAAGATTTGGATTCAAAAACATCTGGATGGACACTTGTTTGCGTAAATAACTTCCCTTTAGGCTTTGCAAAACTTTCTAAAGGCTCATTAAAAAATAAATATGCGAAAGGATGGCGTTATCAATGAGACTTGACAAATATTTATCTCATATGGGATTTGGCACAAGAAATGACGTTAAAAAATTAATTAAAAACGGCTGGGTTACCATTAATGATGAAACCATAAAAAAGGCAGACTATAACGTAAAAGAAAATGATCGTGTTTGTGTGGATGATGAACCCGTAAGCTATGTAGAATACGAATACTATATTTTAAATAAGCCTCAAGGCTATGTGAGCGCCACTGAAGATATGGTCTATCCTACAGTCATGGAACTTGTCCAAAGCCAAAGACACGATTTGTATCCAGTGGGAAGACTTGACGTAGATACAGAAGGCTTGTTACTCATCAGCAACGATGGTAAATTAACGCATGAAGTATTATCTCCTAAAAAACATGTAGACAAAAAATATTATGTTGAATTTGATGGGACTCTACCAGAAAATGCCGTAGACTTCTTTAATCAGCCTATGGAATTTGATGAATTTACTTCAGCCCCTTCAAAACTAGAAATATTAGATACAAATAAAGCCTATCTAACGATTCATGAAGGAAAATTCCATCAAGTCAAAAGAATGTTTGAAAAGGCAAACTGCACTGTTACCTATCTTCAACGCATTGAGTTTGGTCCTTTAAAACTCAATGATTTACCATTAGGTGAATTTAGAGCGTTAACCCAAGAAGAATTAGATGCCTTAAAAGGCTAAGACGGCCTGAGATTTCTCAGGTTTTTTATTTCGGCATACAAAAAACGCCCTTTTGGACGTTTTTTAAGATCTTACATATGCCTTTAATACTTTCACTTCATCACAATCATAAGGCTTGATCGTATACTCCTTAATACTTGCAGGAATAATAAATGTTTCTGCATAATGCACAATGAAAGGTTCAAAATCCCCTTCAATTACTGCACTCTTTCCATCCACTAAATTCAACATATTCACTGTTCCATGTGTTTGATGATATGAACTGTTTTTTATTGTATATCTTCTAGTTTCAATAAATTCCAATTCATGAAGACCCGTATGTTCAATCTTGCAATCGTTTCCTTCTTCTTTTACTTCATACGTCGCATTAACCAAGTTTTCTTTAACCCATTTTGTAGTACGATCCCATTGAATGACTTGTTTTCCATGTTCAATATGAATAGGTCGAGGAAGCCCATCTAAGCCTAGTCTTTGCCAGTCCCACAATTTAAACGTAAAAATATATGGTGTTGCACTAATCTCTAATACCATCGCATTCTTTCCCGAACAATGACAAGTACCTGCAGGAATCAAGAAATGATCATGTTTCTTTGCCGGAAACTTATTAATATACTTATCGGCATCAAAAACAATTTTTCCTTTTTGTGCTGACTCTAAATCTGAAATCATTTCAGTTGGTTGAATACCCTCTTTTAAGCCTAAATAAACAACGGCATCTTCTTTGGCATCTAAAATATAATAACTTTCATCTTGTGTGTAGCTCATCCCAAAATTCTTTTTAATATATTCCGTTAATGGATGCACCTGCAAAGATAGATTTTGTCCTTCCATCGTATCTAGAAAGTCAAAGCGAATTGGAAATTCTGCCCCAAAACGAGAATAAACTTGTTCTCCCAATAATTCTTTTGGTTGATACAACACTAGATCCATAGCTGGAAGCTCTACAGTAACTCCATCATAGTCAAATAAAATGCTGTTTTCTTCTGGCACACCATCAAAGCTCCATGCATAATTTGGCTGATTCACATCTAAGTTACAAACTTCCTTCATCCATTGACCACCCCAAACGCCTGGATCAAAATATGGTACTGTACGAAATGGTTTTTGAGCTAATTGTTTTAAACTTTCTGTAAATGTATACCTTGAAATCATTTTTGGATCATTAGCCGCATTTGTATCCACCATATAATCGAAACATTCAAAGCATTTTTCTTTGTGCTTATCTGCTATACGCCATTCAATAAAATAGCCACGCTTATATTTTTTTAAGATATCTTCATCATAATTATCTACATTATAGTTTGCCATCCCTTTACGATAACGTAGTTGAATTTCCCATCTAGCCATATCAAAGTAGACATACACATCACCATGACTTACTAAACCAGCACCCACTCCATATACAATGACTGATTCTTTCTGTTCTTTAATTTTGTTTTGAGCTTCTTCTAGCTTATCTTCATCTATAAAATCTACAAGATTGCCATAATACATCTTGCCAAACACACGATCATCACTAAGATTGTATTTCATTTGTTCGGTCATGATTTTGCCATCTTTAAAGATATCATGCATGTTGATTTCCAAAGAAAAATTGAAGCGTTTGATCAATTCATAGACTTCCTCTTCATCTACACCCGGATAATAATCAAAGACAACAACACTGCCATTATTCATTTTACGATTTAATTCATGATAGATTTCATCATATCCATGAAACGCTTTATGATTCTTTATTGTTGTTTTAGGGAAACGATCATATTCCGATTTAAAATTTAAATAACTCATTCTTCCTCCACTTTCAATTCACCATTTTCCTTATACACTCTTACTGTAAAAGGATGCTCTTCTACACGCTTATAATCATGACCCGCATGACTTGGCCACATACATTGCACTTTGAATTCCGTATTACCTGTATTCACAAGGCGATGTGCCAAATGCCCATCAATATAGTGTACACTTCCACATTTTACTTTTTCAGCATAACAATGATAATTTTCATCCATCAATAAAAGAAGACCTTCACCACCCATGCCACAATAGATTTCATCACAATTTAAATCTTCATGAAAATGCCCACGCGTTACATTACATTCGCCATTCACACATACTGGCTGCATCACAGTCAATCCATAACACAAGCCATCATGTTCAGAGGAGTATACTTCATACATAATTTGATCATCTGAAATATTTGGATCCACATCTTTATAGAATGTTTTAGCATTCGAATACAATTTTGTACTCTTCTTAACATCCTCACCTTCAATTACACCATTTAAATAATCATGAAATACTTTTGCGTCTTTAATTTCCATAATTGCCTCCTATTTAATTGTTATAACATTCAATTTTATTATAGAACTATTGTTATAACATTTCAACATAAAGACAACCACAATATTTATAAACCATAGAAAAAGGTCCAAAACAGCCCTATTAAAACCTTAACTTTGCAGAATTTGTATAACTAAAAAATAAAAGAAGCATTAGTAGCTGA
>OJNZ01000671.1_pt1 | contig 23060 bp, 17 predicted proteins | sample 1598001 | NCBI WGS metagenome assembly OJNZ01 (sample SAMN01915225, study PRJEB22387) | human gut metagenome | isolation source: stool | host: Homo sapiens | place: USA | reverse complement strand
TGTGCGCGTGGTCCGCGCCTTTGATAAGGAGCAGAGCGAGATCGACCGCTTTGAGTCGGCCAACGACCTGCTGACCCGGATGCAGCTCCATGTGGGCCACATCTCCTCCCTGATGAGCCCGCTGACCTACGTCATCATCAATCTGGCCATTGTGGCTCTGCTCTATGTGGGCAGCATCGAGATCAATGTGGGCGGCATGGCCTCCGGCGATGTGATCGCGCTGGTGAACTACATGAACCAGATCCTGGTGGAGCTGGTCAAACTGGCAAACCTCATCGTGCAGGTGAGCAAGGCGCTGGCCTGTGCCGGCCGTGTGCAGGCTGTGCTGGACACCGAGCCCGGCATGGAGTTCCCCGCGGCCCTCAAGGGCGAGGCACCTGCGGATAAGGCCGGGGATGCTGTGCGGTTCGACCATGTCAGCCTGACCTACGCCGGTGCCGGTGCCCCCAGCCTGACCGATATCAGTTTTACCGCAAAGCGCGGCCAGACCATTGGTGTCATCGGCGGCACGGGCAGCGGCAAATCCAGCCTCATCAACCTGATCCCCCGCTTCTATGATGCCACGGAGGGCACTGTGGAGATCCTGGGCCGTCCGGCGCAGGAGTACCCCCGCGCGGCTCTGCGCGGCAGTGTGGCGGTCGTGATGCAGAAAGCCCAGCTGTTTGGCGGCACCATCCGCTCCAACCTGCTGTGGGGCAACAAGAACGCGACGGACGCTGATCTGTGGGCCGCACTGGAGACTGCGCAGGCTGCGGATTTTGTCAGGGCAAAGCCCCTTGGGCTGGACGAACCTGTGGAGCAGGGCGGCCGGAACCTGTCCGGCGGCCAGAAGCAGCGCCTGACCATTGCCCGTGCGCTGGTGGGCAAGCCAGAGATCCTGATCCTGGACGACAGCGCCAGCGCGCTGGACTACGCCACCGATGCGGCCCTGCGCAAGGCACTGGCCGCTCTGCCCGGTGACCTGACCGTGTTCATCGTGAGCCAGCGTGCCGCCAGCCTGCAGCACGCCGACCAGATCATCGTGCTGGATGACGGCAGGATGGTGGGTCTGGGCAGGCACGCCGATCTGCTGAAGACCTGCCCCGTTTACGAGGAGATCTACGCCAGCCAGTTCAAGAAAGGGGATGCGCAGAAATGAGTGCAAAAGCAAAGAGTAAGCTGACCCCGGAACAGCGCAACGCAACGCTTCGGCGGGTGCTGGAAAAGATCCGCCCTTACGGCTTTTTTGTGGTGTGCAGTCTGATCGTGGCCGCTGTGAGCGTGGCTGCCCAGCTGTATATCCCCATCCTCTGCGGCAGCGCCATTGATATGATGCTGGGCAAGGGGAATGTGGACTTCAACGGTGTTCTGCGCATCGTGGTGGAGATCGTGATCGTGGCCGTGGTGGCTGCATTGGCCCAGTGGCTGCTGAGTGTCTGCAACAACCGCATCACCTTCTCGGTCAGCCGGGACCTGCGCAACGCCGCGCTCCGTAAGATCCAGACCCTGCCGCTCTCTTATCTGGACAGCCACCCCTCCGGCGATATCGTCAGCCGCATGGTCGCCGATGTGGACACCTTTGCGGACGGCCTGCTCATGGGCTTTACCCAGCTGTTCAGCGGCGTGCTGACCATCCTTGGCACCCTGCTGTTTATGCTCAGTGAGAATGTGCCCATCACGCTGGTGGTGGTCTGCATCACCCCGCTGAGCCTGGTGGTGGCAAGCTTCCTTGCCAAGCGCAGCTACAAGTATTTCCAGGGCCAGAGCACCGTGCGCGGTGAGCAGACCGCCCTGGTCAACGAGATGATCGAGGGCCAGAAGGTCGTGCAGGCCTTTGGCCATGAGGCCGAGAGCCTAGCCGCCTTTGATGAGGTGAATGGCCGCCTGCAGAACGTGAGCCTGAAGGCCATCTTCTTCTCCAGCATGACCAACCCCGCCACCCGCTTTGTGAACAACATCGTTTATGCAGGTGTCGGTCTGGTGGGTGCCGTTTACGCTGTGGCGGGCGGCATCACCATCGGCCAGCTGAGCATCTTCCTGAACTATGCCAACCAGTACACCAAGCCCTTCAACGAGATCTCCGGCGTGGTCACCGAGCTGCAGAACGCACTGGCCTGCGCGGCCCGTGTGTTCGAGCTGCTGGATGCCGAGGACCAGGTGCCTGAGGCGGAGAACGCCAAGGTGCTGGAGACCGACGGCCATGTGGAGCTGAAGGACGTTTCCTTCCGCTACCTGCCGGACCGCCCCCTCATCGAGGGCCTGGATCTGGATGTGAAGCCCGGTCAGCGCATCGCCATCGTCGGCCCCACCGGCTGCGGCAAGACCACCCTCATCAACCTGCTCATGCGGTTCTACGATGTCAACGGCGGCTCCATTGAGGTGGCCGGAAACGATATCCGCAGCCTGACCCGCGCCTCCCTGCGCGGCAGCTACGGCATGGTGCTGCAGGAGACCTGGCTGCGTGCCGGTACCGTGCGGGAGAACATTGCCTACGGCAAGCCCGATGCCACTGAGGAAGAGATCGTTGCCGCCGCCAAAGCGGCCCACGCCGACAGCTTCATCCGCCGCCTGCCCAAGGGTTACGATACCATCATTGCTGAGGACGGCGGCAACATCAGTCAGGGCCAGAAGCAGCTGCTCTGCATCGCCCGCGTGATGCTCTGCCTGCCCCCCATGCTGATTTTGGACGAGGCGACCTCCTCCATCGACACCCGCACCGAGGTGCGCATCCAGGCTGCCTTTGCCCGGATGATGCAGGGCCGCACCAGCTTTATCGTGGCCCACCGCCTGTCCACCATCCGTGAGGCCGATGTCATCCTTGTGATGAAGGATGGCCACATCGTGGAGCAGGGCGACCACGATACTCTGCTGGCGCAGGGCGGCTTCTATGCCAAGCTCTATAACAGCCAGTTCGAGGGCGTGGAGACCTGAAAAAACCAAAATGGGAGATGTCGGCAGCGGCATCTCCCATTTTTTTATGCGATGGTTTCCAGCACCGGTTCCTCCGGCGGGGGAAGCAGGGTGGAGTGGGCTTCCACGAACTCTGCCGCCCGCTGGCTGGCGATGCCCTGCCGCACCTTGCGGAAATCGTTGGCAGGGAAGGTGCGCTCACCCTTCCAGTGCGCCAGCGCGGCCTCCACCTCGGCATCGGTGGGCCAGAGGTGTTCCCGCTCGGCCACCATCAGAAGGCCCAGACTGCCCCGCAGCTTCTGCTCTGCCTGTGCGTGGAGCTCAGTGCGGAACTGTTCCACGGTCTGGCCCCGCACCTTGAGGTACTGGTCAAAGTTGACGTTGTTGGCCTGCAGCCGCAGGTTGAAGTTCCGCTGTTCGGCAAAATAGTTGCCGGAGACCAGGTCCTTGGGCAGGGTGCCCTTGACACAGCCGCCCAGCTGGAAGATAAGCTCCCGGCGGGCCAGTGCCTTGGCCTGCGCACAGCGCTGGGCATAGAGCTCCCGTGCAACCTGCTGGCGCAGGGCCGCCTTGCCTGCGGCATCGGCGGCGCGGTCTTCATCGCCGTGCCGGGTGTTCACTTCCAGTTCAATGCTCACCTGACGGATGGGCCGGGGCTGGATGGGCTGGGTGAAGCCGGTGTAACGTTCCAGCTTCAGCGGCGGCAGGCAGTAGAACTCTGCCCCCGCCCGGAAGCCCTCGGCCCGGTTGACGGCCAGCAGCTCAAAATCCGGATCGGTCACGGGAACCAGATGCTCTTTTTCCACAAGCTTCTGATATAATGTGGAAAAACCGGTCAGGATAGCCCGGTTCACGGCGGCGGTCAGCAGGTCCTCTTCCGCCTGCGGCGGGTTCTCTGCGGCCTGCTCGGCCTGAATGGCCGCTTCCAGCTCCTCGGCGCTGGCGGAGAATACCACCCGGCAGTCCCCGGGCTGGGGCATTCCGATATGTTCCAATACCATTGCGGTGACCTCCTTTCAGCGGCTAAAGCTGACCATCAGTGCCAGCAGCACAACGGCCAGACAGAAATAGAGAACCTCGGCCCCCAGAACGGAGTGGTCGCCCTCCACATACATCTTTTCGGGATCTTCGGGGTCGTAGTACAGCGTGACCGTTTCCCCGCTGGCAAAGCCCTTGCCCTTGGCGGCTTTGGGGTAGTGCAGGCGGTGGCTGCCGCCCTCGGTCTCGAACTCAAGCAGATAAGCCGCGCCGTCCCGGCTCTGAACGGTGCCTGCCACCCGGGCCTCCACACGCTGGCCCTTCTGCTGTAAGCGGCGGCGCTGCAGCACACTGCGCAGGCCCATGTAGAACATGATGCCCGCGCCGATGATGAAGATCAGAACATTGAACATTCGGTTTCCCTCATTCCGTCATTACTCGCCCGGCGGCATACAGGCCGGACGGTCAGCCTTTATTGTACCATATTCCGGCCCAAATGCCCCTGTACGGAGTGCCCGAAATTTAGAGCATTTTTTTGTCGAACAATTTTGAAAATAGTGCTTGACTTTTCTTGTGGCTGTGGTATAATAACTAACGTTCCGAGCCGAACGGCCCACGAACAAAACAGAATATGCGGATATGGCGGAATTGGCAGACGCGTTAGATTCAGGTTCTAATCGGGGCAACTCGGTGGAGGTTCAAGTCCTCTTATCCGCACCAAGCAAGAAAGATCCGAACCTTTTCTCGAAAGAGAAGGGTTCGGATCTTTTGTTTTAGGCGGCGTGCCCGCCGCACAACAAAAGCATCCGCAGCGCATGGCCGGGCTGTTTCAGCTCAGGCGCAGTGCGCTGCGGATGCTTATTTTTTAGGCCGCGCCCCCTCTCCCAAAGGGAGAGGTCACACTGCGCCTAGGTTTTGGTTTTCGCAAAACCTTATCAAAAGGCCGCTATGAGCTCCCCCTTCGGGGGAGCTGGCATTGCGGAGCAATGACTGAGAGGGTTTGTTTTGTTACCCCACCAGCTGCTGATAGGCATTCAGGGTCTTGTAGGACGGGTCGGAGTTGTCGGGGGCAAAGCGGCCGCCCAGCTTCTGGTCCATCAGGCCGTGCTCCACGCACCACTGCGCCGCCTTGGCGGTGTCCGGGTCTGCAACGTCCTTGAAGGCCGGGGCTTCGGCAGGCTCAGGACGGCCTGCGGTGTTCCACAGCAGCAGGGCAGTCTGGGCACGGTTCTCCGGCATGGCCACGCCCTCCGGCAGCAGGGCTTTCAGCTGCTGCTCGGAAACATAGCTGTACACGCCGTAACCCACCAGACCGGCCACGGCTGCGCCGCCCACCAGCAGGATGGCCGCGCCGCCGCCACCACCGCCGTCGTCGCCACCGGTGGAGACACCGGCGCTCTTGGACATGGCGCGGGCAGAGACATTTTCATTGGGCATCGTAAAGGTTGCGGTCCGCTGGTACTGGCCCGTCAGGGTGTTGGAAACAGACCCATAGGGGGTGATCTCCCACCAGCCAAACTCCTCGTTCTCCGGGAACTTGGTGGTGTCTGCCGTCAGGGTCACCGTATCGCCGGGCTTCACGTTCAGCACAGCACCGGTGCTGCCGTTCACCGTGGCAACACCGTCGGTCACTGTCAGCTGGTACTTGCCCGCCTCCGGGGGAATCGTGGAGTCGCCGCCAGTGGAGCCGCCGGTAGAGCCGCCGCCAGTGGAACCACCACCAGTGGAGCCGCCGGTGCCAGTCACATTCAGTTTGAAACTTACTTCCATTATATCGCTTCTGCACTTATAAGCGTAGTACACTACGTTTGTGCCTTCATCGACTGTCAGAATGTTCCCGTTGGCTTTGCCATGCTCCCATCCTGTAACCCGGGTTACATCAAAGTTCCCGGGCAGATTTCGCAGGTCAAACGTACGGTCAGGGTTCAGGGTAACGGTGTAAACGTTTTCACCGCTGTAAATATCAGTAGAACTGAAATTGAGATTCGGGTTGTTGTCCAAATTCAGGCTGGTGAGATGGTTATCCCCAAGCCACAATTTAGTCAAGTTTTGACTGCTGCTTACGTCCAACACGGTTAGCTGGTTGTCGAAGCAGTTCAGCTCCTCCAAGGCACTCATATTGTCCAAATTCAGCTGGGTCAACTGATTATGGGCACAATTCAGTTTCTTCAGCAGTTTATTTTGGCCCAGAATCAGCGTTGTCAGCTGGTTGTTTTGGCATTCCACACTTACCAAACGGGTCTTATGTTTCACATCTGCGTCCAGCTCTGTCAACTGATTTGCGGAACAGTTGAGTGTTACCAGGAATATACTATTTTTGACATCCAGTTGCGCCAGATCGTTGTGCGAGCAATCGAGCGTCACCAAATCTTTCAGATGCGATACATCCAGCTGTTTCAATTGGTTCCCAGAGCAAATCAGATGGTAAATTTTGGGATTCTTGCTCAGGTCCAGCTGGGTCAGTTGATTCGTATTGCATATCAATTTTTCCAACTCTGGATTCTGTCTCAGGTCTAATTTCTGGATAGAATTGTTTTCGCAATTCAACTCTTTCAGGTTGGGGAACGCCTCAATGCCTTTTAAGTTGCTGATGTTCCATCCTTTGACTTCGATACTTTCGACTTTTCTTTGTTCTTCCACCGTGAGGACATCTCTGCCACTTGCTTTGTAGTTTTTGATGTACTTTCTAAAGTTAGGGTCAGGGAAATTTTTCTCATTGATGGGCAGACTGGTTTCAAAGATGAATGTAGGTTTTACTCCCTTGCCGCAATCGTATTGGTAGCTCACCTCATCCTTGCCATCTTCCACTGTCAGAATCGTGCCAGAAACAGAGCCGCCGTGCCAGTTGCTTGCCTTTCCCACGTTAAAGCCGTGCAGAGTGTTCAGGTCAAACGTTCCGTTTGTAAGGACTGCGATAGGGTGCCTGTTTCCATCAGCATTTATAGTGCTTCCGACCATATTGGAAAAGTCCACACAAGCCAGCCGGTTTTCCGAACAGCTCAGATGGCTCAAGCTGGTATTCTTCCTCAAGTCCAGCGTTGTCAGCTGATTTCCATCACACGTCAGCGATGCCAGATTCTGATTCCGGCTTACGTCCAGTTCTGTCAATTCATTATGGTGACAATCCAGCAGTGTCAGGTTAGTCTGGTTTTTGACATCCAGCTCTACCAGTTGATTTACAGAGCAATTCAACTGTTTTAGCTGGTAGCAACGGCTAACATCCAGCGCCATCAGTTCGTTGTTGGAACAATCAAATTTGACCAGTTCCTCTTCGCTCCGCATTACGATTCGCCATATTTTGTTATAGGAGCAATCTACCTCCTCAAGTTTCAGCCCATGGAGAATGCCCAGATCCATGTAGGTCAGGTTATTATGGGAGCAATTCAATATTTTCAGTCCGCTTGAAAGAATAGGATAATACTCTTTCAGTTGATTATAGGAACAATCCAGCTCCCTCAGTTTGAAATTTTTGCCAACATTAAGTGTTGTCAAGCCGATACCGTGGCAATCCAGCGTTTCGAGATCTTCAAAGAAACGGATTCCCTCAAGATTTTTGATCTTGTAATCGTCAGGGATCGTCATCTCTGTGATGCTGAGTTCCTGCGCATCGAGCTTGCCATTGTGGTTTGTGTCACATCTTTCTTTGAGAAAGCGCTGAAATTCTGCATCCTTGAATTTCAGTACAAAATCCGGCGAATCAAAAGCAATTCCTGTGCTCGCCGCAAAGGCGCTGAAGGGCTGGAAGGTGAACACCATAGCCAGTGTCAGCAGAGCACTGACCAGGCGCGTTCGTTTTGTGAATCGTTGTTTCATGGGGTGCTCCTTTCTATGGTAAAATTTATTTTTTCAGGGCCCCATTCGGGAGAAGCGTCAGCTTCTGCCGAAAAAAGGGTACCCTTTTTTCAAAAAGCGGTCATTGCCCGGCAGGGGGCAGAATGGTCATTCTGCCGTCCACCGCCGCATCCAGCATCTCGTGCTCCCGGAAATATTCCATCAGGATATCCTGGCAGGAGGTAGCCACGCTGCGGGGCTTCTGGATCTTGCAGATGGTATCGTAGGAGATGTTGAAAAAGCTCTCGATGTTTTTGAAGTGGTAGTTCTGCAGGCCCACGGTGAACAGGGCATCGTCGCCGATCTCCTTACCCACCTCCTTGCCGCAGTAGGTAAAGTAATCAAAGTCGCCCTTGGCGCGGTCGTAGCGCAGCCGCAGGGTGGAGGGCAGCTGGTAGAACTCGGTGTGGCCGGTGTAGGCCTCCTCCCGCAGCATGTAGTGGAGCATCTGGCGCAGCTGCTGGCCTGTCACCTTGAACATGAACACGCCGTCGTCGTAGGGGAAGCCCTCGATGAGGTCGCCGTAGGTGACAATGGGGCCCAGCTTTTCGGCCCGGATGCTGCCGGAGCCGATGAGCATGACATCAATGCCAAGGCTGCGGGTGAAGATATCCGCAAACAGGTTGCCCAGCTCGGTCTCCCGGGTGCGCTGGGGGTGGGTCAGCTCCCGGCGGAAGCGCCCTACGATGTGGCTGTACTTTTCGTCCACCTGACTGGTGAAGCGGTGCAGCACCTGCTCCATGGCGGGGTTGCGGGGGCAGGTCTCGGCGCAGATGGGCACCGTGCGCCATGTGTAGGAATCGATGCAGTTGTTGTCCGTGTCCACGATGATGTCAAAGCGCCCGATCTGGTCGGTGCCGGTGCCCGCCTGCGCAATGACCACGCCGTTTTCCTCCACCGCGTGCTCCGGCAGGGTATGGCTGTGCCCGCCGATGATCAGATCCACTCCCCACGCCGGGTCCAGCTGGCGCGCCAGATGGCGGTCCTCCTCAAAGCCGATGTGGGTCAGCAGCACGGTAAAATCAATATCGATGCTGTTGTGGGCGTTGCAGATCTTGCCCACCTCGGCGGCAGCGGCGGCGGTGTCCACAAAGGAGCCCACCAGCGATTCGGATTTGGTCTGGTTGATGACATCCTGCGTGATGATGCCGATGAAGAGGATGTTCATGCCGTCCACCCGCAGGATCTTGTAGGGGGTGAACAGCCGGGTGGGGGTGTTTTTGATGTAGAGGTTGGCGTTGATGATGGGGAACCGGGCACATTTTTCGATGAACAGCAGGTGGGCGATGCCGTAATCCACCTCGTGGTTGCCGATGGTGACGATGTCCGGGGCAAGGGCGTTCATGATTTCGATGGTGGAAAGCCCCTTGTATTCGGAATCAATGACCGAGCCCCGGAACATATCACCTGCAATGGCGTAGATGGTGTTGGGCTCCTCTGCCCTCACCTTTTCGATGTAGCCGGACAGCATGGAAACGCCGCCCACCAGTTTTTCGTCCACCTGCTCTGCCAGAAAGTCTCCGTGCAGATCATTGGAGTGGAGGATGGTGATCTTTTTGGTGTGTTTCATGGTGCATTCCTCCCGGTGTGGGTCGGCGGCGGTCAGCCCATGGCCTCCTGCCGCGCAAAGTAGACGGTGTTGACAAGGCTCAGGTAGCTCTCGTTGCCGTCCAGATAGACCTTCAGGGCAAGGGTGTCCTCGTCCTCCAACGTGACAGCGTAGCGGGAGCCGTCCTCCCCGGTAAAGGTAGCGTACCACTCCTGATTGGTCTGGAAGGGCACCTCCGGGGTGCCCTCCTGATAGAACAGGTCGGCTTCCTCCACGTTCAGCTCCGGGTAGGGGGTGATGTAGCTGGCGGTCAGGGGCAGCTGGTCGCCCTCGGTCTCGGTATCCGTGGGCAGGAAGCACATGGCATCGGCATCTGCCGGGTCGGTCTCAAAATAGCCCTCGTCGGTGTCGCGGGCGAACTCCAGCCAGTTACCCTCCAGCGACCACGGGTCGGCAACGGAGATCCAGTCGTCCCCTTCCGGGTAGATGGTAAAATCGCACACGCCCTCGGCTTCCACCACATGGCCGTTCTCGCCGGAAAGGAAGGGGCTGAATACCAGCTCTTCGCCGGTGCTGGGGTACAGTTCCACCTCGGTGTTGGGAACGATATCGCTGATGTTGCACAGCAGCAGGATGGGCTGACCGTCCTCACTGTAATAGAGCTGTTTCCCGCGCTGGAGCGGTTTTTCGGCATCGTCTGTCAGGCTCGTCTCGTAGACGAACAGGGTGGCCTGCGCCTCCTGCGGGAAGATGCAGTACAGGTCGCACCCGCCATCCGGTGCCACGACCCAGTGATCCTGCGGGATGTCGTAGACAAAGCCCCACAGCTCCCGCAGGTCGGTCTGGCTATCCAGCACCTGCTGCACATCGGTGGTGATCTCGTAGGAGCCGCCCAGATACAGCACACAGGCGCGGTATTCGTCCTCCCCTGCCAGAAGGCGCATGTAGGTCACGTCCTCCGGCTCCTCATATTCCTGCTTTTGGGTGTTGGAGGCGATCATGTTGTCTCCGTCCAGCCTGTTTTCGGGCTTGGAGCTGGGGGTGCTGCTGCCGTTGCCGCAGCCCGCCAGACCGATGGCCAGCGCCAGCAGGGCGGCCAGAAGTTTCAGGTTTTTCATGGGTTCTCCTTTCTCATGCCCTGCCGGGGCGCGCCTCAGGAGGCAGCGCCGGGCGTTGGGTGGTTGGAAAAATCGTCTACGCCCTCCACTGGCACAGGGCTGCCGGTGGAGGCGGAAAGCTGGGGCGACCAGTCCAGCGCGCGGCCGGTGGTGCAGTAGACCACCGCCATGATGTCGGGGGTGTCCGGGGTGCCGTTGCACAGCAGCAGCACGGGTTGACCATCCCGCCCGCAATACAGCTCCCGGCCCGTCTGGTGCGGGTACTGGTGGTCCTGCTTTTCGTAGAGGAACAGGGTGTCCCGGCTGCTGACAGCGAAGAGGCAGTACAACTCCCGCCCGCCGCCCGGCGCTGCGACCCGGTGGTCTGCCGGGATGTCCGCAACAAACTGCCACGGCTGTTCCTGCAGGCTGTCCAGCGCAGCGTCCACATCGGCGGTGCGCTCCGGGACGCTGCCCAGATAGAGCACTGCGGCAAGGCTGCCGTTCTGTTCGGCCTGCTGCCGCAGCTGCGCCACGGTCACAGCGTCCGGCCGGGAAGCGCTGTCCGAAGCTGCCGCGCCGGAGCGGATGGGGTCGCCGTCCACCGGCCCGCAGCCCGCAAGGCTCAGGGTCAGCGCCAGCGCGGCGGCAAAGAGCCGCATGGTCAGGCCCTTCATCTCAGGCCCACGGGTCGGCAGACGTGGGGATGCGGATGCCGGTCATCAGGTACTGCTCCCACAAAAACCACTGCCCGTTGCCCTTGCGGCGCAGCTTGATGGGCCGGGGGTCATCGGCACCGCCGCAGGGGATGAAGAGCTTGCAATAGCCATCCTCCACATAAGAGGTGTGGTTGCTGCCCACCAGAAGGGTGAAGGGCTGGCGGGGGGTATAGCCGTTTTCCGGCGACGCGCCCACAAAGTAGGAGAAGGGGATGTAGCTCTTGCCGTCCCGGAAGCGGTCGTTCAAAAAGGAGATGTCCTGCCCGTTCAGCGGGCGGGGGCCGCGCAGCCAGTTGAGCATCTCCTGCCCGATGGCCTTGTCGGCACCGTAGGCGCACAGCGCGCAGACGGTGAGGGCTGCGGCCTTGAAGGGGGTGTCCAGGCTGGCCTCCGGCAGCTCCTGCATCTGGGCAAGGCTTTCCGGCAGAGCCTGAAAGGTAAAGGTGACGGTCTGGTTTCCACCGGCGGTGGCAGCGGCCTGTTTCATCTTATCAAAAAGTCCCATGAAAATACTCCTTTCTGTTTCAGCTGTAAGGGTTCAGCCCCGTTTCGGGTCGTAGCGGGGCACGGTCCGTTTGCGGACCACCTTTTGGTCCAAGTCCAGACTGAGGTTTGCGAAATAGCCGTTTTCAAAATACCATGCAAGGTCCTTTGCATCCATGCCAACGCTGTTGCACAGCCACCGCAGGGGCACCTCCGGCCCGGAGTAGCTCTCCACCCGCCGGGCGATGGTTCTTGCATGGTAGCGGCGGGCCTCTCCGCGGGCAAACAGTGCCAGGGGCACAGCCCCCACCACGATCCAGAATACATAGCCTCCGATGTAGGAATAGTCCTTATCCTGCAAACTCAGGCAGAGGGTATACAGCCCGCCAAAGGAGCAGAACACGCAGAAGGCAAGCCCCGCGTTCCGCAGCCATTTGAGGACACGGGGAATCTCGCCGCGGGCTTTTTCCGAAAGATAAGGGTTCATAAGGTTCCTCCTTTCAGAACGAGCCGCCTCCGCCGCCGTGGGTGGTGCCGCTGGAAGAGGTGTGGGTGGAGCTGCCGCCGGAATCGCTGGAGCTGGACTCCTTCGGCCGCTCGGTGCGGTGCACGTCACGGTACAGGAACAGCTCCCGGCTGTTGGTCAGGTTCATGCTGCCCTCCCGCACATAGCTGGCGGCGTTCTCCTGGAACGCCACGCTGCGCAGCTGGCTTTTCATTACGCTGACGACGACCCATGCCAGCACAAGGCCGATGCCCACCGCAAGGACCAGGTACATGGGGGAAAGCGGGTCCCGGGGCAGGGTCTTTACATCATAGGGGCGGCCCGCCCGGGCAGCGTCGATGTAAGTATCCGACCACTGGACAAAGGTGCGGAAGGCGGCGGCGTAGTCCCCCTCCGCCATAAAGGGCTTCATCTGTTCGCCAAGGTACTGGATGCCGGCATCCGTAAAGGCGGTGATGCCGTAGCCGCAGGTGGAGATGTGCCATTTGCGGTCGCCCACGCTCACCAGCAGCAGCACGCCGTCCATATCGGGGCCGTAGCCGAACTGACAGTAATCATAGAGGTCATCGGCATAGGCCTCCATGCTGTCGTACCCCACGCTTTCCAGCGACTCAACGGTGGCAATGGTCACATCGAAGCTCTGGCGGAGGCTCAGCTCCTCCAGTGCATCCTCCAGCTCGCTGTCCTCTTCTGCAGTCAGGACATCCGCGCTGTCGTTCATGCGGTAGTACAGGTCGGCAAAGCCGCCCTCCACCGCAAATGCCGGAACGGTCAGGAGCACCGCAAGCACCAGTGCTGCCAGCGCCGCAAAGAGGGAGCGCAGGCGTTTGGAAGTCTTTTTCATCGTTCGTCCCTCCTTTACAGGATCCGTGCCAGCCACAGCAGCCACATCACGCCGTAGGACGCGGCGGAAAGGGCAGCCGTAAGGCCCAGCATCCACTTGCGGGCAGCGCCCTTGTCCACGGGCAGGTCGCCCACGAATTTGCCGGTCTGTCCGTTCATGGCAAACAGGTAGTTCTCGCCCCGCCAGCTGGTGCTCAGCAGCCAGACCGGGAACAGCGCGTACTTTGCCTTGCCGCCATGGAGCTGGATGCTGCTGTTTTCCACCTTGACCGAATCGTAACCGGTAACGGTCTGCTGGAACGTTTCCTCGGTGGAGCGGCGGATGCGCCTGTTGGCCCGCTCGATGCTGTCCTCGGCGGTCACATCATATTTGTCCGCCACATAGCCTGCCAGATAGGCGGTCTGGAAGGGGATGGCATCCTGCATGGCAAAGGGCTCGATGGATTCCATCAGGTCATCCTCGATCTTGGAGGAGCCGTCCACGGGCACCGCGTCAAAGCCCAGGGTGCCGTCCCGCCGGACGGAGTAGTAGTTGGTCTCGGTATAGTCGTACTTGCTGTCCGACCAGCTGCGGGTCCGGGTGGCGGTAAAGCGCAGCTGAGCATCGGCATCGCTGTCAAAGAGCCAGAAGGGCACATACACGCCCTTGACCTCGTCGATGTGGTTCTGGCTGCGGAACACCCGGGGCAGCAGGGTCTTGCCCTTGAGGTGCTCCTGCAATTTGGCCTTGGCGGCCTTTTTATCCAGCTTGAAGGGGATGATGAGGTCGGGCCGCAGCGCCCCGGCAAACTGTCCGGTGAGAACGATGGGGTTGCCGCAGAAGGGGCAGGCCGAAGCCGCCATGGTGTCGTCGCCCACGATCTCGCCGCCGCAGCTCTTGCAGCTGTAAGTATGCAGACCGGCGGTCTCTCCTTCTGCCCAGCTGCCGCCGGGGGTGGCCCAGTTCATCTCGCTGGGCTTTTCGTCCTTCAGCTCCTCGTCATAGCCCTTGAGGGTATCCACGTCGAACTCGGTGTCGCAGTAGGGGCATTTCATCTTCTGGGTGGCGCTGTCAAACTGGATGGCGCCATCGCAGCAGGGGCACTTGTATTCCAGCATTCCTGCCATAGCGTTTCCTCCTGTTGTTCCAAAGGGGGCCGGGGGCTCTTCCCCGGCCCCGCTGTTTTTGCGTTGGTCTTCCCGCCGAAGCGGTCGGCTCAGAAGTCCGTGGTGATGCGGAACACCACCGGCTCATCCGGCTCGGTGGCTTTGCCGTGGTGGCCCACTGCCAGGAAAGCGTTTTCTTCCAGCGGCAGGAAAACATCAAAGGTGCAGAAGTCGCCGCACAGCTGGCACAGGGTCTCGCGCTCACCCACGGGGAGGGACTTTTCCAAAAAAGTGCCGTCCGGCGCGTACAGCTCCCACATATAGCCCGTGTCCAGCAGATAGCCGTTGGGGCGCTTCATCATCACGGCGTCAAAGCTGCCCACCGGCTGCGAGCTGCGGGCCAGCTCATTGCCGTCCAGATCAAAGGCGGCAAAGTAGTAGTCTCCGCTGGAGTCCGGCTCGCCCACCGTCAGCAGCTCGTCCCCGCTGAGGTTCAGGGAGGGCATGCTGCAGAAGGGGCCGATCTCGTTATCCCCTTCCAGTATCAGCTCGGTGTACTCGCCGTCCTGCACCAGCACCGGTGCGGAGTCGGTCCAGTAGATCACGGTCAGATCCCGGTCCTTGGAGGAATAGCAGCTGCCCGAGTAGTCCAGTGCGTCGCCGGGCTCCTCCGGGTCGCTGCCGTTCAGATCGTAGCAGTAGACATCAAAGGTGTCCATGGCATACAGGATGCCATTGCGGTCGATGCTGAGGGCGTTGCTGCCGTCAATGTTGTACTCTTCCACCGGGGTCAGCCGGTCATCCTTGATGGCATACTCGAAGATCTTGGCAGACTGCTCTTCATCGTCCTCGTTGTAGAAGCTGAAGAAGTAATTGCCCCGGTAGCTGTCCGCATGGATGCAGTGATGCGCTCCGTCCAGTTCCCGGCGGACGTCAAAGGGGATGTACTGCGCCTTGAAGGTGTATTCGCCGATGGTCAGTTCCCCGGTCTGGAACTGGGTCACAGGGGGCCCTGCAGGGGCGGCTTTGTCCTCTGCAGCTTCCGGCTGTGCCGAAGCGGACGGGGCACTGCTGCTGGAAGCCGGTGCGCTGGAAACGCTGGATGCGCTGGCGGCACCGGAGCCGCCGCAGGCGGTCAGCCCGAGGGCGGCGGTGGCAAGGCCCATGGCCTTGAGGAAATCTCTGCGCTGGATCTTTCTCATATCCGTTCCTCCTTTTGGGGTCACTGCACTTTTGCAAAGGCTTCGTCAGCACGGCGGCTGTACAATGCCATGCCGCCGGTCTGGGCGTCGTTTGCCAGATTGATGTTCTCCACGAACCGGGCCTTTTCCTGCTCAGAGAGCTGCCCGCCCTTCATGGCGGCAGATGCCACGGCACCCATGGCACCGATCATGCCCATCTGGCCTTTCAGCTCCCGTTCCTCGGCCTTGGACATCCGGCGGCCGAACATGCTGGTCTCATTATCGTGGACCCCGAAGATGTGGTCCAGATGCTGCCGTGCGATGTGGGCATAGCCGATCTCCCGCCGGTCCCGCTTGCTGAAGCAGATGATCAGCTCCTGCTTGATATAGGGGTGGGGATGCATGCCCCGCTGGGTCTGGGCCTCGGTGATGCCGCGAGGCTGCACCAGCTTCAGCTTCAGGCCGCCGCCGTTGAGGGTGGGTTCCTTGCCCGGCTCCTTGGCGGGGGTCTCGTCCAGATACTCCTCATAGCTGGCGATCTGGTCGTAGCGGATCAGCTCCGGCATCTTGCCCCGGCCGCCGGTACGGTCGTCGATGTACAGCATTCCAAGCTCATCGCAGAACACCAGCCCCATTTGCGTCGGGGTGGAGGGGTATGCGTTGACCCGGAACTCGGTCTTGTCGAACACCTCGTCGAACACCCGCTTCATCCGGGCCATATACTCCATGTGCTCCTTGGCCTCGTCCAGCGTCAGCTCGCTGAGCCGGATATATTTGGAGCACTTGTTGCCGCAGTCATCGCAGAGGAACTGTCCGTCCCGGAGCTTGGAGCGGTGCAGGGTGCCGCACTCCTTGCCGCAGACGGCGCAGTTCTGTTTTGCGAACAGGTTGGAAAAGAATCCCATCATGGTATGCTCCTTTCATTGCTCTGTATTGTCAGGTCCGGTCGCTGTCGTCAAAGGGGTCGCCGCACTCCGGGCAGAACTTGGGCGGGTGAGCGGGGTCTGCCGGCTCCCAGCCGCATTTGTCGCACTTATACTTGGGCGTACCGGCGGGCTTTGGTTTGCCGCACTCGGAGCAGAAGCGGCCCTTGTTCACTGCGCCGCAGCTGCAAGTCCAGCCTTCTGCTGCCGCCGGGCGGGGCTTGCCACACTCCGGGCAGAACTTACCCGTAACGGTAGCACCGCAGCTGCAGGTCCAGCTGTCCGCAGCGGGCTTCGGCTCCGGCTTTTTGCTGCCGCATTCCGGGCAGAATTTGCCGGTAACGGTAGCGCCGCAGCTGCACTGCCAGCTGTCCGCCGGGGCGGGTGCGGGACGGCTGACCTGCTGGGGCGCGTCCACGCTGTCCGGATGGGCCTGCTGGCCCATGGCGAACAGGTTCTGGGCGCTCATGCCGCCCATGCCGCCTGCACCGGCTGCCATGCCCATGCCCATAAAGCCGGTCATGGCACCGGCGGTGTTGCCGGCGGCGGTCTTCATGGCATCGATCTGGCCGCCCACCAGACGGGCGGCAGCGGTGGTGGGGTCGGTGGTCATGGCGTTTTCTTCCCACTCTGTGATCTTCTTCTGCTGCTCCTCCGGGATGGACAGGGAGTTGATGTTGAAGGAGAACACCTCAATGCCCCGCTTTTTGCGCCAGACATTCGACAGTTGCTCGTTGAGCGCCTCGGAGATCTCCAGCGTGTGGGCAGGGATCTCGTAATACTGCACCTTGTTGGCCGAAAGGGTGGCAAGGGCAGGCTGCAGGGCGTTCATCAGCTCGCTCTTCAGCCGGGGTGCGATCTCGGATGCGTCATACTGGGTGGAGACGTTGCTGCACACGTTGGTGTAGAACAGCAGCGGGTCGCAGATGCGGCAGGTGAAGCTGCCGTTGCACCGCAGGTTCACCGAGAGCTTGTAGCCCCGCTCCTCGCTGACCACCACCCGGAAGGGAATGGGGGTGGCGGTGCCGTACAGGATCTCGCCCAGTTCCTTGGTGTTGATGTAGTACACCCGCTGGTCCTTGCCCGTGTCGCCGCCGTAGGTAAAGCGCTTGGCCACGGTCTGGAATGTCTGCGCCAGACTGTCGCCGAAGTTTCCGGTGAAGACGCTGGGCTCGGTGGACGAATCGAAAGTGAACTCGCCCGGCTCCGCGCACACCTCCACCACGCGGCCCTGCTCCACGATGAGCATACACTGGCCGTCTGCCACGGCGATGCCGCTGCCACTGGTGATGATGTTGTCCTCGCCATTGTTGGAGCTGCGGCGGGAAGTGCGCTTCTGGCCCTTGACCATCAGCACATCCTTATCCAGAGCGTCGCAGTAGAAAAATTCCTTCCACTGGTCTGCAAGAGTTCCGCCCAGTGCACCCATACCTGCTTTGATAAGACCCATAGTAATTTCCTCCTGTATGTTTTATTTGTGTAAACGATAACTTTTTTGTTATCGCACGGTTTCCGGTTTCGGTCACGGTACAAGGGTTAGATCCGGGGAGTCGTTTTTCCAGTAAATGGGACGCGTGTCCCGGTCAAACAGCACTTCTCCGGCGCGGTATTTCAGGCTGCAACCGCTGGGGCTGCCGTCATCGTTCAGCAAAATGGCCCAGAACTCGCAGGGCCTGCCGTTCTGGTCGGTCAGCGTGAAGTACAGCTCGGTACCGTCCTCGGTGCGGCCCTGTGTTCCCTCGGCGGTGCCGGTCAGGGTGCCGTTCCACCCGTCCCATTCCACGCTCATGCAGCAGCTGCCGTCCGGCAGGAAGGTCATCCAGCGGATGCCCTTTGCGGCCTCGTCTCCGGCGCGGTAAGTGCCCCACAGCCTGCGGGGGATGGCGGTGTAGCCGATGTCGTCCCACGCCTCGGTGCGCTGAAAAACGTACCAGACCTCACTGCCCTTTTTGGGGCCGGTGGACTGCATCCGCAGCGAGCGGTCCTCCATCATGGAGATGGTCCAGCGGCTTCTGCCGTCCTCGCTGAGGCATGTCAGGTTCCAGCCCTGACTTTTTTCCCCGTCCCAGCCGGTCACAGCGCCGGCATTCAGCTCTCCGGTGCGGGTCTCGGCAGCGGACTGGATCTGCGGGCTGACGTATGTTTCCCGGATGAAGGAGACGGTCACCGTGCCGGTGATCTCGGCCTTTTCCAGCCGCAAGGTAAAGCTTTCGTTGCGGTCGGCGGGGACACAGCTTTCACCCTGCGTCACCGCCGTGACTGCCATCCACTCGGCCAGCACCTGCTGCTCCCAGTCCTGCGGCAGCGGCTGCGCGTCCAGCGGGATGGTTGGGGCATCGTTCACATACTCCTCCCAGTCTGCACTGAACCTTCTGACCACAAAGGAAACGTTCCCCTTGCCGTCCAGCGAAAAAGGCAGCTCGTCCAGCGAAGTCCACCATGCGGTGTTTCCCTCTTTCAGGCTGCCGGGGGGCAGCATTCCTCTCTCGATGGCGGCTTGACGGTCCAGCTCATCCCGGCGCTTCACGTCGCGGTAAAGCGCCTCTTCCAGCGCAGCGGGGTCTGCCCCCATGCGCTGCAGCATCTGGGTGACGGTCAGCTGTTTTCCGCTGTCAAAGTCAAAGCACCAGCCCCAATGGAAGGGTGCATCCGTACCGCCATAGCAGCTGCTGACCACAAGGCTGACGCAGTCGCCGTACCAGCTGGCGTTCCAGTTCATCTCAATGCAGATGTCCCACGAATCTGGGTCGGCTGCCGCCGGGCAGTCTGCGTACTCCTGCACATCGTATTCGTAGAGCTGGGCGATCTCAGCGTTGATGCGGGCAGCATCGGCGCTGTCGCTTTCCAGCCGGGGCAGATGGATGTTCAACCGGACCTTGCCGCCGTTTTCCGCCTGCACCACCTTTTCAAGGGTGTACTGCTCGGTGATCATCACGGTGGCGTGCATGGAATCCGGCGGGGTCGATTTCAGCTCCCGGCTGCCAGCCGGGCGGGCAGAGGCTGCGGTCTTTGCCCCGCAGCCCGCCAGCAGCGCTGCCAGCAAAACTGCCGGTATCCAGCGGAATGCTTTGTGTTTCATGGTGGTTCTCCTGTGTTCTCAGCGGCTCCCGCCGGGGTCAGGGATCCGGGCAGCGGATCAGCTGCAGCTGGGTCTCGCCCTCGGCAAAGGGGTTTTGCCCGGCGATCATGGTAAGGTTCAGGGTCTCGTTGTACAGGTCGTACTTCACCGCCGCCACAAAGGTGATGCCCGGCATCCCGTCTGCCGTCTCGCTGGTAGAGACGCCCAGCACCATGCCCTCCGGCACCACGCCCAGATAGTCGGCGTAGCCCTGATAGAAAACGTTGTTGTCCTGCACGCCCATCTGGACGGAACCGTTGCTTTCCACGTCCATCCAGTCAAACTGGTTGTCAGACATGTCGTTGAAGGCACCGACGGCCTCCGAGGGGATCTCCTGCATGTTCCACTCTGCTGTCAGGGGAGCCAGCTCCAGCACAGAGCCATCCTCCTGATGCAGAATTACCTCTTTGCCGCTGCGTTCCAGCGCCACGCCGTTGTTTGCAATGTAGATGGGGTCCTGGCAGACCAGAGCGCTGCCGAACATAAGGCAGTGCAGCACATCCACATACTCCACCACGCCGTCCCTGGTCAGCAGATAGACCACCGGGTGGAAGGACGCGCCCAGTTCTCCGATGCACACATCCACATACTCATTATAGATGCCAAGGATGGGGTAGGTGCGGTCCTGTTCCAGCCGGATGCCGTAATCCGCGTCCCATGCGGCGGTCTCCGGCGTGCGGCGGAGGGTGATGGTGCCCTGTGTTCCTTCCAGCTGCACCGAAGCGCTGCCGTAGGTATCGGTCAGCACCGTCTGCGGCTGCGGGTCAGCAGCCTGCAGCGGGATCTCCACATCCAGCTGCCGCCAGCCCGACCCGGCGGTGGAGCTGCACCCGCCCCGGAGCACCAGCCGGTTTTGTTCCGGCAGCAGCAGGCACAGGTCATCCAGCTGGTTGTTTTCCAGCGTGTTCATCCGCATGCTTGCCAGATTGCCGCCGCTGCGCAGGCCCTCGTAGTAGCCGCCCTGCGCCATATTCCGGTCAAAGGTCTGCATGGCCTCGCGCAGCATCTGCTGCTGCACGGCATCCGGGTCCAGCCCCATGCGCTGAAGCATTTCAGCCACGGAGACCTGCTTTCCGGTGGCAAAATCGAAGCACCAGCCCCGGGAATACCCCGGATCGGTACCGCCGTCGTAGCGGAACATCACAAGGCTGACGCAGTCGCCGTACCAGTAGGCATCCCAGTTGATATAAGTATCATAAGTATCCGGGCTCCCCTCGTCCTGCTGGGGCTCGATCTCCGGGCTGTCCTCGTACTCTCGGAATTCTGCCGCATACATGGCGGCAAGCTCATAGTTGATATAAGCGGTGTCCGGGCTGTAGCACACAAGCTGCGGCACATGGATGTTCAACTTCTGTGCGCTGCCCCACTCGTACAGCTGGATGGTCTTTTCCAGCGTGAACTGCTCGGTGATGCGGTCTTTTTGTGCTGTCTGCACCGCCGTGTCTGCGGTGCTCTGGGGGACAGTGCCGGAGCCTGTGGGGGCAGCGGGAGCCGCTGCGCTGCCGCACCCCGCCAGCACCACCGCCGCCGCCAGCACCGCAGCGGCAAGGCGTTTGTGTTTCATGGTGGTTCTCCTTGTTTTCTCAACCGTAGCTGCGGTTCATCTGCAGCTGGGTCTCGCCCTCGGCAAAGGGGTTTTGTCCGGCGATCATGGTCAGGGTCAGGTTCTCGTTGTACTGGTCGTTCTTGAACGCCGCCACAAATTCGAGCTCCTCATCGGCAGCGATGCCCAGCACCACGCCCTCGGGCACCACGCCCAGATACGCGGCATCGCCCCGATAGATGCGGCTGTTGTCCTGCACGCCCAGCTGAACGCCGCCGTCGCTGCCCAGATCCAGCCAGTTCCAGCCGGTTTCAGAGGTGTAGTTGTAGGAGCCGGTGACGGAATAGGGGATCTCCTGCGCGCTCCACTCTGCCGACAGGGGAGCCAGCTCCAGCACAGAGCCATCCGCCCGGCGCAGGTTCACCTCGCTGCCGCAGAGTTCCAGCGCCACACCGTTGTTGGCAAAGTAGATGGGGTCCTGGCAGATCATGGCATCCCCGAACAGGAGGCAGCGCAGCACGTCCACATACTCCACCACGCCGTCTTTGGTCAGCAGATAGACCACCGGGCGGAAGAAGCCGTCCTCCTGCTCCCCGATGCACACGTCCACATATTCATTGTAAGCGCCAAGGATGGGGTAGGTGCGCGTCTGTTCCACCCGGATGCCAATGTCGCCCCATTGGTCGGTCTTTGGCGCGGGGCTCAGGGTGATGGCGGCCTGCGTTCCCTCCAGCTGCACCTGCACACCATCGTAGGTATCGGTCAGCACCGGGGGATCGGCGGGGGCGGCGGAGGTCAGCGGGATCTCCATATCCAGCTGCTGCCAGCCTTCTTCACAGCTGTACTTTCCACGGAGCACCAGCTGATCCTGCTGTGGCAAAAGCAGGCACAGGTTTTCCAGTTCATTGTATTCCAGCGTGTCCATTCGCATTTGCGAAAGCTCTCCGCCGAGACGCAGGCCCTCGTAATACGCGCCCTGCGCCATCTCCCGGTCAAAGGCCTGCATGGCCTGCCGCTGCACCTGCTCCTGCACGGTGTCCGGGTCCAGACCCATGCGCTGCAGCATCTCGGCCACGGTGATCTGCTGGCCGGTGGCAAAATCGAAGCACCAGCCGCTGTAACGCCACGGGGCGGTGCCGCCGTAGCGGCTGCGCACCACCAGGCTGACGCAGTCGCCGTACCAGTAGGCATCCCAGCCCACACCGATCTGCGGGTACTCGCCGCCCGGCTGCCCGGCCTCCTCGCTGTTCTCGAACTCCCGGAAATCCGCCGCATAGATGGCGTTCAGCTCACCGTTGATGTAGGCGGCGTCCGGGCTGTCGCATTCCAGCTGCGGCACATGGACGGAAATGTACTGCACCGCGTCCTCCCCCCACACGCCCGAAACATTCTTTTCCAGCGTGTATTGGTCGGTGATGCGGTCTGTCTGGGCGGCCTGCGCCACCGCGCCGGGGGTGCTTCGGCTGCTGTCGGAGCTTTGGTCGGCAGCGGCGCTGGGGCTGCTCTGGGTGCCGCCGCACCCCGCCAGCAGCAGGGCCGCAGCCAGCACAAGGGCCGCAAAGCGTTGGTATTTCATAGTAGGCTCCTTTTCTATGGTATGGCTCAGCCGTCTCCTATGCCTTGCCACTTGTCGATGATGTAGGCGGCCCAATAGGTCTTGTCGTTGATATCCACCACAGTGATGCCTACCTTATTCACCACCGGGTCGTCCTCATGAAGCCCCGGCACACCGCCGTAGTCCTTGATCAGTTCATCCACCAATTGCTGGAACTGGGCCTCGGTGGCGGGGTAGAGACGATCCATGCTGTAAAGGTGCTTTCCTTCGTGGTCGAAATCCACGCCCACCCGGTACTGATTGAGCATACCGAAGATAGCCGTGGAGCCGGAGCTGTAACCCGCCTCGTGCAGACCATCCCACATCTTTGCGGCATAGTCGCCCTCCATCCGCAGCCTGAGCCCCTCTTCCGCTGGGAACTCCGGGCTGCCGTTATCCACAAACATCTGCACATCTGCCTGAATGGCGTGTTCCAGACCCTTGCTGTACTCGAACTTGATGTTCTCCACCTTTCGCCGGGCCAGCTCTGCGTTGAAAATGGTCAGGATCTTCTGCCCGTCCCGGATCACAGGGATCGGCGGCGAAGGAGGCGTTTCTGTGGCAGAGCCGGAACTTGTAGAGCCGGAGGAGCAGCTATCGTCACAGGCTGCCAACGCCAGCATCACCGCCGATGCGCCGGAGAGCTTCAGGAAAGTCCGTCGGTCATATCGTTTCATGGGGGTGCTCCTTTCTATAAAGCCCCGGACACAGGGGGAGTGTG
>OJNZ01000667.1_pt1 | contig 23152 bp, 17 predicted proteins | sample 1598001 | NCBI WGS metagenome assembly OJNZ01 (sample SAMN01915225, study PRJEB22387) | human gut metagenome | isolation source: stool | host: Homo sapiens | place: USA | reverse complement strand
GATGACTTCCGCGATCATAAAGACCGGTGTCAGCACGGATACCAGCCGAAAGCCTTTTGTTTCGCGTCCGAGTGTTTTTAACAAGTGGTATTTCCCCTCTCTTGTGTTATATTTCCTTCTTCCAGGATATGCTGCGCGTTTTTCAGCGTCAGCTCCAGCACAGCGCGGGCCGCAGCGGCCTGCTGCGGGTCAATGCCGGCCTGCAGATCATCCTCAAACTTCGCAATGCAGGCTTCGATCTGTTCATGGCAGGCACGGCCCTTGTCTGTGGCCACCAGCCGTTTCAGGCGGGCGTCCTTCTCAACCGCACAGCGGGTGATAAACCCGTCCTGCTCCATCCCCTGCAGCATTGCCGTCACGCTTGAGCGGCGGATGTTGAACCACTGCTCAATATCGCGCTGGTAGACATCCCGCCCGCTGCGGTTGCCGCGGACGATGTCGCCCAGTACCATGCCCCGCACGCCGGAAAGATCCGGGTTGACGCCGGAAATGCGGGCATCGAGCGCCCTGCGTATGACCCGCGCGGTCTGGTTCAGCAGCGCGCCGAAGTGAACATCAGCACAGCAGCCGCATTCATTTTGCGATTCAACGCACATTTCTTCCCTCCTGTTCTGATTTTCAAGCAAAAATCAGTTAGATTTCTAATTGTTCGCAATCTAACTGTTCGTTTGCGTACTTTACAAGTATAGCACAGGTTTGGGGAATGTCAAGAGGTATTTTCAGCTTGTGCCTGCGCAAAAAGGCTCCCCTTACAGGGGAGCTGGCCAAGCCTGCGAGGCCTGAGGGGCTTTTCCCGTTTGCCATCACCCTACACCGTTGGTTTTATACCGATATACGGCAGCGCCTTTTTCAGCACCTCGGCACAGACCGGGCCGGAGAGTGCGCCGCCGCTGGTGGTCCAGCTGTGGGGTTCGTCCAGACAGACCAGCACCGCAATTTTGGGGTCATCTATGGGCGCGACCGACACAAAGCTGGCGATGCGCGCCCCCTCGTTGGCACTGTCCAGCTTCTGGCTGGTGCCGCTTTTACCGCCGACACGATAGCCCGCCACAGCCGCCTGCTTGCCGGTGCCGCCGGTCACGACACCCTCCATCAGGCGGCACATCGTGGCCGAGGTTTCCTCGCTGATGACCTGCCGCTTCACCACAGGCTCTACTTCCTTTATGACTTGCCCGTCCGGCGCGGTGATTTTGCTGACGAGATACGGCTGCATCAGCTTCCCGCCGTTGACCACCGCGCAGACGGCCGTAAGCATCTGCAGGTAGCTTACCTTACTGCTCTGCCCGAAGGAGCAGCTTGCCAGCTCCACCGGACCCATCCGGTCGGCCGTGTAGTACTCGCTGCGGCGTATCTCGCCCGGCAGGTCGATGCCGGTCGGCTCCCGCAGTCCAAATGCCGCGAAATAGTCGCAGAAGCGCTCCTTGCCAAGCCTTGCGCCGATCTGGATAAAGCAGGGGTTGCAGCTGACGGCCAGCCCCCTGGCAAAGGTCTCGCTGCCGTGGATATGGCCGTTGGCGCAGCGGAACCGCGTACCTGCGACGGAAATTTTACCTGCGCAGGTGAAATAGTCTGTAGCCTTGCAGGCACCGCTGTCCAGCGCCGCCGCAGCCGTAATAAGCTTGAACACACTGCCCGGCTCGTACAGGTCGCTGATGGCCTTGTTGCGCCACTGCGCCTGCTGCGCCCGCTGCAGGGCGGCGCTGCGTTCCTCGCCCTGCAGGGCGTTTACCATGTCACGGGCTTCCTTGTTTATAAGGCTGCGCGGTGAGTTGGGGTCGTAGTCCGGCTGGCAGGACATTGCCAGCACCGCGCCGGTGTGTACATCCATAACGATGCCGACACCCCGCTCGGCAACATGATGCTCGGCCACGGCGGCGGACAGCGCACTTTCCAGCCAGTGCTGGATCTGGGCATCGATCGTCAGGGTCAGCGTGTTGCCGGGCACCGCATCCACAAGGGTCTGGTAGTGGGTGGGCATGTCATAGCCCCATGCGTTTTTGGCGGTCAGGATGCGCCCGTTCTCCCCTGTCAGCTCGTCATTATAGCGCAGCTCCAGCCCCCACAGCCCTGCATTGTCCACATCGGTAAAACCGAGGATGCCGCCCATAAAATTTCCCTGCGGGTAGACGCGCTTGGTGTCCTGCCGGATCTGAACGCCCTGCACACCGTTGTCGCGGCACCAGTCCCGGACCGCATCGGCCATCGCCTTGTCCACGCGGCGGCGCAGCAGGCAATCGTTGGAGGTCCGCTGGCTGAATTTTGCCAGTGTCTCGGCGTAGTCCAGCTCCAGAATCTCGCTCAGCGCCCTTGCGGCAGGCTCCACGGCTTCGTCCGCCATCTCCCGCGGGGCGGCGCGGATGGTCCAGCAGGTCTCGCTGGCCGCAAGCAGCGTGCCGTCTGCAGCGTAGATCTCTCCGCGCGCGGCAGGCAGCGTGGCCCCGCGCAGCTGCTGGTCGGCGGCACGCAGCGCATAGCCGCCGGGGTCGCGCAGCATCAGCACAAACAGCCGCACCGTCAGCCCGCCCAGACACCCCACCGCCAGTACCGCCGCCAAAAGCCGCATGCGCAGGCGCATTTTTGTATTCTGCTGCGGCGTGATCGGACGCATAGCTCCTGCCCCCTTCCCCATAGAACAGCCTATGAGTGTCCCACTGGCAAAATGCTGAATTATCGCCGGAAAATTCTCTGTATTGTCGATTGACCGTTTAGACACATAAGGTGTATACTGTTAATAACAGATTTTGACATTTAATTATCAAAGCCCGAGAGAGCTATTTTTAAAGGAGGCAAACCCTATGGCTAGATTTACTTTACCCCGTGACCTTTACCACGGCCCCCACGCGCTGGAAGCGTTGAAAACGCTGCCCGGCAAGCGCGCCATGATCTGCGTCGGCGGCGGTTCGATGAAGCGCTTCGGCTTCCTGGACCGCGCCGAGGCCTACTTAAAAGAGGCCGGCATGGAGGTAGAGCTGTTTGAAGGCATCGAGCCCGACCCATCCGTGGAGACGGTCATGAAGGGTGCTGCCGCCATGGAAAAGTTCCAGCCCGACTGGATCGTCGCAATCGGCGGCGGCTCCCCCATCGACGCGGCCAAGGCCATGTGGATCAAGTACGAGTACCCCGACATCACGTTTGAGGATATGTGCAAGGTGTTCGGCATCCCGCCGCTGCGCCGCAAGGCCCACTTCTGCGCCATCTCCTCCACCTCCGGTACGGCCACCGAGGTCACGGCCTTCTCGATCATCACCGATTACCAGAAGGGCATCAAGTACCCCATCGCCGACTTTGAGATCACGCCCGATGTCGCCATCGTTGACCCCGAGCTGGCCCACACGATGCCCAAAAAGCTCGTTGCCCACACCGGCATGGACGCCATGACCCACGCCATCGAGGCCTACGTCTCCACCGCGAACTGCGACTTTACCGACCCGCTGGCCCTGCACGCCATCGAGATGATCCAGGCGGATCTGGTCGGCAGCTACAACGGCGATATGGATAAGCGCGACGCGATGCACAATGCCCAGTGCCTGGCCGGTATGGCGTTCTCGAATGCGCTGCTCGGCATCGTACACAGCATGGCCCACAAGACCGGCGCGGCGTTTGCCGATTACGGCGCACACATCATCCACGGCGCAGCCAACGCCATGTACCTGCCCAAGGTCATCGCCTACAATGCGAAGGACCCCACCGCCAAGGCACGCTACGGCGTCATTGCCGACAAGATGCACCTGGGCGGCGGGAACGACGACGAGAAGGTCACGCTGCTCATCCAGTATCTGCGCGGCATGAACGACGATTTGAACATCCCGCACTGCATCGGCCACTACGGCCCCGACTCCTACCCCGCCGAGCAGGGCTTTGTCCCCGAGAACGTATTCCTCGAGAGACTGCCCGAGATCGCAAAGAACGCGATTGCCGATGCCTGCACCGGCTCCAACCCGCGCCAGCCGACCCAGGAGGAGATGGAAAAGCTGCTGAAGTGCTGCTACTACGACACCGAGGTCGACTTCTAACCACCGCCCCTCTGCGGCCCCTGCAAGCCGCCGTATGATCTGCCCCGGCCACTAGCTTTTGTGGCCGGGGCTTTTTGCCGCCGAAAAAGTGGGCAAAATCCTTGCGATTTGATTTTTGCGGATTTTTGCTGTACAGAGCGCAGCTACAGCGTTCGCTGGCATTTTTTGTACAAGTGTCAAATTCTTGATTTCGCATAGATTTTGCTGTATACTAATGGTAAAATCCAAGTAAAAGAGGATGGGAGCTTACCATGACATCCACTGCAAAATCACAAGGTCCCCTGTTTACCAGGCGGGCGCTGTTCACCCTGATCTGGCCCCTGCTGCTGGAGCAGACATTAAGCGTCACGATGGGCATGGCCGACACGCTGATGGTCGCCGGTGTGGGTGAGGCCGCTGTCTCCAGCGTATCGCTCGTGGACAGCCTGAATATTTTGATTATTCAGATTTTGTCCGCGCTGGCTACCGGCGGTGCAGTCATTGCCAGCCAGTATCTGGGCCGCCGGGATGAGGAAAACGCCAGCCGCAGCGCCGCCCAGCTGTACAGCGTGCTGGGCATCTCTACGGTTGCGGTGGGTGTTGTCTGTTTGCTGCTCTCCCGCCTGATCCTTCGGATAGTGTTCGGCAGCATTGATGAGGATGTCATGCGGTTTGCGCAGCAGTACTTCCTTATCAGTGCGGTGTCCTACCCCTTCATCGGCCTGTACAACGGCGGCGCGGCGCTGTTCCGTGCGCAGGGCAACAGCCGCATCAGTATGCTGGCCAGTCTTGTCATGAACGTCATCAACATTGCGGGCAACGCGCTGCTGATCTACGGTTTCGGCATGGGCGTTATCGGCGCGGCGCTGGCCACGCTGATCGGGCGTGTGTTCGCCGCGGTGTTCATCCTGTGGCAGAACCAGGACCTGCACAATCCCCTGCGCGTGCAGCACTTCGCTGACCTGCGGCCCCGGCGCAGGCCCATCATGCAGATTTTGTCCATCGGCATCCCGTCGGGTCTGGAAAACGGCATGTTCCAGATCGGCAAGTTGTGTGTCAGCAGCCTGACGTCTACCTTAGGCACCTCGGCCATCGCGGCCAATGCCGTGGCAAACTCGGTCTCGACGCTGGCGAACATCCCCGGCAACACGATGAGCCTTGCTATGATCCCGGTCATCGGGCAGTGCCTTGGCGCAGGCGAGAAAAAGCAGGCGCAGCGCTATTCCGTCACGCTGCTGGGCATCGCCGTCACGGGGCTGACCGTCACGAACGCGGCACTGTTCTTCCTGATGCCCGAGGTCGTGACCTGGTTCAACCTCTCGGCGGAGGCATCCGCCATGTGTACCCACGTGGTCCACTGGTTCAACCTGTTCAGCATCTTCTTCTGGGCGACGAGCTTTACCCTGCCCAACGCCCTGCGCGCGGGCGGCGACGCCAAGTTTACGATGTCGGTCAGCATCGTCAGCATGTGGCTGTTCCGCGTGATTCTGAGCTACATCTTCGTTCTGCAGTTCCACTTAGGACTGACCGGCGTCTGGTTCGGTATGTTCATCGACTGGATCTGCCGCAGCCTGTGTTTCCTTGTGCGGTTTGCCCGCGGGAAATGGATGGAGCATAAGGTGATATAAGACGCAAAAAACTCCCTGCCCGGTGCGGACAGGGAGTTTTCTATTGTATGGCGCGGGAAATTACTCCACCATATACTCAAAATCAATACGGCCCAGCGCCACATCGGCGGCGGCGACCTGGATCTTCATGGAAGAACCCAGCATCCAGCTCTTGCCGGTCAGCGGGTCCAGCATGCTGACGCCGTCGATGACCTGCGGTTCACCCTTGCAGAGCTGCGCGGCGGGGACAAAGCCCTCCACCGTGTTGTCCAGCTCGACAAAGACGCCGCGGGGCGTGATGCCGGCCACCGTGCCGGTGTAGACCTCACCGAGATGGTTGTGCATATACTCGGCCTTGTACAGGTCCTCGACATCGCGCTCAATGCGCACGGCGGCGACCTCCTGCTTGCTGGACTTCTCGCTGGCCTGCTGGGCAAACTCGTTGAAGTCGCGCTGCAGCTGGCTGGCGGAGACACCGTTCAGCATCTCGGTCAAAATACGATGAATTGCCAAATCGGGGTAGCGGCGGATGGGGCTGGTGAAGTGGGCGTAGTCCGCCAGCACCAGACCGTAGTGGCCCAGAGGCTGCGGGGCGTAGCGGGCCTTCTGCATGCTGCGCAGAATGCCGGTGTGGACGGGGATCTGAATGGGCTGGCCGCGGGTCTCGTCCAGCAGGGCCGCCAGCTCGAGCTGCGTCGGGATGGGGTTCTTGAACTTGGCGTTCAGACCGCAGGCCAACAGCGTGGCGGACAGCTTCTCCATCTTCTCGGCGTCGGGGGCCTCGTGCACGCGGTAGACGAACGGGGCCTTGTTCGTGCGGCCCGCGTTGGCGGCGCACTGGTTCGCCAGCAGCATGAACTCCTCGATCATGCACTCGGACGTGCCGCGGTCACGCTTGACAATGTCGATGCAGCGTCCGTTCTCGTCCATGACGAGCTTAGCCTCGTTGGACTCAATATCCATGGCGCCGCGGGCCTTGCGCAGGACCAGGCGCTTGCGGTACAGCTCGTCCATCGTGGGCAGCTGGTCAAGCACAGCCTCATATTTCGTCTTGAGGTCGGTCAGGTCGGCGTCTGTTTCAGATTCCGGGGGCTCCAGCAGGGCGTTGATCTCCTTGTACACGCCCTTGACGCGGCTGCAGATGACGCTCTTGACGAACTTGTAGCTGCGGATCTCACCGTTCTCGTCCAGTCGCATCAGACAGGAGAACGCCAGGCGGTCCTCACCCTCGTTCAGCGAGCAGATGCCGTTGGACAGCTGAGTCGGCAGCATCGGGATGACCTTGTCGGCGTAGTAAATGCTCGTCGCGCGCTCGAACGCTTCCTCATTCAGCGCGGAGCCGGGGCGGACATAGTGGCTGACGTCGGCAATGTGAACGCCCAGCTCGTAGCCGTCGTCCAGCTTCTGCAGGCTGATGGCGTCGTCGATGTCCTTCGTCTCGGCGGAGTCAATCGTGAAGATGGGAATGCCGCGCAGGTCCAGGCGCTTCGCGGCCTCGGCGGGGTCAATCGTGGCGTTGTCGTAGGCGCGGGCCTCCTCCAGCACCTCCGGCGGGAACTCCTGGCGGACGCTGCGGCCATACAGGATGGCCTTGGCGCACTCGGACGCATAGTCGGAGGAACCGAATTTCTCGACAACGGCGGCGCGGTGGTCGCTGTGGCGGTTGCCGCGGTGGGTGATGAGGAAGCCGACCTTGTCGCCCAGGTGCACACCCTCGCTCCCCTGCTTGGCCAGCAGGAACTTCACGTCGCGGCAGCCGTCCGGCTCCACGGCCATGCGGCCATCCTCGGACAGGCAGACCGTGCCCGCAAAGCGGTTGTTCGGGACCGTGACCTCGACGACCTCGCCCTCGGAGGAGCCCTCCACGCGCGGGTGGTCGAACAGCTTGACGTTGATCTTATCGTTGGGCATTGCGCCGTGCAGCGCGCGGCCCGGGATGAAGATGTCGCCCTCGCCGTCGTCGCGGCTGGCAAAGCCGAAGCGCGCGGCCAGCTTGACGAGCGTGCAGGGAATCGTGTTGGGGGCTGCAGCATTCTCATAGGTCGCAAAGCCGGGCACATAGGTGCCGTTGCGCATCGACAGCTCGCCGGTGGCGACCATAGCGGAAACGGTGGTGCGCAGGCGGGAGTTGTCCACCTGCAGGTTGTTCTGCATTTCGCGCAGCGTCATGGGACGGCGCTTGACCGCGTTTAAAATAGATTTCTGTAACGGTGTCATAGTTGCTCCTTTAATTTACGTCGCACCGCCATCCGACGGTGCCCTACCCTTATATACATCCACAAAAAACGGCCCGCCGGGGCGCTGCTTACAAAGCCAAAGCGCTTGGCGGACCCTTTTCATCTTTGTTACCCTGCCAAAATCACAGGCGCGCGCTCAAAACGCAGACGACCAGCGTGACGACAAAGAAAACGACGCCGCAGATCTTGGTCAGCTTGGCCAGCTTGGCGTCCACGCCGCGCTCACGGCCTGCTGCCATCGTGGCGGAGCTTTCGCCCATGATCGCGCCGGACAGGCCCTGGCCCTTCTGCTCCTGCGCGAGGGTGAAAACAACGATCAACACGGACACGGCGATGAGGACGACGCCGAGAACGATCTCATACCAGTTCATTAGATTAGCACTCCTTCTATTTCTATCCACGCCGTCGTGACGTGAAAAGTCTCATGCACCGTACAGTATAGCATAGTTTGCCGCACGTTGCAAGCGCTTTTTTCACGTTTTGGGCGTAAAATCAGTTTTGCAGCGCAATTTGTTCGCCCTGCACCAGCGGATAGCGGACCAGCCTGTCCCCGTCAAGGTTTTCCCGGTGCATATCGACGGCAGTGATCTGGTGGTTGCCGTAGGTCGTGTAGTAGTAAATGCCTCTGTCAGCGTTGCAGCAGCTGGTGTAGAGCGTGATCTCGTACTTGCCGCCGTCCAGCTCACAGCAGCCGCGCTGCTGCTCGACAGCGTGCAGGATGTGGAAGAACTGCCCGACGCTCTCGGCCTCGCTGCTGCCGGATTTCGCGTTCATCCGCACAAAGGCCGCACGCACAAAGCGGGACTGGCTGGACAGATCGCCCGGCAGGCCCAGTGCGCCGAGGCCGCGGCTGTAGACGGGCAGGTCAAGGCCGTCCGCAAACGCAACCGCAGGCGTGCGCGGCGAGAGTGCGCGGTAGTTGTTCAGTGCGAAAAGCTGCTGCGGGAACGGCGGATTGTTCGTCAGTACACCGACGGGGTTATCGTAGATGTGTAGGCCGTCGGCGGTGGACTCCACCACGATGCTCCCCGTTTTGTCGGCAATGAGCCAGTGCAGCTGCGCGAGGGGCAGCTGCTCACTGAACGGGATATTGACGATGTTGGTTTTTGCAAGCAGCGTGCGCACCTCGGCCAGCGTCGCACAGCTGCCCAGCAGCCAGGGGATCAGCTCAAACTGGGCGACGTTGCTTTTGCCATCCTGCGCCGGGTGGTAGACTGCATTGCCGACAAAGTTCAGCCCTGCGATGCCCAGGCCCTTCTCATTGACGGCGTCATAGTAGAGGGGGTACTCCCCTGCCACGTAGGCCATGCCGATCATCGCATATTTTGTGCGGAAGTCCCCCATGCAGCGCAGGCTAAACGGGTAGGCCCGCGGCGTGACGGTGACCTCGTCGCCGTAGGAAAATTCATAATCGAGATTGCGGCCAAAGTAGAAACTGTCGGTTGTATAGGTTGCAGCTGTACACATGGTAAACACCCCTTTAATTATAATAGATGCAGCGCGGCCTTCCTGCGTCGAGAGTGTAAGGGCGGACATGGTTCGCCCGCGGCACATAGTGGCCACCGCAAGGTTCACGGGTCGATGGTGAGCATCGGCCCCTGCATTTTCAGTGTGGTTTATATTGTACCACACCCTGCGCGGGATAATCCACCGCCAAATTGTAAACAATGCGTCCTTGCCGAATCCAACGCCATCACAAAAAATCTTGCGGCGTATAAAAACCTCCCGGTAACAGAAGTGAAATTACCGGGAGAATGAGAAAACAAAAACGCTGCAAACCCCGAAAAAAGGCTTGCAGCGGTGCTTTCTGGCGTCCCAGAGAGGATTTGAACCTCCGACCCCACGCTTAGGAGTAGACCCGATACGATGAAACCAAGTGCAACACAGTGCAAGAAAATCCTTGGAAATACAAGGTTTTTCACTGTTTCAAATCCTATCTGGTATCAAGCTTCATAAGCATTTTCATAGGGATTTTACACCGTCCAATTGGCTCGAAATTAGCAAGGCTTTCGATTTTCGGTGGACGTTGCAAGTGCAAGCAAATTCCTCTATGTAACTTCTCGTGATACGAAATGATAGGAAATCTTACATTTGATGATCCAACCACTCATCAAAACTCTTTTTGGAGATTCTGATGCTGCCGCCAATGCGGACACTGTGAAAAACTTTCTTTTTCACAAGGTTGTATGCACTGGTTCTGCTGATGCCCAGAATATTATCGACGGACGGGTCAACGATACCGGCATGAACATCCGCCGCTCTCTCTGAAAGGGAAGCCACCATATCCTTCTGATACTCAGATGGCTGAACCACAACCGTTTCAAACTTTGCTTCGGGAACAGGGAGATGCAACTGGTCAGAGGTCTTGATGTCGGCAACCTCCTTGAACATATTCATCAGTTCAGGCAGGTTGAAGAACTTCGCAAATCGGGTTCTGGCACGATAGCCGGTTCCCTCGGGAACGAATTTGTCAAGATGATTTCTTTAATTTTTCTAAACTTAACAAACCGGCTGAAAAGAAATCTTCCTGAACCTCGTGTCTGCATATATCCTTAAATACCTTTTCTATCGGCTTTTTGGCGGTTTCCGACTGCTTTACGCACACAATAAAAGTGGTCTTTCCAATTTGCACCGAATAACTTGAATTTTTGTTTTCCATATCGTTTCACTTCCTTTCCTTTCAAAAAATATGGGACACTCGTTTGCCAAGTGTCCCGATTACTGCCCGAAAATACATTCCCAACAGTCCAAGAAGTCATTAAGTCGGGAGTGTAGTCGAAGTGATTATCTTTCCATATCACGCTTATTTCTTCGTGCCTTGATACGCTCTTGTCTTTCTTTTTCCCTTGCTTCTTTTTCGGCTCGTTGTTGTTCTTCCTTAAAAGAAAAAAGTTGCCTTACTTTTTCGGTGAAAAGTTTGGCAACTTCGGGGAAGTGTTCCAATGCTTCAAGAAACGGTCTGCATTTTTCTTTCAGCTCGTTGTATTTGATTTTCATTCTTTCAAGTGCGTTTGCACTGTCAAAATACTTCTGCCTGTAATAATTTGCATTTTGCTCTAATGACTTGATTTCGGCACGACTTGTAATGCCCTCTTTGGCAAGTGCAGTCAGTTGTGAGTAGTCCTCTTTGGATATTGCCATCTTGCCTGTAAAGGTTTTCTGTCCCATACCGTCAATCTCGTTTAAGGTCTTTGAGATATGACGGGCAGGCTCATATTTCACTTGTTCTTTCTGAATACGCTGTTGCAGTTTCTCCAAGCGTTCCTTGTCCTGCTTGATTTGATATTGCAGAGAGGTCAAGTGTTCTGCTGTACTTCCGTATTCGCCACGCTGAAACCCCTTAAATCCCTGCTCGGTCATATAATTGAACAATTCATCTTGAAGTATGCTGTATGAGGCTCTGAACATCGGCTTTCCGTTCTTTTGCAATAACGGATTACCTTTCTCATCGGTTAGCGGAATATCCGATTTCCATTTCTTTGAATGGCTAATCTGATTGACTACTTCCTTAACCGTTCCTCGCAGTTTTTCATCTTTGCAACGCTTGCTCCATAAGATTTCTTTTTCGACTACGGGCAATACCATAGCGTGCAGATGATAATGGTAAACCTCTTTTCCGAGTTCCTCGGTAGCAGCTACATTGATTTCGTCAGCGTGCATTACTGCCGATATAACATTATCCGCACCGAATTTTTCCTCGATGAAATGATAGGCTTCTTCATAAAACTGCTTTGCATACTCATAACCACCGTTACGCTCGAAGTACATCGTATTCACATCAATCACAATCTCGTTAAAGAGTGTAGCGTCTTTTCTCAACCCACGGAGCGACACCAGCCCGTTGGTTTCCATCTGCTTCAACTGTTCCATATAGGTCGGAGCAAAAGGCTTTTTGAAATGCACATTAAAAGGTATGCGTTCCTCAATGACATTCATATTTTCATAGGTTTCATTTTTGCGCTCGTTGTGTCTTTCTGCCTTGCTGACATCGGAAGCGGTGTACTTTTTAACCCTTGCACAGCTCATATCCGCTTTGTTGTTTTTCGCCATTTTCGTTCTCCTTTCTCGGCAGGGCGAAGCCATTACACAACATTCTTTGAATGTGTGTAACCCACTATGACACTTTCAGACTTCGTCTGCAAAGATGTCGTGGGCAAGGGTGTTCCCCCTTGACCTCCTTTGATACCTCAATCACAAAAACAGACTATCCCATCGGCAGACATTCTGTTTTTATTCTCTCGGTATATCGCCCATCGGCAAAGACCAATACCAGAGGAAACCTTTCTTCTTGGAGATAACTCCTGCGTTTTTCTTTGCCTTTTTGATGGTCGATTTCTTGAACCCTGCGGCTTCAAGTTTTTCTTCACAATCCGAGGAAAGCATCTCTCCGTCCTGCAACATTTCAATGAGAAATGATTTTGCTTTCATCTCTTTTTCATTCGGTCTGCCCATTTGTGGAGCAAGAGATAAAAACGCTTCTTCGGCTGTCATCTCCATTTCGGAAATGAAGTCCACGCCTTTCTCGGCAACTTCAAAAAGAATTGCCGAACCTGTCGGGGCAAGATTGCCCGTTCCACAACAGCTTTAATTTCTCGCTGCTGTTTCCGATTCAGATTTGCAGGCATTTTGATGTTTCTTGCCTGCGGCTTCTTTTTGAAAAACAATTCGTTCAACCTCCTTTTCCAGTTTGTACTGACGCATCAAGGCGTCATAATAGTTGTCCGTCTGATAAGGGCGAACCTTGGGACGAACGAATTTAGTCTGAATGAAGTGTTCTACAACCACTTCCAACGGCTGACCATCCTTTTCATACATTGCCAGAAAGAACAACGGCAACATGACGATCATCATGGACAGTGCTGCAAGGCTCACATTTCCGGTTGCTTTTACCAGAAAGAAAATCGGCACTCCTATCGAATGTGTTCGACATTCAGTTTCATAAACCGACTGCGGACAATTTCTGCCGGACGTTCCTCTGCACCAATGCGAATCAATGGTCGCTTCGTGCAAACTGTTTCAACGATCAACTCCAGAATGTTATCCAGCATTTCGGAATCGTAAGGGTAATCCTTCTTCAACAAATCAATACTGAGCTGATCCGAGAAATAATCAAAGTATTCTTGATACCGGTCATTCTCGTCCATCATTCCACCATTTCCGGAAGGAAAGATAGAATCAGTATCACTAAATTCAGTATTTTTAATATCAGTATTATTACATTGTGATTTCGGAAGTTCTTGAGTTGTGATTTCCATTGTTCCAGAATTGTGATTTTCACAATTCAAGAGTTGTGAATCCACAGCAGAGATAAAGTTCTTCACATAGATCAGGTTGGGCTTTCCCAAACCCTGGCGTTTACGTTCAATCAATCCTGCTTTCTTCTCAAGTTCACTGAGCAGCTTGATAGCCTTTTGTTCAGCACAGTTCAGAGCCATCTTCGCTTCGTCGATTGTAAAAATGATATACACTCGACCGTTTTTATCTATCCAACCATTCTTGGCAGACAAGCTCATGCGGTCAAGCAAAATGCCATACAGCATCTTGGCATCGGCAGAAATATTCCAGAACCTCTCGTTCGTGAACAACACCTTCGGAACTCGATAGAATGTGAATAGATCGGATTGCTGACCGTAAAAATAATCAAAACTCACACGGCTTCACCACCTTCTTTCTGCGGAAAACTTTCTGTTGTCAGCGGAATGCTGCGGAAAGTCGTATCCGTCTTTTCGTAAGGACATCGGGTAAAATAGCAGAAGCGGTATTCCTGTTCATACACATCCATATCAACGAAGCCCCACTTCACGCATAACCTTCTTCGTACACCAGCCAATGCACGGGTGATCTCGCCCATAGGGACAGCCATCACATTCCGACTTGGGTTTCGGTGGCAAAGAGATTAAGTAGTAGCAATTATTTCTACCCAGACGGCAACCCTTTCTGCCATTCGTCCAGAAGTAGCAGTAATGACAGTCGCTCGGCTTGTCTGCGGTATAAACAGGCTTGCTCAAATGAAACACCTCCAATCTCTTGTATTTGCCCATGGTTTTGGGCATAAAAAAAGAGCGCCTATCCATTCCCGATGCGGGACAAATAGACGCTCTATGTATATAACGATATTCAATTTTATCTGCTATAACTGCATGGTACTCAAAACATCCGCCTTTTTTGATTAGCTGGATTTTTGGCACGATTTTTGGGCTGATTAGCAGGAAGGGCATTTTCATTAGCAAGAACAGCCCGTTTTCTGCTAAAAATTAGCTGGCGATTTTGTCTTATAACAACCGTTCGATTCTGGAGGGGTTGTCAAAAATCAAATTTTGGAGTAGAATTTTATCTCATACAGTGAAAGAGCTTTTTCGTGCCTTTTCATATAAGAAAAGCCGAAAACCCTTGAAAACAAAGGCTTTCGGCGTTGTTCACTGGCGTCCATAAGAGGATTTGAACCTCCGACCCCACGCTTAGGAGGCGTGTGCTCTATCCAGCTGAGCTATATGGACGTGTCTGATATATGATTATAGCCCGATCAAAATCGAACTGCAATCCCTTATTTAGTTTTTTTGAGGTGACCGTTGTAACGCAACCTTAGGAGGCGTGTGCTCTATCCAGCTGAGCTACTGAGACAGGTAACAGTTGCTATTATACCTGTTTTCCGCCCAGATTGCAAGTGCCCGCTGCAATTCTGTGCCCGGTTTCTGATTTTACAGGATGGGCATGAACCACTCCACGGTCTCCGGCTGCGGGGAAATCGAACATTCTGAAAACAGCAGAAAAAGCGGACAACAAAAACAGACCGTCAAAAAATTGCATTCTTGCCCTATTGCGTGTGTAGGGGCGACCATTGGTCGCCCGTCAACTTACCGCAGCAACGCATTTTCCGGGATAGTTTCTTGCAAGGCAAACGGGCGCTTATGGGAAACCAGCGGGCCGGGCATGCCCGGCCCCTACCGCGCGGCAGTCAAAAAGCGTACACTAATGCAGCCATCCCGGCGCGGCAGCGCCGCAGAAAGCCTCCCCCTTCACACCTTCACCTCAAACTCCCCTTCTTCCTCCTTTGCGCCGTTCTCCACCTTTCCCGCCGTACCGTCGCTGCTGACCGGGATCCTCACAATGTACTCCAGACACCCGTCATGCTTATCGCACCGGGTCGTGGCGGCGATCCCCTTCTGGGTCATCAAATCCACCGCGTGCTGCAATGTATTTACAAAGAACCGCACATCCCGCACCATGGGGATCGTGCGGCGGCAGGGGCTGGGCCCGTTGGGGGCGGCCAGCATCTGGTCCACAAGGCGGTCCGCCTGCCGCACGCTCATCTTGTCCCGCGCCATCTTTTCCAGCGCGGCGGTGCGGCGTCCCTCGGGCAGGCGCAGGGCGGCGCGGGCGTGGCGCTCGCTCAGATGGCTGGCCGTGCAAAGCTGCTGCTGCTCCGGCGTCAGGGTCAGCAGGCGCAGCTTGTTGGCAAGGGCCGGCTGGCTCAACCCCAGCCGCCGCGCAGCCTCGGCCTGGGTGCAGCCCCACAGCCGGATGACCTCCTTAATGCCCCGCGCCGTGTCGAACGGGTCCAGCTGGCTGCGCTGCAAATTTTCCAAAAGACCCAGCGCGGCGGATTCGCTGTCGTCGTAGTCGGCCAGTATCGCCGGCACCTTGTCCAGCTTGGCCAGACGACAGGCGCGCAGGCGGCGCTCCCCCGCCACAAGCTGGTATTTGTGCAGTCCGACCCGCCGCACGCTGATGGGCTGCAAAAGGCCGTTCTGCAAAATACTGACGGCCAGCGCGGCGATCTCCGGCTCGTCGAAGGCGGTGCGCGCCTGGTAGGGCGACGGCTCGATGCAGTCCACAGGCAGCATCAGAATGCGCCCCTGCTTTTGTATATCATTTCTAGGCAATTTCGGTTCCTCCCCTTGGGTTCAGTGTGCCTGCCGCAAAGTTGAGGGCCGGGCATGCCCGGCCCCTACTAAAGCGGCCTACAAAAAATGCTATGCTTTTCTACAAAAAGCATAGCATAAACCGCAGTTTCGGGGAAGAAAAATCGTTCGCCCTTATGTTCAATTTTTTGCGCTGTTACAACGGCTTCTTTGCAATTTTTCCGCCGTTTCGGGGGTAAACCGTCGGAGTCTGCGATATTTTTTTGCAGAACACCAGCCCGCGGGCACTGCCGTCCGGCAGCGTGAAGGCGCGCGTTTCCTCATATTGGCCGCCCAGCTTTTTCAGCGCGTTGGCGGCGGCTTTTGCTTCTGCGTCTGCCTCGGGGCCCTTCATCGCGATGAACCGCCCGCCGACTTTGACCAGCGGCAGGCAGTATTCGCACAGCACAGGCAGTGCCGCCACCGCGCGGGCGCTGGCCACATCGAACTGCTCGCGCCAGATCTTGCGGGCGGCCTCCTCGGCGCGTTCCTTCGCAAACTCGACGCCGGTCAGACCCAGCTCGGCACAGGCGTAGCGTAAAAAGTCCACACGCTTGCCCGTCGGCTCCATCAGCGTCAGCTCCAGGTCAGGCTTGTAGATTTTTGCCACAATGCCCGGGAACCCCGCACCGGTGCCGACGTCCACCAGCCTGCCGCTGACCTCGGGCTGCGCCGCAAACAGCAGGCTGTCCGCAAAGTGGCGGTCCTCGACGCCCTCGGGGCTGGTGATGGCGGTCAGGTTGACCTTTTCGTTATAGCTGACCAGCAGCTCGGCGTACCTGTCCAGCAGGTCCAGCTGTGCGCCGGTCAAGGGGATGTTCCACGTGGAACATTTAGCTTGTAATCTGTTTTTATCAATCATAGCGTCTCCTTGGCTTCCCCCTCGGGGGAAGCTGCCGCCCGCAGGCGGCTGATGAGGGCAGACTGTATGTGGCTGCCCGGTTGCGGGTGAAATTGATATACTCGGCCCTCATCCGCCCTCGGGCGGGGCCTCGGGCACCTTCTCCCTCGCGGGAGAAGGCATCCTGTTTATTTCAGCTTCAGCAGCACAATACTCAGCTGCGCCAGGTCGCTGGGCGATACACCCGGTATCCGCCCGGCCTGCGCCAGCGTGCGCGGCCTTATCTTCGTCAGCTTCTCGCGGGATTCCAGCGTCATCGTCTCAATCGGCGCATAGTCAAAGTCGTCGGGGATCTTCACATTCTCGTGCCGCTGAATATCCCGTATGATCCGCTCCTCCCGCGCAATGTACCCGGCGTAGCGGATCTCCGTCTCGATGCGCTGCGCCATGGCGGGGGTCACGCCCTCGCCGCGGCCAATGACCTTCGCGATCAGATCATAGCTGATGTAGGGCCGCCGCATCAGCTCTATGGCCGAACCGCCGATCTCGCCCAGCTCCGCGCCCTCGGGGGCGGCGGCGCGCAGGTCGGCCAATTTGATGCTCGTCGTCTCCAGCCGGTGCAGCTCGGCCTGCTTGACCTCGCGGTCACGGCAGAACAGTGCCCAGCGGTCATCATCCACCAGCCCGTACTCGCGGCCAATCGGGGTCAGCCGCTCGTCGGCGTTGTCCTGGCGCAGGCTCAGGCGGTATTCGCTGCGGCTCGTCATCATACGGTAGGGGTCCATGACGCCCTTCGTGACAAGGTCGTCCACCAGCGTGCCGAGGTAGCTTGTGTGCCGCGCCAGCACAAGCTCTTCCCTGCCCAGCGCGTGGCGGGCGGCGTTCAGACCCGCCAGCAAGCCCTGCGCAGCGGCCTCCTCATAGCCGGACGTGCCGTTGAACTGCCCCGCGCCGTAGATGCCGCCCACGACCTTGCTTTCCAGCGTGGGCTTGAGCGTCGTGGGGTCCACGCAGTCATACTCGATAGCGTAAGCCGGGCGCATGATTTCGAGATGCTCAAACCCGGCAATCGTGCGGTACATCTCGTTCTGCACGGCCTCGGGCAGGCTGGACGAGAGACCCTGCAGGTACATTTCCTCGGTGTCCTCGCCGCAGGGCTCCACAAAGACCGGGTGGCGCTCCTTCTCTTTAAAGCGGACGACCTTATCCTCAATGGACGGGCAGTATCGCGGACCAACCCCCTGAATGTCGCCGCCGTAGAGCGGCGAGCGGTGCAGGTTGTCGAGAATGACCTTATGGGTCGCGGGGTTCGTGTAGGCGATGTAGCAGTTGACCTTGTTGTGCATCGGCACGCGGGTCATAAAGCTGAACGGCTGCAGCTCGGCGTCGGGGTCGCCGGGCTGGCATTCGAGCTTCGAGAAGTCGATGCTGCGGCGGTGGACGCGGGCAGGCGTGCCGGTCTTGAAGCGGCGCAGCGTAAAGCCGTTCGCCACAAGGCACCGGGTCAGCGCGGTGGCGGCGTGGGTGCCGTCGGGGCCGCTGTCATAGTGGGCGTCGCCCACAAAGATGCGCCCGCCCAGGTTGGTGCCGGTGGCAATGACGACGGCCTTGCAGGCGTAGTAGCCGTGCAGGTTCGTGAACACGCCGCAGACCTTGCCGTCCTGCACGTCCACGCCGACGATCTCGCCCTGGTGGATGTCAAGGTTGGCGGTTTGCTCCAGCGCGTGCTTCATCCATATATGGTAGCGCTTGCGGTCTGTCTGCACGCGCAGACTGTGTACGGCGGGGCCCTTGCCGCGGTTGAGCATCCGGCTTTGCAGGTAGGTGGCGTCTGCGGCCAGACCCATCAGCCCGCCGAGCGCATCGACCTCCCGCACAAGATGCCCCTTGGCCGTGCCGCCGATGGACGGGTTGCACGGCATATTGCCGATGAAATCCAGCGACAGCGTAAACACCGCGGTCCTTGCCCCCAGCCGTGCCGCCGCATGTGCCGCCTCGATCCCCGCATGCCCCGCACCGATGACGATGACGTCGTAGGTTCCCAGTTTGTCCATATACGTTCCCTCTTACCCTATATTGTGCAGGATGTCCTCACAGACACCCGCGAAATTTGTGTCCACTGCATTGTTGGCGTAGCGCAGCACCCGGCAGCCGATGCCTTGCAGGTAGGCGGTGCGCTCTGCATCGTACTCGACGGCCTGCGGTTCGGTGTGCTGTGCGCCGTCCAGCTCTATTACCAGTTTACACGATGAAATATAGAAATCAACTATAAAAATACCAATTATTTTCTGGCGGTAAACGGTCTGCGGCAGGTTTTTCAGAAAGTCGTACCACAAGCGTCTCTCCTGCGGGGTCATAGATTTGCGGAGATTGCGTGCATTGACACGCAAAGGGTCATGGGTTTTCCTGTCGTTCATGGTATCACTCCTTAAAGGCTTCCCCCTCGGGGGAAGCTGCCGCCCGCAGGCGGCTGATGAGGGCGGAGTTCGCGTAGCCTCCCTTTTAACGGGCAACCTCCGCAGGCTCTCCCCTCATCCGTCCGCGGGCGGGGCCGCGGACACCTTCTCCCCCAGGGGGAGAAGGCTCCGTCCTTTTTTCTCACTTGCCCACGCAGAACGTCTCAAAAACTTCCTCTATCGTTGCGTCGCTGGCGTTTTCTCCTGTCAAATCAAACAGCGCCTGCAAGGCGTCCGTCAAACACACCGCGGCGGCGTCCAGCCCAAAGCCGTTCTGCCGCGCCGCAATTGCTTCCGCCAGCGCATCTCTCGCGCGGGTCGCGGCGGCCAATTGGCGGGCACTGCATAACTGCGCAGCCTCCGGGTCAAGCTGCGCTGTGCCTAACAAATCCGCAACCGCATCCGTCAGGGCCTGCAGGCCGACGGCATCCCGCGCACACATCGGGACGATCTTCTTAAAATATGGCTCCAATGTTCCACGTGGAACATCCGTCTCCCTCGCCAGGTCCTGCTTATTCAAGACCGCGATGGCCGGGCGGCCCTGGCATCTGCGGGCCAGCTCCAAATCATCATCAGACAACGGCTGTGCGGCGTCGAACACGGCCAGCACCAGCCCGGCCTCGTCGAGCTTGCGCCAGCTGCGGCGGATGCCCTCAGCCTCGATGGCGTCGCCGTCCGCGCCCACCTCCCGCACACCGGCGGTGTCAAACAGGTTCAGCCGCACGCTGCCCAGCTGCACGGCCTGTTCCACAATATCGCGGGTCGTGCCGGCCACGGGCGTGACAATGGCACGGTCAAACCCGGCCAGCAGGTTCAGCAGCGTGCTTTTGCCCACGTTAGGCCGCCCCAGCAGCACACAGTCCACGCCATGGCGCAGCACCGCGCCCGCGCTGTAACCGGAGATCAGCGCGTCCAGCGCGGCCTTTTGCTCGGTCAGCGTCCCGACAAACGCCGCGTCGGACAGCTCGGGCACATCCTCCTCGGGGTAATCGACCCAGGCGGTCAGGTGGGCGTTCAGTGTTTGCAGCGCGGTCTGTATCTTACCGATGCGCTTTGCCAGCCGCCCGTCCAGCGCGGATTTCGCCAGCGCAGCCCCCTGCCGCCCGTTCGCCGCAATGACCTCCATCACGGCCTCGGCCTGCGTCAGCGACATCCGCCCGTTTTCCAGTGCGCGGCGGGTGAACTCTCCCGGTCCGGCAGGCGCGCAGCCCGCGGTGATGAGCGCTTCTAACAAACCGTCCGCCATGGCCGTGCCGCCGTGGACAGACAGCTCAATAACGTCCTCGCCGGTGTAGGAGTGCGGTGCGCGGAAAAACAGCGCTACGCACTCGTCCATCTCGGCCCCGTGCAGCAGGTAGTGGCCCAGCATGGCGGTGTAGCCCTTCGCGTCGGCCACGCTTTTCCCCTGCCGCACCGGCGCAAAGATTTTGCCGACGATGCCGTAGGCGTCCGGCCCGGACACGCGGACGGTGGCAATGCCGCCCTCGCCCGGTGGCGTCGCCAGTGCGCAGATCGTTGTGTGCAGATGTTCCATGTGGAGCGCTCCTTTTTTGTGATGGGAATACTTTAGAATACCATGAAACAGGGATATTTTCCAGTAGGTGCAGTAAATTCATGGGCGTGATGCCTTCCCCCTCGGGGGAAGGTGTCCGCGGCCCCGCCCGCGGACGGATGAGGGAAAAGTTTGCGGTATTTACCCGTAAAAGAGCAGCCACCCAAACTTCGCCCTCATCAGCCGCCTGCGGGCGGCAGCTTCCCCCGAAGGGGAAGCCTTTAGAACTGGCGGCAGCTTCAGTCTACGCGCTAAGAGCCGCCTTCGGCGGTTGCGCTCCGACACGCGCCTGCGGGCGCAGCCCCTCGGGGGAAGCCTTTAAAAAAGGAGAGGCCGACCCGCGGCCTCTCCCCTGTATTGGTTTATTCTTCGGTCTCGTTTTCGGGGGCTGCGTCCTCCGCGGCCTCCTGCGCCAGCTCCTCGGCCTCAATGGCCGCCAGCTCCTCGGGGGTCGGGTCGGTCTCGCCGGTATCCTCGATTTTTGCGGTCTCGGCGTCGTTGTCGCGGTCCACGCGGGCGACCACGGCCACCTTGTCGTCCTCGACCAGGCGCATGACGCGGACACCGCTGCCGTAGCGGCTCTGGACGTTGATGTCCGCCGCATGGATTCTGATCAGAATGCCGTTCTGGCTGATGAGGATCAGATCGTCGGTGTCATCCACGATCTTGATGCCCGCCACGTTGCCGTTAGAGTAGTTGCGGATGCCCAAGCCGCCGCGCTTCGTGATGCGGTAGTCGTCAATGCGGCTGCGGCGGCCCTTGCCCTCCTCGCTGATGGTCAGCACGTTTGCACCCGGGCGGCAGACGCCTGCACCGACGACATAGTCGCCCTCGCGCAGCTTGATGACGCGGACGCCGTGGCCGGTACGGCCCATCGAGCGGGCGCCGTCCTCGGTAAAGCGGATGGCCGCGCCGTCGTGGGTGGCAACAATGATCTCGTCGTCACCCTTGGTCAGGTGGCTCCACACCAGACTGTCGCCCTCGTTCAGCGCAATGGCGATCAGGCCCATCTTGCGGATGTTGCGGAACTGGGACAGCGGCGTGCGCTTGATGAGGCCCTGCTTCGTCACCATCGTGGCGTAGGTGTTGTCCTCGTCCACGCCGGCCTTCTGCTGCAGCATCAGCGTGACCTTCTCGCCCTCCTGCAGCTGCAGCAGGTTCACAATATGGCTGCCCTTGGCCGTGCGGCTGCCCTCGGGCACCTGATAGCCCTTCAGGCGGTAGACGCGGCCCTGGTTCGTCATAAACAGCATATAATCATGCGTAGAGCCGACAAAAAGTTCCTCGGTGAAGTCGTCGTCCTTCTGGGTCATGCCCTGCACACCGCGTCCGCCGCGGTTCTGTGCCTGGTAGGTGTCCAGCGTCGTGCGCTTGATGTAGCCCTCATGGGTCAGCGTAAAGACGCAGGTCTCCTCGGGGATCAGGTCCTCAATATCGACCTCGCCGGAGACGGTCTCGATGGAGGTGCGGCGCTCGTCGCCGTACTTGTCGGCCAGCGCGGTCAGGTCGGTCTTGACGATGCGCTTGACGTGCTCGTCGTTGGCCAGAATGTCCTCATAATCGGCGATGGCCTCGCGCAGCTCGCCCAATTCCTGCTCGATTTTGAGGATCTCCAGACCGGCCAGACGGCCCAATTGCAGCTTGACAATGGCGTCCGCCTGCAGCTCGTCAAAGCCGAAGTTGTCCATGACGGCCTGCCGCGCTTCGGCAAAGCCGCCCTTGCAGGCGCGGATCGTCGCGATGATCTCATCGACGATGTCAACGGCCTTGTGCAGGCCCTCGAGGATGTGCTCGCGCTCCTTTGCCTTCTTCAGTTCAAACGCGGTGCGGCGGCGGATGACCTGCATCTGGAACTCAATATAGCGCTCCATCATGGTTTTCAGGCTCATGATCTTGGGCACGCCGTCGTCCAGCGCCAGCATGATGACGCCGACGGTGTCCTGCAGCTGGGTGAAGCGGTAGAGCTGGTTCAGCACGACCTGGGGGTTCGCGTCCTTCTTGATCTCAATGACGATCTTCATGCCGGTGCGGCTCGAGGACTCGTCGTTCAGGTCGCTGATGCCCTCGATGCGCTTATCCTTGACAAGGTCAGCGATGGACTCGATCAGGCGGGTCTTGTTGACCATGTAGGGGATTTCCGAAATCAGGATCTCGTAGCGCCCGTTCTTTTTCTCGATGATCTCGGCACGGCCCCGCAGCGTGATTTTGCCGCGGCCCGTGGCGTAAGCAGCGCGGATGCCGCTGCGGCCCATGATGATGCCGCCCGTCGGGAAGTCGGGGCCCTTGACGTACTCCATCAGCCCGGCCAGGTCGATTTCGGGGTCGTCCATCAGGGCGACCATGCCGTTGACGATCTCGCGCAGGTTGTGGGGCGGGATGTTCGTCGCCATGCCGACGGCAATACCCTGGCTGCCGTTGACGAGCAGGTTCGGGAAACGGCTGGGCAGGACGTGGGGCTCCTTCTTGGTCTCGTCAAAGTTGGGGTCCCAGTCGATGGTGTCTTTTTCAATGTCGGTCAGCATCTCGCAGGCCATCTTGGACATGCGGGCCTCGGTGTAACGGTAAG
>OJNZ01000610.1_pt1 | contig 24690 bp, 18 predicted proteins | sample 1598001 | NCBI WGS metagenome assembly OJNZ01 (sample SAMN01915225, study PRJEB22387) | human gut metagenome | isolation source: stool | host: Homo sapiens | place: USA | reverse complement strand
GCCTTCTACCCCAAGGATACGCTCACGGACAAGACCCTGCGCTTCTTCGCCTCGGAGATTATCCGCGAGAAGATTCTCCGCACCTACGACAAGGAGATTCCCTACTGCTGCGAAATCGAAATCGAATCCTACAAGGAGGAGCCCACCATCGACCGCATTGCGGCGACGATTTACGTCTCGCGCGAGTCGCAGAAGGGCATCGTCATCGGCCACAAGGGGGAGAAGCTCAAGCGCGTGGGGCAGCTTGCGCGCGAAGACCTCGAGAAGTTCCTCGACAAGAAGGTCTTCCTGCAGCTCTTTGTCAAGGTGAGCGACGACTGGCGCAACAACGAGCGTCAGCTGCGCCGCTTCGGCTACGAGCTCGAATAGCGGCGGATGCGCCCCGGGCCGGGGCCGGCAAGCGGAGGACGGAGGTCAGCAGACGGCAGGCGCAGGACGGCAGACGCAGGACGGCAGACGCAGGACGATGAAGCAGGAAGCCCCCGGCAGACGCAGGACGGCAGACGGTGAGACCCCCGAAGGGGCGGAACAAGAGAAGAGACCGGACAGGAGCGGGCGCCGGAAAAAGGCCCCGAAGATACGGGGCGCGGAAATCCCGCCCGGAACGGAATACGAAAAAGGGGCCCAGGCCCGTTAGAAACGACAGGGAGAGACAGGAAGAACATGCGTAGATTCATCACAGGACTCATCGGAGCGCTTCTGCTCGGTTGCTGCATGCAGGCCCGTGCCCAGTACAACAAGGAGTATTTCTTCTGGATGGGGCAGCGCTGCATGATGGAGAACAACTATCAGGAGGCGATTCGTACGCTCAACACCCTGCTGCGCTTCGACGAGGATGCCTTCGAGGGGTACTTCCTGCGAGGCATCGCCAAATACAACCTCGACGACCTGATTGGCGCCGAGGCCGACTTCTCGACCGCCATCCGCAAGAATCCCGTCTATACGCAGGCCTACACCTACCGGGCGCTCACCCGCTCGCAGCTGGGCAACTACGACGATGCGCTGAAGGATTTCCAGGAGGCCATCGAGCTGCGGCCCGACCTCCCGGCGCCCTACTTCTACCGCGGCATCACGCGGCTGCAGGACAAGCAGTATGCCCTGGCGGTGGAGGATTTCGACAAGTTCATCCGCCAGGAGAACAAGGTGGCCGGCGCCTACATCAACCGCGGCATCGGCTACCTCTATCTGAAGGATACGGTACGCGCCTACGAGAACTTCGACCAGGCCATCCGCACCAACCGCGAGAATCCCGACGGCTACAACCACCGGGGCACGCTCTACATGCAGCAGGAGCGCTACAAGGAGGCCGAGGCGGACTTCAACCGGGCCATCTCCTGCGACTCGGCCTACGTCCCCTCGTACTTCAACCGGGCGCTGGTCTACTCGAACACCAACCGCCCGATGCTGGCGCTCTCGGATTTCGACACCGTCGTGCGGCTCGACTCGACCAACTCGCTCGGATACTTCAACCGCGCGATGCTGCGCGCGCAGATTGGCGACTACAACCGCGCACTCGAGGATTACGACCACGTGGCGCTCTACTCACCCAACAACGTGCTGGTCTACTACAACCGCGCGGGGGTCTACGCCGAGCTGGGTGAAATCGAGAAGGCGGTCCAGGACTACACCTCGGCCATCGAGCTCTACCCCGACTTTGCGAACGCCTACCTCCACCGCGGCTCGCTGCGCGAACTGCTGCGCGACCCCAAAGGGGCCCGCGAGGACCGCGACATCGCCAGCCGCAAAATCGCCGAATACCGCTCGCGGCTGAGCGACAGCACCTATTCGATTTACGCCGACACGACGCAGCGCTTCGACCGCCTGCTCTCGTTCGACAGCAAGCTCTCGGGCAGCGGCCGCATCGGCGGCTACAACGGCAGCGAAGAGGACATGCGCCTGCTGCCGCTCTTCAAGTTCACGCTCATGGAGCCCGACACGGCGCCGGTGGCACGCCCCTACCACGTGCAGCGCGCCGAGGACTTCAAGCGCCGCATCGGCAACCGCTACCTCGAGGTGTCGTGCCGTCCGAGCAACATCCCGGCCGATACGCTCGTCATGCTCGACCAGCGCTACCTGCAGGAGCTGCGCAGCAGCACCTCCTCGTCGTGGACGCTGCTCTTCGAGCGGGGCGTCACGCAGTCGCTCATCAAGCAGTACACCAACTCGGTGAACACCTACACGAGCGCCATCGACCTCAACCCGGCCAATCCGTTCCTCTACTTCAACCGTTCGACCACGCGGGCCGAGATGATTGACTTCATCTCGTCGATTGACAACTCCTACCAGCGGATTTCCATCAACGCCGACCCGGCCAACCGGCTCAACAACAACAGCAAGCGCACGTACAGCTACGACGAGGCCATCGCCGACCTGAACAAGGCCATCAAGCTCTTCCCCGACTTCGCCTACAGCTACTACAACCGCGCCACGCTGCAGGCCCTCTCGGGCAACCTGCCCGAGGCCTTCGAGGACTACACGAAGGCCATCGAGCTCAACCCCGACTTTGCCGAGGCGTACTACAACCGCGGCATCGTCCAGATTCTGATGAAGGATACGCGCAAGGGGTGCCTCGACCTCTCGAAGGCGGGCGAGCTGGGCATCGATGAGGCCTACCGCATCCTCAAGCGCTACGCACAGGGCGAGGAGGAGTGAGGCGCCGCGGCAGAGGGCACGGAAGAGGGCACGGAAGAGAACAGCACGAAAACGACAGGAAAGACAAGAAAGACAGGAAAGACGAATGACAGCAAAGAAGACTTAGAAAACATCCAATAACACAACTCGACTTATGGTAGAAACTATCCAACGCAAACTCAACGACTCGGCGGCCGCCCGCTGGACGGCACTGGTGCTCATCGCACTGATGATGTTCTTCGCCTACATGTTCGTGGACGTGATGTCGCCGCTCAAATCGCTCGTCGAATCGGCCCGTGGCTGGGACAGCGGAACCTTCGGAACCTACGCCGCATCGGAGTACTTCCTCAACGTCTTCGTCTTCTTCCTCATCTTTGCGGGCATCATCCTCGACAAGATGGGCATCCGCTTCACGGGCATGCTCTCGGCCTCGCTCATGGTGGCCGGTGCGGCCATCAAGCTGGTCGGCATCTCGGAGTGGTTCCAGACGACCGAGCTCTGCGCCTGGCTCGACAGCTGGTGGGTATCCTTCCCCGGCAGCGCCAAGGTCGCCTCGCTGGGCTTCATGATTTTCGGCTGCGGCTGCGAGATGGCCGGCACCACCGTATCGAAGTCCATCGCCAAGTGGTTCCAGGGCAAGGAGATGGCCCTCGCCATGGGACTTGAGATGGCCATTGCCCGTCTGGGCGTCTTCGCCGTGATGTGGCTCGCGCCGATGGTTTCGAACATGTTCGACAAGTCGATTGTCGCCCCCGTGGCCTTCTGCACGGCGCTGCTGGTCATCGGTCTGCTCTGCTTCAGCGTCTTCGTGCTGATGGACCGCAAGCTCGACCGGCAGATGATTGCCTCGGGCGAGCTGAAGCTCGAGAAGTCCTCCGACGAGGAGTTCCACGTGCGCGACCTGGGCAAGATTTTCTCGAGCAAGATGTTCTGGCTCGTGGCGCTGCTCTGCGTGCTCTACTACTCGGCCATCTTCCCCTTCCAGCGCTATGCGCCCAACTTCCTCGAGGTGACGCTGCACATCGACGCCGAATCGGCCGCACGGCTCTTCAGCTGCTTCCCGATTCTGGCCATGGTGCTCACCCCCTTCCTCGGTGCGCTGCTTGACTTCCGCGGCAAGGGCGCCACGATGCTCATGATTGGCGCCATCATCATGATTGCCTGCCACCTGAGCTTCGCCTTCCTGCTGCCGATGTTCCCCTCGAAGTGGCTGGCGCTGCTGCTGGTGGTCACGCTGGGTGTCTCGTTCTCGCTCGTTCCGGCCGCCCTGTGGCCCTCGGTGCCGAAGATTATCGACGAAAAGGTGCTCGGCTCGGCCTACTGCGTCATCTTCTGGATTCAGAACATCGGCCTCTGCCTCGTGCCGCTGCTCATCGGCAAGGTACTCGACGCTACGGGCGGCTACGTGATGCCGATGATTATCTTCTCGTCGTTCGGCGTGCTGGCCTTCATCTTCAGCCTCTACCTCAAGATTGAGGACCGCCGCAAGGGCTACGGACTCGAACTTCCGAACATCCGCAAATAGCCGCTGCCGCTTCAACGCAAACGAAAGAGCCCTCCTCCCCATGCGGGAAGAGGGCTTTTTCCGTATTGATTGATGCGGTCGGGGTGCGGAGCGGCTGGCGGTCTCCAGTCTCCACACCCGCCCGCGGCCCCATCGCGGGGTCACTTCGGGGAGGAGACGATGCGATAGAGCTCCGTGATGCGGTTGCACATCTCCTCCCACGAGAAGCGGCGCCGCTCCTCGAGGCAGTTCTCGCGGAAGCGCGCGAGGGCATCGCCCTCGTACATGCGGCCGATGGCTGCGGCAACCCCCTCGGCCGTCGGCGGGCAGACATACCCCACCCTGCCGTCGGGGACAATCTCGGGAAGGCCTCCGACGGCCGTGACGACCATCGGCGTGCAGAACTGGTAGGCAATCTGCGTCACGCCGCTCTGCGTGGCGCTCTTGTAGGGCTGCACGACGAAGTCGGCCGCCGAGAAGTAGTACTTCACCAGCTCATCGGGGATGAAGTGGTCGTGGAGCAGCACCTCCCCTTCGAGGCCGCTCTCGGCAATCTGGCGGATATAGCGTTCGCGCGGGGCGTAGAACTCGCCGGCGACGAGCAGCCGGCGCGACGCGGTCTGCCCCGCATCGCGCAGCCGGCGCCACGCCTCGAGCAGCAGGTCGAGCCCCTTGTAGTCGCGAATCAGCCCGAAGAAGAGGACGTAGCTCATCTGCGGGTCGAGCCCCAGCCGCACGCAGGCCTCGCCGCGGTCGGTGCGCGAGCCGAAGTTCTCGAAGAGGGGGTGGGGCGAGAAGAGCGCCGGGGCGGAGGTGTACTCCTTCAGTTCGCCGTGGACCTGCTCCGACATGTAGACGAAGCCGTCGACGGCCGAGAGGAAGTAGCGGTTGAAGGGGCGGTCGACGAAGTGGTGCTCGTGCGGCTCGACGTTGTCGATTTGGCAGAGCACCTTCGTATGGCCGTTGCGCCGCGCCAGGCGGGCGATGGTCCCGAAGCAGGGGGCCATGAAGGGGGTCCAGTACTTGAGCAGGATGAAGTCGGGGGCCTCGCGGCGCAGGCTCCACCCCTCGCGGAGCCAGTTGAAGGGGTTCACCGTGTTGACGCAGCGGCGAATCCGCAGGTCGGCCGGCGCGGGGGTCGTGAGCGTCTGGCTCTTGCCGGGAAAGAGCAGCGAGGGGTACTGCACCGTGAAGGTCCTGATATCGACCTGATTGCCCCGCTGCTGGAAGGTGCGGGCCATGATTTCCATGATGGAGGCCAGACCTCCCCGGAAGGGATGGGCCGGGCCCAGTACGGTAATCTTCATAGGCGGCGTGTGTGGTTGGCTCGTGGAGCGGCCGGCGGCACCGGGGCCGAGACCGTTCCGATGCAAAGATACGAAAAATCGGGTCCTCCGCTGCCGGAGGCCCGATTTTTTCACACGCCCGGGGAGGGGCGCAGACGAAGGCGCAAAAACAGATGCCGGCGCGGGCACAGACTCGGCTGCGGGGGCTCGGGGGCCGGGCACAAACTCCGGCTCGGGCACAGGTGCAGACACCGCCCGGGCTCGGGCCGGGCTCCTGCTCGGATTCGGGTGCTGTCCGGGCTCAGGCCGGGCTCCAGCTCGGATTCGGGTGCCGCCCGGACTCGGACGCCGCACATGTTACTGCTCCACGGCCACCGGATGCCCCATCTGCTCGGCCTCGCGACGGCTCGCCGCCACCGACTGCAGCGCCAGGTAGTGCTCGCCGTAGTCGAGCAGGTGCTGCAGCTCGGCGCGGAAGGCGTCCAGATGGCGCTCCTCCTCGGCCACGGCCCGCTCGAAGAGGGCCCGCGTTGCGGCATCCTTCTGCTCGCAGGCGATGCGCGCCGCCTCGTTGTAGCTCGCCACGGTGTTCTGCTCGAGCTGCATGGCCAGACGCAGCATCTCGAGCGGCTCGACCAGCGGCCGGGTGCGGAACGAAGGGTTCATCTCGACGTCGCCCCCCAGAAAGAGAATCCGCTCGGCGAAGAGCTCGATGTGGCGCATCTCGGCGATGGCGACGCGGTGCATCAGCTCGGAGAGGTAGCGGTAGCGCGCATCCTCGAAGTGGACGTGGAAGTAGATATACTGCAACGACGAGGCAATCTCCTTGCCCACGGCGTCGTTGAGTAGCCCGATGCTTACCCGCTGGCTGCTGTTGCGGGTTTCGGTTGTCGTCTCCATACGAAAAAGGTTTTGCACCCGTTGCGGTGCAAAACCCGTTCCGTATTGTTTGTCCGATGCCACCCGACGCCGCTTTTTTACGCGTATGCCGCGCAAGCAGCGCCGCCTGCGGAGCATCGACGCACGCTCCCGTCTGTCCGACCTGCGCTTACGCCCCTGTTCGCTCCCCGTCGCGCGCTGGTTCGCGTTCTTGTTCGCGCCCCGCCCGCGCTCTGGTCTGCGCCCCGGTTCGCGTCCGTGCCCTTATTACTTGTGCTCCGGTTCGCGCCAGGAAATGGCTGCCCGCACGGCCGCCTCGCCCGCCTCGTTGCGGATTTCGAAGAGCGTCTCCCCCTCGCGCGTCTGGCACCCCACGCGGAGCAGCTCGCCGTAGCGGCACTCGTGCAGGAAGTGGATGTCGAGCCGCATCCCCCCGTCGCGGGCGAAGCACTCGACGGGCAGCATGTCGAGGCACATCTCGATGTAGCGCATCGTATTGACGTGGCGGTTGAAGTCGATGTCACTGTAGACCACGCGGTGCTCGACGAAGCGCTCGGGCTCGACCGAGCGGATTTTGCGGGGCTTCTCGGCCGGCGACGGCGCGTCGACAATCGCCTCGTTGTGGGCGCGTCCCACCCACGAGAGGTCGACGGCCGTGCGCGTCGTGAGGTCAATCATCGCCCACTGCGTGACGGCCCGCGCAAATTCGTGCCCCGAGGCGTCGCTGAGCGTAAAGTTACGCGTCGAGAGCACCCGTCCGTACTCGTTAATCCACGTGGCGACGGTGTAGTCGGTATACTGCTGCGGGCGCTCGTCGACCTCGATGGCCATGCGCGAGAGGACCCACGAGTGGTTGTCGGCATTGAGCGCATCGACGCCGAAGCCCTTGCCATGGGCGTCGGCACCCGCCACGTTGAGGATGGAGACGCCCAGCGCCGGGAGCGTCGCCCGCAGGGTAAAGTCCACATCCTGAGGCTCGACCCGATATGAATAGAAGGATTTCTGACCCATTTGTCCGAATGCGTTTTGGTTCACACGTCGGAACAAAGATACGAAAAAAGCGTGCCGCGGCGAAAAAAATCGACCGCCGAAGGCCGCCCTCCGCCGTGGCCGGAGGGTCGACCGACTCCCCGCATACACCCTGGACAGGAGCTCCGGACGACAAAAATTATCGAAAAACGATAAATATTATTTGTTTTTCAAAAAACTAATTGTACATTTGCAAAAAAGAAACCCACACACGTACCGCACATGCAGAACAAGCGACGACTCTACAAGCATCTGATGATTATCTACGTCTTCTACTTCGTGGCGCTGGTCATCGGCTTCCTTTCGACCATCGCCCCGAGCTTCTCGTCGGGCTGGCGCGAGGCACAGCAGACGATGGATACCGACTTCACGCAGGGCGACGTGCGCACCTACTACGTCTACGCACCGCTGCGCGCCTCGGGCTCGGAGCTGCCCGCCGTCGAGGGGGTCGGTGCGAACACCTCCGTCTCGGTGGACAACGTCCGGCTGCGCGTCACCGTGCCCGAGAAGTACACGGTCTCGAACTCCCTCAAGGTGATGGCCAACAACGGCTTCGCCTACCTCCTCTCGATGCTCACGGGGGTAGCCTATCTGGCAGTCTTCATCCTCATCGCCCTCATCATCAACTCGCTGCGCAAGTCCATCCGCGACGAGCAGCCGCTGCGCCACGGCAACATCGGCCGCACGCGCGCCATCGGCATCCTGATGCTCGTGGCCGCGCTGAGCGAGTCGTTCATGAAGTACATCAACATCCGCGAGGCCGCCACGCTGCTTCAGGGTTCGGCGCTGCAGGTCGACACCACCTTCCCGCTCAACTACTGGAACATCATCGTCGGCATCCTGATGCTCTTCATGGCCGAGGTGCTCGTGGTGGGCACGCAGCTGAGCGAGGAGCAGAAACTGACCATCTAACCGCACGCAAGAAAATGATTTTCACGGATATATATACGAATAACACAAGGGGGGGGGTATGGCGATAATCATCAATATTGATGTCATGATGGCCAAGCGCAAAATCTCGCTCGGAGAGCTTGCCGAACGGGTGGACATCACGCCGGCCAATCTTTCGATTCTCAAGAACGGCAAGGCCAAGGCCGTCCGCTTCTCGACGCTCGAGGCGATTTGCCGCGAGCTGGAGTGCCAGCCGGGCGACATCATCGAATACCGTCCCGAACCGGCCCCGAACGAGTAAGACGCCGCAGCTGCGGCCTGCAACGAAACAGACGAAAAACCACTTAATACCAACACTATGAAAAAACTGACAATGCTCCTCGTCGCCCTGACGGCAACGGCGAGCGTCATGGCCCAGGGGCCCATGACTCCGATTCCGGCCGACCCCGAGCTGCGCACGGGCAAGCTGGACAACGGCATGACCTACTACATCCGGCACAACGAAAAGCCGAAGAATCAGGCCGATTTCTACATACTCCACGACGTGGGCGCCATCCAGGAGGAGGACTCGCAGCAGGGTCTGGCACACTTCCTCGAGCACATGGCCTTCAACGGCACGAAAAACCTGCCCGGCAAACAGATGATTGAGTATCTGGAGACCGTCGGCGTGAAGTTCGGCTACAACCTCAACGCCGGAACGACCTGGGACTACACCTGCTACAACATCTCGGACGTGCCGACCCAGCGTCAGGGCGTCATCGACAGCGCCCTGCTCGTCCTGCACGACTGGTCGCACTTCATCGCCCTGCGTCCCGAGGAGATTGACTCGGAGCGCGGCGTCATCATGGAGGAGCTGCGTACGCGCGACGGCGCCTCGTGGCGTTCGACCATGAGCATGCTCCAGGCGCTGGGCAAGGGTACGCTCTACGAGCACCGCAACCTGATTGGCTACCTCGACGGGCTGAAGAACTTCCACCACGACGAGCTGGAGAAGTTCTACACCTCGTGGTACCGTCCCGACTACCAGGCCGTGATTGTCGTGGGTGACGTGGACGTCGACGCCATCGAGCAGAAAATCAAGACGCTGATGGCCGACATCCCGGCTCCGGCGGCCGACGCCCCGAAGAAGGCCGAGATTGTCGTTCCCGACAACGAGGAGCCCATCGTCAGCATCTTCACCGACCCCGAGATGCAGGGTTCGCGCGTACAGCTCTTCATCAAGCGCCGCGCACTGCCCGAGGTGATGAACAACACCGTGCAGGCCGAGATGCTGGACGTCATCAACTCCTACATGACGGTCATGGAGAACGCCCGTCTTGAGGAGCTCCGCATGAAGCCCGACGCACCGTTCCTCGGCGCCGGCATGGGCTCGGGCGAGGTAGGCGTCATCCCGACGCTCGACGCCACGATTTTCACCGCCGCAACGCAGGACGGAGCACTGGCCCGCGGCTTCGAAGCGCTCTATACCGAGCTGGAGAAGATGCGCCGCTACGGCTTCACGCAGGGTGAGTTCGAGCGCGCCCAGGAGACCCTGATGCGCGACGCCGAGCGCAGCTACGCCAACCGCAACGACCGCACCAACGAGGAGTATGTCGAGGAGTATCTGGCCAACTACCGCAGGAATTCGCCCGTACCCGACGCCAAGACCGAGTGGCAGCTCGACAGCATGCTCATCCGCAACATCACGGTCGACGCCGTGAATGCCGTGGCACAGCAGTTCATCACCCCGACCAACCAGGTCATCTTCGTCACGGCGCCCGAGAAGGAGGGCATCACCAACCCGACGGCCGAAGAGCTGCTGGCCATCCGCGACAAGGTCATCTCGTCGGAGGTCGAGGCCTATGAGGACAACGTGGTCAAGGAGCCGCTGATTCCCGAGGGAACCAAGCTGAAGGGTTCGCCCGTCAAGAAGACGACGACCGACCAGACACTGGGCACCACCGAGTGGACGCTGGCCAACGGCACGCGCATCGTCGTGAAGCCCACGACGTTCAAGGCCGACGAGGTGCGCATGAGCGCCACCGCCAAGGGAGGTCTCTCGCTGCTGAGCGACGAGGAGTACTACATGGGTGAGATGATGCCGAGCATCAACGCCATGTCGGGTATCGGCCGCTTCTCGGCCACGGAGCTCCGCAAGCAGCTCTCGGGCAAGTCGGCTTCGGTGCAGAACAACACCTCGGAGTATGCCAGCACCATCAACGGCAGCTGCTCGCCCAAGGACCTCGAGACGATGCTCCAGCTGCTCTACCTCGACTTCACCTCGCCGCGCTTCGACCAGAACGACTACAACACGCTCATCAACACGCTCAACGCACAGCTGGCCAACGTGGAGTCGAACCCCGACTACCTGGCCCAGAAGCGCTTCCTCGAGGTAAGCTACGGCAACAACCCGCGCCGTCAGATGATTTCGCAGGAGCTCGTCTCGAAGTTCGACTTCGCGAAGCTGCCCGCCATCTACGAGAAGCTCTACCCCAATGCCAACAGCTTCACCTTCATCTTCGTGGGCAACGTCGACCTGGAGACACTCAAGCCGCTGGTCGAGAAGTACATCGGTTCGATTCCCGCCTCGAAGAAGACGAACTTCGTCGACGACAAGGCTTCGGTGGTCAAGGGCGACGTGACGGAGGACTTCCGCGTGGCGATGCAGCAGCCGAAGGTCAACGTGCACTACCTCTTCTCGGGTGATATGCCCTACACCTTCAAGAACAAGCTGGCGCTGACGTTCCTCACCCAGGCGCTCAACGCACGCTACCTCGTCTCGATTCGCGAGGAGAAGGGCGGCACCTACGGCGTGCAGGTCTACGGCACGACCGACTACATCCCGGCCGAGCGCTACGAGATGCACATCGGCTTCGACACCAACGAGGAGATGGCCGACGAGCTGCGCGAGATTGTGATGAAGGAGCTCCGGCAGATTGCCGACAACGGCCCGCAGACCGAGGATATCGAGAAGACGCGCGAGTTCCTGCTCAAGAACTGGCAGAACACGCTCGAGCAGAACGGCAGCTGGATGGGTTACCTCCAGTCGAAGTACGGCAGCGGTCTGGACTTCGTACGCGAATACAAGAGCGCCGTGGAGGCTCTGACCAACGCCGACGTGCAGGCCATGGCCCGCAAGGTGCTCGAGGACGGCAACCTGGTGAAGGTCATCATGCGCCCGGCTCCTGCCGAAGAGAAGTAATCCACCGCATGCTTGGGGAGGCAGCCTCCCGAGCACTTCGGAACTCAACTCCGGACCCCTCTTTTGGGGGCCCGGAGTTTTTTTTGCGCAGATACGGCAGCAGGGGCCGGCCTGAATGCAGCGGGGACAGGAGCCGGGAGCGGGAACGGGTCGTGCCGGGAGCGGGGACAGGGACGCGCCGGGAGCGGGAACGGGAACGTGCCGGGAGCGGGAACGGGAACGTGCCAGAGAAAGAGCGCCGGGGCGGGGACAGGAGCGGAGACAGGCCAGCGGGGGCGGAAGGCCGCCGGGGAACGAGCGCCGGAAGTAACCGAAAACGATGTCGTACTTCCCCGCAAGGGCTCAATTCCGGTCAGACAATGCCCCCGAGCCGCATGCTCACCCGCAACACCCTCCGCCAACTTCCGCCCCCTCTCCGCCGCGACGCCACCCCCTCCGCGCATCGTCCTGCTGCCCTCCACCACCCCTCGCTCCATACCTCTGCCAACTTCCCCTCGCCTGCACCACCACGCGGCCTGTTTCTGCCCCGCTCCGCCCGCTCCTGCTCTTCCGGAAGGGCCGAAGAGGCCCCCCGCAGGGCCGGGCACCGGCTCCCATCGCCCAAATACGCACAACCGACCCATCGCCCGAACACGCACAAAAAAAGAGCGGCATCCGCTGCCGGATGCCGCCCCATGGAACGGATGCGCCGCCTCTACTCGAGGTCGTCGCCCGTATCGTCCGCTACGGGCGGGTCGTAGGACTCGGCCGGCGTATTGGCCTCAATCCAGTCCTCGCTGAGCAGGTCCTCGAAGTCGAGGTCCTCGATACGGCTTACCGTAATCTGATACTGGGCATAGTCGCGCGACCCGCCCGAATAGGTGCTCTGCTTCGAATAGATGGCAAAGAGACCCAGCACGTTGCCCACGGCGCCGTCCTTCGGAATCGGCTTCATGGCAAAGCGCGAATAGCCGCTCGTGCGCACCGTATAGACACCCGGGTCGGAGGTATAGGTCGCCTGGGGATTGTAGGAGATGAGCACCGAGGCATAGAGTTTCTCGTTGTTGACGCTGTAGGCCCAGCGGTACCAGGGCTGGAACAGCACGGGACGCACGTCGGTGCAGGTCCACGTCGGATAGCTGTTATCGTAGGTACCGTTCTTCATGGCCGTCGGAACCTCGCCGTTCTGGTTCTTCACGCCGGCATAGCGGACCGTGATGCCCGAGAAGCGGACCAGACGGCCCAGATTCTTCAGCGCCGACTCCTCGTCGGTCACCAGCGTCGTGTAGTTGCTGCTGTTCACCTCGAGGATGTCCCCGTCCTCGAGCTTGCAGGGCTCGCCCGGCAGCACGTGAGCGTCGATGTCGGCAGCCAGTTCGAGGTTCGAGTTGGCATAGAACTTATGCTCCTGCACGACGTTGTAGGAGTCCGACGGAGCGTCGCCCAGCGAGAGCATCATGCGGTAGTTGCCCAGGTAGAGGTCGCGCAGCAGGACATAGACCCAGGTGCTCTCCTTCGTATCGAGGTTGAGCTTGTAGGTCGTGTAGAGCGTGCCGCTGAGCTTGAGCTCGATGGCGGCCGTACCGTCGTAGATGTAGAGCGACTTGTAGATGTTGCCCTGCTCGTCGCTCGAAATCACCTTGCCCTTGATGTAGTAGTTGGCAGCCTCGGGCCAGAATGCGGTTCCCGCGCTCTCGAACTCATCTTCGCCCGCGTAGGCCTCGCCCAGCTTGAGCGCCTTGGTGTCGTCCCAGCTCGTGTTTTGACCCGTACCCGAGAGGGAACCGAAACGATTGACAAACTCCTTCTTGAGGTCGAGAATCGAGATATGGGTCAGACCCATGCCCGCCACCTCGTCCTCCTGCCACACCTTTATCTTCGGCGTGTCGAAGTCGTTATAGCAGCCGACGGTCAGCAGAGCGACGGCCGCAGCCAGAAATATCTTAACGCTTTTCATTGATGCTTATTTTCGGATTAGAAACGGAAATATACATTCAGGTAGTAGGTCGTACCGAGCATGTAGAAGTACTTCGAGTCGAAACGCTTGTACTGCGTACCCTTGTCGGTGCGGACGCGGTTGAGTCGCATCTGCTCGTAACCGCCCGTACGGATGTCCTGGTCGTTGAGCAGGTTCTTCACCTCGAGGCTGAAGCCGAGCATATACTGACGGTGGATGTACCAGTTCTTGCCGATGCTGGCGCTCAGCGTGAAGGCCGGGTCGAACTTCTCCTGCTTCTGCATCGTACGGATGGCCTGCACGGCGGCTACCTGCTCCTCGACCGACGAAGAGGACGAGGAGAGCACGTCGAGGTAGCTGCGGATGACGGTCGACGTACGGTAGAGCGGGTTCATCGAGAGGTAAACCTTGTCGTAGTAGTTGAAGTTGACCGATGCGAACCAGTTGCGCGGGCCGCGGAAGTCAAGGCCGATGTTGGCGGCCAGCTGCGGCGAGCTCTCCACATGCATCCCCTCCCAGTGTACGCGGTCGTTCTTGACCACCTCCTCGCTGTTGTCGATGGTCTGCACGAAGTTGGGGTCCGACGTATAGGTGTAGTCACCCCAGCTCAGGGCGCCCACTACCGAAAGGCCGTTCCAGATGGGAACCGACACACCCAGCTCGACGCCGTAGTAGCGCTTGTCGATGCCGCTCATGGCGAAGTTGGTGTAGGAGTGGCGCAGGTCGTCGTAGAACGAAATGACCTTCGCCTGGTTGGTCATCTCGGTGTAGTAACCCGACAGACGAGCCTTGATGTAAGGCAGGTTGAGGTTGTAGGTCAGGTCGAGACCCAGCACGTTCTCGGCCGTCAGACCCGGCGTGGTGGTGTTGCGCGTACGCGGCGATACGAACGAGTTGACGAACTTCGGGGCGTTCTGCATGTAGACGATGCTGGCCTCGAGCGAGTGGGCGCCCGAGAACTTGTAGCCGAAGTTGCCCTTGAGGTTGTAGGTCAGGTAGCCGAGCTTCTTCGAGTCGCCGTACGAGTTGTCGGCGAAGAGGCCCTTGCGCCACAGACCCTCGCGGTACATCGACGAATAGCCGACCTCACCGCCGATGTTCATCGAGAAGCCGCCCGTTGCGTAGTTGTAGAAGGCCCAGGCGCTCCCTTCGAGCAGGTGCGCGCGGTAGTTGTAGTTGAACTTGTCGCCTTCACGCACGATGCGGGCATGGCCGTTCTGGAGGTAGTAGTCCAGGTCGTTCTGGTAGTTGACGGGGTCCTGACCCTGGTCACGCTCGGCGAACTTGTCGATGTCGTACCAGTAGTCGCCGCCCAGCAGGTCCTTGATTTCGTCGTAGTACCACGTCCGGTTGGCACGCAGGTTGACTCCGCCGACGATGCGCATCTTGTTGTTGATTTGGTGGGCGACGTTGGCCGCGAAGTTGTAGTCGAGCTGGTCGGTGTGGCGCTCCTCGATGATGATGTTCGAGCGGCGCTGGTTCTCACCGGCATACTGGGCCAGCGTCGGGTCGACATACTGGTTGTCGCGGTAGAAGCGGTCGAAGTCGAGCATTCCGGTCCACACCTCGCCGGCGTGCTTGGCGCGCTGCAGCAGGTCGTAGATGCCCTTGTCGGAGGTCACGCCCGGAACAATCTGGTTGAGGAAGTACGAAGGCAGATAACGGTAGTAGTCACCGCGCGGGTCGCCCGAGTCCTTCCACGAGAGGGCCGAGTAGCCGTTCTTGCCGAAGCGCAGCGACGTGGCGGCCGACAGGCGCGTCCGCTCCGAGATGTCCCACGTGTAGGTCAGCATGGCGATGGGCTCGTGCGTGTTGCGGATGCGCGAGTTGCGCAGCTTGCCGTCCTGATAACCGACGTTGGGGTTGTAGTAGTGGTTGCCGAAGAGGTTGTAGGCCTCCTCGGTCGAAGCCTGCTGCGCACCGCGCTCCGTGGGCGAGGCCATGATGGTCAGACCCAGACGGTGGTTGTCGCCGAAGCGCTTCTCGACCGAACCGAAGTAGGCATAGGAGTTGTAGTAGACACCGTCCACATAGCCGTTGCCGCCCTGACGCGTGCCGACCGAGAAGCCGTACGACCAGCCGTTGTCAAGCTGACCCGAGGCGTAGGAGACCATCACGCGGAAGCGGTAGAGCTGCGTGGCGTTCGAGACGCTCACGCGCAGGCCCTTGCGCATCTGCGAGGCGCGGGCGTTGATGTTCGTCTGACCGGCGATGCCGCCCAGACCGTAGTCCGTGAAACCGAGACCCGAAATGGTCTCCTGGTTGCGCGTCGCATCGTTCAGACCGCTCCACAGCGACCAGGGGCCGTAGCCCGTCATGGCATCGTTGAAGCGGATGCCGTTCAGATAGATGTCCTGATACTGCGAGTCGTAGCCGCGCACGTTGAAGCGCATCTCGCTGAAGCGGTACGAGGCGATGTTCGTAAAGACATCCTTCGACGCCGAGAGGGCCGACGGAAGCGGCTGCTCGTCGGACGAAGAGCTGTCCATGTCGAGCTCGGCAAAAATCTGGTCATCGAAGGCCTCGGGGCTCGTCAGGGGCGATACGACCACCGACTGGAGGTCCTTCACCGTATTGCCGACGCGCACCACCATGTCGAGCTCCTCGAAGTCGGGCGTAGTGAACGTAATGCGGTGGTTGCCGGCCGGCAGGTTCTCGATTTCGAAGTTACCGTTCTCATCCGTCGTCACCGTCAGGCCCGTGGACTCGAGGGTAACCTTCACGTTGCTCAGCGCTTCGCGTCCCAGGCGGGAAACCACCTTACCGCGCACGCCTCCGTCCTGAGCCCAGGAGACCGTAGCGGTCGTCACGGCGAGCAGAAGAAAGAGTAGAGATTTCAGTTTCATACAGTTATGTTAAGTGTTATTTGGCTATGTAGATATAGACGGGGAAGTGGTCGCTGAAGCCGCCCTGGAAATCGTTGCCCACGAACGTACGCAGCGGGTAGCCCTTGTACTGGCCCTCCTTCTGGAGCATGTAGGGGCGGCGGAAGATGCCGCCGTAGTACTTCGACTTGCCCACGCGCTGGATTTTCAGCGCACCGGTCGAGCCCGTGGCGAGGTTGTCCGAGACGATGATGTTGTCGAAGAGGTTCCAGGCATCGCGGTAGGCCAGCGTGCCGTAACCCGCCTTGAGCAGCGCGATGAAGGGGTTGAACATGTCGCCCGCCTTCACGTCGGAGATTTTGCCCTTGGCGTGCAGACCCTCGATGACGCTGTCGTCCGTCGCGTCGTCGTTCAGGTCACCCATGACGACCACCTTCACCTCGGGACGGAGCATCTTGACCGAGTCGACAATCGAGCGCACCTGCCGTGCGGCGGCCATGCGCAGCGAGGCCGAGGCCTCCTTGCCGCCCAGACGCGACGGCCAGTGGCTCACCAGGAAGAAGAAGGGCTCCGACTCGATGGTTCCCCACATCGTGACGAAGTCACGCGTACGGAAGTCGGGACGGCCCGGCATGTTGAACTTGATGGCCTGGCTGCCCTCGAGCTTGAAGACGTCGGGGCGGTAGAAGAAGCCCACATCGACACCGCGGGCGTCGGGCGAGTCGTAGTGTACGACCCGGTAGTTGCCGGGGGCGAGCTTCGGAGTGGCAATCACATCCTCCATCACCGCACGGTTCTCGATTTCCGACACGCCGATGACAATCGGGTAATCCTTGTCCTGAGCGGCGATGTCGAAGAGCACGCGCTCCAGGTTGCCGATTTTGCGCGTGTACTTGGCCGTGTTCCAGCGCTTCGGCCCGTCGGGCGTGAACTCCTTGTCAAGCACGTCGGGGTCGGGAATCGTATCGAACAGGTTCTCGAAGTTGTAGAAGACCACTTTATAGGGCTTCTGCGCGAAACCGGCCACGAGCAGCACGGCAAACAGTCCTGTAAGAAGAATTTTCTTCATCATAAAGCTATTGAGTTTGATTCGATTCAGGTTCGTATCTCCTGTATTGGTTGTATCAGTTGCTGATGCCCCAGTCCGACAGCACGAGTCGCTCCTTGACGGCGGCACCGTCGGCCGAGAGGTTGTGGAAGAACTCGAAGCCGGTGAACTCCTCCACCTCGCGCACCGAGCATGCGGCGTCGCCCAGCGTCATGCCGTCGGCCGATGCGTCGTTGGGATAGATGAAGCCGATGGCGCGCAGCTCGTCGGCCGTACACTCCGAGATGGGCTTGTCGCGGAACTCCTTGCGGGCCTGGACCATCACCTTCCAGCAGTGCGACGGCACGGCGATGGGGCCGTTGGCGTTGCTGATGCTCTTCGAGCTCTTGAAGCTGGCACCCGTCACGACGTAGAGCGTGTCGTAGCGGCCCGTTCCGGCCCACGTGCGCTCGCTGTTCTCGAGGTTGCCCCACGAACCGCGGTTGAACGAGCCGTTCTGCGGCATCATGTTGGTGGCATAGAAGGTCTGGGCGTTGGTCTCCCAGGTATTGTATCGCGATGCCGAGGAGAGCATGTGACCGCGCTGGTAGCCGCCCTGGCCATAGCTGCGGATGATGTACTGCTGGTCCTGCTCCGCGATGGCGGGCTGCGTCACGTTGCGGCTGACCACCCGGTAGTAGTAGGGGCTCGACGAGGTGTATTCGGTCTGCGTATCGTCGTAGGCCCAGGCGTTGGTGCGCCCCTGGGTGGTACCGCCGACCTCGTAGCTGCGGCCGGTCCAGTAGCTCGCATGCTGCGGATAGGCGACCCAGTTCGAGACGTGGCGGTCGAGGTCGTAGCAGATGGAGTAGTTGCGTACGCGCTTGCCGTTCGACAGGGTCGTATAGTAGGTTTTGTAGACATAATCGGCCTCCGCACGGTAGAGGGGCTGTTCGCCCCAGGCGCGGTCGTAGTCGGCCGAGACGGAGAACGAGGTCTGCGTCATGGTGAAATCGGCCGTATAGCCGTCGGAGAAAAGCACGCGGAGCGTCGCCTCACGGTCCGACGCGGCGGTGTTCTTCTTCATGTAGATGTAGATGGGCTTGCCGACGGCAACCGTGGTCTCCAGAACGGAGGAGGCAAGGTCGAACGAGCACCACTCGGTGTCGCCCTGCGTCAGGATGGTTGCCGTACAGGTCAGATTCCGGTCGCCCTGGGTCTGGATGCTGTTTGTCGTGGCGTTGCAGTTCACGGTTCCGGCCGCGAGCCAGGCTTTCGAACTGGCGGAGCCCTGCGACTCGTCGCCGCAACCCACGAATATCGTGAGTATCGACAGCAGGATGACAGACAGAATTACCGGTTTGAATTTCAGCATGATAAAAAACCGATGAAATTTCAGAAAAAAGACATGTAAAGAAACCAAACTCTTGGCGGAGTGTTACCCCCGCCAAGAGTGGTTGGTTTAAAAGTCGGTTTCCTCGACTGCGGATGGAATGCCGGCAGCGGTTACTCGTATTCCAGAACAACCTTTACAGCCTGTGCATTCTTACCCTTGATGGCATAGATGCGATAGGCAACACCGGCATCGGTACCCGTCAGATTAAAGGTCAAATCCGATGCAAGCTGCTGAGCATTCTCCGGCCACTTGGAAGCCTCGCCACCGGCAACAGCGGTGGTAGAGTCCTCCGGATAGATTGCGACCTGAGCCGTAGACGAGGCACCCTTGCGGTTCGTAATCGTAACCTTAACGAGTTTCTTGCCCGAAACGGCAGGAACGGTCAGATAGCTGCCCTCATTCGATTTTGCATCGAACATCACGTAGTTGCCATCGGTGTAGTACTTCAGATAACGGTACTTGAAGGTATAGCCACCCGTAGAGAAGGTTTGCTCGGTTGCACTGCTGGACCCGGGAATGTCGTACGACGAGGTCGAGAAATCAAGCTCGATGGTCTCGGCTCCTGCAGCGGCAGCCTTGGCCTGCGTCAGCTCTACCGTAGCGAGCGTCTCGCTGCCGACCTTGGCAACCAGCTGGGCCGTGAAGGCGGCGTCGGTGGTGTTGTCACCGGCAACCGATACCGTTACCGACGAAGCGTCCTGCGCGGTGATGCTGAACTTGTCGGCATCGGTACCCTCGATGGACATATCGACGCTGCCCGTAATGTTCTGAGCGGTGAAGCCCACCTTCTGGGGCTCGGCGCCCGTTGCGGCGAAGGAGAGCGACGTCTTGTCGAACTTCACGCTCGGCGTGGTGGTGTTGGAGACGAGCTTCGTGGCGGCAATCGTAAAGCGAGCGCCGCTGCCGGTCGTGTAGATGAACCAGCCGTAGGCATCCACCATCTGATTGAGGTAGCTGTCGATGTTGAGGCTTTCGGCCGGAGCGTCAATCGAACCCGTATGCGAGGAGTCGAACGGAAGAGTCATGTTGTAGTAGTCGCCATCCTTGAAGAGCTCACCCGGCAGCTTCACGAAGACAACCTTGTTGGCGTCGATAATCGACTGGATGTTCGAAGCGTTGACCTCGGTGGCCGAAGGCTCCGTAACGGTCGTCGTACCGGTCTTGGTCACCGTAGCCGAAGCGTCGAACTGCAGTGCCTGGTTGAAGGTCGTAACCTGACCGTCGAGCGTAACAACCGAGCCCACCTCGGGAATCTCCGCGTCGTAGCCGCGGAATACGAGGATTGCACCCGTAGCATCCTTGGCAACGAACGAACGCTGCGTAACGGCCATCACCGTTGCATTCTCCACCTTGTAGGCACCCTCGCCGCCGGCAAGAATATCGGCAATGGTAGCCGACGAGCTCTGAATCGTGAAGCGGGGGTTCGTCAGACCGGCAACATCCTCGGCATTGCGCGGGAAGAGCTGTACCGTTACGGCACCGGCGTTATCACGCTGATAGCAGTTGGCCACGCCGACAATCGGACCGCTGAGGTTCGAGATAGCGGTGGCGCCGAAGCCCTCGTTACCGGTCTTGTTGGTGCGAACGACAAACGACTCACCCTTGTCGGTTACGAAGTTGGCATTGTACTGCTGAGCATAGGTAGTCCCTTCGGCATATTCCGAAGCGGTCTGCACGTTGGGCAGCTTCACCAGCTGCGACTCGTACTTGGCGATGTCGGCGGGCGAAGCGAGCTCGACCGGCGTAATCTCGACACCCTCCTCAAGCACGGTTACCGTAGCGCTGTTCGAAAGGCTGAGCTGGAGCGTACCGTTGTACTTCTGCACCTGCGCGCCGGCAAGCGAAATCTTCAGCAACTGGCCCGTCTTCCAGGTCGACACGTTGTTGTGGTTAATCATCAGACCCGAGTTCTCGGCATTGTCGACATCCTGGATGACCGTCAGGTACTTGTTGCCCATGTTGGGCGTCTCGCCCGGGTCGCCCGAGATAACACCGATGATGTCGCCCAGAGCCAGAATCTCGGCCGAAGCGTCCACCTTGGTCATCGTGGGGTTCATCGCTGCAACCAGCGCACGAACCTCGGCCACGTTGGTCTCACCGGTGGTCGAGCCCGAGCCGTTCTGCATCACGGTCACCGTGGCGTGCTTGGTGATGGGATAGCCCATCAGCTCGCCCGTAGCCGAGAGGTCGAAGACAGCCGTGCGCGCCTCGGTTGTGGCTCCCAGCTCAAAGGTAAGTTGCGTCGTACCGCCGTTGCCGCCGTTCACGCTGGGAGTACACCAGGTATCCGAGCCCTCGGTCTTCGAGACCAGGGTCCACTTTCCGGCAGAAACAACTTCGACGGCTTCGGTCGTACCGGCGGAAAGGTCATGAGCAACCGTCACGGCCTCTTTTCCGTTGACCGTAATTGAGGGTTCTACGCCAGAGCCCTCCGAATCATCGCTCGAACATGCGACGAAGGCCGTCACAGCCATCATCGAGAAGAACAATGTCCTCCAAAAATTCAATCGTTTCATAAAAAAGTAAAAAAATTAATGAATATGTGAGGTCTTATAATTATTCGTATTTGTCCCATAACGGGTTACATTATGGAGCCTATTTCACGCTGTAAAGATAAAATTATTTTTCGACAAAGCAAGCCGGCATCCCCAGCATTTAACACACATTTAATACCCCGCTCTCCACAATTCCGTCCGGAGCGTCCTCAAGAGACGATTTGGGGCAAAAAGTCCGCATTTTGTACCAAAGTACAGAATGCGGAGAGCGGAGCGGCCGACTTAGCGGATGCGGTCGGCGGCACGGACCATCAGCTCGTCGCGGAAAATCGCGCGGGCGGCCAGGTACATGAAGAAGAGGCTGACGAGCGGCAGCGCAATGGCCGGCCGGAAGCCCTGGGTGTGGAAGGCGAAGTCGGCGAAGAGCCGTACGCTGAGGAAGTAGTAGATGGCCTCCATGACCACCACGCCCACCATGAGCACCATCGCCACGGCGCACAGGCGGATTTGGAGCAGCCGCCGGCGGTAGAGGAAAATCGTCACCAGCGGAAGCAGGCAGGAGACCGCCTGCAGCACGCCCATGTACCAGGTGCTCTGGTGCAGCGAGCCGTCGAGGCTTTTGAGCGCGAAGGCGCGCAGCTCGAACGACCCGGCATCGCCGCCGAACCACGCCAGAGGCAGCAGGAGCGTAAGCCCCATGAGCACCCCGGCCACGAGCAGATAGATTGTTTGGATTCGTTGTATCATAATACGTTTCAGAGTTTTCGGTCAATCAGATATTTGTTGCGGTCGCTCGAGCCCCGGTTAATCAGCTCGCCGAGGAAGCCCGCCAGGAAGAGCTGCACGCCGAGAATCACGGCAAGAATCGCCAGATAGAAGAGCGGCTGGTCGGTCACCGCGCGCACGGGGATGTCGTGCAGCTGCCGGTAGATTTTCGTAGCGATGACCCACAGCGTGGTCACGCCGCCGAAGAGGAACATGAGCGTTCCCAGACCGCCGAAGAAGTACATGGGCGAGCGGCCGAAGTGCGACATGAACCAGACGGTGATGAGGTCCAGATAGCCCTTGACCATGCGCTCCATGCCGAATTTCGAGTGGCCGTACTTGCGGGCATGGTGCTCGACGACCTTCTCGCCGATGCGCGTGAAGCCCGCCTGCTTGGCCAGGAAGGGGATGTAGCGGTGCATCTCGCCGTAGACCTCGATGGACTTGACCACCTTGAGGCGGTAGGCCTTCAGACCGCAGTTGAAGTCGTGAAGGCGGATGCCCGAGACCGTCCGCGCCGTCCAGTTGAAGAACTTGCTGGGGAGGCGCTTGCCCAGCGGGTCGTAGCGCTTCTTCTTCCAGCCCGAGACCAGGTCGTATCCCTCGTCGAGAATCATGTGACGCAGGGCGGGAATCTCGTCGGGCGAATCCTGCAGGTCGGCATCCATCGTGATGACCACCTCGCCGCGGGCCGCCTCGAAGCCGCAGTAGAGGGCGGCCGACTTGCCGTAGTTGCGGGCAAAGCCGATGCCGCGCACGGCGGGATAGCTCCGCCTGAGCGATTCGATGACCTTCCACGAGCCGTCCTTCGAGCCGTCGTCGACCAGAATCGCCTCGTAGGAGAGGTTGTTGGCCCGGGCCACACGGTCAATCCACGCCACCAGCTCGGGCAGCGACTCCGCCTCGTTGTAGAGGGGAACGACGATTGACAAATCGAGTTTTTCCATCGCGTTACACATTACCTTCAGGACCTCCGAACGGTTTGGCGGGACGCGAAACCGTCGAGGCGATGAACAGACCGAAGACCAGACCGAAGAGCAGGCTGGTGAGCACGCCGCCGCCCACGGCCGAGAAGACCGACGGTTCGGGCGACTGCTGCATCTGGGCCACCGACTGCGAGAGGAGGTTCTCCATCGAAGCCGAGACGTTGCCGCTGCGGGCCATGATTGAATAGAGGGCGTCGGCCGAGCGCTCGATGTAGCGGCCGTAGCCGATAATGCCGTAGACATAGATGTACTGCACGGCTCCCGAGATGATGCCTCCGAGCGCCGACATGGCCGCGATGAAGCCATAGGCTTCGCCGAAGGAGAAGCCCTCGGTCTCGTCGCGCTGCATGGCGCGCCGCCGCGTAAAGCGGTGGAGCAGGTAGTAGTGCAGCACCACGGCCACCACCCACTCGACCATCAGCAGCATGTAGAGCCACAGCCGGCCCGAGAGGACGATGCTGTTCTCCACGACGGTCGAGACGGCCAGCAGCAGGCCGACCATCGCCCCGTACTTGGCGGCATCGTTCCAGAAACTTGTCTTTCCCATATATCTTTTTTCGCTTTTTTCTCTACGCCCGACTGTCGGTCCCCTTGCTTTCGGTTCCCCGGCTGCGGCCAGTGTCGGGCAACCACCCTACTGCCCCCCGGCGTTCGGCTTTTCCCTGCCATCGGCCCCCGGAATCGGCCCAGCGTTCAGTCTCATCCTGCGGCCTGGCATCCCGCCGTCGGTCCCCGAGTGCCCGGCTCCTTGCTTTCGCCTCCCCTGCTTTTGGCCCCCGGCGGCCCGGTGTCCTGCTTTCTGCCCCCCCCGGCTGTCGGCCCCGGCTCAGCGCAGTTCGCCCTTGCCTTCGCGCAGCACCTCGGGCTCGTCGCCCGTCAGGTCGACGACCGTCGTGGGGACGTTGTCGCCCATGCCGCCGTCGATGACCAGCTCCACCTCACGGCCGTAGCGCTCGTGAATCAGCTCGGGGTCGGTCGTGTACTCCACCACCTCGTCATCGTCGCGCACCGAAGCCGTCGCCAGCGGCGCACCCAGCGCCTCGACGATGGCCCGCGCCACGGGATGGGCCGGAATGCGCACGCCGATGGTCTTGCGGCGTTCGAGCGCCTTGTCGGGCATGCGCGACGAGGCCTCGAGCACGAAGGTGAAGGGCCCCGGCAGATTCCGCTTCAGCGTCCGGAAGGTGGCGTTGTCGACCCGGCAGTACTCGGCCACCTGGGCCAGACTCCCGAAGACGACGGAGAGCTCGCCCTCGCTCTTGCCCCGGATGCGGCGCAGCCGTTCGAGCCCCTTGGGACTCCGCAGCGAGCAGCCGAAGGCGTAGACGCTGTCCGTCGGATAGATGATGACCCCGTCGTGCTCCAACACGGCCACGACCCGGGCCAGCTCCCGCTCCGAGGGATTCTGTGCGTAAATCTTTGTTATCATGCGAACAAAGGTAGCAATTTTTTATTCAAAAACGGCCGCCGAGGCCCCTTTTTCGCCGCACGGCGCGTCACTTTATCCGACGGCGGTTGAGTTCGGCGCTGTAAGCCCGTGCGTTGGCGTTGTGCTCGCGCAGCGTGCGGGCGAAGTTGTGGTAGCCGTCGAAGGTCGGACGGGCGCAGAAAAAGAGGTAGTCGTGGCGCTCGTAGCCCAGCACCGCATCGATGGCATCGATGCTCGGCATGCAGATGGGCGAAGGGGGGAGCCCCTTGTTCACATAGGTGTTGTAGGGCGAGGGGTACTTCAGGTGTTTGTAGAGAATCCGCCGCAGCCCGAAATCCTGCATGGCATACTTTACCGTGGGGTCGGCCTGCAGGGGAATGCCCCGGCGCAGGCGGTTGATGTAGACGCCGGCGATGCGGGGCATCTCGTC